>Ga0160420_100033_pt1 | contig 89381 bp, 113 predicted proteins | sample CelAP2metagpilot_FD_108197 | JGI IMG/M metagenome (GOLD analysis project Ga0160420, IMG submission 108197) | Phycosphere-associated microbial communities from algal ponds in Kailua-Kona, Hawaii, USA - Cellana AP2-5-5 metagenome pilot | ecosystem: Engineered > Artificial ecosystem > Aquaculture >...
ACGACAACCTCGGTAAGCCCTCCCTCCCTCCCTCTCTCCCTCCCTCCCCCTTTCCCCCCCCCCTCCCCCTTTCATTAATCAAATCATGCTCTCCTCCTTCCCACTCACCTTTGCCTCCCTACCCTCACCCACTAATCAATTCATCTTTCCCTTCCTCCCTCCTTCTCTCCCTCCCTCCCTCCCTCCCCCAGTGGGCATGTTTTCCGTCAGTGGGACCGAGACCCCCTGCGTGGGGGTCAGCATTGGCATTGAGCGCGTCCTGGCCATTATGGAAGCCAACCGCCTCAAAGCCCTCAAGGCGAAGGAGCAGGAGGGTGTCAGGGAGGACGGGGCTGGGTCCACAAGCCACCCTCGCCGTCGGTCTCCTTTTGTGGAGGTCCTGGTGGCGACGATCGGCGCCGGCATGCTCCCTCATCGGATGCGCCTGGCAAGGCAATTGTGGACCGCGGGGATTCCCGCCGAGTACCTCCCGCAGGAGAATCCCAAGCTGAAGAAGCAGATGGAGCATGCGCACGAGAACGGCATTCCGTTTTTGGTGATCGTGGGAGGGGATGAGAGGAAGAAGGGGGTGGTCAAGGTCAAGGACCCGAGCAGGCCTCAAGAGGAGAGCGAGGAGGAGGTGAAGGAGGAGGACATGGCGGCCAATTTGATCAGCAAGGGAGCGAGGTTTGTTCCGATTCCGGAGGGGGTGTCGGGGGTGTAAGGGATCGAGTGGGGGGGATTGGAGGGAGGGAGGGAGGGAGGGAGGGAGGGAGGGAGGGAGGGAGGGAGGTAAAGGGAGGAAGTATGTTTTCATTAGGTGCAGGAATAGGGAGAGGTGAGAGAAACGAGGAGTAAGGAGAGAGAAATTTACGAGGCAAAAAAGAATAATAAATGGAAAGAAATGCAATGGATGTCACTGTCTGCAAAGGTTCGCTTGGCGTCCATCATATATCTCCTGTTTTTTCTTCCTTGCCCCCCTCACCTCTCTCTCTACGCTTAGTCTGTCATTTCTTTCCTCTTTCTCCTTTCCTTCACGGCTATGCACGACAAAGGCGTCAGTGTCCAGGAGGTGGATGAGTCCGAAAGGAGGGAGAGGGAGGGGGGTGATGATCTAAGTATTTAGCAGACCTGAAGTGTGTACTGGTCTCGTACACCTGCCTCTCGTTAGTGGACCGCGGGGTGCGGCGATGGTGATGGCATCCTGCTGCCTGTCCGGTGAGATCGCACAGACCACATGACATGTGGACCCGAATCACAAAATTCCTTGTCGCCTCTCAGTCTGCTTCCTCCTCGCTCTCCTCCTTTTTCGACGTATGCTTGCTTGCTCCTTCACACTCACACTCCTTTTCCTTCTTTTTAGATATCTACATCTCTCTTTCTACTGCCTCCCTCCTCTCTATATCTATTGGCCCCCAAATACCTTCAAGTAAGTACCGCTGAACAGGTTTTGATAATCCCTCTCTGTCAGAGAGGGCAGCAGGCCGGCCTGTCGCCATTCCAGCACGGCCCTGGGTGCTTTCGCGTAGCCTCCTCCCATCGTTGTCACATAGGGGAAATCGCTGTGGGAGTATGTGTCAGGGAGGGTGCATGAGTGGGTGGGTGAGGGCATTTATTTATAAGGATTTGTGTGGTGGGGTGTGCGTTCAACAGCTCCTCCAAATAAGGGCGATGAATGGACAGGACGAGGTTGGCAGAGGGAAGGAAATGGAAGAAAACCACCGTCACTTTTTATGAAAATATGGGTGTTTATCGTGCCATTCTACACAAGGCGGGTCTACGCCTACGACCTGATTCGATTACCCCATCCCCTCGTCTCAGGGCTGTACCTTCCGCCTCCCTTTCTCCCTCCCTCCCTCCCTCCTTCCTTCCTTCCCTTCCTCCCTCCCTCCCTCCCTCTCTTCCTCCCTTTTAAATCCTTTCCTCACCTCCCCCACATCAGCCTCTCACTTCCAAATACCCTCACAAGCTCCTCCAATCGTGGCGCCAAATCATGGAAAGGCCACGGCTGCGACGATACCCGGAAAAAAGCCGAAATTTTCACCGTCACGTGCGAGTACTGCGCGAGGGAGAGCAGGGCATCCCATGCCTCTGGTACGTCCCTTCCATCCTGATGGAAAAAACCCCAATGATCAAGAATCACAGGGGGGGGGGGATGGAGGGAGCGGGGGAGGGAGAGGAGGGCGTTGACTTCCGGGAGGTGGAGGTGCAGCCCTTTGAAGAGCATCAACCCTACAGGCATCCCAAGGCGACCAGCTTCGGCGAACATGGCCCTGCCAACGTCATTGTCCATCTTAAAAAAGGGAAGGAGGAAAGGAGGAACGGAGGCAGCGAGGTAGGCGGGGAGGTAGAGGAAAAGAGGAGACAGTGAAAATTAGGAATTAGCATCTCGCATTCGTCACTCCCTTCCTCCCTCCCTCCCTCCTTCTTTCCTTCCTTCCTTCCTTTCCATGCGCCCACCTTTTCCCCAGCTGGCCATATATAGGGATTGAATCGAATAGACTTAAACCCTTCCCCGTGCAGCCGCACGATGGCTGCTGCTGCTGCCTCGGGAGAGAGGGTAGGGTTGGCGTTGAGCATACCTTCAAACTTGCCAGGGTGGGCCTGTAGAACCGAGCGAATGTCTAAATGATAGGAGAAACAGGAAAAGGTGGAGGAGGTGAAGAAATGTGGGCCAGAGGGAGAGGAGGGGATAAAGGGAGGAGAGGGAGAGGGAGGGAGGGAGGGAGGGAAAGACGGAGGGTGATCGAGTACGTACATAGATGGTCGTACAGGTAAAGGATTGGCTGTACGATCAAAGAACGCTCTACACCTGCAGCAGCTGCCAGTGTCAGAAATTTTTCCGCCGTCCTGTCGTCAGGTATTGTGTGCAAAGCGAAGATGTGAGAAGAAATGAAAAAAATGATGGGGGAGCGCATCAGAGCGTCTCTGTGTTTCTCACGTACCCGCTGTGTTGCAGACCTGGTGGAGCACTCTGGCCGTTGGCGTACGGGAAAGGTGCCTCACCATCCGTCCAGACGTGGTGATGGGAGTCGATGAGCCGATAGGGAAACGTTCCCTCGTCGCTACTTCTGCTGCTCGGTGCTGGAGTGGAGAAGGAGGACGACGACGAGGAGGCCATTTTCACGTACTGTACTCGTCGAAGACGATGGCTGAATTTAGAATATGATAAAGACGTGCGTAATAGGAAGGCTTTGGCGGTGGTGCTAAGGTGGCTCAGCACTAACATGAAAAGGCACAAGGCAATGCCTTGGGTGGGGTAAGAGGCAACGTTGGGGAAGGGGCGTAGATGTTTGCTTCTCCTGCCAAAGCGCTGCGGCATTGAGCGTTGTCCTGGATGCAACTTATCTGGACACGCTCTTTTTTTCCTCCCTCCTCCGTGTATTCACCTGTGTTGTGTGTATCTTGGTAAAGCGTGGAGGGTTAGCTCTGGGTTGGACATAGCCTTGCTTCGCCACTTGCCTCTAATTTGCTTTAAGTCTATCGCCGGATTCCATGCTCTTGCCCTCCCTACCAATCCACCAAAACAAACACGTGCACGTACCCAAACAATCACAGGCACTTGCTCTCTTTTTTGACGCCCTCGTTCTCGTCCTCGACGTGCCTGGCCCAACCTCCCCACACCTAACCCGTCTCCACTTCTTCCACCACGGCGTCCTCCTTCGCTTCGATTTATACTGTGCGACCCTCCTGTCGTCCGTCTGTCCTTTTAATCCTTCTTACATTTGCCTACATAACCTTCACTACACGCGCCTCTCCCTCACATCCCTCCTTGCCGGCCCCTTGGGGAGGTTCGCCGAAATCCACCCCACCATCCCCACTACTACCTCGAGGCAAGGCCGGCACCAAAAGCAATAGCAAGAACACGAAAAAACGCAAAAGGGGCACCAGCAGTCCTTCATCGAAAGCACAACCAACCATGGACGGTCCTTCTAGCGACCCCAGTCAGGGACACCATCACAACGCCCCCTCCGCCTTGGGCATCGCCAGTCCCAGCGGTAAGACATTGCTCTCCCCCTCCTCCGCAGCAACACCCGCAACAGAAGCAGGGCGTGCGGCCGTCGCTGCCTATGGCAATGATTCGATTGCCACTCCAAGCAAAAAAGGAATTTGCGAGACAACGCTGCAGGTGAAGATGGCCTCCCTTACCACTACTACTACGACTGCAACTACTACGGTACCAACACGTTCAGCACCAGCTGTAGCACCAGCAACAACAACAGCAACAACTGTGTCCAAGCGAGAAGATTACATCTCTTGGGACGATTACTTCATGGGTGTGGCATTCTTGTCTGCGATGAGGTCTAAGGATCCTTCGACGCAGGTGGGCGCGTGTCTCGTAGACACGGAGAATAAAATCGTGGGCATTGGTACATTGATGGAAAGGGAGGGAGGGAGGGATAGACGGAAAGCAGTACGAAAGGGAAGAAGTAATGCGGTGGAAAGATGTGCACAGGCACTATTTTCCTGTTTTTATGTCATCCACTGTATGTGTCATATATCTCGCTAAGTGCCACTATCTTTCTCTCCCTTCCCACCATTCCCACACACTCACACACACACTCTCACAGGCTATAATGGCTTCCCACGCGGCTGCAGCGATGACTCCCTCCCCTGGGCTCGGCATGGGGAAGGAGGTTTCTTGGACACCAAATACGCCTACGTGTGCCACGCCGAGATGAATGCTATCCTGAATAGGAACATTGCGCCGTTGCATGGTAGGAGGGGCAGTGAGGGAGCAGGGGAGGGAGGGGAGGTAGAGAGAAGACGTCGGAAGGGGGCATGAGTTTGACGCTTGGTTTATTCCCATTTGTTTGTTTATTTTGCTTTCTGGTCAATCGTCTGTGCAGGCCTCCCTTTCGTGAAAACAGTCGCCTCCGAGCTCCCTCTTGTTTACTAACGTTCTCCCCTTTTTCATCCCTGCTTCCTCCCTTCCTTTTCTTTTCTCTCCTCCCCCTGCTTAGGATGTCGTATGTATGTGGCCCTCTTCCCCTGCAACGAGTGTGCCAAGCTCATTATCCAAAGCGGGGTCAAGGACGTGATATATGTCTCAGACAAGTACCACGATGATGCCATCATGGTTGCCTCGCGCCGTTTATTTGACTTGGCTGGGGTAAGTGCTTAAGGGTGTCCTCTTTTTTTTGTCCTCCTTCTTCAGCGTTTACAATTGTCAGGATGAGCCCCAGCGAAGGTTTAAGCTCCTTTATGTGACGGCCCATTGTTTACATTCGTGTCCTGTCATTCAGCACTCGCACCCGCACACTTTCTTTCATCAACAGGTGCGCTACCGCCAGCATGTGCCCAAGGCCAGTCACATCACAATTGATTTTTCCAAGGCCTGTTAGGACATTAATGAGCGACAAAGGATTGAAAGCATTGGGAGGTGTGAGGGAGGTCGTTAACTAATCACACGCCACTCAGTGTACATGCAACACAACAGTAAAGTAACAACCCATCGACCCTCCTCCCCACCAACCAACCAAGAAGAAGAAGGTCAAATCTAGCTCCCTTTCGTTGCTTTTCTTGTTTGACAAAAATGCCCCTCCAAAAGCACTTGCATGGCTCTGGCTCGCTATTTTGATGTGTGACGTGCGAAGAACACATGAGGTCTGCGCAGTTGCATGTTGACCTGATGCACTCGATCCACCTCTCTCCCCATTTTCCGGCCTATTGTTTGTCCCTTCTCTTGGATCGACTTGCCCTTGTTTGAAGCATGGGAGTGCACTTGCTTTCTCGCCGTGATCATGTTGGTTTCCATGTGCATTTGCAGGGACTTTACGGCCTCTAGGAGGATGTCGCAGTCGCCCAAGGCAAGCCCCCCGGTCATCATCAATCATCGAGCCAAAGAAGATTCGGGCGCGACGTCTCGCTTGTAGTAGCACGTGAAGCTTCCACGTCTCTTTTCCTCACTTGACTTACGACGAGTGCTCTCGACTCATCCCTCCCATTGTCCACACCATAAGACAGGGAAGTAGCGTCCCTCCTTCTCCTCTGCTCCTGGCGTTATCTTTAGCCGGGGCCTGTTCAAGGATGCCTCATCGCAGGCTGGCCGCGGGTGAGTAGCTTGTCTCATGCGGTGTCACGCACAGGGGGGCGGAGGCGCAGGGTAGCATGCCTAACTCACGGATGCCCCGCGTAAGATTAGTTATTTGGGGGGAAGGATGACCATGTACGAGAGAGCCAGGGCGTGGGGCGGCTAATTTGCGCCCCAGTCTCTGTTGTCTTGCCCGCCCGCGCCCGTCGCGTCGTTGCATACCCCAAGCCACACCGGTTGTGTGTTGAGCAGGCCAACCGCAGCCACCATTCCGCTTAAGAATAGAGGGTAACCCTGATGCTAAGATAATGTCTGTACAACGGGAGCAAAGGCGATCCCAGCGACTTGGTCGCAGGGGGCTAGTGTGGTGGAGGGTGTGCGACGACTCGGCCTGGGCATGAATTGCCCCGTGCATAGGCCGGCCGGCCAGCCTCTTTTCTTGTTCTAAAATCGTTTCGACTCGTTTATCGTGTCCATAGTACTGAAATGTGTATCCGTCTGTCTCCCTTCCCCCCTTTCCTTCCCGTCTACACAGCCATCGCGCGAATGAAAGCTCGAGGACCCCCGGCCTTGGACCCGATGGAGGAGGATGAGCAGGAGCCAACGCCGGCGGGAATGCTGCAGGATCTGTCGTTGTGTGACTCTCCAAGTGACGCCACCCGGGAGGACGATGTGGTTGAGGAGGAGAATTATGTCAAGGTACGTGTGAAGAAGGAGGGACGAATGGATGGATGGAGGGAGGGAGAGTGGTCACAATTTTACTGTGATTGTTTACAGGGGAGGAAGAAATGGATCTGCAGGCAAGCGACCTAGTGACCTTTGTCATTTTTTGCAAGCGTGTGACATAATTTAAGCAACCCACACTCCCACACTCGCTCCTACCATCCCTGTCCTCCTCCTTTCCATCCATCTGGGTTAATGTTTGCTCGCTTCTCACAACTGACCGCCTTTTCCCTCCCTCCATCCCTCCATCCCTTCAAGGCCATGCTAAACCGATCTATGGACATTTTTAGACGGATCAAGGCCAGTGGCACCACCACCTACAGGGAGGGCTGGACGCTCCTCGAGAAGGAACTAGTGCTTGAGATGGAGTACACCAACTGGGCCGTTTTGTCCGATGGAACAATCACGGCGCTGTGTGCGTATTTATTGGATCTGCTTTTATGTATCGAAAAGGACTATGTAGAAGAGGAGGCCGGACCAGCGGGGGGAGGAGCAGCGGCAGCAGCAGCGAAGGTCCCGGGGCTGGGGAAGCTCAGGGAGGGAGCGCCGCCTGAGTCGTTGGATTGTGCGTTTGCGGCGTTGGATGTGCTGGAGAAGATGATGGAGGCGCGATTCATTAATTTCGAAGGGGAGGATCTAGAGAGGCCTTTTGACAGGGATGGTTCGTTGTGCATCTACCGGGCACTGGTGTCCGCATTAAGGTTAATAGTGGCGGTGATAAATTACGAAGGATATGACCCGGCACCTCAGAAGCTACACAAGGAAGAGAAGGAGAAAGAAGTGGAGGAGGAAAAAAGTATTAAAAAGAGCAATGGCAGCAGCAGCAACGGCAACAGCAACAGCAGGCGGCCACCAACTGTGCCGACCACCAACGGGAGTAATGGTAGTAACGGTCTTGGCAAGACGTTCACGCGCCCTGCCTCCCTTTCCTCCTCCGCCCTGGTCATGCACGGGACACACCCCTCCCTGTCCTCCCCCCGCAATGCTCTTGCCCCCAAAACCTTTACTTACGACGACGCCGCGGGCAAGGAGCACGTCCACACCAAAGCCAAGACGTACGAGCCTCTGCAGTACCTCCTTACGGTCTTCTATCTACTCTCTCACACCTCCATCCAAACGGACGCGACCGCCTTTTGGGACTCGCCGGATGTGGTGATTGAGGAACTGTGGGCCCCCCGCAACCTGCAGGCGCTGCTGGCGTGCATCGGCATTGTGCTCGGTAAGTCTCCCTCCCTCTCTCCCTCCCTCCCTCCCTCACTCACGCTTGTGTTTGGAAGTGTTCCTGGACCTGTGGATCTGTGGGACTCACGCGTTTTTTCCGTGTCCGGACCGACGCAAAATCCATTCTCACCTCTCTTCCTCCATCCCGCCCGCCCTCCATTCGCCCAGACAAACTCCACCACTCCCCCGATGCCCGTGACCAGGCCCTCCTGACCATCCTGGTCGACCGCTGGGTCCACACGTTACACGGCCTTATCTGCACGGATAGCATTGGGCGGCAAATGTCCGCAACGGTACCAGAGGAGGACAAGGCACGGGATTTCGATAATGACAAACCGGGGATAGAATGCTTGACGGGCGTGAGCACGTACTTGGGCAGGTGGATGGACGTAAGGTGCCTGCCGTGTTCGTGCATGTTCTGCGGCGTGCAACGGGAGAGCATGGAGTGCATGATGAGCAAGTGGGACCGGCGGCTGGCTCATCGATTGATTCAACTGGGGGGCGTGGCGGTGATTGGACGGGTTACATTTTGGCTGCTTGAGAGCTTCCGGTCGATTGAGGTGTCAGGGGACAACACGGGCGAGGATTTGTACCGAACAGACGTAGCCTTGGCTACGCAGGTGGTGCACTTAAGCGTGCTGTCCGACTACCAGGTGGCCACTTTGGCGGAGGCACAGACGTTGAGAGCACAAGCAGTGAAGCAGGCGATCGATTCGGGATTTTTGAATTTTTTGCTGGCATATTTTATCCCTAGGAAGCTGTGTCGGTTGGAGGACCGACAATGTGAAACGGCAGAAGATCAGAACAAGGCTCGGAGGCTCGCGAGGATTAGCTGCAAGAACTGTATCGAGTTCCTGTTGCTATCGGGGGATGGGTGGATAACGGACACATGCTACAACGCCCGCGGGGTGGTTAAAATCGGGCGCGACATTAACGGTCGCATGGCGCCGGCGGCACAACGACTGGTAGAACTGTGGGCGGAGGACAAGAGAGTGTGTGGAACGACGGAGGAGCTGCTCGAGCACTATGCGCCATTCTTCCTCAAGCTCTCGGAGATTATTCGGCTGTCGGCCCGGTACGGCTGCATGAAGGACTTTTGGTCACAAGACCTCCTCGATGCCTCCGTCAACGTCTTGGCGACTTACACCCACCTCTCCATCTCCCACTACGCCTCCTCCCCGTCCTCCCCTTCCTCGTGCGACACCTCCTCCTTTCTCTCCCCCCCCTCCTCCCCCTCCTCCACCGTCACCCTCTCCCTCCCCCCGAAGAAGGCACTCCTGTGCGCCATGGCCACCTTCACTGATATGTGCTCTCCTTTCTTCGGCGGACGCGACCACTACTCCTCTGCCTCTCGGGCAGTCCACGACTGCGAGGTCCTTAAACGTGTTCTCGACACTGCCAAGTCGTCTAAAGCCGCCACCAGCTGTATCCGGGCATTGTCCTACGTCTCGCGGGTGGAGCTCGTTGTCAGCGTGTCGACCATGAAAAATTGCACCAACCGCGCCCTCCACACCCACGACGGCACCACCCTCCACCACCACCACCTCACCGGGCAGCTCCAGCAGTGCCAGTTCCAAATGCTGCAGCAGCAGCAGCAGCGGCAGCAGTCACAGCAGCAGATGCTGACTAGGGGGTGTCATCAGTGCCACCAACCCCCCACCTTGCACCGGCCCCTCCGGCAATGCGGGCGGTGCAAGCGGGTATTTTATTGTAGTGTGGGGTGCCAACGGGCTAATTGGAAGGAACACGAGAAGGGCTGTGTACCTTTTGGGAGCCAGGGAGGGGGAGAGGGAGGGAGGGGTGTCAAGAGGGGGGAAGATGTGATAGAGAGGGGAGGAGGAGAGGGAGGAGGTGGTGCAGGAGCAACTGCACATGAAGGAGGGAGTGGAGGGAGCAGGGCGACTGATACGGGGGGGATGATGGGTGGGGGAGGAGGAGGAGAGGGAGGAGGAGGGGAGGGAGGGGGAGGAAGAGCGACGGGAGGAGGAACAGGAGAGCAGGCGGGGACAGGAACAAAAGCACTCGCAGGAGTAGGAGCAGGGACGACTGCGACGCGTTGCTCGCAGTGTGCGGTCAAGGCGCAGGGAGACCGGCAATTGATGACGTGTGGTCGGTGTCGGGAGGCATGTTACTGCTCGAAGGAATGTCAGACGAAGCATTGGGTGCTTCACAGACAGCAGTGCGGTCCGGATCCTTTGACAGTGGCGGTGGAGAGCGGGGGAGAGGAGAGAGGGCATTAGCCGCAGCTAAAGCAAAAGCAGCAGGAGCAGCAGGTGCAGGAGGAGAGGGATCGAAAAGGAAAAGAAGGAGGGAAGTATAGAATAAACGAGCGAGGGAAGATCGAATGAATCGCGGGGTTTACGATGAATGGACGGAGGGATGGAGGGGAGAGGGGAGGGGGAAATACCAGTGATATAGAAATGTGTAGAGGTGCACACTAACAGAGGATAACAGTGAGAGGTACGTCAAACGCCATGAGGACAGTGAGGAGCTTGCAACAGACATGATGACGGTGAACATGTTGTAGAAAGGAAAAAAGGCATGGTCAAAATCAAAGAAAGACATGACGAGAGAGAGGAGAGGACGAAGAGGAATGAGACCCGGGACACCAAGAATGAGAAGGAGATAAAGAACAAGAAAAAACAGAAAAAGGGGAACTTACGTCAAGTTCACACCCTTAAACAAGGTAACACGGAATACACCGGGATGCGAGGGGAGAGAGGGCGAGAAGGAAGGAGGGAGACAGGAAGAGAGGGAGGAAGAAGATAATTTTTGGAGTACGTGCGCACAAGATGAAAAACGTCGGTCAGAGAAAGACAGCAAATGCGGAGATAGAGAGAGAAAGGGATCGGTTGAAAGCTGTCGAGAGAGAGAGAGAGATGGCGTTTCGAGAGCGCCGCGACACAGTGTGGTTGAAAAGATCTACATACAAGGGCGGCAAATGAGAAAATATTTGAAAGAGCAGGGAGGACGCGAGAGGGAAGGAATGCTCTTTATAGTGGTATCGATGTGTGTATGTGTGGGTGGTCCAAGAGGCATGGGCGAGACATGACGAAGAAAGAGAGAGATATATTGACAAGATCAACGATCGAAAATGTGTGCGCGTGCATCAAGAATAAACAAGAAAAGAACGACTTACACCATTGACAGAAAGAAATCCCTCGCCCACCAGTCTGACTCCTGGGTCATTCTTTCCCTAGTGTATTTGTGGTAAACAATTCCTCCCTCCCACCAATTCCTCTTGTTCTGTACAATCAGAGCAGCCGAGTCTAAGTCCACTACAGACAGACAAGTACACGGTCAGGCCTTTCTCTCCCTTTCCTTCCACTCGCATTCCTTCAAGACCCCAACCAATCTTCCTCACTCTCTCACCCTCTCAACCTCTCCTCGTCCTCCTCCTCCTCCTCTTCCTCCTCCTCTTCCTCCTCCTCTTTACTCCCGAAACGCCTCAATGTCGCCTGCCGCCTTGTCCTCCGCCACATAATAAGCCGGAAAGCCCACCACGTCCTTCGTCTCCTCAAACGTCGCCAAGAGATGCTCAAATTCCTTCCCATCCTTCGCAAGCACCAACACCTCATTCATCGCCTTGATTCCAGCACTCAACAACGCCAACGGGTACGCCACGATTGTATACCCGATCTCCTGCAACTTCGCCGGGGGGAACGATGGCGTCTTACCATTCTGAAGCATGTTCGCCAGCTTTGGTCCCTCCACCTCTTGGCAGTATCGTCGCATTTCCTCCTCCGTATGCGGCGCCTCCAAGAAGGTGATATCCGCACCGATCTCACGAAATTTCTGACAACGATAAATCGCTTCGTCCATCCCCAACCCGGCCCTGGCGTCGGTCCTTGCCATGATCAAAATATCCGCCCCCTCGTTCCGTGCGTCCACCGCTGCTTGCACCCGGGCAAAAGCCTCTTCCCGCGACACACAGCTCTTTCCCTTGGTGTGCCCACACTTCTTAGGTGCCACTTGATCTTCAATCATAATTCCCGCCAGTCCAGCTTGAGCGTACCCCTTCACAGTGCGCTTTACATTGACGGCATTTCCGTACCCAGTGTCGCCGTCACCGATGCAAGGAATCGTTTGCAGAGCCTCGGAAATTTGACGGGCGTTGTCCACCATTTCTCCGTAGCTGAGTAGCTGGGTGTCAGGGTGTCCTCGCGCAGCAGAGACGCCAAAACCCGTCATGAACGTGATAGGAAAGCCATGCATTTCGACCAGGCGGGCCGTCAGCCCGTCATAGCAGCAGGGCATGACTAGAATGTCCTTTTGCGTCAGGAGGGTGCGGAGCTTGGAGGCGGGGGAGGGCGAGGCAGCCATGCAGGTCAGGGCGCCGCGGCGTCGGGCATGGGAGGGTTGGATCGTAGTCGGAAGGACGAAGGAAGAGACCAAGAGGGGAAAGATGAGAAATGAGTGGATGTGCATCGCGATGGTAGGCATGGCTGTCGTGTCTGCTTACGGTGCGGTGATGCCGTTGATGGAGGTGTGGCAACAAGCAGTGCTTGTCCTCCTGCAGTTTATGGGTGGGTAAGGGAGAGGCAGCATTAGGTTAGCAAAGTGGAGGATCACACATTTCTATCCAGGGCACATGTTTGTGTGTACATACAGGCTGTAGTCACTTTGAGGGGCGTTGACATCACGGCTGTGAAAGAGAGGAGAGAAAAGAAGCGACGCGGGCCGTTTCGACTCGAGCTTCGTCGCTTTGGACGGCCTGCCCCGAGCTATCGAGTCGCGATACGGACCCGCAAATGCCTCATAAACATTTTCAGGTACAAATAGATTGTATGATAGTGCGTAAACTCCTCTAGATGTGCATCGAGTTGCCACTATTGCCCTTCGATCGAGATATGGCCAACCTCCCCACATACGAGCAAGTAGACATGTGCACACCACACCAAGCGATGGATAATGCCTAAATTGTAATACTTTGTTTCTTTCGAACTCATTCAAACCACAATATCTCCCTCTCGATCCCCATAGCCCTCTCTTCCTCCCCCTCTACTCCGTCCACGAACTCCCCCATCGCGTCAACAACGTCGGCAGCGCATGCTCCTGCGCCACCAAGAAATCATGCAAATCCTGAGGGTAGAAAGTGATGCACAGTGGCGCCGACCCCAAGTCCGCGGCATCCAACGACCCAAAATCCTTGTCTGGTGGCAAGGGGCATTGCTCCAGATAGGACTTCCCTCCTGGTGGGACACGGTGACAGACGCACGCAAGACCCAACGCCAATACGTTCAGTAACCCTTTGTGCAACACCGGTCTCGAATATCGACAAGGCAGCAAGGGCTCTTGCTTCAAGAACGCCTCATATTCCTTCCAAATCATATCCAGCGTACACTTTTCTTTCCCCCGATCCACTAACCTCTTCATGGCAATCACAACCAGCAACTCCAAATTAGCCAACGTGGCGAATCCACCCCTACTCGCCGCCGTGGTATGCGGAGCCTGCATTTTTAACGCTTCGTTAAAATGAGCCAAAGTCAGAAACGGTGTCTCTGAGTCTAGGTTAGTCACTGCACGATAAGCCAAGGTGGTGAACCATCGCAAAGGGCGACCCAGTTTCTGGGGCCATTCGAGGAGGGGGGGAAGGGACGGACGGAGGGCAGCCCAGGCGTTATTAAATGCCCGAGCGTAACGTCGCTGTACCTCCACAATGTCCGAGGAGGAGTGATCGAAGGAGGAAGAGAGAGAGGGGTAGGAAGAGGGGGGGTCTTCGGGGAGGTGGAGAGCCTGGTCAAAGATGGGGAGGATGACGGAGGCGAGTGGCTGGGCGGGGGGGAAGAAGATCTGTTTGTTGGAAATACGTGAACGGATGCGTTTCTCGAAACGGTCCAACACATCAAGCCTGCATAGATGAGGACGAGATGAATAAAGGGATGGAGGCAATAAGAGGGGGTGAGAAGGAAGTACTGAAACAAAAGGAAATAAGGCTCTCACATACATGTATACTCGCAGGCAGTGCCCGGCCTACACCCATGCCTCCAAACTCCCTCCCTCACTCCCTCCTTCCCTCTCCCTCCCCGTGTCGAGGGTAAAGTTATGATGTAATAATGACAAACTGAAATATTCACGCACACAGACACATGCAGCACCCCTCCGTCCCTCCCTCCCTCCCTCCCTCCCTCCCCACTCACTCTGCCGACACCCCCAACACCACAAACTGAAGATCGTCCCGGTGCTGCAAATCCATTAACGAATACAACAACAACTGCTTTCCCCCCCCTCCTGCTCCTCCTCCTCCCCCTCCTCTTCCCCCTCGCCGCGCAAATTCCTCAATATTGTCGATAACAAACACCAACGGCGTCTCCTCAAACGTGCCACTCCTCATCCCCTCCACCACAAAATCCAGCTGATTCCTCGCCCCTCTCCCTCCCCCCCTCCCTCCTGCCGCGCTGCCCCCTGTCGATCTCCTTTTCGAGGTATCCAACGTCTTGCTCATCTCCAGCTGCGCCGCAATTTCACTGATTGCCCCCACATCCGTACTCTCCATTCGACCATTAACATATACCACCCTAAAAGGCCGTAGTTTCCCCTGCACGCGATACCGCTCTCTCAATCTCGCGAATGCGTGCTCCAGACACAGACTCTTCCCCGTTCCCCGCGATCCTACCAATAAGAAAGGCTCGTGCATTCGTTTGTCCAAGGCTTTGACTATTAACTCTTGGATTTGGGAGGACTGAGCTTCGAGACCGAGGGGGGCGGGGTCGGAGGGAGGGGGGAGGTGGCCGGGAGAGAGACGACGTTTGAGCAGGGCACGGGCGGCGATTATGGCAGCTTGAAGAGAGGGCATGCCGTGGATATCTTGTAAGGTGTCAATGTTGGACGAGGATGAGGAAGTGGCTTCGTAGTACGATAGGTGGTAACAATGGTGGGGTGGGGGAGAGGAAGGAGGAAGGGTGTCAGCATCGTGTCAATCAGGTCAGGCACACTCATGCAGATTGGATCTTTGCATCTAGAAAGTTGGGAAGAGAAGAAAGGAAGGAGGAGAGTATGGTGGGGGTGTTGGAGGAGCAGGAGTGGGATGGGAGGGAAGGAGAGCAAGAGGGAAATAGGGAGGGGGGGAGGGAACGAAGGGTTTCGGCATCTAAAACATCTTAGGGACAATTAAAAGAGCTGACCACAGACGTAGGGAGGGAATGATGATAGGGAAATAGACTGGTAGACGAGGCAGAACGCAGCAGCAGGACGTACATGTCCGTGGTCGCTTCCGAGCCGATGGAGAGAGGTCAGCGGGAGGCTCCATGAGCAGCCTGGCCAAGGAGCGACCTTGCAGTCCGGGCAGAATGTGTCCTTCTTGTGCTCCTCCTCCCCTTGCTTCTTCTGTAGTGTTTGGGTGGGTTCAGAATGTTGGTCGCGACATACACAGAGTAAAGTGCCTGGAAAGTCGCGCATGAAGAACAAACGCCGGTCGGCTTCAGTTCATGCTCCTGCTGCTCTCCGAGCGTCTCCTTATGATCCCACCATTTTCATTTAAAACCGCATGTCCCACATTGCACACAAGGCCATCACCACCACGCGTCTTTCTGCATTGCCTTCTCTTTATGATTATGCGGTAGGCACGCTGCTTGGATCTTGCAAGCCTTGTCCGTCATATGCAAGCACGGCTGGCACTTGGCTCATCATGCTTTTATGCCGTCACCTCCCTCACCTTCCCCTCTTCTCTATGCGCATCATCACGCACAGCGTAAGGCACATTTGGGTCTCACCACCATCTCCAGCAATACTATCTTTACAATAACATACGGCTATAGCAACGTGCGGACAGGGACGCAGCCAACAAATAAAATAACGACAAAAACGTAGTCCTCAACCCTGACGAGGGCACATTACCGAGGCCGCGCGAAAGAGTGAGAGCTCAAGTTGGAAGTGAGAAGCAGGACGTGACGAAAGTAGTAGAGCTGGACCGTGCAAAAGGCCGGCAACAATGCCTCGCTCTCTGCGCATGTAATGCATGTTTCAAATACCTACATTGCGTCTTCGAAACGCCGCCTTTCCCCTTCACGAGTAGGGGAAGAAAGGGCAAACAAATCATTCAGGCCGAGAGAGATGAGAAGAGACTCGATCGAGGACTGAGAGACGAAAAAACACGCATTTAAAAGCAACTAGGCCTTGCTCAAATGCTTCTACAATCCTTCTCTTCATCCTCTAACCCCTCCCTTCCTCCCTCCCCTTAACTCACTTTCAACAGCCAGCCACCACACCACCACAAGGACAGCAGCAGCAGGAGCAGAAGCAGCAGCAGTACCAATGACATCACCAGCAGCAATGGCTACCGTAAAGACAGACGAGCCCAAGGGAGAGAGTATCACTTTGCGAGTCAAGGACCAGACGGGAGAGGAGACGATGTTCAAGGTAGAAACAGAGGGAGGGAGGGAGGGAGGGAGGGAGGGAGGGAGGGAGGAACAAAGAAAGGTATGTTATGAACAGAAAAATGTGATCGGCGCCAATGCACGGTGAAGTGAAATAAAATTTGTCGCGACTCAGATTTCTCGTCCTCATCCCTCTCTCCTTCCCTCCCTCTTCTCCCCAAACAGGTGAAGAAGACAACTAAGATGGAGAAAGTCTTCAACACATATGCCGCACGCAAGGGCATCGACTCCAATGCTCTCCGTTTCCTCCTCGACGGGCTGGTAAGGCGAGGAAGGGAGGAAGGGAAGGAGGGAGGGAGGGAGGGAGGGAGGGGAGGTGGGGAAATGACGTCTTCGGCAGCGTTGGGCTTGCCGCTACCATTCACGCTCTTTTCTCTTTTTCTTCTCACCATCACATGTGGAGGGAAGAAGGAAGGGAGGGAAGAAAGGAAGGAGGGAGGGAGGAATGATGAACCGAATGACTCAGGCCGACGTTTTTATTTCATTTTACAGCGAATCGAGAAACATCAAACGCATGAAGAGCTGGACCTGGAAGACGAGGATCAGGTGAGGAGAGAGGGAGGGAGGGAGGGAGGAAGGGGCGGACGAAGGGGGAGACAAGTGCGATGTAAAGATGTTTATATACTCAGATGTCGGCAAGTGAGGGAAATAGGGAAGGAATGATTGAAGATTCTCATGTTCCTTCTCTTGCTCTTCACGGCCCATGTCTAGATCGACGTCATGCTGGAGCAGCTTGGAGGGCATCGATTACGGTCACAAAACCATTTAGCTGTACAAGAAAAGAATGAGAAATGAAGAAGAGACAAAAAGAGGGAGAGGGAGAGGGAGAAAGAGAAAAAGAAGAGAGATAGGAGGGGGAGAGCGGCCTGGATTAGAAAACGAGGAAAGATGAAAGAGAAAATCAAAGCAAATCTCACTCTTGACCACCAAGACATCATTTGGACGGCTTCAATTACTGAATAGTGTTTTATTTATTGAGGTCCATGCATGATATCCTCCCATCGCGTAAATAGCCGCCATATGCACGTTTCTTTCCGTGTCCAAGTCAGAACCTCTCCCTCCTTCTCTCCCTCCATCCCCCCCTCAACACCCGCGTTCCTTCTTTCTTTTCCTCATTTTCATTGACGCACCGTCCCATGAACCACCTACCTACCTACCTACCTACCTACCTACCTCCCTCTACTTCCGCCCAAGGGAATAAAATCCCATTGCATCCTTGGCCCATTGGAGCGTCTGGCTCGCAATGGCGTCCGCATCTGCCGCCCCCCTCGTCAATATTCCCTCGATGTGCTCCGGATCCTCCATCACTTCCCTATACCGCCTCTGGATCGGCTCCAAATGGGCCACCACTGCGTCCGCCAACAAGGGCTTAAACGCACCCCAGTTCATTCCCTCTACCTCCTCTAATATACTTTCCTTTGTCTTCCCCTCCTTCTCGGTCACCGCCAGATAAATGTTCAATAAATTGGTGCATTCGGGCCGGGCGGGATTGTCCCATTCTAAGCCCACGGACATATCGGTCTTACACCGCTTAATCTTATTCCGAATCGTCTCGGGGCTATCGAGGAGGTTGATCCGACTCCCGTCGTTTTCGGCCGACTTGCTCATTTTGCTGGTCCCATCTAGGAGGGACATTACGCGAGCGCCTTCCTTTACGATGAGTGCTTCAGGGTCACGAAACACCTATGGGGGGAAGAAGAGACGAAAGGAAGGAATGGAAGGAGGGAGGGAAGGAGGAGGGGAGGAAGAGGGGAGGAAGAGAAAATATGTGGTCAAAGGACAGGACATTCATTCCCTTCTTAATAGTATCAAAACATTATCGGAGGAGTGGCATGCATTCTAAACTCCATCCACATCTCCCCACTCCCAATCAAAGGGTTACACACACACACACCCTCTCTCTCTCACACACACACACACTAACACTAACGGATACAGTCATGGTCACACGCCCTCACCTTCCTCCTCTTGGCCTTCTTATTACAAAACTGGTCGTTGAAGCGCCGAGCGATATCTCGCGTCAACTCCAAATGCTGCCGCTGATCCTCTCCCACGGGCACAAGCTCCGCCTGGTACAGCAAAATATCCGCAGCCATCAATACGGGGTAGTCGAAAAGACCCACCCCCACGTTTTCCCCTTGCTTGACCGCCTTCTCTTTGAATTGAATCATCCGCTCCAACCAGTTCATGGGCGTCACGCAGTTAAGAAGCCAGGTGAGTTCCGTGTGGGCCAGGACGTGGGACTGTACAAAGACAGTGCTTTTGGAAGGATCGATTCCAGCGGCCAAGTACAGGGCAGCGGCTTCGATGGTCTCTTGCCGGAGGCGCTTGGGGTCGTGTGGGGCCTAGGGCACGAAGGGAATAAGCGAGGGAAGGAAAGACTCAGATTTGGTACTGAAAGAGATTGAGACACTGACCCATCCAGTTTTCGTTTTTGCTCACCGACCTTAACCTCCTGACCACCAAACGTACCGTGATGGCATGCAAGTCCACAACGCAAAAGAGGGATTCGTACTCGTCCTGGTTCTTGACCCACTGGCGGATGGCCCCTAGATAATTGCCCAGGTGTAAAGAACCCGTGGGCTGCACGCCTGACAGCACACGCTTCTTTCGTTCTCCTCCCTCTATGGCGCTCGAGCTGCTGCTGCTGCCTGAATTCATGGTGGCAAAGCCGCGAGACCTGCCGGAAAAGGGTCTTAACCAGTTTCCTCTTATTCTACCATTGCTGCTGAGCGTACTGAAGGAAGCAAATGCGATCGTGGGGACAGCACGGCTGAAGCACGAGCCAAGGCTGGCAAAGCCGGCCACCGGCCGTCGCGCCACGCCTGCTACGGTGGCCATCAGGAGGCTGCTAACCATTACGGTCGCAAAAAGGAGGAAACTCAAGGCAGCTTTGGGCATTCGAAGGCGTCGATAGGCTGCGGGCTGTGGGGGCACGCGCGTAGGAATTGGTCGTCGTGGGGGCGCGGTCCTGTGTGGTGGTTGTGGTGTACGTGTGGTCGGATAGATCTGTGGGTGGGGAGGTCCGTCTGAAAGCGCTGATTGGGCCGTATGGGGTGTAGGCAAGGGCACGAAACCGGTAAAACCTTCGTAAGTACAGCCTCCGTTGATAGCTTATCCTGACCGATTATTTAAAAACATGCATGAGGTACACAGCAAGGGCATCAGGGAAGTGCAAGCAACTCGACGGGCTCAGACAGCCATGTTGCCGATGACGATGATGGGAGAAGAAGTAGCAACGTCTCCTTTTCACAAGCGACCACAAACTCACAAACATACACGTGCAAACACCCAATTAAAGGCACTGTAAGACAAAGGATCCCCTTACACTACAGTTGTCTTCGAGATCTGCCGCCTCACATTTTTCCGGCAGTCTTTCGCACATTGCTTTCCGGCGGCCCACATCACCATCACCGCACACAGCACATCAACGCCGCCCATCGCACCTCTGAAAACTTCCGGTCCAAATCATGCGCAGGTCGCCGCGACGAGGCGGCACGCCCAAGGTACGTATAGCGTGCTCTTTTCTAGACGCTGGTAGAATTTCTTTGTAAAGTGCGCCTGCCCTCATATTCCCCACCTCAATCAGCCAACACACACTCCACCCGCCCCCTCGCACACACAGACACAGTCTTCGGGTGCAGAGAACCCAGAGAAAATAGGCGCTTCTGGGAGACAGACACGCAGTTGTGGCCTATCATCAGCTGCTAATGTCATTTCCACAAGCAGCAGCAGCGGAAGAACCTCGCGTAAACGAGCTTCGACACCGCCCACACATCCACACCCACAAACCCCACCAGCGACTCCTGTGATAACTACAGGAAGCAGTGGAATATTTAGAAATTTCCGTAACCATAGAAGCAGTGGAAAGCGCAATCGAGACCTGGACGTCTCTCGCCGGTATGGTATCGCGGCCGGACTCGCCTTGCTAGGGGTACGCGTGGCCGGCGGCCTCTTGACCCCGATAGCAGACTGCGACGAAACGTACAATTACTGGGAACCCCTGCACTACCTGCTCTATGGCACCGGTATGCAAACCTGGGAATATTCCCCCGTCTACATTCTCCGCTCCTACGCCTACCTCCTCCCCCATGCTGCCATTGGGAAAGCCCTCGCCCTAGTGCTCCAACTCCTCCAAGGCCCACTCCCTCCCGACAAACGGCTCATTTTCTACGGCATCCGCGTACTTCTCTCCCTCATCTCAGCGGCGTGTGAAGCCACTTTTGTTGACGGCATCGCCCGGCGCCTCGGTGCCCGGCCTGGGTTCCTGACCTTCCTCTTCCTCCTCACCTCCGCCGGTCTCTTCCAAGCATCCCCGGCCCTCCTCCCCTCGAGCGCCGCTTGCAACATGGTCATGGTCACGACCGCCAACTGGCTCACTCGACGATATTGGTGGGCTACGTTTTTTGCGGTCGCAGCTGTTTTTGCCTTGGGCTGGCCCTTCATCGCCCTCCTCTTCCTCCCCCTCGCCCTGCACGTTCTGTATGATTGCATCTTCTCCAGCACCTCCAGGCCAGGCAATTCCCCTCAATACCAACGAGGTACCATCCGCGTGCTCACCTATGGGATCGGCGCCCTCCTTCTAGTCCTCCCTCCCGTCCTCCTGGTCGATGCCTATTTCTACCGTCGTTTGGCCTTCCCTGCCCTCAACATACTTCTGTACAACATAGGAGGAGGACCTGAAGGGGCCGACGACACACTCTACGGCGTGGAGCCCTGGTCATTCTACCTCAAAAACCTCCTACTCAACCTGAACGTCGCCCTCCCCCTCGCCCTCTTCCTCCCTGTCCTCCTCCTTTCCCTTCCCTGGCCTGCTTGGTCGATACGCGTGAAACTCGAGGCCTTTGTTTTCGTCTCACCAGCCTTTCTGTGGTTGAGCGTCATGACTTTCCGCCCACATAAAGAGGAAAGATTTCTTTTCCCCATCTATCCGCTCTTGGCTCTATGTGCAGCCTTGTCCTTACATGGGCTGGTCGCGGCCTTTGAGGCCTTTGCCTCCGCGGGAGGAGAAGAGAATGGAGGAGGGAAGCGGAAAGGCAGCAGCAGCAGCAGCAGCAGCAGCAGCAGCAGCAGCAGCAGTAGTAGTAGTAGTAGTAGCAGCAGCAGCAGCAGCAGAAGCAAAAAGACCGCCGGCCAGACAAAGACTGAGAGGAGCAGCAGTTCGGCCGAGCAACCGTCTTCATCCTTGTTCACCTCCCTCCTCCTCCGCCTCGCCCAGCGCCTCGCCGGCCTGCTGGCCAAGGCCCTCATCCCCTTCACCCTCCTCCTCCACCTCCTCCTCTCCGTCTCCCGCGTCGTGTCCATGACCCAAAATTTCGCCGCCCCCCTGCACCTTTTCAGAGACTTCTCCCGAACTCAACGCACCTCATTTCTTCTCCAGCAGCAAGCTTCCCCTTCCACCCTCCCTTCCCCTCACCATTCCCAGCCCATCCGCCTCTGTCTTGGTGCCGAATGGTACCGATTCCCTTCTTCTTTCTTCCTCCCCCACGCCGACATTCAACTCACCTTTGTCCAAGCAGGATTCGGTGGGCAGCTACCTCAGCCCTTTCGCCCGAGAAATGGCACCTGGGCTGCCCCTCTTCAATCATTTAATGAATACAACCGAGAAGAGACGTCAAGATACGTCCCCATCCATTCGTGCCATTACCTGATTGAGCTCTTCCCACCTTACCCGGAAGAGCCGCAGCATCAGGACCAGCAGCAACAGCCTGACGAAGAGGAATATAAATCAGAAGACGAGCACACCGCATATCACATCAAATCAGTGGTCACTCGCTTGCGTGAGCTGGGGGAATCAAAGCCCGAGGCATGGAAGGTATTAAGTCGTTACCCTTTATTGGATAAGGATCTGTCTCCCTCACCTTGGCGGTCTTTTTGGGTGCCCTTTGCGAGTGGGCCACGTTTGCATTATGGCGCCTTGACGTTGTTAGAGAGGGAGGAACATAACGGGGCGGGCCCGGGGCCGACGTGGGTAGAATAAGAACTCATGTAGTAACGGAGGGAGGGAGGGAGAGTAGGAGGAGAGGAGCATGGATGCAGTGATCGAGTTGGCAAAAAAAGGAAAAGTTTGCATCTAAAAAATAACAAGAGGAGAAGGAGGAGAAGAAGAACGAACACAAAAACAAAAACAAAAAACAAGAAGGACAAGAAGAGCAAGAATGAGAAGAGCAAGAACTTCAGAGTATGCATGTCATGAAGTCCTTTCCTTGTTGATCTCTTTAGTCATTGTATTTTTGTTTTCTCGAGGGTGCCAACGCTCTTTTTGAATCCCTACTATAATCACACGTGTGCCTCGTGCTTTCTGAGGACTTGCGCTCTATAAAACCTTCCGTGGCCACTAATCTGTCAATTACTCCTTCCCTCGCTTTTTGTATAAACTCGGGTTGTTGTTCCCAAAGCTAGCACCCAACTTACTGTCTGTCGGGAACTCGCCCACACCCCCATCCGCCTTGTCAATCCGTGCCGTCTTCCGGTACAGAGCAAGCGCAGCTTCCATTCTGTCTAAGGTAGACAGGGCCTTGCCGGCATCCTTGGCTTTGACTGCTTTTTTGAATGTTTCTAGCTCCTTTCCATACACCTCCGCCTGCGTATTGAGAACTTTTACGTAGGACACGTCCAGAGATAGACCTTGGCCAGTGAGGGAGGATGCGTACAGCTTGAGGGGCAAGGCGGCATTGTCCGCCTCCGTGTTGGCGTAAGCTTCGACTTTGTCCCATTGCCCAGCTTGGAGACTAGCCTTGGCGGCGGGTAGGGCATCCGCAGCGGCCTTGACGCGGGGGAGGTAGCGCTTTTGGGCAGTGGGATAGTAGTAGGAGGCACGGAGATTGGCGTCAATATCAACTTCTTTGCGATTGGGGTCGTTCTTGCGGGCCTCTTCCTCGGCATCCAGTTGACGTTGGCGTTCCAGGCGTTCTTTTCTGAGGGCGGCTAGGCGTGCTTTCTTCTCTACGGGGTCCTCGGTGTCCTTGTTTCTGGTTTTCTCCAGGAGCTCGGACTTGCTGGGTCCCGTAGGCAGGCCGCGTGCCCAGGTGGGGTTCGGGGAAACGAAGGAGAAGGCGAAAAAGGTACCGCCCGCTTTGAGCAGATCACCGCGTGTCACGGGTGATGACGCCGGTCCCTGCGCCGACGACATGGTTGGGCCTGTGTATTTGGGATGAAGGATTATAAGGGACACGGTCGATGTGAGTGGGCATGGTTGGGACAAGCGCAGGTTTGCCGTGATGAGAGGCCCGCTTTCTTTCTATCTGCCTCTTACCTAATCCCGGACGCTGGCAAGGTACCACGAAGCTATCCACCACGACCAGGCACAGCAAGGCCACGAACAAGGCTGGCCGCAGCCACAACATGCCTCTGTGTGAAAGTGTTGGGAGTTAGTTGGATCGATGCCAGTTTGTGTGATGAGTAAAGCGAAGAGAAAAGTCGCAAATCTCACTTGCAGAGCGGTTACGCCCTCTGACTCGCAGTCCCCTTCATATTTTTTCATCACTTTGTGTGGAGGGCTCTGCTGCATTGGTGAGTGTGGACATGGATCAGCGTGGATGCTCGCTCTTGGCTTAACAGGACGACAAACATCAAATGGACCACATGAGGAGGAGGTTTGTTCACAAGAATCAATCAATTAACCAATTAATCAATCAATCAGAATAATCAACAGAACTCGACAGGTCTCCATACAAAATTTACAAACCACAGGACAGAGGGTTACGTGAATGCGCATGAGGAAGGGTGAATCATAATTGTGAGAAGAGGGAAAGAAAAAATATACATATCACGAAGTGTTGACAGATTGACAAAAGTTAGTAAATGTTAGGGTGGTTGTTGTTTTTTCCTCCGTTTCCTCATTTTCCTTATCATCGTTCTCATCGTGGGTTTGACGTGGTGGTCTTCTGTTGTTGTTTATGATTCATTCCTCTCTTTTTAGGCTTTATAGGTGGCAGTGTCGGTGGTGGTAGTGTTGGTGTGTGTGTGAAAAAATGGAGTAGTCTAGCCTGAATCTGCAAACAGCCCACTAGACTATCTTGCCTTGATGAATGCGTTCTTGTCACTCTCTTTAACTCCTCGTTTCCGGTGTATGGCGTATTCACTTTTCACTCTCCCTCTCTCTGTCGACAGCTCTCTTTCTCGCTTTCCCATTCTGATTCTTGTGTTTCTTTTCATCAAACTTCCAGCCTTTTTCATCCCTTCTTTTTAAAACGCTTGCTGATCCTTCACTCTTAGGTGTTAGTCACCGGGGTGAGAGCGCACACTTCTGTTCCGCAGGCACACACACTTATTAACCCCCCCTCATACACACACTCACATGCCTGCACAGGGGAAGATGTGAACTTGCTTTCCGTCACACGTACTATAATCTCGCTCTCGCCTAAAGTCAAATAAATGATTTAGGCCTTCTTGGGGCGGCCGGGGCCCTTCTTCGCAGCCACCTTAGGCTGTGAGATAGAGGGAGGGAAGGAAGCAGCGGGAAGGGAGGAAGGGTGAGGATTATGCACGAGAGGAGAGGACGGAGAAAGGAAATGAAGGGAGAGAGGGAGAAGACTTGCCTTGGTGGTCTTAGCCTTCTTCGCCGCGGGCTTGGACTTCTTCGCCGCGGGCTTGGCCTTCTTCGTCGCGGGCTTGGACTTCTTTGCGGCGGGCTTCTTCGGGGCTGGAAGGAAGGGAGGGTGGGGGGGGGGGGGGGAGGGTGGGGGATGGGTAAGGCGAGGAAGAGAGAGGGATGAAGGGAAAGAAAAAGAGGGAGGGAGGGAAAATTTACTTACCAGTCTTCTTGGCAACAGGCTTGCTCTTCTTAGCAGCGGTGGCCTTGGGCGTGGGGGCTGAAAGGTCGGAAGAAAGTGAGGGAGGGAGGGAAGGCAGGAGCGAGGGAGTAAGGTAGGGTGGTGCGGTGACGAGGAAAGGGGAACGGAGGGATGGCAGGGGTACCTACCGGCCTTCTTGACAGCGGGCTTGGTCTTTTTGACAGCGGGCTTGCTCTTCTTGGCCACAGCCTTTGGCTGTTAGGGTGGAGGGACGAAGGGACGGAGAGGGGGAAGGAGGGGTTGAGAAAGGGGAGTAGCTGGTCATCCGGTGAACGATAGAAAGGAGAAAAGGAGGGAGGGAGGGAGGGGGGGAGGGAGGGAGGGAGGGAGGGCAGGAGGGAGCCGACTAAACTTACCTTGGTGGTCTTGGGCTTGGCGGCCATCTTCACGATGGCAGCCTCGGGCGTGGCCTTCTGTTAGGGTGGCGGGAGGGAAGTGGGAAGGGATCGAGGGAAGAGAAGAGTTAGAATTCGGTTTATTGATCCAGTCGACGAAATGTATTGGGAAGGAAGGTAGGAAGCAATTCAGGAGCAAGAATGGACCTCAAGGACACACGCATCCACGCATGAGCGAGGGAGGGCGGGAAGGAGGGGAAGATAAGGAGGGTAGGAGGGAGACTTACCGCGGGAGCCGGAACCGCAGCGGGGGCGGCCTCGGCCTTGGCGGGACGTCCACGCTTGCCAGCCGGCTTCGTGGCTTTCTTGCCAGCCGCCTTGACAACCGCCTTCTTGGCAGCAGGGGCTTTTTTCGCAGGAGCCTTCTTGCCCGCAGGGCGTCCTCGCTTGGGAGGGGCAGTTTTCTTCTGTAGGTGATTGCGTGGGTGTGAAAATCGGAGTGGGCAGGCCGGAGTGAATGTTCAAGTGTTTGTGTATGTGTAGAGGTAGATGTGTGGGTATGTAGGTCGAGGTGGGGAGGCCATGGAGTGCGCGAGTGAGGGCATTTTTGTTTTGAAGGAAGGGCGTCTCTTTTCCCGCCCTAAGGTCGTTCTGAAACGGACTGCTTACCTGGATAGCCATGGTTGTTGGTGGGGGTGGCGGGGAGCGGGTAGTAGCTTTGTAGCTGTATGGGGTGGGTACGAACAATCCGCATGTGGGCGCGTGGTGCAGGTGGGGCACGTGAACGGAAGAAAGAGGGGGAGCACAAGGCACGAGAAAACTCGAGAAGGCTTATACAGGCGTTGAAGGCCCTGGTCGTTGCTCTCTCGCCAGAGCATAACCACCGCGGGCGTTACAGGCCCTTCTGCCGACCGACCTCCCCCTTTCCGACGTCACTCCGATTCCTCGGGGCTAGTATGGGGTTGTGGGATGCCTTGCCAAGGAATTGACGTGTATTTTACATTTGTGCCTCTAACTTGGCTCCTTCATCTTGGTCTATATCAGCTCTCGCCTCCCCCATGACACTTGATGCATGCCTCCTTTACCCGAAAGCACGCCAAAGCGTCACACACCTCCTCTTGTGTTTTCTAGCTCATGTAAAACTCTTTTCATGCAAACCATTTTCCAACAATCATAAAAGATGTCCACACCAAAATAGGTTGATTTTTCTTTTTTCGTCTTGCCTTACAAAACTCTATCGTGTGCCTGATCCCGCCCACCAAACCACACACCCGTTCCACTCCCCTCCCTCAAATAAACTATCCTACTCCCAAAGCTTGATCAATCCGTCCCAACCACATGATGCGACCATGGATGATTCCACAGGGTGCCAGGTCAAGCCAATGCAAGGGCCGTTGTCATGCGCCCGATACTTTGCCAAAGACCGCGTGTTCTTAAAGTCCCAAAAATGCAACTTCCCTTCCCCATCCCCTGAAGCCAGGTACCGATTGTTCGGTGAAAATGCCGGCTGACACGCAAAACCTGCGATAGTATGCCCCTTGAACACCTTCTTGTGCAAAAGCTTGAAGCGATCGCGGCAAGAAAAGATCTTTATGGTGTTATCTAGAGACTGACAGGCGACAAAGCCTCCATCTGGGGAGGGGGTGACGGCAGGCATTGAGTGCATACCGGGCTCAGCGATGTACTTGATCGGTACCGGAATATCCCACTCCCACAACAGCATCTTCTTATCATCCGAAGTGGAGGCAAACTTCGTGTTATTGTCGTAGAAAGTGACGGTGTTCACGGCTGACAAGTGGTGGTTATATTCCTGCACCATCTCCCCCGACGTCCAATCAAACGTGTAAAGCCTGTTATCCGACGCCGCAAAAACAAACAACTTATCGTTGGGCGGGTAGAACTTTGCTGCATACGGCACTTTCCGGTTGGTCACCGTCGAGATGCACTGCCCCGTCTCCGTGTCCCACAACCGCAAAAACCGATCGAAGCCCCCGCTCAAGAAGCGCGTGCCATCTGCATTGAAATTAATACATCGCACCGCTGCTCCATGCCCCGAGTACGTCCTCCGCAGCTGCCGCTCGCCATACACAGACCACATCTTACATGTCCCATCCAGCGATCCGGATAAAAGCAAGTGGCCGGTGCCAGGGGAGAACTCAATAGCTTGCACCCCCTTCTCATGCCCCGCATACCTGTGCGTACACCGCTTGGGCAAATAACAAGGGTGGTCCGTCTCCACCTCCCGCAGCCCCGCCGGTGGCTCCACCCATGACCGGCCCTGATAGTCTTTCTGGCCCTTGCCATGGAATTGCGTGCTGGGCTCAGAGGCGACCGTATCTCGGTCATGCCGCGGCGGCAATAAATGAGCCACCTTCCGTTCGTCCCGTCGATCGTGATCCTCCTCCTCGTCGTACCCCCTGTGCTTAAGCGCCTTCCGCTCCGCCAGCTCCTTCCGGTGTCGCTTTTGTTCTTCCGTTAGCGTTCCTGCCTCCAGCTCTGTCAGGACTGGGCCGCCCTTCACGGGCGCCCATGGCCCGTCATCCTCCTCCCCCAACTCCTCCTCCTCCTCCCCTGCCTCCATCTTCCGCTTCCGCCGCTGTTGCTGTATTTGTTGCTGTCGCTCCTGTTGTTGCTGTGCCGTCATTTTCTCTTCTTCTCGTTTCCCTCTTCCTCCGCCTGCTCTTATCAGGGCCCCTCCGGCCGAGGCCGCCACAGGAGCCGGCTTCTTCAGCCCCACAGGAGCCGGCTTCTTCAGCCCCTCTCTCTTCACATAATTCGCCACATTTCCAATCACTCCCCCGCCAACATCATCCCTCGCATAGCCCTGCGCGTGAAACGTGTGGAATTGTTCGTGAAAATTCCATTTTTCCATCACTGCTTCTTCCTTGTAGCCGCCCGTGGCCAGCTTGGTACCGCCCATCACGTCCATGTCACGCCTGTGAGGGTGCTGTGGGCCTTGGATAGGAGCCAACAGCGTGGCCGCTTTGACGTTGGTTGTGAGCTCCCGCGTGGTAGGTGGGATGAAGCCAGGCCGGTGCAAAACGGTCTTGAGAGCGGGATTCACGAAGGGGGCCGAGTTGACGGTACGGCGGACAAGGTGCACGGGCTGGGCGCTGGCAGCACTAGCGGTTGCAGGGGCAGCAGCTGAGGAGGCGGCGGTGGACGTGGAGGATGCGGGTGAGATGCTCTCTGAGTCGCTATCACTCCCGTAGGCGTTAAATATTGAGTCCATGGTGTGTGCTGTGGGTGTTGGGAGGTGTGTGGGGCGTTGTGGTGGTTGGTTGGTGAGCTGGATAGAACAACTTGTTGTGAAGACACGAGGTGGCGTCCTCGTGATGATGGTGGGGATGACTGAGGGGAGACAAACAATCAAATGATGGCATGCCTCTTCTCTAATCTTAGCGGCTACATTGGCCTCGGTCAGGCAGGTATGATCCCCTAGCTGTCTGTGTTTCTGGCATCGATGTAGCGTGTATGAGAGTAGTTCTGTGCTTTTTCCCTGTTTGCCATTTCTACCCGGACCCCTCGCCCATTTTGATAACCATAATAATTGGTTATCAAATGAGAGGGCCTGAGGGACTGCGAGGCTTTTGTGTAGCAAAGCCACCATTTTATGCTGGTACATTTATGCAGTTATCACGCACCCTTATGCAGCCACCACACACGCCCACTGAAGGCCTAAAAGCTACTCTCGATCTGTCCCTACCCCTGCACGTTTCCCCGCCCTGCCTCCTCTCCAGCACACCCTCTCCAGGACCCCAGCCAAGATGAACAAGGACTGGAATGGCCTGGCCAAGTCAGGTGGCCTGGAGAAGCTCAAGGTGGGCGAGCTCAAGGGCTTTTTGAAGGACCATGGTATTTCTCAAACAGGGGAGAAAGGAACACTTATGTTCCGCATAAAGGCGTTTTTGGACGGGGAGCGTCTGAAGATAGACGGCCTCAACCCCGCCTTGCTCAAGGCAGGTGAGCTGAAGAAGGAGTGTGCGAAGCGCGGGCTCTCGCCAATGGGTTACCCAGACGAACTGCTCGAGAGTCTAATCGGCTACCTCAAGACACACGGTAGCGGGGACAGTACTGCTGCTGCTAGTGGTGAGAGACCCAGCGCCCAGGAGAAAACGGGTGCAGAAAGTGGGGGAAACGAGGAGGAGGGCAATAAAGGTGGTAATGCAACTTTAGCTTTGATCCAACGCATTGTGGAGCTGGGGGAGGAGGACGACTGGGGTGGGATCCTAGGCTTGGGTGCGACTGGGCAGAAGCTGACGAAGCAGAGCCCAACAGCCGATCTTCGCAAGGCTTACCACCGCCTTTCTCTTTTGGTGCATCCAGATCGGGTAGGCCCGGGGATGGGGGATGCAACGCGTGCTTTCCAGTCAGTGGTGACGGCTTTTGAGCGTTTATCGGAGCCTGAGCTGGAGGAGGAGGAGGGGAAGAAGGATGCTAAGGCGGGGAAGAAGAAAGAGAAGGGCAAGACTCTTGCACGGTCCAACGAGAATTGTTTCCGAACGCGGGTGTATTGTCCTCGCTGCAAAACGGAGTGGGGTCAGTCTATTGATGGCCTGCCTCCCTACACCTACAACTATATGATGATGGGGCTGAAGACCTTCGTGTGCTCCACCTGCCTCTGCGATTTCGGGGCACTCACCGCCATCCACAAATGTCCGCATTGCCGCAGGTCCTTCGAGTACGATCCGCACGACTATCACCGGGAGATCACTTGTGGGAATAAAAATTGTGGGAAGCCTTTTGGCTTTTACCTCTTTCAAGTCTCGGATCGCGTCGAGAATGAACTCAAGGCGGAGCTTAAGGCGGAGCAGGAACGACGGATCAGAGCGCGAGAGAGTAAGATGGCACGGTTGGCGCGGTCGAAGCGGAAGCATGCGGAAAAAGATAATGAGGAGAGAGAGCGCGAGGATAGGCGGTTAAAACTTCGCTTGTTTGTACAGGGCTTGGTGGATGATTGTCCGCAGTGTGGGGAGGAGCCAGGGTGTGCGCCTGAGGATCGAGAGGCACACAAGGAGCATTTGAGGCAGTGTCAAGACAAGGACAAGATTTCCAAGCACCAGAAGAAGATTCGGATGGAGGAGGCAAGGCAGGCGGAGAAGGAGGCAAGGGCAACGGCGCAGGAGGACATGCAGTCGTTGCGGACGTGGGAGTTCCTGGGAGGGAATGAGGGGGAGCTGTGGCTGTTGACTGATGGTCAGCTTGAACGCAAGTGCAGGGAGAAAGGTTTACTGCCAAAGGAAGAGGAGATGAAGGGGGCAGGTACCTGGAAGAGGAAGAAGAGCACTCGTCCTATGAGCAAGGACGAGATGATCGCGCAGCTTGTACAGCATGCTAATAAGAGGGCAGCGCTTCGGCTCACGGATGGGACAGACAAGGGTGCCGCTGGTGTCAAGAAATGTAGGAAAGGAGGTAACACCATGACTCGTGAATCTTTGCCGGACAACCTTTATAGTATGTCCCTTTCACAGCTTCGGTCCGTGTGTGCGGCGCATGGGTACGTGCCTCAGGCGACCACGCAGAGCGGGTTGGTCCGGGAGATGGAGCGGGTAGTAGCCAAGGCAGAAGGACATGAGGAGACATTGTTACTGGAAGACTTGAAGTGAATGAGAGGGGAGGGCGGGAAGGATCACAGGGGGAAATTTCACAAGATTATGCGGTACATACACAGAGTTAAATTAGCATTAAGCACACGAACGAAGAAGGGAATAGACTGTGATATTATTATTATTATTATTTTGTGGTACCTCTCCACTTTTTTTTTCCAATTACTTGAAACCCATAGTCACCTTTTATTCAATTGAAAGTATTGGAAGCCATGCGTACCGATCCCTTTCCAGTGATATCGAGGTTGGTCTGTGTCCCCATGCTCTTTTGTCGGCAGGCAAAAGGACAATCATGCGCCCTCTTGGCACCACCACATTTTCGGCACCGGTATAGACCACGTGGTTGACGACGGCTTTTCTCTTTTTGTGGAGATGCGGGGAGAAAATGGGATCCAAGCGGAAAGGACGGGAATGCACGTTGGGCGGCTGGCCGCGGCAGCTGCGCTGGAATGTCGTCTCGCTTCGATGTGCTGTTGCTGGTGTTACTGTGCCAAATCCCCATTCGTGGCATAGCATATTTAGGCGTCACATTCATCGATACAGGAGAAGGAGGGGGTGGAGGCGGAACACAGGAGCTGGAAAGGATGCCAACTTTATCAAAATCGTCCCACAGCTCCTTGACGTAGCGGGGGCTTTTGGTCGCGTCGGGCGGCGTTAAAGGCAAGATGGTGGTGAATAAGTCCTTGGGCGTGGCTGGAAGGATGGAAGTGGGAGAGAGATCAGTCCCAGGAGGAACTGGATGGCCCAGTGTTTTGAAGTGTGGGGGCATGTCTTTCACTTCCTCTTGCGGCACCGACATAGCTCAGTCGTGTTGTCAGGAGGTTTGGTTTGCTGTGGGGGAGGATGAACAGACCTTGTACGTAAGTCCATCCATACCATTGTGTACGATGGAGTCAAGCAAAAAACGCTCGCACTGTGTTTCCTTGAGTCAAATAAAACGACATGTTTTTTTCGTGTGTGTTGCAGGCCAAAAACCTGCTTCACTTCTCGATAATTATTTTTCCTGTAGTTTCCTACAATTCTAAAATTATAATGTGCGACCTAATCCGCAGACAAATGCTACCTACCAGAGCAAACGCGTACCTCCTCTTAGGATCACACACGGGGGAAAGCCTTCCAATTATGAATTCTTGCATATTCTTCCGTTATTTTTCCAAGTTTCTGATGCGAAGTCCCCGATAGAATTACTTTTTGAAAAATGGGCCGGAGGTTTTGGAAGGCATTCTCCGCCAGCACTATTGTTTTTGAGTCATAAATAGTCCACACTTTACATTCGACCTTATTGCTCACAGCTCAGCAACAACCTCGTCGCGGCTTGCCTTTCCTTGCACACACACCCCTCTTTGACCTCTTCTGCATCCCCATTCCTGTCTCCTCCTGCCGCGCAAGCCCGGCGCTCCGGACCGCCTCGCGTTTGCGGTCGTACTTGAAACCCAAAGCCGCCACTTCCTGCTTTGCCTGCCGGATACTTTTCATGATGGTAGTCTCCTCCCCTATTTGGAGGCGCTTATGGAGGACGTGGGCGACCCGCGCCGCGCCTGTGCGCGCCCCCAAGAGGTTGAAGGCGTCAGGGCCGAGACGCAAGGCCGCAGGAGCACCCAAAACGTACAGTTCACAATCCTGATCCCAAGCCAGGTCCGGTGTCAGACAAGGGAATCCATTGCAAGTATCGATGGGTCGTTGATCAACGAAGCCGCCCAGCAATGGATGCTTTTCCAAGCATACGTCGCTGCCCGTGGCGCACCAGATGCGATCGAAGAAGTGCTCTTCCCGGGTTGTGATCCTGCCTTTCATCACCGCGGGCGTTCCAATATGACGCTCGAGAACAACTCTCCACATCTTTAAATGGGAATCCCACCGCGGCGGTGGGAAAGACGTGATCTCCGTGGCTTCACGCAGGTCGATGCTGCCCTCACGTGCGCGTAGCATGTCCAAGGCCTCAGGCGGAATGGAAGACAGACCTCGAGCCGCCTGGATGAGCGCCAGTCGGTCGGTATCATTATCGGCTTGGAGAAATGTTCGAAGAAGGCTTGGACGGTGTTTGCGGTCCATCCAGGCATTGGCAAAGTCGAATTGCTTGACGACCAGGGCGCGACGAGAAGCTAAGGTGGCGTGAGCTTGACCCTGATCGACGGCCAACACGGCAAGCTGCACTGCCGTTAACCCTCCTCCAACAATCAGGATGCGTTCGTGGGATTGCAGAGGAGCAGGCGCAGGAGATGAAAGGCACAAATCTTGCGGCAGCTCCCAAGCATGACGCAGAGCGTGTGGGGAATGATCGGAGGGGCAGTCCATGGCATCCGGGCCGGAGGGCCACCACTCGGGAAGGCGGGGGCAGCTCGTGCTTCCCGTAGCTACCACTACAGACCTGCAATCATGAAGAAAGAAAAGATTGTGTAAGGTTTGTTAGGTTTGGGGCAAGGGGAAGGAATGAGGGAGGGAGGGAGGGTCCCGGCCTCTTTTCCCCGGTGCACGTCTTTTTATCTCTATCACACCGACACATACTTACGTGGCTTCGATGACTTCCACCAGTCCTTGTGCCTCGCGGCCGCGGCACAGCGTCACTCGAAAGTGGCTCACGGCTTGGCCGGTCTTCTCGTCCTTGTAGACTGGCTCGATGGCAAGAACAGTGGCTTTGGGGGAAGAAATAATTAATATGTAAATGAGGTCGAACATTCATGAAACCAAGTCAAAATCTGTTCAATTTGTTCCATACCTTCTTCAAGCAGAGAGTCGAGGCCCAAGGATTTGCACAGGTGCGAACACAGGGAGCGAAAGAGTCGCACCGAAGGAGCACGGTGGCAACCACTATATCGCAGGTGCTTAAAATCTGCGAAGATCTCCCGCTCACACTTACTTCCTGGTACCGTCTTGGTCATCTCTGCAAGTGCAAGGATGGCGTGCGTGTGGGTCGGGCAAGGGTGGGCCACGTGGGGAGAGCGGAGGTGCTGAATTCCCAAGGCGTCAAACAAGCCATCCCACTTCCCCAACCATGCGCCGCTCTTCTCAAAGACTTTGACACGACCCTGGAGGGGATGATCGTTGCTGGATGTGCTCATGCTTTTCTTGAGGGCATTGAGGCGGCCGATGGTGGTCTGCAGTGATTCGGTCTCTGAGTCAAAACCGTAAAGGAAGTCGGCTGAAAAGTCGATGGCACCAGGTGGCGCGGCCAGGCGACTCACGAACGCGAGAGCACAGGGGCCAGAGCCAATGACAGCAATATCTAGGCGAGGCATGACAATTTGTGGGTCTATCTCCTTTAAAATCAAAGTAAAATATTTGTCAGGGCTCTGTGCGTGGCGATGGTGCGTAGAAGAGGAGGGAGGGGAGGGGAGGTAATGTAGCGTGCGATATAAAAAGACAAGACAAGACAAGGACGAACGATATCTCCTCTTGCCCTCGAGGGAATTAATTATGACTTTTACATAGTGGTGGCCGCATTTACCCAGCGATTGAAACATTCGCGCCTGTACACTGCCCGTGCATTTGGGAACGGAACAAGGAGCTGTTGTTCTTTGCGTCTCCGGAGCGCACTCGTCGTCGGAGACCAGCCACACGCCCCAGTTTTATTTTTTACTCGATCCAGCAGACCTGCGGCGTACACCATGGCAAAGTCAGGGTTTAGCAAAATAGACGGATCGCATCATGAATCATGATGGTGGCATGTGAATGAGTTCGCCACCCATTCGGCGGGTGGCGGTTGGGACTTTTTTTTTCATTCTCTGCACCCAATGCCCCCCATTCCCTACACTCACGACATAAAAGATGTAGAAATCGTGATCTATAACATTGCCTTGGTGAGTCATAGTGTTCACAGTTGCTTTGTTTGATTTTGACTCCCATTTTTACCCGTCAAAGTGACCAAAGAACAAGTGCTGCATGGCAAACTAGACGTCAATCGCTGGAGACTTGTCCCGGAGACAGCGATAGCCATCATGTTGTATTCTCGAATGGCCGGGCGAAAAAGTCCTGACAACTGGTAAGAAAGTGACAAACACTTCTGAAGAGCCACAGATATTGAGACGGAATTCGAATTCGAAAGTCAATTGTATTTCCTGTCCGGCGCGCACTTGGGCCCACAGGCCGTGCTCGGCAGAATGCGATATGAGATAACACACTTCATACCCTTCCTGGACAGCTCCGTCTCGTTTCCCTTGCCAGCCAGAGTGTCGTGTTGCCAAGATGAAGGTTGCCATTTTTAGCAGCCAGGACTACGATAAGAAGTTCTTGACGCTCGCGAATGAGGCGCAAGCCCCCGAGTACAGGTATGTACTGCATGTATGTGACAGGAGTTGCTCGATCCCCCAAGTTTGCGTCTCTATGTCACATAGGAAGAAGAGGAAGAGGAAAGGAGGCGCGGAGTCAAAGGACGTGGCTCGATTGACAGACTCGCCTCATCCTCTTCCCTTCATCAATGTCAGGCACTCTCTTACCTTTTTGGAAGCCCGCCTGGACGGCATCACCGCAACGCTGGCCGAGCATCACGACGTGATATGTGCCTTTGTCAATGACGAGGTGTCGTCTGCCGTGCTGGACAAGTGCAAGGAACAAAACATCGGGCTCATTGCTTTGCGGAGTGCCGGGTGCAACAACGTGGACTTGGCATATCTGGCCAAGAAGGAACTCTCCCTGGTTCACGTCCCCGCCTATTCCCCCGAGGCTGTGGCCGAGCATGCCTTGGCGCTTTTGCTGACCCTCAGCCGCAAGATTCATAAGGTAAATTGGACGGGCGAAAACATCACCCTGTTGTGTTTTCCTGACTTCTCCATTCATTTCATTCCTCCTACACGGCTCCAGATCTATAACCGGGTGCGAGACGGGAACTTCTCTCTGGAAGGTGTGACGCCTGGCTTTGTCCTTCACGGCAAGACGGTGGGTGTTCTAGGCACGGGCAAGATTGGGGAGTGCTTTATCCGCATCATGATGGGTCTCGGTTGTGACGTGTTGGGCTATGACGTGAGGGAGAACCCGGCGCTCCAAGCCCTTCAACAGCAATGCCGTGGAGATGGTAAAGGAAGCTTCGAATACAAGCCTTTGGATGAAGTTTTGCAGGTAAGGGCAATAGACCTGCGTGGACATATGTGCATATGTGTGTCTTTATTCATTCAGTAGATAACCGCCACTTGTACTCCCCTGTATCCTCCCTCCTGCGGACATGCACTATTGCAGGCCTCGGACATAATCTCCCTGCACCTTCCCTTGTTGCCGAAGACAAAAGGGCTGATCAACCATGACAGCCTCACCAAGATGAAGAAGGTAAGTACTCATATACATACAGAAAGTGAATGATGAAAAACACTGAATTGGAAAATGCACTCCTCTGTTTTTAAGTCATTTGACTTCTCAAGCTCACGTACTCACCATTCGCACATGGACGTCGATGCAGGGTGTGGTGATCATCAACACCTCCCGAGGCGGATTGGTGGACAGTAAGGCTGTCATTGACTCTCTGAAAAAGAAGCATATAGGTGGCATAGGTATGTACGCCCCTCCTTTTTCTTTGTGTATTTGTAAAGGATAGCAGGCAATCGTCTTTTTCTCCACTCCCAGTCGAAGTGAAAGAGCGGGGGAAGGGAGGAGAGGGGGCATGTCATCCCACGATCTCACCGACGCATAAATCTACGTTTTCTGGCACTTCACAGGACTAGACACGTACGAGGAGGAGGAAGAATTCTTCTACCGCAATCTTTCTCAGGACGTGGTAGGCGACGACCAGCTCATTCGCCTCATGTGAGTCTTAGGGGAGGAAGGGGGAGCAGGAAGAAAGGTAGAGTAGGGAGGAATCCATGGAAACTCTCAATATTTACATTCTCTATTCATCGTTTCTCCACTTCTCTCACTCCTCTTCGGGCGTCTGTAGGACCTTCCCAAATGTGATTATCACCCCGCACCAAGGTTTCTACACTTGTGAGGCGCTGACGGCCATTGCCGAATCCACCATCCAGAGTATCACTGAGTATGCACGGTATGTGCGCTGCATTCCTTGCTGTTTCTTGTTTTCTGAATTACTATGTGTGTGATTTGGAATATTTTTCTCTCCAACCCTTATTTCATCTCTTCATCCTTCTCTTTCTTACTCTTCTTATTCTCCTTCTCCTTCACAAACCTAAATATGCCTGGACATTAGAGGAACGGAACCCGGTCCTTCCATTATCTATAAAGGCAAAGTGATCAAGCACATGTAATACAAATGCTACAAGACTTCTCTTAAGGCTCCAGGCGGAGGTACTGTCACGGCACGCGGGCAGTGGGTGGAAGCGGGCATTGGAAATGCTCAAGTATTAGTGGAGGAGAAGGAAAGTAGCGTAGCAGATAATTATGAACCAACGTAAAAAGGGATATGAAAGAGAAGCAGAGGGCCCGAGTCGGTGAGAAGGTCAGTGGGAGAGAATGGACACGTACAATTACGGTCATCACCAACATTAGAGGTGTAGGCGCATTAACGGCAGTACGAGGGCCACGAGCCCCGCAGCAGAAGAAACAGCAAAAGCAGCGGCAGCAGTAACGAGAGCGAAATGCAGCAAATTAGATGAAATTTCCGCATTCTAAACTAACCTGCATCATTGCTACCTAGAACAGATAAAAGGGAACATCATGTGTGATATCAAGGTAGGCGGACGAAGACGAGAGGGGCAGCTTGCTTACTCGCACAAATCTTGAGTGGGAAATAAAACGATTGTACTCCAATAAATATATCCGTTTGATTTCTCTTGCTGTCTCGCGTGCTCTGGCTGTACTTGTCCTGTCCCACAACAGGTGTGGCGGCCCATGCCACCTTGTCCTTCTATCTTTTTGGTTTATTTCCTTTTTCATGATCTAAGTGTAGATAATATGCAAGCATGGACTACCCACGCCATTTTCCAGATTTTTTCTTGGATCTCTGGACCTATGTTTGGATTCTCTTTGTGGCTCTCTTCCTGTCTGCAGCAGAATAAATTTCGAAGGTCGCAACGGCAGGCAACGACAATGTTCGGTCAGCGAACGCTGATCTTCCTCGGATCAGAGGAAGGCCACCTCACTGCAAACCTCTGAATTGGAATTGCACATTTGTTCCTGTTATTTTCCGATTTGCGTCACTTCTGGTCTTTAGTGTGTGTAAGGTGGCATGAAAAGCACACCGTCAGAGACGACATCTCTGCCCGGTTCCAACTATGTCAACATTCGCTCACTCATCTCACTCTTCCTCACGCGAAACCACCTACAGAGTCAGCAGTATGCCGAGCAGCAGAGGCACCTTCTTGACCAGTGCTTTGGTCGCCGCCCTCCTCCCCTCCTTTGGTAGCGCTTTCCTCTTTGCCTCTCCCGCCGCCGCACGCTGCAGCAGGTAAATAAACGGACGGGGCGCCTCCCCAAGAGCATTCTAGCGACTCATCTCGTTTGCTCCTTTTTCCTCCCTAAAGTGTCCCGAACCTGCCTCTCAAAAGTCGTTCCTCCTTCTTTCTATCGGTCATCTTGTTGATTTGGTTCTACTTTATTTTCGGTATATCTTATCTGAGCACTCTGCCCATCCTTCTCCTTCCTCCTGTGCTACCAGTATCACCCAAAGCTCCAGCCGCGCCACCAGGCCGACCCGCCTGGCAGCTGCCGCGCCCACCACCAGCAACGCCGTCGATCAGCTTATGGGCTTCTTCAACACCAAGGGTGGCAGTGGCACAGGCCTGGCAATGGGTGGGAAGAAAGAGTACACCGTCGTCATCACGGGAGCCTCGGGTATGATCGGCCGAGCGCTGACCCAGTCCTTGCAAGCCGGCACAGTCGGGGGAAAGCCCGTGAAGGTCGTGGAGATCTCGCGACGCAGCGGGGCTACGTCCTGGGATCCGGCCACGGGTGCGATAAACGCTCAGGCTTTGGAAGGGGCGGATGCGGTGGTGCATCTTGCCGGAGAAAATGTCGGATCTGGGTCAAGCGAGTCCTTGACAGGGCGATTGGGCGCGTGGACGGACGCCAAGAAGGATCGGATTTTGAACAGTCGAAGGGACGGGACGTCGTTGTTGGTTAAGACGATTGGGGGATTGAAATCTCCACCCAAGGTGTTAATCACGGCAAGCGCGGTTGGCTATTATGGTTTTGATGAGGGGGACACTGTCTTCGACGAGAGTGGGCCGTTGGGCAAGGGTTTCCTGGCAGAGGTGACGAGGGTTTGGGAAGCGGAAGCAGCGAAGTTGCAGGGGAAGAGGGGCATTCGTGTGGTGAATGCTCGGTTTGGCGTGGTCCTGAGTAAGGAGGGAGGGATTATCAAGAAACTCTTGCCTATCTTTCAGCTCGGCGGGGGAGGGGTGATTGGTAATGGGCAGCAGTACCTTTCCTGGGTTAGCTTGACGGATGCTGTGCGTGCGATTCAATTTCTGTTGGAAGCACCGAAGTTGTCAGGGCCTGTGAATGTGGTGGCGCCTGAGCCGGTGACAAATGCCGAATTTACCTCTGCGATGGGCAAGGCGTTGTTTCGACCGACGGTAGGTACACAGGAGGGAAGGACGGGGGAGGGTATTGTACGAGCTTTGCTGGTAATCATGAAATTCATTTTTTTTCCAATTTCTAATATTTTCAGATTTTGCCTTTCCCTGCGCCGGCCGCCCAGGTTCTTTTTGGCGAGATGGGGAACGAAATGCTCTTGGGAGGACAACGGGCAGTTCCCAAGAAATTGACCGCTGCGGGCTTTTCCTTCGAAAACCCCGACATTTTGTCCGGCGTACAGAGTGCGTTGAAAAAATAAATCCGGTTGACAACTGAAAGCGAAGGAGAGGATTTCTGAGTTGTTGGTCTGCATGGGTGAGTGTGAGTGAGTGAGTGTATGTGTGTGTGAGTGTTTAGAGTGACCTAGAGATACCCCCAGTAGAAGAAGGGAAGGAAAAATGAATTTAAAAAAGCGCACACTCAGGGCTTTGTGTGCGTCATCGGAATGGTTATCGATCGTGTATTCAGAACAGGAACGAATGAAGAAATATTTTTTTCGTTCTCTTACTTTCTTTTTGTGATAGTTCGGCTATCTTCTTCCTGCTCTTGCTCTCGAATTTAAGGATTACTGCTGCTGCTGCTGCTGCTGCTGAATTTTTTCTCTGTCTTCGTTATCCAGGTGGGTTTGTTTAATTTGCTTGACTCAATTTTTCACCCTTGATTCTTGTCCATGTATGCGAATGTTCCTGCTGTTCGCTTACATGATTACCGTTTTGCGTTGTATCTCATATATTAATTTGTGGTGCTTTCCGTTGCTAGAAACTCTCGTCTTGCTCCTTCTCTACCCTCACCACCCCCCTCAGGCGGGAAAGGAGAAAGGTGTCCGAGCATGTGTGACACTTTCACTTCCAACCGTCGCACGAAGACAATAATTCAATGTATGTACGTCTTCGTATTTAGTTGCCGTACCGGGACGCGGAGAAATGAAAATAAATGGATCTATCGACTGACTGGACTCGGACTCTTCATACCGAACCTTCTGCCTCGGTGGACGCTGTAGGCAATGAGTGAGATCTCCACGTTTGGCAGATTTCTCTTTCTCTCTCCTTTCCTCTTTTTCCCTTCCTTTCTGCTTTTCAGACTCTTCTTTCCCTCCAAGTACCACTCCTATCAGATGTGTGCTAGCTACTCACAGATCTTGCCCTATTGTCGCTCCCTATCTCATCCCTATTCCCTACGTTTACTCGATGTACCCGCTGTTCTTGCTTTTTCTTTATTGCTCCATCAATATCTTTTTCCATCCATCCCCCCCTCCTTCTCTCCCGTCTTCCAAACCTCACGACGGCGATACCACCACCCGCACGTCCACCATCTCCCTCTCCTTCTTCCAGCCTTTGTAGTTCGCAAACCTTCTCAACAATATCGCCCCATTTATCCCCAAATCCTTCCCTGCTTCCTCCCGCGATATGATTGCCCCTCCCTCTGTCGCGTCCACATTCTGTCCCACTAGCTGCTGCTCCCCCGACAGGATCCCAGCTACAAACCATGACCTCCTAGCCCCCTCCTTCTTCATCTTCGCCCGCCATGAAAGAAAATCACACCGCGCCGCACTAGCACTGCTATTGCTGGTGCTGCTGCTACTATTGCTGCTGCTAGTACTGCTGCTACTACTGCTGTTGTCGCTATTCATATACCCCAAATCTTCCACCAACCTCACCAGCGTGTCTGCCCCACAGTCGAAGTTCGGATCCATCAAGTGGTATGTTCTCCCGAGGCCCCAACCCTCCATTCCAACCCTCACCAGCCCCCGCGCGCAATAGTCTACCGGCGTGACATTCACTCGTCCAAGCATCATCGGCACCACTCCCTTTTCCAATGTCTCCTTCACCAAATCCACAAGTATCCCCTCCTCCATGCACCCCGTCAATGAATGTGGACCCACCTCACCCAACCTCCCAATGGTTCCCAACACCCCCGCCTCAAACGCCTGGAGAACCAGCTTCTCCTGTGCCCACTTCGTCATCCCATACCCATGCGTCCATTCACTCGCCCCCAAAACTGGGAAAACCGTCGCATTCCCCAACGGCGATACCTCCGTGATCCTCCCCATTGAGTTAGTCATATCCAAGCTCGTCGCCAGCAAGGAAGAGACGTGATTAAATCGCTTCACCCTCCTACACACTGCAAACTCCAATGCTCGCTTTGTCCCCAACACATTCGTCTCCCTCAAATTCGAATACGGCGCCGCAAATCCAAGCATGGCCGCAGAATGGAAAATCACACTCACCTCCTCCGCCAGCTGCTCATATAACACCCTGGTTAGCCCCAACAAAGGCCGACTCACATCTCCATCCACCACACGCAACCGCAAGCTTTGCTCAGCTGTCAGTGTGAGCTTTGCCGCCTGCAGAGAAGCAAGCATCCGCGAGCGGCTGTCTGTGGCAAGGGTGTGCCCCCGCCTGCGGACGAGGCAGACAACGTGCAAACCTCGTTGCAGTAGTTCTATCACCACATGTCGGCCGACAAAGCCATTGGCGCCCGTAACCAGCACTGTGGGCGGGAGTAGGGAAGCTGTGCTAGGAATGGGTTGGGGGGAGGAGGAAGCAGGAGCGACAGCGGCGAGGTTTTGAAAGAAGACACATTCGTGATTTAAGTCACAATCAGGGATAATAAGCTCCAAAGGGGCATTGAAGGGTCCAGAAGGCGTGAGCAGATTGCTACTGCTGCCCTCGCTCACGCAGGCCTCCGACGCACCACGTGCCACACGATAAGGCAGATTCCCCTCCACCATCACTCGGCGCCCACACACGATCTCAGGGGTCATCAACGTACCCCCCGCACTCACACCGAGGTCCTTCATCTCACTCGTTGCCATTGCAACAGTCGCATCCCCCAGGGTGCATTCATGCCCGATCCGCACAGACGCCACTTCCAACAGAAGGGAGGGACGGAGGGTGGAGGAGGGGTTAAGCTTGACAGCACTTATATGCACGTCTCGATTGATTACAGTCTTGTCTCCGATGGAAAGGAGGTCAACGCCCTCCAGCACGTTACCAGTCATGATAATAGAGTCCCTCCCAACCGACAAACCTAGAAGTGAGAGGTAAAAATTGTAAAGTCGGCTGCCATACAAGAGGCAGGCAAATGTCCGGTCGATCAATTTGAGATATCCCGTCACAAACAAGTGCCGGTAATAGAAGGAGCCACCGAGAGCGTGGTGCTTGCTGGGGAGATAACCAGGGTGGGCCAGGCGCTTAAGTAGGACGGCCGAGGCGAGAAGACAGAGACCGAAGAGGGGGAAGAGCGCGGCCATCAGCAAGCCGGGAAGCCAGACCCCGCCATTGGTGATGGAGGAGAAAGAGGAGGAGGTGGTATAGTCCAAGGCGAGCTGTACGATAACGAAGGAAGGGTAGGACGCTACGTATACCAACGCGATGTAAAGCACGACCGCCATCCAGGAGTAGTTGAAGGTGAAGGTAGCCCACCCTATTTTCGCCAGGATGGAGGTGATTCTCCCGAGAAAGGGCGCGGGCTGCTTGAGACGGAGGAGGGTGGCATACCCACACTTGGTCGTGTCAGTATGTACACGCTTGCCTGCCGGAAGATAGGTGAGAGGGGCAAGGGTGGAAGCGTCTTCAAGCGTGCCTAGCGTACCGACCACAGCACTGGGTCCCACAAGTGCGCCTTGTCCAATAAAAATCTTGCTGTTGTTGCTGGTGTTCCCGCCGGCTAGGCTGGTGTGCAAAAGCGCCGAGGGGTGGATAAACGCGCCAGCACCAATGACAAGGGCGGAAGGATTCTTGATCACATGCTCGGAAGCGACAAAGGCGTCGAGGTGCACATTCGCGCCCAAGGCGAGCAGGTAGAGATTGTATCCGATTGACCCTCCCAGAAAGACCGGGAATCGCATATAGAGCACAGCTTGGAACAGCTCTCGGTAGTCTACCAACCACTGGCGGGCCCTGGTTTTAATGGTGCTGCTGTTGCTGTTGCTGCTGTTACTGCGGATGCCGTTGTCAAAGATGAGGATGAGCAGCATGCCCGTCACGTACTGGACGACGGCCGCCGCCATGACAAGTGCGAGACCAAACAAGAGGTAAGCCAGGCCCACTCCGACTCCCACTCCCACCACGTAATATTCCGAGGCAGCCAGACGGGCCAACGCTAAGAAAGAGGTGGTGCTCTCCACCCCTGTTGACGCCAAGGGCGCGGCTAGTGACTCCCCAGCCAAGCCTGTCATAACGGCAAAGAAGGGCAGGGTGAGAGGGCCAAAGGTCGCGACCATAGGAGCGATGATTAAGGCCCACGAGTAATCTTTCAAAGCCATCAGATCGCTCCACGTGACGCTGCTTCTGCCAGCTTCTACGGCGCCGGTGCCTACCCCTGTCGAGGTAGCCAGGAGGAGAACACCCAGCAGGATCATGGCAGGAAAGGAAGCCAAGACCAAGCACGCCCCCGCGCTGTACACCGCCAAGCAAGGAACCAAAACATTCGTCATGATCGAATCCAGCGGCCTGTGCCAACTGCGGTTGGCTGCCACTGCTCCTGCTGCTTCCTTGGGGACGGGCAGTGGACGCACCATCTTGACAGGCGAGCCCTCCCACATTGTGAAAGGCGGCAACTCTGGTGAACGCCCTGATAGGACAGAAGCAGGCGCAAGCTCCGCACCTTTCCCCAACATCGCACCCGGTAGAAGGGTGCTCTGCGAGCCTATTACCGCGTGATCTCCAATAATGACAGGACGAAGGTGCAGGTACCCGCCTTCCACCACCGCCCCTCGCACCCGTGCTTGCTCCCCCACCACAGCCCCCGCCCCGATGTGAACCAAATCAAATTCTGTTATGTCATCAGAATAAAGACGAGGAAGATGCAAGCCGACAGCTCCTGCAGCAAGACGGAGGCCCATGCTTTGCAGCCACCAAGTATAAATAGGAGTGCCTTTCAAGACGCCCACGAAATTCCGACGGGCGAAAGACATGAGGTTGTTCGTAAAGGCCCACCGCATGTAGTAGAAGCTGCTGGTCGAGTAGGTCCCTTCTTGATACCTCCCCTGCATCACAGCCCACTTAGTCAAAGTCAACGATGCCATCAAACAGAAGAGAAAGAGGAGGTAGGCTGCGGGGAGGAGCAGCAGCGCGGATAGCAGCCAGGGGTAATTCACACCTGCCACTGCCGGGGAGGATAGGAACAGCTGACAAAGCTGGAGCGGTAACAGGACCGAGACGGTGAATAAGGCTCCCGTCACACCCATCGCCAGCACTTGCCCCGTCGCTCCCATAATACAGGATCCCCCTCGCTGCACCAGCGCGGCTACTCCTTCTCTTTCCCCCTCCTTTCTGCCCTTGAAAAGGCGTCGATTAATCTGCTGAGCCACATCCTGCAAAGTCGCACACTCGAACATTATTACCTCAGACAGTCCTCCCTCCCTTCCTCCCATTTCCTCTCCCATCCCTCCTCGCCAAAATCGCGCCTCAATCGCACCAATCAGTTCCGCAGCCTTAATCGAACTCAAGCCTAATGACATCATGTCCGTCTCACCCGACAGCTCATTCCCCTCCTTCTTTCCCAAACCCACCGAACCACATATCTCCACAATTGTTTCTACCAAGGCTGCCTCTCGCTGTCGCCAGGAGAGCTTGCACAGCTGTTCCGGACTGAGGGCCGAGGCCGAGGTCGAGGTTGAAGGAGGGGAAAGGGGGAAAGCAGGGGGCAACGTTGCTTCCCCTCCAGCACCCGCGCTCGCCCCTGCCGTTGCTACCGCAGCTGGTGCTGATGACGGGAGTCCTAGGTTCGGTATTGGCCCGATGAGACTGCTTCTCCCGCTAGTGTGGGTAGTGCTCTCATCGCGGAGGGTGCTGCTGCTTCTTGACTGATGTTGCTGATGCTGTGGTTGCCCTTTCCGCAAGCCAGTAGCGGCAGCCTTGGCGGAGGAGAAGAAGGAGGTGAGGGAAGGGGAAGAATTGAAGGATGTACAGCCCAGTGAGGATGAAAGTGTCGGCTTTTGCTGTTGTTGCTGCTGCTGTTGTTGCAGTGTGACTGAGGTCAAGGAGGAGGAGGACGACGAAGAGGGAGGGAGAGAGCGAATGACTGGAGACATCAACGCACCCCCCGCGCCACTCGCCCCTCTATACGTCGACCATTCGCTCGGTCGAGCCTTATGATCATGTGCAGAGCCTCCCCCTTCCCCCATCCCCACCATCATGATCGTCTCCCTCTGTCCCCCTCCCTCTCCCCCTTCTCCCCCTCCCTCCCTCAGCTCCTCCCTCGGGACCACCGTCAACGTCGTCATGGTCACAACCCCCTCACTCGATGCCCTCCCCAACGTCCCGGCAATCAAATCTGTGTCCAACCCTGCATATGCCCCCAGTGGGTCGGCGAGTGCATCATACAAACTTCCCAAAATCCCCCCAATCGATTCCCCCACACCGGCCAGGTAGGACGACGACACCGACCTCTCCAGCGTCGGCATTCCGCTCATCGACGACGATGCCCTTGCCGCCGCCGCTGCTGCTGCTGCTGCAGTCGCCGTACCCTTCCCCTTTCCCAATGGCAACAGTCCCAGGGAGTCATGCAGCACCCAGAGCCTTCCCATGATCATGGCCTCCTTCGTGGCCCTCCGACGAATTTTCCCCGAGGTCGTCTTGGGGATCGTCCTGTCCTTCACCGCAATCATCCTATAGACATCCAACCCCACCTTTGTCTTCACCATCCTCGCCACCCTCTCCATATTCTCTCGGAACACCTCCGTGTTGTAGCGACCCGGGGCCAGCTCAAACACGATAAACAACTGCTCTTCTTCCTCCCTCTCCACATCCATCGAGAACGCTGCCAGACAGCCCCCCCGAATCGCCCCCCACGCATCCTGCGCCGGGAACTCAATGTCCTGCGCATAGTAGTTCTGCCCCCTCACAATCATCATGTCCTTCAACCGCCCCGAGTAATAAATCCGTCCATCTTGCATAAACGCCATGTCACCAGTGCGCAAATATTTCCCATTCCCAAACCTTCCCCAGGGCCTCGTCTCTGCTGGCGCCGCCTTAGTAAGCCTCGCCCGGAAAGCCTTCTCGCTCCATTCCGGCTTGTTCCAGTACCCCAACGCCACCGACGGGCCCGACACCCACAACTCACCCGCCACGCCCTCCTCCGCTTCCTCGCGTGTCTCCGGGTCGACAATCCGCAAGTCCACCCTCCAATCTGCCGCACAACACACATATCCCGGTCTCTCCCCCTTCGAGATCATCGTCTCCGGTGGATTTGCCACCGGATCAAACCATGACACACACACCACGCTCTCCGCCAGGCCATAACAAGGCGACAAGGCCCGCGCGTGCAGATGGTACGGCCGAAACACCCGATTGAAATCCTCCATCGTCGTCGGTCGAATCGGCTCGGCGCCCGTGTGCATGTAAATCATGTACGTCAACGTGTAGTCATCTGTCGTCCATTTGCTCGCGTCCCATTTCTTCGCACACAACCGGTAGGCAAAATCAGGTCCGGCCGCCCATGTCGCCTTCTCCTTGGCCAACAAGCGAATCCAGGAACACGGGTCCTTCAAAAACGTGATTGGACTCATGTAATGCATCCGCGCGCCCATGTAGAATGGGGTCACCACGCCATACACCAGTCCCATGTCGTGATACATCGGGAGCCATGACACGGACCGGGGCCTTTTGTACCAAGCTTCGTCATGCTTCTCGTACGTGAGGGGGAAGAGATCGGCGTAGGAGAAGGCGAAGTTCTGTGCGCCGGAGATGAGACCGACGTTGGCTCCGAGGTTGCCATAGCTGATCATGACGCCCTTCGGATCGCCAGTCGACCCGCTCGTATACTGAAGGAATGCGATGTCGGTGGGCTTGCGGTTGGGGTGGTCGTAGGAGGGGGCGGGGAAGGTCGAGGTGTAGGTGGGTTGGACAAGGTGATCGGTCACCTTCCACTCGACCGTCTGAGGCATCAAGTGCGAATAAAACATGCTGCACCCAATCCGGACCCTATTGATGAGCTTGTCAGTCAACACCAACCTAGCCCCCGTGTCCTCCACCACGTGCTTAAACTTGTTCAAGGCAATCTCCATCTTACTCGGGTCTATCGGATACACAGGGCATGCCACCGCCCCCGCCCTCAAACACCCCAGGAAGGCAGGGAAGTACTCATAGCTAAAATTATAGCACAACATGACCCTATCCCCCGGCTTGACGCCCCACTCCGTGACCAACGCATGTGCCACCGCTCCAGCAGCTTCCCAGGTCTGTCGAAACGTCCAATGTCTATTTATCTTATCCCCTGCGTCCACCCAAGTTGCGAACACCTCGTCTCCCATCCTTTCTGCCGTCTCTCGCAATGCCTCCATGATATCAGGAACAGGCGCCCACATATCTGGCTCGACAGACCTTTTCTGGTTGGCCTCCACTGAGACTTGAAAGACCTCGTTGAGCGTCTCGGGAGGGTGCTGTAATGGTTTGGAGGGAGGAAGGGAGGTAAAGTGGCGTCAAAAGAGGCTTTAATTCATACGCATATGGAAATGCGGGAAAGGCAGAAACGAAGGGACCCTCTCTCCCTTCCCTCCGCCCAATAAAGTGGGGTAATGTTACCCCTCACCTCTTCCCTCCCCCCCTGCTAAACCCAAGGCAAGCAGCATGGATTCCGTGGCTGTCTTTTCTCATTCCCTCCCTCCCTCTCTTCCTTTCTTCCTTCTACTTATCCCAGCACGTACCATGTCAAACAAATCGGCCCAGTCATGCACGCGGGCCATAACCTCGTCAAGCACGCCCCGATGCTGCTTCAACCGCGGATCCGTCACCCACAACTCAGGGAGGATACATGGTACCCGTCGAGCTTGGCCAGGCGCCGAGTGTGCGGGCGGAGCACTCAACTCTCGTCGAGAGCCCTTAGGAGGCGACGGTGGGCCTTGCATTTCTATCGCTGGCCCGCCAATACCGGTGCCACCGTTGCCGCCGCCCTCGGTGGGTCTTCGCTTTTCCGGCGTGCTGGTCATGGTGGTGGTCGAGGCAATAAATGCCTTGCGGCAGAGATGATTTTCTCTTCCCGGTGGCAGGGACGATGTGCGTGTGCTTCCTGCGCTTTGCCTTGCTTTGTAATCTTGGTCACCCTCCCCTTGGTCTGTGTGTTCGTGTCAAGAGTGGAAGAGGAGGGATAGAGGATAAAGGAGGACATGAGCGAGTGAACGAGGCAGCAGACAGGTCCGGTGGCTCCTCCTATATTAGAGTTAGCACGGGTTACAGCCTTAACAGCTGATACACTGCTCGTTCAAGACAGTCGAAGTGGCGTTTTCGGAGGATGGTGCAGGGAGCACAGGTCGAAAATATGATTTGGCGATGAAGAGGAGCGAGTGTCCACACGGGAACCCCCCAAAACATAAACAAGACAGCCTAAGAAACAAGCAGGCCTCCTCGATGTGGCTTGGCAAAAAAATGGAAAGGAAAAGTGAGAGTGTAAGTTATGCCTTGACACACAAAGCGCATTCAAAGCTTCATCCAGCCACCAAATCAGAGGGCAAAGCATGGGCGCCAGATGCCTCAGAAGTTAGATCCGTTGAACACTGCAACTAGTGAGATGGACGAGTCGTCTTATGTGACGGACAACTTGGAAATCGCAACCCTATTCAAAGATGCCACGCAGAGGAAGTGACAAGCATGTTTCGGTTTTGCTGCATGGCGTAATCATTGACTTTGCGAGGGCTCATTTGCGGCACTCACACTCTTCATACAATAGAACATCCCTCCAACCCACATGCACGCATCGCTTTAGCTTGGTCTTGCTCCGGCCCTCCTTTGCCTTTTTCTCAGTCAGACAGTCAATCGTCTAACAAATGCGTCAGTGTATTAGTTAGTTCTTACTTCTTCCTCTTCTTTTCTAATCCGTGCTATAGACAACCCACTCGTCTAATAAATGGGTCAGAGTATCAGTTAATTCTTACTTCTTCCTCTTCTTTTCTAATCCGTGCAATAAACAACCCACTCGTCTCCCCAAAGCGTGGCTCAAACACCAATGTGCCCGATAAGCTCCCCCATCGACACGGCAACCGCCCTGGTCCCACCCCCTTCCCTCCCTCCCTCCCTCCTTCCCCCTCCTCTCCTTCCCCAATCGAAGAAAACAAAGGCTCGCCAAACTCAGTAATAGGATCAAGGACTGCCTTCCCTGCTTCGGCTTTCAGTAAGTATGTGACGATGGCCTCGTTCTGTCGGGGAGATAAAGAGCACGTGCTGTAGACCAACACACCACCAGGCCGCAAGAGACGGAATCCATTAGATATCAATCCTCGTTGGAGGGCCTCGAGCCCTCCTAGTTTTTCTCGGGACAAGAACCCGCCATGTCGTGATTTGCTGAGGGGATAAGAGGGAGGGGGGGAGGATGAATGAAAATCACGGTCAAGGTGCTGGTGCAGCTTTTCTGGGTATCCAAGATTTTCATCGCCAAAGTCGAAACACGAAGCTTGATGGAGGCACAACATGAAGGGGGGGGTGGAGGGAGGGAGGGAGGGAGGGAGAAAAGAAGGAAGGAATCCTTCTTCGTGTCACTCACATGGCTTCATCCATGCCCGCCACTTTTTCCATGTGCCGCGTCGACCCATCGTGCGTGCAGTCCGCATCCACCAATACTCTGTCATACAGCTCCCCTTTCTTCTCACCCTCCCTCTCCTGTGGAATAAAAAGCTGGAGGAGGGCACGCAGGGCGAGTAATTCCTTTCGGCGAGTCCCTCGGTTCATGCGCTTTTGGCCACGGGCTTCCATGCCCTGCGTTTACAAGAGGAAGGGGTTAGAAAGGAAGGGTGTATTTCATGCGAATAGCGTTGATGCAGGGGAAAGCCTCAAGAGGCTGGCCAGGAGCTGAAGCACCACATAGGCCTTAAACCGACCATTCCCATATTCCCTTATCCCTTCCTCCCTCCTTCCCTTCTTCCTTCCATTTCTGACTCACCGTCCAGTCATAAGCCCTCGAGTCAAAAATCACGTCTTCCTCCAATCCGGTCCACGCCTGCTGGGGGCCGTGCTGGAAGGTGCAGCCGTCCGCGCATAGCAACCGACACCACAAGGAGGAGGGGGGGGGGGAAGGGGGGGAGGAGGAAGTGGAGCAGGAGGATGAGAAGGTGGAGGAGGCTGAGGAAAAGGAGGAGGAGGAGTAGGAGGAGGAGGAGGAGGAGGGGGCAAGAGAATGGGAGGTATGCCGGCCGATATGGTACTTAAGGAGGACTTGACGGCAGACATTGAGGCGGGTTCGAGAGATGTCTACGCCTGGACGGTGGGGAAAGGAAAGAAAGGAAAGGAGGAATAAAAGAAGGAGAAGGAGGATGAGGGAGGAGAATTGCGGCAGCATGCGTATGTGCGTGGCAAATGGGTGGGAAGAAAGGAGGGAGGCTGTAGGGCGGCATGTATTCTAGTCCCCGCCCCAAATTATATTACGTTTCAATCGTCTCCCACATTCTTTTCACTTCATTAACTCACCTGTGACTGTCCCCTTGTGCTTCATTCGCTCTGCCAGCATGCATAATTTCAGGCCCGGGCAACAACACAAATCCAACACGTCCTCTCCCGGTCGCGGACCCAATGCCCATACCGCGACCCCTGACGCCACATCCATCCCATAAACCCGCCCTTGCTGGTATAGCGGCCATTGCGCCATACGAAAGGCTGCAGGTAAGGCATAGAAGCCCTCCCTATCCTCTGCTGGGCACCACACGACTACGTGACCTCCCGCCGCAACGATCGCCTTTCGCGTGGCCTGCTCCTCCTCTTCCTCTTCCTCCTTACTCGCCACGGGCCGAGGGCGACGAAGACGAATGTAGCGTGGGATAGAGCTGCTGCTGCTACTGCTACTGCTATTGCTGGTGGTCGTTCTAGCCGTGGTCGTGGAGGTTTTCCGGAGGTCTCCGACGTCCTCCTTGCCTTGATTGTGGAGCAGACGCACGAGCCGAGCATGCTCGGTTGCAAATGCCGCTTCTTCCGCCTCGGCCATAGCTAGGACGTAGAGTTATTGCTGCTCTTATTGAACCGCCATTATATTGTGTCTGTGTGTTTTGAGTGGTCAAATTATCAAAATTAAATAACCAAATAAGCAATGTGATAGCTAACCTCCTCTACGTTAAACTCGCACATGCCCGTTGCACTGAGGCAAGCGAGTCGGAATTAACTTCTACTTATAACAGCACGTTCGGGTCAAACAGCCACGGCGTTTCGGTCTTTCATGCCACAAGCGCTGCTCTTCAAGGCGCGCCGGGGAAGAGCTCGGGCGTCCTGCTGGCGCTGGGATGCTCTCCTCCTCCTCCTCCTTCTCAACCTCCTCCTTCTTCTCCTCGACGTCGTCCACACGGCTGCGTTTTTGGTGCCCTTGCGCACGAAGTCTATCCGATTCACTGCCACCATCAGCACCATGAGATGGCCTCCTACACCTTTTCGATGTATGTCGCTGCACGATTTGCAGCAGCCGACGTGTTCTACAGTAGTAGCCGCCGCCTCTCAGCCCGTTCCGCCGGATTTGGTCGATGCCCTTGCAGAGCGGCCTTGGCGCACGGGCCTCGAGCCGGCAGAGGAAGTGGACATGCTCGAGGTGCCCGCCGACTGTATTGAGGTAAGGATAGGACTGGTGAGCTGGCAGATGCTTCCTTCCCCCCACCCTACCTCCCCTCCCCCTCACCTCTCACAATCCAAGTTCCTTCTCTCCTGACCACATATTTATCCTATTCATCACTTCCTTCATCCAGGGCACCATCCCGCCCGACTTAGTAGGCACCCTCTTCCGAAACGGTGCGGGGCGCATTCGTGTGGGCTCGTCCCCCTCCACCAGATATAACCACTGGTTCGACGGCGATGGAATGGTGGCCGCCGCGACGTTTACCCCGGACGGTCGTTGTTATTTCCGCCAAAAATACTTGCGGGGGGCGAAGTTTCTGGCGCAAGAGAAAGCGGGGGAGGAGAGATTGGGCAGTCGAGGAGTGTGGACTCAGAAGAAGGGGGAGGGAGAAAGAGGGAATAAGGGAGGGAAGGGAAGGTGGTGGCAGAACATCGGACGTTTGCCCGGAAACCCTCTGAATACGAATGTGTTGGTGATGGAGGGAGGGAAGGAGGGAGGGGTGGAAAACAAGAGGGTGTGGGCATTGTGCGAGGGCGGGCCGCCGTTTGAATTTGACCCGGTGACATTGGACGTGCAGGCAGAGCCAGAATTGTTTGGTAAGCGAGGAAGAGGAGGGAGGGAAGGAGGGAGGGGAGGAGGAGCGAGATGGCTGGGCCAGAGAGGGGGTTTACTGATGATGTCATCCCCACGATCTTCTCCTCCTACGTCGCATATATGATTACATGCCCAACGCCCTTCTATCCTCCACAGTCGGTCCCCACGGGCAACTCTCCTCCTTCTTCTCCGCCCACCCCAAACAAGACCCCGATACTGGCACGCTCTATAATGTTGGCATACTCCTTGGTCCCTCCCTTGCCCTGAACCTTATCAAAATATCTCCTGCTTCCTTTTCCTCGACCTCCTCCCCCTTCTCTTCCTCCTCCTCCTCCTCCTCCTCCTCCTCCTCGCCTTTTCTCCTTCGGCAGCATTCCTACTCTCTTCCTGCCATCCCTGTTCTCCACGACTTTGTCCTTGCCGGCCGTTTCTTGGTCATCTTCCTCTCCCCTTATCAAGCCCGCCCTCCCTCCCTCCTTCGCTCCCTGCTTGGCCTGGCCTCGCTCGGGGAGATGTACAGGTGGGAGAAAGGGAAGGAGGGCGTGGCATGGGTATTCGAAAAAGAGACCTTGCGACGGGTGGCTGAAGTAGCCATCGACCCTCCCTTCTCCAACTACCATTTTGTGAATGCCTGGGAGAGGGGAAAGGGAGGCAAGGAAGGGGAAAGGGCGAGGAAGGGAGATCAAGGTGTGGTTTTGGAGAGGCAGGGAAGGATGAAGGGAGGAGAGGAGGTTGTAGAGGTGGAGGTGGTGGTGGCACAGCACCGGTCGGGGAGGGAGGAGGTAGAGAAGCTATTTCGTGATATGTACCATGCGGATTTCTCGCAGGGATTGGAGTGTGAGACATGGCGGTATGTGATTAGATTTGGCTATAGCAGCAGCAGCAGTAGCAGCAGCAGCACTAGCCGTGGTGACAGGGGTGGTACGCGGCAGGGAGGGAGGGAGGACGGGACGCGGGTTGGGGAGTTAATAGTAGCGAGCCCTTTGCCGCTGGCGGCCTCTTCCTACGGGTACGAGCTTCCAACCATCAACCCTCGGACCGTGGGAAAGGAGGGGAGGTATGCCTATGTGAATGCGTTGGTCCGCGAGGAAGGATTTATAGACACGGTGGCGAAATTGGATTTGAGGGAGGGAGGGAGGATGGAGCCTCATACTTGGAGTGTCCCTTCTGGTTGCTTCGCGGGGGAGGCAGTGTTTGTCCCCAAGGGGAGGAAAGAGGGAGGGAGGGAGGGGGAGGCAGAGGAGGATGAAGGGTATTTGGTTTTTTATGTGTTTGATTCGCGGAGGCAAGCGTCGGATTTGGTGGTTATTGATGCGCAGAAAATGGAGAATCCGCCATTGGCTGTTGTGCATTTGCCCGTGCGTGTGCCATATTCTTACCATGGAGCATGGACGACAGATACGTTCGGGGTGGGGGGAAGGGCGGGAGGGAGGGCGTGAAAGGTGGTTTGCGCAGAGGAGACCGAAGGACCTGCCCTTGGCCCTGGTGCAATTCAACTTGCCTGTCTCTCTCCTTTGTACTGTGTGGAAAACGTGGTCGGAAATAGCAGGGTTACGCCGGAAAGCTCGTGGATCTTGCACTTGCGCTGCAGTGCCTATTCAGGCACTTGCCGACGGGGGGAGGATGCGTCGTGAGAGAGGTGGGAAGAATGTAAAGACGGAGAAGCATGAAAAATAAAATCCGAAAGAAAAATTGGATGGCAAAGTGCAAAAGAAAAACTGTACAAATCGAAATAGTGTGGAAAAGGAATCAACTAAAAAAGCCCAAATATGGATGAAGAGTCTATTTGCCTGTTCCAGTGGTGGGAGAATGACGCTTTGCCTCTCTCCTCCCTCTCTTGATTCATGTCGTCTATCGGTGTCGGTTGCTTTCTTCTTTCTGATTTTGTTTGTTTCTTTGCGATCATTCGTTGTGATCTCTGTGTTCATCTGTTTTTTGTTGTTGTCCTCCGTCCACACGTCCTGCATTTTCGCTGTTCGTTATGCACAAAGAGAGGTGAAGGTGGGGGGGGGAGGGAGCACGGGGAGGAAGAAGAGCAAACGCAGGCGGGTCAAGAACTATCACAGCGGAGTCTCCTTTAGCTGTTCATCATTCCCTTTCCTTCTCATCCCCGTGACCGGCTCCTCGCTTTCTCATTCTCTCTCTCCTTTCCTTCCCACGGTGGGCGCGGTGCTCTCGTGGTTCATCAAGCGGTTATTTTGTAGTATCCCCTCCCTTTACCCTCGCCTGCCTTCTCCTGCAGTTCTCGTTCTATCTCTCGTTCTGTTCTCGTTCTATCTTTCTTCTCTTCTTCTCTTCCCTTCTTCCCTCTGTCCTGTCTGCCTATCATTGTGAAGATACGCTTCACACTCACAAATCCAGTATCGAAAACAAAGGCCCGTCCCTGCGCAACGTCCCTCCCTCTCTCCCTCCCTCCCTCCTTCTCCACCTACACCTTACATAGCCTTGATTTTCTTGGCCATCGTCAACACCGCGCTCTTCTCCTCTCCCAATCTTGGCTTGCCTCCTCTCAAAAAACGTCGCACAAAGAAGTCACAGAACAGATATAGGTAACTTCCATACATTAGAGCCCCTGCGTATACATTTTGACGCTTCACCTGGCAATGCTCTGGGTCTGTATACAGGAAGTAAAAAGAGGAAGCACAGATTCCAACACCGACGATCATTTGCGAGATCTGCGCGACGGTGATGATGGAGGGGGGAATCCACTTAGGCCAGGCGTTAATGGCAGTCTAAGGGAGGTGATTAGGGAAGGGGGAAGGGAGAGGAGAAAAGAAAAGCCTTATGAGTGGGAGTACGAGGATATGTAAAGTATGAGACGGTAGCGTGAGGGGAAAGAAATAAATAGAGGGACGGGAGAAATAAGGCACGTACCAGGTAGTAGTAGGCGTACATGATGGCATGCACGGAGTAGTTCATGGCCACGAAGTAGAGGCCGGTGGAGGAGGTGACGGCGTATGAGTGCCAGCAGAAGAGGAGGACGGTAATGTGGTGGTACCAATGCAGGAACTGAGTGGTTGGGTGCGGAATGGGATGGGGAATGGTGGGAGGAGAGATGAGACGGAGCTCTTTAATTTCTTATGGTATCCATCCACACACACGGCCGACTCCAATTCCGAGCCTTCTGGAAAGTCTTGATCAAGAATTTCATATATTACATACACACGACGAATGGAGGGCGGGAAGAAAAGACAGAAACAATAGGAGATAAAAGTAATATATACATACCTGCAGCTTGCTTTTGCGAAAGACGATAAAGACCGTGTCTACTAGCTCGGGGACTTTGCTGAAGATGAAGAGCATCACCCACATGCCGCAGGCCCCTTCACCGTACGTTTCCGCGGGGTGCCGGCAGATCGTGTCCTGAAAATAGAGAAAAGAAGTAAAATAGGAGAATATAAGAGGTGAATGTGGCTGTAACTATCGGAGGCCCCAGCGCCAAACGACAACGGAGGGGCCGGGACGGGGGCATAGTAGAGAGGGAGTGAGGGAGGAAGGGAGGGAGGAGAGGATCGAGGGGGGTACCTACCTTAAAGGGCAACGTCGCCACATTGTGCAGCAAATGCGGAACCGTCCTAATCATCCCACAGAAGGAGAAAATGCTCAACATCAGGTTCCAGCATGCCAACGCCGTCTTCCACTCGTGCTTGGGCCGTGACGCCATGACTTTAGTGCCGACGATGATCATCAGCGCGTACATTCCACACAAGGCAAGGGGAAGGACCGGCCAGGTGTCTTGCGCAAATTTGACGTAGGTACTCGCATAGAAATTCTTCTCATACCGGGTATACAAGGGGTCTAAGACGGGGTAATGCTGAAAGAGCTGTAGGTGCGGGAGAGTAAAGGGGATAAAACTCAGTAAAGAAATTCGCATCCCATTTTTAAGGGAAAGCCAGTGCATGCTATATAATTGAGCTATTATTCCAATAGAATCAGAAGGCGATGAGCGCCAACGCCAATGACCAGAAACTGCCCGCCTGCGCGAGGCCTTGTGTTGCACCATATCTTCAGGCAGGGTACCATTATGAGGACACAACGTTGTGAAGAGAAGAGAGAAATTTGTACACAGCACGCACACAATTTGCCCTTTCCTCGATAGTAGACAGCGTAGATAGTACAAATATGATCTGATGTAGCAAGAAGAAAAAAGAGGAAGGTGACGCGTACCTGTGTGAAGGGCACTTTGTCCGGGATGCTCTTGTAGGGGACGATCTTGGAAGGGTCTGCCTTCAAGAGTTTGAAGATGTTAGGGATTTCTGGGAGCGTGGGCATCTTCTTCCAATGCTGCTGCTTCTCTAGTTCCTGTGCGGCGCGGGCTCGGTTATCCCTCTCCAGACGATGAAGGAAAACCTGTTGACATGATGGTGTCGAGGAATGGGAAGGGAAAGGATGAGACGACCCACGAACGGTAAATGTGCCTGCTTACGCCCACTTTGCAGAGCAGCTGTACTCTTCATTCGTCTGGTGTGTGTCTGCCTTATTCCAGGCAGCGTCGCCATCACCACTTCAGAATGATCTTCAGTGCCTGTGCTGCAGTGATGAGGAAAAGAGGACCGGATCTCAGATCGGACGGAGGAGAGCGACGTCATCGTGCAAGCCCGCAAAAGCGCATGCACCCCTTTGCTTGGCCTTTGTCCACGCCTGCAGCCATGAAAGCGGTTATCTGTGACGAAATATACCGTCCAAGAACAGACACCATGCTTGGTACCACTGCGAGCAAGATATTTCGATGGCATTATCTCACTCTTTTTTCGGATCGCTGGATGGGTACGTAAACTTCGCCGTTGCAAAACTCTACGCTCCTTTTCGTGACATCCACATCGCAAAAAAATAGGAAGCAAGGACGCCAAATACGACTATTGTAATTATCCTGTCCTCTAATTTTATCACACTTCGACCTTTCTGTCGTCAAGGTAATTGGATAATTTTTGTTGGGGGAAAAGTCACATCTCATACTTCCGGGCCTGATGACCTCTCATAACTACATTCCCGTGCGCGAAGTCTCTTTAAACATCTGTCACAATGCTCATTTCGTTTGTGAAACTAAATTTGAATAGAATCATGGCTCGGAGGGTGACAGCTATTGGTACTTGTGATGCTATTCTTGCCTTGTGCTTCTGGCTTGCGGGCAATAGTAGAAGTGCTCTTCTTCCAGGATGCCGATGCTAAAGAGAGTAAGGTCTGAGCCACAGTGGTTTCTTTGCAATAGTAAGATTCATATCCCTCTACTGCCGACAAGATAGAACCTCCAGAACAGCCACAAGCTGTGTCAGCAGTGGTGATCACAACTTTCTCATCATCCGCAATGCCTTCGTCCATTTTGGCTCCCGCAGGTGAGGTTGTATTGTCCGCTTGTAATATGATGGAGGAGGAAGTAGGTGGTAGAGATAGCGATTTCCGCAGCAACTGCTGCTCACGTCGATCGAGTACTAAAAGATTGGTTTTCCTCCTTTTGCCGGACTGTTGCAAGTGTTGGGCCAGCGTGCGTTTCCTCTTGGTGAGCTTGATGCGCATGGAGGAAGAGGAGATGGGGGGTAAATGTGATCGTGAAATTACCCTCCCCATGGATTCAAAGCTGGGCGATGGTGGCCACATGATTGGTATGGCAGTGGCTCCAGGGCGGTTAGGTGGCGGATAGACCTTTGTTTGGTGGTACGTCTGTGGCGGCAAGTGTGCCTGCTCTCGTGTATTCAACGCCTCCTCGATCATTGCCTCACCAGTCTTGGGCTGGTAGACCGGTCGGAGCTTGGCCATTGAGCCCGATTTATGACGGACGACGGCCCACGATAGATCTTTGAGGAGATCAGTGCCGGCAATGACGGGGCTGGAGTGATTTATAATTGTTGGAGCGACTGCGGGTAGAATGGCAAAGTTCTCAGATGACATGACCTTCTCTACGGTCTGACCTTTGCCGCACCTAGTAGTGGTGGCAGGGGTGGCAATGGCAGTGCTGATGCTCTCACTGATTTCTACCTTTTGTTTCAAAAAACAGACGAATGACCGCCTGTCATGAGAAATTTCGGTGCGGGGATGTGCAAGAAAAAAGAAGAAGAGCTGATTAGATGCTCAAAATATCACTACATTGGTCTTTTTACAAAGCTGCCCCGGTCCTCCATTGCCCTTCATTCTTACCAACAGTGCAGCGTTGTGGCAGTATAATTGGCTATGGATTCAAACAGCTCCTTGTTGTTCTCCCAGAGCTCAAGTACCTCCTGGCTCTCCAAAGGGTGAGAAGGCCTAGCCTTGCAAAGCATCAAGAACTTGTGAAGCAACCTTACAATGACGTGGACACGGGCCTATCGAAGAGGGATATTGAGTTAAAAGCAAATTTGATTGATGAGCGACGAATAATGTGAAAGTGTGGCGATTGTTAAGGATGGCATGGAATATTTCTTAATGGGCTATAGACTTGCCTCGCTATCTTCTTGGCAAAGGGCACGGTAAGGGTGGTTATCCTCCTGCAGCCAAGTCGTAAACTTGGCAGCCACATGCGATGCTAGCGGTGACGTATGGGGGGAGAGAGGTGTCTGCATGTGGTCACTACAAAGCTTGGACGCTTGAGGGACGACATCCAAAATGGCCGCAGCGCTGGAACGGCAGCCGACAGAGGGCATAAATTCTGTGCTGTAGGGTGGTAGGCTTTATGTGAGAGGAACAAGGGTCAGGATGGGCGTAGGCTGATATGGTTGATCAAGTCTGAGCATAGCAAGTCGACATTACTGCTTTGGTTCATATGGCGGGCTTGGAGAGTCGGCGACTAACAAGACCAAAAGACGTTGCGAGCGGAAGGCGGTGATGAACCACGAAGAATATTGCGCAGGGACGTCCAAAAAATGTTTGCAGACAATAGACTCTCAGGATATCTCAGGATAATGAGTCCATTCAAGCGCTTGACGTTTCAAAAAAAGCCAAGATGTCTTGACCAGGACCTCGACCCATCTTGTCAAATCAGCGTGCATAGAGGAGAATGGGCCCGAACGAGAGCGGTGATATTCGAAGTATATTCTCGTGGCGAAGCTACGAGTGAGACCCTGGTCTCGTTCGTGGTGTCCCTGTCAGGAAGGCGAAGTGGTTCGAGGGTGAATGGTAACTACAAAAGTGGTGTGGGACAGGAGGTACGTAGCCTCCTATCCCCCCGCGAATCGATTGCGTCATGCATAGCCTGAATCTCACGGCAAAATCGTCCCCAATACGCACAGGGCTCCGTGCGCATTTCGCAATGGCGGCCAGCGCGGAGGAAACGAGCATGGCGCCCCTGGAGCTAGGGCAGGATGTAGAAGGAGGCCAGCTTCAACAACGACAACAACAGCAACAACAACAACAACAACAACAACAACAACAACAACAACAACAACAACAGCAGCAGCAGCAACAGGGCAAGGCAGACGGCATTGAAGGCAAAGAGTAAGGGACGTGGAAAGGGCTCCAACAGGGCATCTATCCAGCCGATGTTGACTGCGGATGGTCCTATACTTCTACTTATTCTATATATATATATCTATTCACATACGTTTTCCCCAGGGAGTTATCACATGCCGGTGAGACTCGCCCGGTGCATTACAAGTTGTGGGAGTTGGTCCGCTACATCCTGCCCGCAGGGTGCTACGCTTTTGGGGGACCCACGGTCCATCTGGCTGTCTTTCACAATTTGTTCGTGACCAAGCTGCATTGGCTGAATGATCAAGTATGTATGCTTTGATGATCAATAAACACCGAATCGCTAAAGGTGCTATCCTGAAATGCGAGAATCTCACTCTGTATCCTTCTCCTTTTTTCACCTCCCTTTTCCGCTCTTAGGAGTTTGTAGATCTCCTGGCCCTAGGTATGACTTTGCCTGGCCCTACAAGCTCCGAGTTCTGCGTTGCTGGTAAGTTGTCAGAAGAGTTTAGGAGGCGCGTAAAAGAGAAGATGGAAGGAGCCCTGGAAATTCCTTCACCCACGCAGCGCTTTCCACGAGACACATATTATTCAGCCTCCTCTCCCTCTCTAAAAACAGTTGGAACCTACCGCGCTGGAGTGCTAGGTGCCCTGGTGGCTTTTTTGTGCTTCACCTTGCCCAGCTTTATTATAATGCTTCTCGCAGGCTTGGGTGCCACACATATGGATCCAAATCACATCCCAGACTGGATGTCGGGTCTAGCTCCCGCAGCCACAGCCCTCATCTTTGTGGCCTTTGCTAACCTAGGCAAGAAGATCGTGGGTGGCTCACCATTGAAGGCAAGCATTGTCCTAGGTTCCTCTTCTATCACGCTGCTGGTTCAGAACGAGTCGAGAATACCCGCGAGGGCCATCATGTGGATCTTGCCGCTCATGCTCTTGGTAGGGGGTAGCCTAACCCTGGGCGAGAAGGTCTTTAAGGAGTACCGAGCCCGCAAGCAGCAAGCTGCAGCGGAGGCACGAGCCCTGTCGGCGCCTGAGCAAGGCGAGGGTCGCATCACTGAAGCATCCACTACACAGACTGGCACCGCCGCCACTATCAATACGGAGGACGCTAGCAGCATGGGCTCGACAGCGGTAACGTCCGACACGTACGATCGGGTACCCATGTCCAAGTGGTCGAGCATGGTCGCCTTCCTGCTCATCGTCGGCTTTCTCCTATACCTTCTGGCGATGCACGTGGCAAAGCAGACCATGGGCGCGCTCATGCACATCTTCAGCTCTTTCTTCATCGTGGGAATCACCATTTACGGGGGAGGGCAAGTGATGTTGCCCCTGTTGGTGAGTGTGGCAGTAGACCCAGGTTGGCTGTCCATGGACCAATTCATGGTGGGCTTTGCGGTTATCCAGATGATGCCCGGTCCACTTTCCAACCTGGCAGCTTACATTGGAGCCATCTACATGGGCGTGCCAGGGGCCGTAGTGGGCGTGATTGGCTTTTTCCTCCCCGGAATCCTCTTGGTTATTGCCTTGCTACCCCTCTGGGACAAAGTGCGCAAGGTTTCGAACGTCCGCCCTTTCTTGGCGGGCGTCAATGCGATGGGCCTCGGCCTCATCCTCGCCGTGGGCATTGCCCTCTACCTCAAGATGGTACGGAATCCTGCGGCCGCCGTCGTAAACATCATCACGGCTTGCCTGGTGGGGTATCTAGGCTATTCATCTCTGGTGGGCGTGCTCGTGGGTGCTCTTGTGGGCTTCTTGCTGAGCCCCACGTGCCTTTCTTGGGGTCAGGAACCTTACCTCCTGCCCAAAAGTTAAATCAAACTGAAGAGCGACGGAATAGGGACTGGGGGACAATGATGAAAATAAGGATGAGCTGGTGGGCCTCAAAGATAAGTTTGCTCCGGGCCTGTTGATAGAAACGATAGATAGTATAGCGTAAATTAGGGCAAAGATGGAAAGAAAAAAACTATTCAAGGGAAGCCACCCTACCTGCCTGAGTCTGAGTCCGCGACTCTACAGTCTTACTTGTCGTCTGGATTCCCAGGACCTTTCGGTCCATAGGTGAGGCAGGGATCGCTACGAACCCTTACGGATCCGTTACTCCTCCTTGTAAAGAATTTTTTGGGGTAAAGTTCAACGATAAATGCAATTCTCCAGACCCCCTGAGGTGAACGTTTCCGCGATGCTCCCAGCGTAAACCCCCTACGTCTGGCATTTGACCCTGAAGATACCGTTGAGTGGGTCACAGAAGATCCGGGAGATCGCGGAGTGAAATCTTTTCCTTAATATACATTAAGTGCCCCAGCACCAGAGATGCCAAGGATCATATAGATCCTATCGGATTGGCTCTCGCTCAAAGCCAGCGTGTGCGTGGGCGTTCTTGGAAGAGCTTTGACAAGCACTTATTATAAAAGGCTGTGTGATTATTTTACTTGGCTCTGTGAGGACGCCTTGCTCAGCGCATAGTCACCTCCCTAATAAATATTTTGGCAAGTCCGAAAGTGATTATAAACAGCAAGGAAAAGGAATACTCGACAAGCGTCACTTATGAGAGGCCCGAATATGATGGCTCTTAAGTTTTGAAATATCTATCTCTTCCTTTTTCTCTCATGCGCACCCAAGAGAAGCTTAGATGTGCGGTCATTTGATCTGTTGTCATTGGCCTCTTTTTATTCCTTTGAATGCTCAGATGATTCCCATTCTCAGAAGTTCTTCGTGAACTTTTGAATTTACTATCATTAGCTATCAAGTCCTCGGATATAGACCGGGGTGACACATTGCTCTGACTGGAAAATGCTACTTTCGAGGAGGATGAGAACAGAGAGAATGTGCTTTCACAGTCCTGTGAGCAGTGGTTTTGCGCGTCATATGTTACAGAGTTGGATATATATGATGACATGCCGTCCGAAGTCCTACACCTTCTCCTCCTCGGTGCCTGGTATCGATGCCTGGATATTCTGCACCTCAGCCTTCGAGTCTTCCTGCTGATGTTTCGGGTGAAGCTGTTGCTCCTGTTGCTTCTTTTGTACCGTCTTCTGTTGCTGATGGAGCTGGAAATTGGAAGGCGCCAAAGTTTGAGCCAGGTAATACACTTGCAGTGATGGATGGTTGTTGGGGAGGAGAGGTACGGTGGCATAGGGAGACAAAATGTAGGGGCCGTCGTCGGTCATACAAAGGTGTGACATGGATTGACTCAGAGTGGTCTGTTTATTTGGTCAGGTGAAGTTGTTGTGTGAGTGCATCACTGATCGTAAATTTATAAAGATTGAGTCCATCTCCTTGCTGGTTATAAGCGTGTGTGGATGGATCCGCCCCAAAATCATACGTACCATATTCATGTGCTCGCTTGAGGGGTAGCACAATAAATGGTTGGCCACAGAAAAGTACGGAGCCGCCGCTAGTTGATACTGATGATCGTCACTGAAGGTAGCCTGGGAGGCGGATGGTTGTTGATGGATAAATTGTGGCTCTTGCGGATGATTCCAAGATTTAGATCCCCCTTGTTGATGATGTAGTACATCCTCAGGCGTCAGAGGACTGGCACTCAAAGCAGCGATAATGAGTTGATGGGCACGTCGGCAAGAATCAGGCTTGCCAATTATAATAAGTATACGCTCGTTCGCAATCTGTAAATACGAGAATAGGCGGTTGAATGTCAGATTGAAAGATGGTATTGATCGAATATTTTATGCTTGTGCTTTGTGATTTTATGTCCCTCGTGACTTACAGCTCCTTCCTTGGCGCTTAAGCTCTGATCCAGAAGCAAGACCCGTGCTTTGGATTTTGAGCGAATTTTACTTATAATAACGCCTCCTTTCCCTAATAGCAAGCCCGCCTGCATTGAAGTCATAAACAGAAAGAAGGGGGACGGGGCGGGAGAGAAGGTATAAGCGGAAGGGAAAATATGAATGAGTGAGCTTGGAAAATCGCGTTGCACAAGGGCACTTGATAAAGTTAGACGTTAAATAGTACGTGAAAAGAGACGAACGCCAGGACATGTTTTTGAGAAATGATTTTGTGAGAAATACCTTGGAGGAGTCGATCACCATCTTGATACCCGGAGGGGATAGCTCAAACTTCTCGTGCGAGGAGGCAGCGATGATTCCATCCTCACCCGAAGGGCTGGATTTACGTACTCTGGAGGCGCTAGTGGGGCTAGTTGCTTCTTTTAAGTCAATACGGGTGGGAACTGAGGGTGACGTAGGAGTACTAACGAGCGTTTTTAAGTGCTTTCGACTGTGCGGTAAGGAATGAGATGGGATATAGCTTGGGCCAAAATTGCCTCATTCCTAATCTTTGAGTGCTCATCTCACCTTTTATGGTGGGGGTGGATGTTGCTATAGCCTTCAAAAAGGCCTGCTTTTTGGGCAAGCAAGTCCACAGCCCAGCAGACGGACATTGCGGAGCCCATGACAACAACCTGTGCGTAAATGAAAAGGAGAAATATGCATGATGAGTTTCAATCGACTGTCGATGCTGCATGGACAAAGGACCGAAGAGTAGGACGTACCATGCGATGCGCGGAATCGCGCTTGTTATGCTCGAGGGAAGCAATGCTCACGTGTGCCCCCGTAATATCGCAAATACTGCGAATCGCTTCCCCCCTACGACCAATTATTATACCCATTCGGATGCTGGGCAGCAGTAAACGGGCGTAAGTGTCCACGAGTGGGAGTTGATGAGGCGCTACACAGGCATTGTGGGATTATCACAAGGGAACAATGATAAGATGTTGATGCAGAGAGTTGGGTGCACGTTGCAAGGATAGCCTTTGGGAAGCACTTATGCAAAACGTACCTCGCCCAGTGTGCTGGTACAGACCAGGACGCAAAGAGCAAGTTGACAAGCTGGGCTCACTGTAGTGTGTGAGAGTGTGAGAGTACAAGATCGGTGAGGACAAGCTGATTTTTGCTCCAAGGCCAAGATGCAGGGTCGTTTGACCATGCCTTCAAAAATTTGAATTGCTTCACTTACCCCTCGTAGTGGGACAAAGAGTCGTTGGGTTGCGATGATAAGTCGGACGAGTCACAATCGTGGTCATCTTGACAGCCTTCATCGATGCTGGAGAATTCTTGGGTGACATGATGGATATGCTTTCGGTCTCGTTGCTGATTTTGCGGTGCAATCTCCATCTTATCAGGAAACGGCTGCTTTTTTCGATTTGAAAAACCTAGTACTAAGGCTACTTCTACGGGGGAGAGATACAAGCTCTCATTTAACAGCAATATAATTTTGTGGCATCACAATCAAGGCGTTTTTAAGCCAGCCGATCCTTTCTAGGTGCAGAACCAGTGTCTTCTGTGTCTATGCGGGAGGCAATATGTTGGTAGAAAGAGAGGTGAGTCGTTTGTGCTATAGTCACTGGGGATTCTCGTCCAGATGTATACATCTGTGTTGTCAGCAGGGGATAGGTTTGGCTGTGCTGTGATATTCTCTGCATCAAGGCTCAATATATTTCGCTTTGTATACCTCGAGCACCTCTGGGCTCGAATGCCACCTAGGCTTAGTGGGTGTCTCTGTATGGCCGCTTCAGGCTTACGCGAAGCAGGGCTGTGAGCCGACCAGCGTGCTAGTAGACATGAAGATGCCAGAGGAGCGGCGCTTTGGTAATCGTGGGCAGTATTTGGAAACGGAATGCTGTTAGTGACCAGAGGGCTGTGACTTGGAGGGGGTAGTAGACGTGATGAATTCACACACCGGCACAAGGCTCGACAAGAAGACCAAGATCTTGTCTTGCGAGGCACGGTGACAGGAATGGGCTAGACCTTGAGATCATGTACGTCGAGGAGATCGTATCTATCTAACACCCCTGTGCGTGCATCCCACTCGGGGTCAGAGTTCTCTCCCATTAACGGCTCTGGCAGTTAGTTGTGGTTCGTCGTTTTTTGGTGAAACGCTTTTAGAGTGAAGCATTCTTCACCATGTCGCGTTTCTTCGCGCTCTACAAAGAACAAATGGGATTTGCCCTTTTGTTTTCTGCAATGACATTGTAAGGCCATGCAATATCGTAATCGACAGACTGATTGCTTCGTCCTTCTGGTTTGACCTCGTACTCAACATTGCACCGACGCATTTTCCCACACCCAACAAATACCAACAAATACACACAACGCAGCCTCTTCTCTCATGTGGTCCGCGCCGCCGCCGCCGTCCTTGCGAAGGCGAATGCCCGCATCCCGGTTCGCGAACTCCTTTGGGAACAGCATCTGTCATGAGCCCGTGCAAGATCATGTCCAGGCCTTCCTCGCCCGCTACAAGTTGGTGGTCTGCATGAATTTCTTCGTACTTTTTGCACTGTGCATCTGCAGTGGCTTCTTCAGCAGCAGTAGCAGCAGCAGCAGCAGTCAGATGGGCAATTATAAAGGTCCTGTCGGCAACAGCAAATCTTACCAGCCGTACATGGACTACCAAACAAAAACTACCACCATGCGACCTTCTTCCTCGTCACCCGCGGCAGCACGGGGGCGGCTTCGTGGCCTCTCTCGTAGGGATAAGGGGGAGACACTGCACAAAGCGTCAAGTTTGCACACTTATTCCTTATCGTCCTCACCGGGGGCAGCCACACATGTGCCGCAGAGCCCTCCGCGTCGTTTTGTTCCGGGTACGCTGCCACAGGCTGAGGACAAGCCGGTTGTGGTCGCAACGAGTGCTGCAGCATCACCCCCGCCGGCAGAGACAACCAGCATGCCCACGAAATCAACAACAGCAAGCAAGACAGGAACCAGCAACGGTTTGAGCAAGAAAAAGGCCTTACTAAGCAATCTGGTGTCCTCGACAAAACCTAATGCAGACTTGTTAATGACCATTGCGGAGGATGAAAGGGAAGACATACCTGCAGCCCCGGCCTCAGCGGCAGTGGTAGACACCTTGAAAGATACTTTCGATGCACGCTTCATGTCGATCCACACCGTAGGGAGCGCAGCCCCTGTGCAGTGTACATTCAGTGAGGCTCTTGAGGGAGAGAAAGCCATGCCTTCCGATCATGCCGACCTCGGACTTGGTGTCGAAGAGGGTGGTGACCAGAACGTCAGGGCAGCATTTACAAATTCTGAAGAGAAGAGAGAGATTGCTGAAACCTGGAATGCATTTAAAGAAGCTGATGGAATCAACGTCGATCATTCTGTCGCCTCTTTATGCCCCCTCACGCCATCACGGTCAGAAGCTCAGGAAGAGCCTGCTTTTGAGGTGGAGGAAGTGGGTGTGTCACCAAACTCTCAAGTCATGGAAACTGAACAGTTGGGGCATAGGGTAATGACAATGGAGGCAGCAGAGAAGGAGTTAAAAGGGGAGCCAAGCCAGCAGATGGAAGAAAAGGTGATTATGCAATTGCTGCACCGGCGCCATCCGCTTGACTTCATTCCCCCCTTTGTCCGTGATGACATCGTTTGCATGAATACGCAGGGGGCTTAAAAGGTATGAATGATGCAATCTTATATTTGAGGATAAAGCCAGGCCAAGAGGTATGCCGAAATGAGTAAAACACCAAGCAAAAGGGAGAAGAAGCAATCAATATCCGCTTTTGTATCTTGAATCTCTTCTTTTCTGTTTATTCACAACAGTACGAACAGCGCCTCCTTATTTTTTCGTCTTTAGCTTTTCTCTGTTACACATACACGTTATCAAACATTCGATTCAATTTATCTCGTCTCCCTACTCTCACCGCCTTGCCGGGACGAGGAGCCGTTGCCACCGCCACCAAGCTGTTTCCGGTGCAAAAGATCGAGTTCCAGCAATACCTTGTCACGGTCCAGAACCAAGGCAGCCTCCCTCTGGCGTAGTACTCGAATCTCCTCCTCTGCCTCCTCTAGCCGAGCCTCTGCACGAGCACCCTCCAACCTACTCGAAGCCAGGCTGCCCTCCAGCCCCTTGGCCATGGCCTGGACCTTCAGCACGCGGGCCCATGTCGTCTCCACTACCCGCTTTTGCACCAAAGATTGTCGCTCCCGTCGCCGCAGCTCTCCTGTTTCCTTTTTGAAGTCATCCACCTGGCGCTGCAAGTCCTTGATTCTGCATCGCAAAGCAGTCATCGATGCTGTGGCAGTGGATCTACCGGCCTCATACTGCTTTGGTGTGCCATTCACGGCTCCGCTGATGCTGTGCTTGGACTTGGCATTTGTGCTGCTGGAGGGTTTGCATTCGTGGCCTCGGCACTTGCCGTGGTGGTAGACGACATCGGACCTGGCCTTCAGACTCTGCCTGAATTTGGCTGCCGCAGTCGTGCCCACCGAGAGAAGCCCTCGACGCTCCAGAGACGAGTTGCCATTATGGTGGATACTACCGTCTCTATCCTCCTCACCGTCGTTGATGCTGTGGTCATGGCCTTCTCCATCATCGTTCTGCCCTACGGACGTCGGTTGAAGGCCCTCCTCCTCTTCCTCCTCCTCCTCCTCCTCCTCCTCCTGCTGCCGCTGCTGCTGCTTCTGCTGCTGGTGAGATTGATGCTGCTGACGACGCTCCTCCAGGTGTATGTTGCGCGCACGCAATATTTGCACCTCCTGCTCCACGCGGGCAATGTGTGCCTCGTAGACCTGGAAGACGTCGGCGAAGGTACTCTCAGAGGCCATCCGCCGAAGCATGCACTTGAGCTCGTGACTCTCCAAGCGGGCCGCTGCAATTGCCACCTGACACTCCTGCTGGATTTCGACACAAGCAAGTTCTAACTCCTTGATGCGGGCTGCTTGCTGCCGGCCTTGCTCCTTTTCCTCCTGCAGCATGGCGAGCAAGGAGGTCGAATGGGCGGCAGCAGGAGTGGTTGCTGCACGCGTAAACGGTATCGAAAATGTTTGGGCTGGCTGAGGCTGCTCCTGCGGCTGATGTTGCCAGAACTGCTGGTCTTGTTTTCGGGGCCATTGCAATTCCTCGGCGAAGGAGAAGGGCTTGTTCGCCATCGAGGCATCGAAAAATTGCGACTGGGGAGGGGAAGAAAAAGAGGAGGATGAAGAAGAGGAAGGTGAGGAGGAGGAGGAAGAAGAAGAAGAGTACAGAGACGGAGTGCTAGTTATAGGATTTGCTCGACTTCTACTGCGGCAGCTGCTGGCGCTCCTTTCGTCATCATTGTTGTCCTCAGACGAGGAAGTGCTGTTGGGCGAGGAGGCCCGAGACGAGACTCCCGATGGCGACAAAGGATCGGCTGCTGGCACGCAATTCACCCGTACATCGCTCTGTTCATCTACCCATTTAGATGGGTCATCATCTCCTTTTCGTTCTGATGCAGCTGCTGCCCTTTCCAGTCGGGGCATCTCGACGATGGACGTGATCTCGCGCTGAAGCTGTCCATCGCCCAAATTCAATTCTGCTGTGCGTCGTGGCGGAGGGGATGTGGCGAGGTTATGCGCCGTCATCGATGTCAGGATGGACTGATTCGCCTCCCGAAAGTCACGCAGCCATTGTTCGTCGCTGCTGATTCTGGCCAATGCGGTAGTGTTGCTCCTGCCTGGAGGCGTCGACATGATGTGTGAGCGCTTCCTTGCAGCCTCTCTCGGCTGATGCCCGGACGATGTGTTACCCTGCAACACCTGTGGTCATTTTGAAATGAATCAAATACGTAGTGGGTTGGTTGATGTGGATAGTGTGTGTCTACAAAGGATTTGGAGGGTTGCCCAAAATAGGGGTAGTGGAATAACCTTTTTTTTTGGCGACAGGCAGTGTTAGTGTGAGGAGCGAGGACCACGTGCTGGTGGATGACGCTGTAGGATGAGGAGCAAGGGGTCCTATGTAGGGCCCCGCAAATCGAGAGGCAATCGCCTGGGAAACGTGTGGTGTGCGTTCCTGTATCTACGACAGCCCTCGTAACGCAGCAGCTCATACCATCCACGCACATACATATATACACATGAAGCCCTCCCCTCCTCCAAGACACCACCACCAAACCACATCATAACAAGCCATGGCACAAAAGCTCACCCCCGACCAACAAGAGGCGGTCATCCACAAGGTTAGTGTATAGTACGAGGATAGAATGGAGGTTTCTTTGCTTGTGCGTAGTGGAGGAGGGGAGTGGGAAGGGATAGATGCATGTGTTCTGGGGCAAGCTGCAGGGCGTGTCGGAGGCAATATGGCAGCAGTGATATACATATCTCAGCCGAATAAGGTCATATATGTATAGGGAGGCCTCATGTCAAAACCTGCTTGGCGTTTAGTCGGTGTATTTGTCATGTGGCTGGGAGATGTGATGCAGGGACGAGGCAAAAAGGGTAGCCTCACGGGGTGAGCTCCTTATAGCGCACTAGTACTCCTATGCTGGCATAATTTGGATGTCTTATGTCGAAGGGAACCTTTTGACAGCATCTGAAGAGATGGATGAACTTTTTACAATGAGCTTGGTAACAGTGCCCGTCCTCTCGATTATCCGCTGTCCAGGCATGTTAATTTCTCTTCAAGGAGAGATGGAAGAGGATTGATAAAGCGACACGTGATTCAAAATAAGCGCCGGCATGTAATCTGTCTTTTCTAGTTGTTTTTTCGCGTCATTTAGCGTAGGAAACTTCGGATGTAGAGCGGTGTTTCTTCCTCTGCTCATATTCTGCTTTTCCTCACCACAGTTTCGCTCGGAGATGGCAGCGCAAGCCATGCAGGAACTGGTGCAAAAAATGACCGATAAATGCTTCACCAAGTGCACCGGGAAGAGTGGGAATCGTCTGGAGTCCAAGGTAAAAAGGGATTGGGAGGGTGCATGAGGGCGGGGAGGAGGAAAGCCGCCAATCATAGAACAGAGAGGCGGAAGAAGGGAGACATTAATTTTATGTCCGCCCACTTTTGATATCTTGATATCTCCCCACACTCTCCTTCTTACAAAATGTGCAGGAGCAAAGTTGCGTCGCCATGTGCATGGATCGGTACATTGAGACCATGAACGTCGTGCAACATACCCTGAGTGAGCGCAGCGCCACACGATAGATTAAAGTATCCACAGGTTGACGGACAAGAAAACGGCAGGAGTTGGAAAGAATCAAGCCTTGACATATGATTTGAGCTTTCAATTGCGGGGGGAGGGGGTTAATTGGCCGATTTGGTCAAGAGAGTCCGAGACAAACGTCGTGTTTCCACTATCACGCCTTGGGGGGGCACAGCATACGCAAATGTCGTCAGCCATGTTACGTTTTTTACCTTTTCCCCCCACTTAACGCTTCAGAGGTCATTTTTACTATTCGTAAGTTAGGCATCAAAACCTACCTCCCACCAAATATATGCAATCGAAAATACTATTACGGGTTAAACAACGACACTCCCTACGAGGAACCCCGACCTCTCCCTTTGACCAACCCTTCTTGGGATCAATCCCTTCCACCGAGCGAAGCAAATAAATTAAGTAAAATTGACAAAGAACGGTAGTAGCCTCTTTCATAATTTGTTATCTGCATCTGTATCTTCGAATCAAAGTTAAAGATATAGGTCCACGTCGGCTAGAGAGCATTATTTTTAGGAGCCTGGAGCCATCCGCGGAGAGCGGATGAGAGGGACGCCGCACGTACGTTCCGCCGCGCCTTCTCCGAAATCATTCCACCGAACCAGAGTTTGGCACAAATAAAAGCTAAGCAGTCCACCACGCACGGTGGAATGTGAGCTTATGCATTGCTTCAGCCATGTATTTCGTAGTCTTGTTCGGATAGGAGAAGCTTGTACAGATAATAGTTTTCGATCACTTATTAAGTGTTCGCCTATGGGCCTTTTGCCGTCGTTTCAGTCAGCTACGTCACATGAGCCCTTTACGCTTTCCGAGCCCGCCTTGCAGCGTCTTTCCCAGTGAGTCTAGTAAATAGGTACATTTGTCGCACCAAAATTCTTCAATTGGACTTTCTAGGGTGCCGGAGTATGGAGAACGAAAAAGAAAGTTCGCTTATGAGCGCTGGTGCGAAACGCGTGAAGAAGAAACATCCTGTATTTCTGTGTGCTTTCCTAATTTGACGGTCTTGACATAATCATACTCCACATGCAGGACTAAGGGATGGATGAGGGCTGCGGTATAGCAGCTCTTGTGGCCGCCGCAACTCTACAGACTCGTGCAGGAGCAGCTCTCAGCAGCAGTAGTACCAGCAGTACCACTACCCACAACAAAGCTGCCGTTGCACACATCACAATGGATCCTCCTATCCATGTGCAGTCCTCATTTTCGAGGCTGGTACAGGCTGCCTGTCGCCTTGTCCCTTCCTCGAAGCCACACGGAACGGAGAATGGGTGTCCAAATTACCGGGGGGTAGGCGGGCCGCAAATCAAGGGAATGGTCGATGGGTGCCAAGCCCAGCCACAGCATTTATGTCGCCCCATACAGCAGCCGCAACAGCCTCAGTATCAGCCACAAAAATGGTCGGGTGGCCCTCCTGCTCATATTTCCCAGTCTCTCTTGCTTCCTTCTTTTCCTTTGACTCCCTCCGTGCCCTCCAACTATTCGTTCCTCTGCAGCAAGCACCCCTTCCTGCAATACTATCACCCTGCAGCTTTGGTCCCCTTCGCTTCTTCCTTGGCAGGCTGCACCAGCAACCCCTCTTCTTTGCTCCTGTCTCCACCACTGACCGGCTCTGTCTTGCCTGCCATAAAAGATCAAGACCAAGCCTGGTTCCAGAAACCGTGCAAGCAGCAGATACAGCATAAGCCACAGCAGCCGAAGCAACCGCAGGACGGGCAAATGCAGCATTTTCAGATTCAGCAGTACCTGCAGCAAGGACAACGGCAACAACATTACTACCATATGCAACAGCAGCAGCAGCAGCAGCAGCAGCAACAGCACCAGCAGGAGCAGGAGCAGGAGCAGCAGCAGCAGCAGCAGCAGCAAAACCAGCAGCAGCAGCAGCAGCAGCAGCAGCAAAACCAGCGGCAGCAGCAGCGGCAGCAGCAATTTCTTGCGGCTCCTCTGATATCAACGTGGCGGAGGCCTTCTTCCGCAGCGGCCTTCCTTCACAAAGCCCACATTACTAGCACCAACTCCAATTCAATCTCAACCGTTAGGGCCACCGCGGGTGTTGAGTCCTCCTCCTCCACCTCTTCCGCTCCTTCCTTCTCCTTTTCTCCCTCCCCCTGCACCACCAGCACTGTCTTCAGTGATCACCGACCCTTATTCAAGGAGGTCAAGACACATCCCACCATTTCGATCCCCTCCCCCTGTACCATTGCCTCCTCCCCTTCATCCAACTCTTCGTCAGTCTCGGCCAACAGCGACTGCACCAAAAAAAGCGCCTGGAGCACACCTGATTCCTCGCAGCCGCCATCCTTCGTCTTTCCCTCCTCTTTTTTTCTCTCCTCCTCTTCCTCCTCCTCCTCAATCACCTCCTCCTCCATCTCCACGCCTCTCCCCACCATCCTCACAACACCTCCTATGTCCTCCTTCTCCTTCTCAGCCTCCACCTCCTCCTCCTCCGCCGCCGCCGCCGCCGCCTCCACCAACAACAACAATGCCCTCCCCCCCTTCCTCTCCTTCTCTCTCAATGCCTCCGATATCCGACCTGGCGAATCTACTTCCCTCGTGGGTCTCCTCCCCGGCCTCCGTCCCTCCCTCATGGATAAATACCTCACCCCTGCCCAAACAGGTGCCAAACTTCCACGCGCCCCACGAAATGATCTCTCTACACTCACGGCGGAGGAAAAAGTGGAGCGACGCAAAGCCCGCGCACGAGAATACAGTCGGGTAGCACGCCTTCGGAGTGAGGAGTTGGCGGTAGAGCTGACGAGGGACGTGGAGGCCATGCGCGCCTTTGAGGCGATGGTGGAAGAGAGTCCTGCCCTTCGGCTTGTCCTCGCTCCCGACCTGAATGCCCTGGTGATGTATGCGAACCGGACGGCAGTTCGTCTGCTTAGCAGCATCAGCAACAGCACCAGTGGCATCAACAGCAAAATCAGCAGCACCAGCGGCAGCATTGGCAGCAGCAGTATGTTGGGAAGGTCTTTTTACAGCTTGATCCATCCTGATGACGCCCTCGTCATCTCTCCTTTTCTTCAGCGGCTCATTCTCTCTCGGGATTCCTCTCGAGGGCCACCTTTGCGATGCCGGCTTTGGAGTGGGGGTAGGGAGGAGGGTAGGGAGGGGGGGAGGGAGGGCGAGGTGGTAGAGACTGAGATGTGGGTGGCATTTGGACGGCAGGGGTTGGTGTGCTCATTGTGGATAAAGGACGAGGAGAAAGTGGCGAAGAAAGAAGGGAGGATGAAAGGAGGGGTGGAGGTGAAAGAGAGACAGGTGCTGAGCGGCAAGGAGGGTGAGGGGGATAAGGGAGTGAGGGAGGAGGAGAGGGAAGAAGGATGCAAACGGACCAAGAGACGGTAGGAGAGGGAGGGAGATAGAAAAGATGAGAGGGAAGGAGGTGAATGAGTACACGAAGGAGGCACCATACGGATCAATTTGAAGGCATATTGAGAAAAAGAGGATATAGAGCATCGCGAAAAAGGGGCATACGAGGAGACTGAAGAAGGCGGCAACGAATGATTCACGAAAGGAAAACCAACGGCGGTCGAAACGACGGCGGATGAGCTAGTGAGGGAATGTGAAGGCTGCCGACTTCATATACGTATGTGCATATGCACGTCCGAAAATGCATCAAACAATGTCCTTCATGCATATAAACGAGTCTTCATGATCACATGACGACCCAGGCGAAACCAAGTCGGTCATATTCTTCATATCCACGGACAGCATTGTGCCAATAGAAAAAGTAAGAACGCGATTACACGGACAAAGATTAGGACTGGAAGTAGGGGAAGGCCGGCATGACGGACATAGAGAAGAAATGAAATTCATGCGCTGCAGGTTTTAATGGGAGGGACGCGCGATGGATGCTAGGAAGGTAGTCACAGGGGAGGCCAAATTTTAGAACAGCCCCCGATAAAACGCCTGTCTCAAGCACGCGATTTTCTTTCTTTCCCATCTCATGTTAAATTCTTTTCGGGCCTCTAGTGCCTTATTTGTAGCCCCTCTCGATTTATTTACCGCGAGCTCTGTCTCGGTATTTCTCATTCATCATTCAATCACTCCCTTCTCTATCAGGGTACGTACAGGCGTAAGAATTCCCTTTTTTCCACCCTCCTTTTCCCTGTCTCCTTATTTGCTTCCTTCTTCATCCTACCTTTGTGCATCTTTTTCCACCTCCTTTCTATCGATAAAGACAACAGTATTGCTATTCACAGTCCACCACGCCAAAAAGTTAAGAGGAGAATGGAGAGGACGAAAGAAGGAGAGAGGAAGCAAGGGAGGGAGGGCAAAAATAAGCTACTCTCTTGCCTGGACCATCAATTCTCTCTTGCTCTACATATCTTCAAACCCTCGCCTCCTCCCCCCCCCCCTCCCCCTTTCCCTGCACATCTCCCTTTTTCGTACGAGGTCCTCGTTGTCTCCGAAGGTTTTTCCTTTTGTCCAACCTCGCCATTGGCCCTTCGGCTTCTCCCCTCTCTCCCTCCTCCCCTGCTATGTACATGCCGCGCTAGCTGCTGCTCCCACTGCTCCCTTCACATGCCCTCCATCCCTTCCTCCTTCCCATCCTCCCCCTCCCCCTCTCATTCCCGATATCCTTGCGCTCAGTCAATCAGGACACTCCAGGCATGGTCAATCTTGCCATACTAAGAAATGGCAGGGTGGGGGGGGGGAGAAGGGGGGATGGGAGAGAGGGAGGGGTGATGACAAGAAGGATGAAATTGTGGAGAGATCTGGGGAGGAAGGGAGGGAGGGAGGGAGGGAGGGAAGGAGGGGGGCCGTGTATTACCTGGATGTCGGTCAGTGCATCCCAAACCCTTATTGTGAGGGGGCCCACCTGCTCCCCCTCCTTGATGAAAGACACCTCTTTGCCTTGATATAAAATGCCCTTAATTGGACACACCACCACGGCCGTGCCTGCCCCAAAGGCCTCGAGGAGCTGAGGGAAGAAGGGAGGAGGAACGGAGGAGAGGGGGGAGGGGGTGGAATGAGAGGCGACAAGGAACGAGCAATTTAGCGCGCGAAAGGGAAAGGAGGGATGGGAGGAGGACAGGGGGAGGGGGGGCGCAGGATCGATGAGACTTACCCTCCCCTCATCGTTTGCCTTAACCACCTCCTTCATACCCACGGCCCGCTCTGTCACCTTAAACTCTCCCCACTCACGAGCCAGCTCCAAAATGGAGCGGCGGGTGACGCCGGGGAGAATGTCCCCTCTGCAAAGAGGGGCAGTTATGAGCTCTTTCTCGCCTGGAGGGAGGGAGGGAGGGAGGGAGAGAGGGAGGGTTACAATTGTGCCAGGGCGCAGCGAGGCGGGGATTTCTCCTTGCCTGCAACAGGATGAAGGCAGAAATCAAGAAGGGGAGGGAGGGAGGGAGGGGAGGAGAGAGGGAGGGAAGGAAGGAAGGAGGGAGGGAGGGAGGGAGGGAAGGAAGGAAGGAGGGTGAAACGCACCTTGTTCGTTGATCCAGAAGAAGAGGACGTTCATAGCCCCCACTTCTGTGACTGTGTGGTTTTCGCCCAACCACAGCACCTTGGGAAAGAGGCAAGGGGATGACGGAAAGTGCGCGAAGGATGGAGCAAGATTGGGAGGAAGGGAGGGAGCAAGATTGGGAGCAAGGGAGGGAGGGAGGGAGGGAGGACACTCCTACCTGAGCGCAGACTAACTTGGTTGCCTGCATCTGCGGGCGGATGGTCGGGCCGTAGTTCCCACCCAGCTGTAGGGGGAAGGAGAGAATGGCAGAGGGAGCGAGGGGAAGAGGGAAAGAGGGAGAGAAGCCAGTCAGCCATAACGAGACGAGGGAGAGAGGAAGGGACGGAGGAAGGGAGGGAGGGAGGGAGGGAGGGAGGGAGGGACCGCACTTTGGTGTTGCCCACGCCGCCTGGCCAAGCGCGGACATTGAGGGTGTCCGCGTAGAGTCTGATGGGATTGAAGCCTTCCGGGTAGTATGGCCCGACGGGGCTCATGATGCAGTAGAGCTTGATCTCCTTGGTGGCGCCCACGCCCAGGAAGGGCTGGAGGGAGGGGGGGAGGGAAGGGCAAGGGAAGAGAGAGAGGGGTGAGCGCGAGTGGTAGAATTGAAAAGGAACTATGCCGCCAAAACACAAGGCAGAGCCTCCTGTCTCCCAGGTCCTTATCCACACCTTTCCTCCCTCCCTTCCTCTCTCGAGACGTACATAGGTCGAGATGGCCGTGGGCCGGAGGTAAATGGAGTAACCGTCGCCCTCAGGGACCCAGTCGCGGTCTTGTCGGACGAGCTCCCTGGGAGGAGGGGGTGAAGAGGGAGGAAGGGAGGGAAGGAAGAGTGTTGGCAATTGGGGAAAGATGGACGGGAGGGAGGGAGGGAGGAAGGGAGGGGAGGAAAGAGTGTTGGCAAGTGGAGAAAGATGGACGGGAGGGAGGGAGGGAAGGAGGGCAGGAGGGAGGGAGGGAGGGAGAGAAGCAGGGAGGGAGGGACTTACTTGATGCACTCTATGAAGGCCTCGGCATTTACAGCCTGTGGGAGCGATTATTGCACATTCGACCCCCCAAAAAAAGCAGGGTGCGTGAAAACAGCCACATCGGGTCATTTTACCTTCCCCTTTCTCTCCCTCCTTCCCTCCCTCCCTCCCCTCCCCCACCTACCGGCATGTACAGGCGGGCGAGGGAGTTGTTGAGCCTCGCCATGTTCAAATCTGGACGGAAGAGACGTAACCGACCGTTGATGTCTTTGAAGGCCTTCATCCCTTCGAAGCACTCTAGGGCGTAATGGAGGACGGAGGCGGCGGGGGAGAGAGAGAGCGGATGGAAGGGGGATATCCTCGGGGGGTGCCAGCCCTGCGGAAGGACGGAGGCAGGCAGGTAGGGAGGGAGAGAGGGAATGAGGGAGGTCTAGGAGGGTACACTGGTCGAGAACGGCAGACAAACACCAACGATTTATAAATCCATGCATGCTCAGCTTCGATCGAGCTCATGCCCGCCGCCTCGGATCTTTCTTGCCACACCCCTCCCTCATTCCCTCCCTCCCTCTTTTCCTCCCTTCCTCCTCCCCTGTTCTTTCGTCCAGCCTCCCCGTGCCCTCTCACCTTCTCGTCGTCCCAGTCGATTTCAAGCATGTGATCGCTGAATACTTTGCCGAACACAAGCTCCTTCTGTGGCACCTTGGCCTGAGCGAGAAGTGGCAGATTAATCAGGAGGAAGAAGGGAGGGAGGAAAGAGGGGAGGGGAAAATGAATTGGACGACGGGAAATGGGTGGATACCTGTTGGTAGCCGGGAGCGAGGGAAAAGAAATGTGCGAAGATGCGGCACTTACCCTTGGGGTTGTTGTCCGTTGGATGGTCATGAGCTTGGGCTGCAAGGGTGGTGGAAATAGAAAGTAAGCATGCCTATCTGCCTGTCTACCTCCCTCCCACCTCCCTCCAATTCCTCCCCGCCCCTTTTGACCAAAAGCTGTCCACGTACGTCAATATCAGCACCATTTGCGGCCTCGTTGTGTAGTCGGTGGTGCCGTTGCTGCGGCAGAAGGTGAAGGGGCGGGAGGACGCGACGGCCGCTGCTCCTGCTGCTACAGCCCAGGAGAAGGCTCCGCCGCATTGCCGCCGCCGCCGCTGTTGCCGCCGCCGCGGACATGGGCCTTGCTGCCTACACAGAACGATGAAAGAGACAAGAACAGAGATATTATATGTCGGCTTATTCGTAAATGTGATGCATGGGCGGGCGGGCGGGCACGCATGAAGCACCTGCGTGTCATGATGAGAACTCGTTGAAGCCTTTCAAATCTCTCAATCCAACGCTCCCCCTTGCACTCCCGGCAGCACATATCCCGCCAGCTTTCAATGCCAGAGGATGGCCCAGCACGTCGTCATCGCGATCAAATGGAACAGATAATATGAAGCAAGGAGAAGAGGGGCGTCAAAAACAAAAACGAAAGAACATCCCGTACACGGGATCGCTGAATTAATTAATTCTGTTATCCCAACGGCCGCCTATTTCTGACTGTGGTTGATTTGTCCTCTTCCGGTTGCCTGTAGAGTGTGTGTAGTGTATGGGTCCAGTGCGCAGGGTAGACAAGTGCGAATATAACTCCAACACAGTCGAGGTAAAGTTATCAACAATCGGCCTCTTGCGTCGCCGCTCGCGCAATAAGAAAAACAATCGGTGGAAAAAGTCAGTTTCATACATGCTACGTGCCGTCTGTTTTTGGCGGCCGACGTAAACTATACAGGGCCATGGGGAGTGGCACCAGCCGCAATAGCGTATCATAGTGTGCCAAGATAGCCTTGAGCCATCATGATTGCTTGTTTGACCCGTGTTGGGGACGAGTCTATCCCTAGTCTACGCTCTAATCAGTGGATCTCTCCCCAATCCCAAAAGCTAGACTAGACAGGAATCGGCTCAACTCATTATTACGCAACAAACCTTGCAAGCCATGCCGACGCCCTTGGAGTTGATGATTCCGTCAACCACAAGCCCTGAAAGCAGCCCCACCCACGCCAAGTCACAATTGAAGCCCCAACTATCACGGGAACCCTCCCGTGCAGCAGTGGCCCGCATGCAAGCCATAGAGATGGAAGGGTACCTCGACGTTTTTTTCACTTACATGGAATGCATAGGCCGCCTATTGAAGCGCTTGGTCTCTTATGCGATCAGCATTATGACATTTCTTTACACCAGTATTGTTATTCGCTTAGGCTTGGTGTTGGTTTCAGCCATCGTCATTTATTACTACGTATTGGTAAGTGATCACAAGAGAGAAATGGAGTCAGAGGTGGACTGAAGAGATAAAAGATGCACACTCTTACAAAACATCATTCAATCACAGCTGGGCCTTGGCAAGATTTCCGGCGTAAATGACCCTAAGCTGCACGGTATGTCGAGAGGGAGAGGGGTCAGAGGGAAGGTAAAGAAGGGCAGGGGGGGAGAGATACCAAGAGTGAAAGAGTGGTTGTTGAATGCTTATGATGCATGTTAAAGATTGAGGATGGGAAGAATGATGGTAGAGTTGGTGCGTGTATCTCATTTAGATTCATGATAACCCACAACCACCATCCCCCCATCATCGCCACCCCACAGAGTACTTCTCGGCCAACTTCTTCAAGCAATTTTGGAGTTGGAGGTGAACAAGGAAGTTGTCTACAGCTCGATAATTGTACATAAATCTAGCAGATTCTGACTCAATAAGATTGGATAAGCCAACTCACTAAAGGAGAAGGGAGGGCCGATGAAATTTACTGAAACAAATTATACATACGGCTCAGGTAAACCCTCCCTGCTTTGTTGTTGTTTAATTATCTCGCCCATGTATCTTATCTTTTTTGTCTTCATCTCTATTGCTTCATTCTTCAGTGTATTTTTTGGGTCGTTAGAAACGTAGGTAGGAGGAGGGGCTCCAAACATTGCCGTTATCTCCTCCTCCTCCTCCTCCTCCTCCTCCTCCTCCTTCTTCTTCTTCTTCATCTTCATTTCTTCTTCTTCAAGCTTTCCCCTTTTTTCCTCCTACATCAAAATTTTCATCTATCCCCCCGTATTTCCTATTCCCTTCTCTCCTCCCTCCCGAGGACTTGTCTGGTGAAAAACCTGCCAAAGCCATTTAAAACTCGGCCAAAATAAGGGAAGAATATAAAACAATTTATTGTTGGAGGGTTTTCCTTCGTGTTGTAATCATGAGAGGAGGCGCGCTTGTGTAAACGCTTGTGTTTGTATTTGTCTGTGGATAGGTTGTACGCGATAATTCTAGGATTGTGGGGAACTACAGAAAAAGAAAAGAGGGGAAAAGTCTCACAGTCCATTTCAACGTGTGCTCGCCCTCGCCAGAAATACTCACTCCGCGATCGATGACGAAAATCGTCAACGCCCATGCCTTGCCTTTTGTCCCTGCCACATTGCCATCCACCGTCGTCTCCAGTATCTCTAGTGCTCACATTATAGATACTCAAATTCATGCACAGGAGTAAGGCCATCCCCGCAACAGTTTACCCCGGGAATCGCGCGCTTGTTTGTCTTCCCTACGTCGTCGCTGCCTCATCATCGCTCCGAATACACACCGCTATCACACGCCGCCAATACTACACCACAAGCACACAACCAACCAAACAAGCCATGACAGATGTGAGTCCACATCTTCTTGTTTCCTCTGTGAACGCAGCCTCCGCCGTGTTGCCTGCTTTTCCTTTGTCTCGCACTCACTTCCCTCCCTACACCCCTACAATTCCTTTCCCGCAGCACTTTGTCCCGGCCGTGACCGCCATTTTTGTACTTGACAACGACGGGCAACGGCTCTCAGCCAAGTACTTTAGCCCGCAATTTGCCAACAATGCTGATAAGGTGAGTTTGGAGATGGGGGAGTAGAGGAGGCGGCAAGCGAGGACGGAGAAAAAAGACAGGTGGAAGGAGGAGTGGCGCTCACGGCACGGGCGAAGGAAGATAGGTTTGCCTTCTATGTTGTAGACGTATGCCACTAAATGGCAACAGACAAATTATGGAGGGAAAGGCTATCGAAGGCTTGCATGCTTTTATTGGCTTTTATTCATCCCACCTTCCCCCCCCCCTCCTTTTTCCTGTCACCGTCCCTCTCTCCCGACCAGACGGCCTTCGAAATGCGCTTGTTCAAAAAGACTCGCCATAATAACGCCCGGTCAGAATGTACGTGCTCTAAGCTACTAATCCATTTATGGATTACAGACAAAGGGGGAGAGAAGGAGTAGGGCACGGGACGGAAGAGAATAGGAGGAGGAGGGTGGAAGGATCGGGTGTCTTGACAGTTGTGATATTCCGGGAGGTCCCTGGCGTCCTCTTGCGATGATTAATATTTCCTCCATCTTTGCTTCTCTCTTTCTCTTCCCTCTTCGTTCAAGCCGAGATTATCATGATGGACAACTTCACGGTTGTCTTCCGCTCGGGTAGTGACGCGCATTTTTACGTGGTGGGGGATGGGAACGAGGTAGGGACGGAGGGAGGGACGGTTGGAGGGAGAAAGAAGAGACTAATCGATCACAATTCAGATGTGGAATTCATTTGAAAATAGGCATTTCGTGTACTAAATATCTCCTCTCTTGTCGCTTTTTTCTCCCTCTTTTCTTCCCCTCCTCAGAACGAGCTTATCCTAGCTACAGTTCTCGATGCCTTCCACGAGGCCATCTCCATGCTCCTCCGGTACGTCCCTCCCTCCCTCTTTCCCTCCACACCTCCCAACCTCACATTTTCAGTTGCCGTGTGGATAGCTCGCGCCTTGTTCCGCGGGACTTTTGATCGATGCTGATGATGCTTGAAGAGACACAAGAGTACTCATCCTCCCCTTTCCTCCCTCGATCCCTCGCTCTCTTCCCTTCCTCCTTTTCTCAGCGGGCAGGTGGACCGCCGCTCCCTCCTTGACAACTTGGACCTGTTAATGCTCACCGTGGACGAGCTGGTAGATGGGGGTACCATCCTCGAGACGGACTCGACGGCCATCGTCTCTCGTGTGCTCATGTAGGAAGGGAGGGAGGGGGGAAGGGATTTGATGGATGTCCTTGTTAACAATTACAGAGTATCTTGCTTTGTTGCTGCATATAGATGTGTATTTACCAACCCACGACTACGCTTCCTCATGTACCCTGCTCGCCCTCTCCCTCCCTCCCTATTCCAGGCGCGGTGTCTCGGGTGCTCAAGGTGTGCCTTTGGCAGACATGACCATCTCTCAAGCCTTTGCCTCGGCAAAGGACTCTTTCATCAAGAGTATGGGCAACAGAGAGGGTGCTTTTTAGGGAGAAGGAAGAGGAGAAATTGTAGGGCTAAGAAGGTGGAGAAACGCGGGAGGGAGGGAGGGCTGGGGAGGGGGAAGGAGAGTGGCAGACACGGCCTGCCTGTATTTGTACAACCAAAAGGAGAATTGAGCAAACTTTGAAAGAAAATACGAAAGACGAACCCACACATTTGAAGGTCGGCAGGTACTTGTCCCGCAGGTCACTTTGAGCCTTGCTTCCCTCGTCTCCGTTCCATCTCTGTTTCCTGTCCACGCGCAATCCTACCCGGTTTTTCATCAAAATTTTGACACTGTTCAAAAAGTTAAGAGCCACCTATTGTAAAACCCATGCCCCATCCGTAGAACATAGGCCATCCCGAGGGTCAAGCTAAATGTATCGTCGCTGAAGCTGCAGGGCTGGCTTGGGTCGGCAAGGTTTGCGGTGCTGGCCTCCTTTTCATGCACTGCATCATCAATGCTGCACAGGCCTGCAATAGCAAATATTGCATAGCGCTGCTCCTGACAAGTCTCACGTCCCCAAATATAATTTGTGCACCACATGCGTGACAGGACGGCGCCCTACGGATAAAGTTGTGGCCAGGACCCTGGGTCTCTTATAGTTGGGTGTCGCTCTAGGGCTCTCGCACCAGAGGCTATCTAAGGTAAAGCGGGAGCGTAACTTCGGGCGCTCACCACTCGACACAGACGCAATCCCTCACAGCCGGATGTACAATCACACAGGTCCTCACACCACCTGAGACACATGCGCACGGCACAGGCGCCTCCACGAGTAGACAAAGGTATGTCCTATCCTACCGACGCATCCTCCCTCACGCCCTCCCTATAAAAGGCTCGATCCCTCATCCCTCATCCCTGCCTCCCTACGCCTCCTTCCCGCCAGGCACAGGCCGACGGCGCCCTGTCCGCGACACGCTCGATTACCACGATCACCCACAACGGCACTGTTCCTCCTTTCCCTATTCCGACGAGTACTCATCCTCCCAGACCCGGGCATCGCCACTTCCTCCCTTTCGTGGTGGAGGAGGAGTGGGAGGAAGGCGATCACAGCGGCAGCAGCAGCAGGTGGAGGGCTCCCCACCGCCTCTTGTGATGGAAGACGTGCTATCTCCGGCTTCATCGTTAGACCCTGTAGGCCCAAATAGCAAGACCTGGCTCTTTCGGGATGTACGTAATGGCTGGGGTGTTATTGAGAGTATTTCATGATATCTGTCTATGTTGTGGCAATGTGCCAGGTCTATGTTGTGGCAGTATAAGCTTTTTGAATTAACTCTTGGTGCTTTAATTCTAAACCTGACCAAGCTTGCTGTCTCATTCTTATTCCTCCCTCTCTCCTTGCCTCGCTTTATGCAGTACTTCTGGATCGTGGCCAGCCTCGCCCTCTCCCCCCAAGCATACATGCTTGGCCTTCTCGGCATCGGCATCGGGCTCACCTGGCCCTGGTGCCTTGTCGCCTCCTTCCTCTCCGCCCTCCTTGCCGCGGTGCTAGCCTCACTCACTTGCCACGCCCCGAGCAAGTATGGTGTCCCTCTTACTGTGGCTGCCCGTGCCTCTTTTGGTGTCTTTGGCTCCAAAATCTTCTCCCTCCTCCACCTCGCCATCGCCCTTCCCTGGGCTGCCTGGCTCCTCTGCATTTCCTCAGAAGGCCTTCGCGTCGGGATAACTCGCTTCCGCCCCTCCCTTGCCGATTGGGCCCCTCTCCGTTCCTCCCTCCTTCCCGCCGGCTACCCCTCCCTCCTCAGCCTCCTCTGCCTAGTGGCCGCCGCCCTCCTCCTCCTGGCCTTACACATCTTCGGCAAAGTCCACGCGCTGCGATCCCTCGCCTCCACCGTCAGCACCACCCTCTTGTCCCTCTACTTAGGCCTGGCCATATGGGCCACGCGCCTGGTCGGCTTCCAATCCGCCCTCGTCGCCTACAACACCAAGCTCCTTCCCGCCACTCTCCCTCCGTCTTCGCCCCTCTCCCTCTACATCGCCCTCCCCCTCGTCGTCCTTGCCGGTCTCGGTTGCTGGTCCACGCCCCTCCTGCTCGGCTACGGAGACGTTGCCCGCTGGTGCTCTATCCGATCTGCCCCGCGTCGCGCCCTCCTCCTCGTCTTCCCCCTACTTACCCCCCTCACCACCTTCCTCGGCTGTCTCCTCATGGGGGCCATTGCCAAGGGCTGGACCACCGAGGCCACCACTCCCACTGCCCTCCTTCGCTTCCTTTCCCCTCCCTTAATGGCACTAATCGTCGGAATCTGCTTTTGCCTGGCTTTCCTCCACACCACTCTCCAAGGCTACCTTGTCTCCGCCTCCCACGCCCTGACCGACGTCCTCGGCCCGCGCCTGCTCCGCAATAGCACCATCGCCGGATCCTTTCTCGTTCTGGCTTCCTTTCTCTTGGCCCTTATCGCGCCCTCCACTTTGCTCGACAGCAGCGATGCCCGCTCGGGTACTGGGTCGCTCTCCCTCTCTTCCTGGTCCTTGACCTCGGGCCTGGTCGCTGGAGCAATGTCGGGGGTTCTCCTTTCAGATTATTTCTGGATGCGTGCCACGACCCTCCCGGTCGATAACTTATACAAGACTGTGCCGCGTCTACATGCTTGTGGTGTGAATGCAGGTGCGCTGGTGGCGGTGCTGCTGGCTTTTGTCGTGTTTGGATTGCGGAGCGTATTAAGGGCAGTCGTACCATTGACCAGGGGAGGAAGGGGAGTTGAAGAAAAAGGGGAGGAAGGGGTGACTACAGTACTGGAGTTGTTGAATGCCGTGTGCTTTTTCACGACATTTCCGGTCAGTTTCCTCGCGTATGCCCTGACCTACAGGTGCTTCACGGCCAGCCTTCCTTCCCCCCCGCCTTCCTTTACTTCCTCCTCCTCCTGTTCTCCTCCTGTCTTCCTCTCGTCTGTGGAGCGGGGAGTGGGAATATCGGAAGGTAGGACAGCCAACAGAGCCGAGAGACAGTACGCAACAGCGGCAGCCGCCACCGCTGCTGCTACGGCGGCCGGGGCCACCAGCAGCTGCAACCACCGCGAAACCTACCCCCCTCATACTCGACCTCCTCCTCTATCAGCACCTCGCCCTTCCCCTTCCCAACAATCTGCAAGCAGCCGGGCAACAGAGCAGCTAACGGCCACGCTTCATCAACTCCTGCTGCATTCACCACCGCCGGCAAGCGCACCTCCCGCGACGTTGCATGAGCCTCCTCCTACACCAGGAATACTTCCATCTAGTGCGCCTTTGTCCTTGCCTCGACAAGGGGGGCCTGAAAGCGGGGAAGGGAGAGAAAAAGGAGATATTGAAAGATTTAGAGATGTGCCAACATCGCTAGGGCCAGGGAATGGGCGTGACGAAGAGACCAAGATGGAGAAGGAGGGGGGTGACATTCTGTATGCTTACGCAGTAACGGTGCATGACGTGGATGATGCGCGCAAGTAAAGAAATGTTGATGAGCATACTAAAGAACCAATAAGTTTCCTAGGTAACCAAGAAGATTGCAATTGTGAACAGACAGACTCCGCGCAGTTGAGGTTTCAAAAACGTCTTGTCTGTGACTTTTATTGAGCATATAATTGGGCTAGCATAAGCTGAGACTAGAAATGATCGGCAAATTATGGCACGTTTCGCAGGGATTGTCATATCAAACGTTATCAGTATGGAGGCTTAGATGGCAGTAACGGCAATCGTGATCAATAAGGAACTGTGAAAGGCTTTTTCAGGTAGGGATAAATGACAAATCACTAATTATACCCACCACAGGAGAGTAGTAAGAGCACATAACGAGTGATATCAGATCCACTGAATCACAGTAGACACTGTTTTCTTATTTTAAATTTTCTGATTCCAGCATTTGCATATTACTTGTCAAATATAACCAGTGCCAAAGTCTCAGCGTATTACAAGAGGGGAAGAATATCTGTATGTTTTCTGAGCGTACCGTCGTGCAAGGAGTAAATTAAAGAGACTGATGCGCTTGTCGACACCCTGATGTTTTGCTGTCTGAATACTTTTCTGCAGAAGAAATCTACGGGATAATTGTCTTGACACACATAAAAGCCCATGGCCGAGTGAAATGGAAATAAATGTAGAAAATTTTAATTTTGTTGAGTAATTGTTCAATGACTGTGGTCACGTAGTACCAGCACCGTCGACCGTACACTGACCATGCCACACAGCGAGTGATGACAGAACATGACAGCAGGAGTTCTTCGTTCAAGTGAGCTTCTCAGGCCAAGATAGCCTATTTTGTCCAGATTTGACTTCCATGTTGAAGGTGCCCTATTTTCAGGCGGATATTCGGTAATACACAGCATCAACTACTGCCGATTGCAGGATTTGCTGTATAACATGTCTCGCAAACGTGTTGAACATCAACAAGCTGACATCCGATGTGCCATGCTGCTACATGAAAGCCCACCTTACACGGCCTCATTACCTCCAATTAACCTTTTGGAAAAAGGAAAACACCTTCCAACACGCTATCTCCAACGCTCCTTCGAATTAAAGATCAAGGTCCTGCGCACCGGTCACGCGCCCTTGCCGTTAGTGATCCACAATCACACACCTTCGACGGTATCGCTACTCCCCACCGGCAGATCGCCGTCACACATATCAGAGTCTCCGCTCCAGCGGCCAAGCCCCAAAAACAGCGCGGAGGATGCATGCCGTGTTTACCATTTCCGCTGTTGGATATTTTTTGTGCGTTCTGACATGTAAGACCTTACGAACATACCAAGAGCCTCCGCATCATCGTGCTCGCAGTCCTCATCGTGCCAAATCCAGCTTGTGTAGTGGTCAGGGGTACGTCGATGCTCCGAGTGCTGGCGAAGACGGGCGTGAATACGTGATTTCTCCCGCTTTTATTGCAGCTGCTGACAATGGTGCTACTGTGCGGGCCCCAGAGCTGGCGGCGCTAAATGGCAACGAGTACTGGGACTCGATGGATGAAGAGCTACATGTGTGGCTCTGCTTATGCTGTAATTGGTTTGTGCAGGAGTCTCTGGGGCGTCCGCTATTCGGGGCAGACTCGCACATAGATCCAGATGGTATCTTATTTCGAACCCCATTGCAATATGATGATGTGGGGCCGGCATCCTGCGTTGATCCAATCTGTAGCACCGTCCGACCAAAAGGAGTGGCCCATAAAACCAGCTGGAGAGATGTCCGCTCGATAAAGCACTACGGGACCTTATGGCCAACAAACTTCACCCGGACCTTGCACATCTTCCCTTCGGTGGAAAGGTCGTCGTTTTTTCGGGGGATCTCCGCCAAATCCTCCCAGTGGTCCGAGACGACGACAAATATGCCACCGTGCGCGCACCGGCAGCCAAATAAGCGGCTTGTTCAGAGCGGGATGGCGTATATTCACGTGGCCACTTTCTTATTTAAGGGACCAATTTTGTTGGTGCCTATATTCGTCATACTGATGACTAGAAAATGTTACCGGCGTGATTATCAAATTATTGATTAATTATTGGCATCAAAATAAGCCCGCCCCGCATGACGGGGAAGCTGCCGGCATCAGGCCACTGGCGTTTTCGCGGGATGACGCCATCCCGCTCTGAACAAGCCGCTCCTTTGGCTGCCGATCATCCCGCGCCAACGAGTGGGACTGATGCCGGCAGCTTCCCCGTCATGCGGGGCGGGCTTATTTGATATTGGTGCCAATAATTAATCAATAATTTGATAATCACGCCGGTAACATTTTCTAGTCATCAGTATGACGAATATAGGCACCAACAAAATTGGTGCCCTAAATAAGAAAGTGGCCACGTGAATAGATCTGCTTACACTATATATGAAGTCTTTATATACGATAAATTAACATTAGAAAATTGTAGGTACTTTGTTTTTGGTTTTTATTGTCATTTCCTTCTCAATTAATGTATTTTTTCGTATTTTTTTGGTATATTTTTTACGATATTTCTACCTCAGTTTGGACACCATTTTATCAAGTGGAAAAATTATGACTTGATTATTAGTGGGGAGACGCCAGGGAATATGGAGCTTCACAAATATCTGCGATCATCATTGGACTTGGCGTGCGCTTCAATAAATCCACTTCCCCAATTATATCCTCATCTATCTCCTGCACTACATTCTGCTTCCTTTTCCCTTCCCGTACCAACATTGCATCGATAGGGAAAGTGGGGATTTTTCCGTATTTTCTACGAACTTGTCTTTCGGATCTCCACCTTGTCTCAGGTACATTCTTATTAATGTACATCGCCGCATCTTTCCTGAATCCGTCTGTAGCTCTTTTACTTGGCCATACGATCACGGGCCGGGCAGTTACATACTCAAGCAAAAGTCTGACCTGTATAGGGAAAGAAGACGATAGAGAAAGAAAAGATAAGTCTGAGATAGAATTAAATAATTATTAAAATTAATAATACCTTTCCTGGAGTCCACCGATAGCTGCTGGTTTGGCTGCATTGGTCCTTCATGTTTTAATCCCTGTACAAGTGGGTGATAATCACTTGAGTTCACGGTGCTCACAATGCACACACATCGGACATTGGATAGACTCTGCAAAAATGGGCTGCACGTTACGATAATGGGCGGCTGGGCTGCACGTTACGATAGTCGTCGATCGTCATGTTCATTTAAGTCATAGTCGTAGCCATCTTAGTCATATACACGATGATTCCAACCGAAAATGACGTTGACAAATAATAGTGCGCATGTTTTGCATTAAGACTACGACTACGTCATTTTGTTGCATAGGGAGGAGCAGGGGAGGAGCAGGGGGAGGAGCAGGAGAGGAGCAAGGGAG
>Ga0160420_100034_pt1 | contig 86662 bp, 99 predicted proteins | sample CelAP2metagpilot_FD_108197 | JGI IMG/M metagenome (GOLD analysis project Ga0160420, IMG submission 108197) | Phycosphere-associated microbial communities from algal ponds in Kailua-Kona, Hawaii, USA - Cellana AP2-5-5 metagenome pilot | ecosystem: Engineered > Artificial ecosystem > Aquaculture >...
ACACACTTACCTTCATACCTTCCCTCTCACCGTGCGCCCCCCCCTCGGTCCCTCTCTCTCCCCTCCCCCCCTCCCTCCCGCCCTCCCTCCCTACCACGTCCATGAAAAAGTCACACGCGTTTTCGTGGAGGGGCGGGGTAAAGCCGAGGCCCGAAAAGTAATCCAAGCCCTTGAGGGCTGCACCCTGTGAGAGTAGTTGAGGGTAGTGTGAAAGGATGGATAAGTACAGGAGTGTGCCGCGCTCGGGGGGGTCGGGAGGTAGACGGAATACGCGGAGGAGGAAGGGAAGGGAGGGAGGGCGGGAGGGAGGACGGACCTGGTAGACCATCTCGCCCTCGGCGAGGAGCATGAGGACATCGAAGAGCTTGAAGACGGTGTAGCGGGGTTGGTGGATGGAGAGGATGACAGTCTTGCCGTTTGCGGCCAGGTCGGCCAGAATCTCCATCACCTTGACACGGGAGGGGGAGGGGGAAAGAGGAAAGGAGGAGGGATAGCGATGGAATACAAGTGAGGGTGCTTTATTTGTTGTGATGACACAACCAAAGACGGAAAGAAGAGGGGGGGAGGAAAGCAGCGGGCAACAAATCAAACGCAAGACTCACCTTGTGTGCAGTGAACGCGTCAAGGCCACCTGCAGAAGGGGGAGGGAGGAAAGGCGTATTAAATCGTGGAGAAGTCATTGGAGGGGAAGGTGGGAGGGAAGGAGGGAGGGAAGGAGGGAGGGAGGAAGGGAAGTAGGAAAGGTTGGATGGAAGGGAAGGGACGTACTTGTGGGTTCGTCCAGGAAAATAACGGCCGGATCTGTCACCAGCTCCATTCCAATCGAGACCCGCTTACGCTCTCCGCCAGACACCCCCTATAGGGAGGGCGGAAGGAAGGAAAAGAAGGGGGAATAAAGTGAGTCAATATGCGGAATGGGAAAGACATACAATTAACTGGGGGGAAGACAGAAGAGTCAGGAAAGGCGATCAGGCTCGACCCACATCCCACAACCCCGATGACACCCACCAACCTCTATTCCTCCCCCCCTCTGTCCTTTCCCCTCCATTCCCCCCTTACCCTGATCATCTGCGTCCCGATCTTGCTGTTTGCGCACTTCCATAATCCCAGCAGCTCAATCGTGTCCTCCACACGGCATCGCTTCTCATTCTTGGGAATGGACACAGGTAGCCTCAGCTCCGCCGAGAAGATGAGGTTCTCCCTTACGGTCATCACCCCCATCAGCTGGTCGTCTTGCTCGACGTAGCCAATTTTCGCACTAAAACCCTCTTCGCGAGCTTTGCCATCCACGAGGATGTGACCAGAGATCTATTTGTTGTGTTGATTTATCGCGGGTAGGGGAACGAGGAGGCAAGGACGTTAGGTAAGTGAGTGGAGAAACGGGCATACCTTCCAATGCAACGGCCAGCACTCGTCTGAACCTGGAGTATTGCGACATGTTCAACAAAACAAGATGTAAAAGATAAAGTAAAACAGTAGCTCGCCATCACACACAAGCCCCACGTACCTTAGACTTTGCATTCTTCCCCGCCAGCGTATGCAGCAGCGATGTCTTGCCGCACCCTGAGGGCCCCATGACTGCCGTGCACGACCCCTTGGGCGTGATACCACTAATACCCTTCAGAATACGCCGCGTCTTACGCTTCATCTGCTTGCTCACATACGTGACCGTCAGTCCCAGCTGATGGAAAGCTATTTCCACGCCACTCGTCTGCATCACGGTGGACTGGGCCCTCAGGGGGGCGAGCACCGCGGGACCTTTCTCCGCATCAAAGGGCAACGATGATGGGGCACGATGCTCGGCACCGAATACCACGGCCTTGTCGCTGGGGGAGGACGACAAATCCTTGACCATCAATTCTTGGTCCTTCGTCTCTTCTTCGCAGAGGTCGGAGGCGGCCGTGGAGCCGAGAGGGGTCGAAACCACGTCGACAGAGACGTCCTTAGGAGTGCTGCCCCCGCTGGTCCCCTTCTTCGGGCTGCGTCGGCGCGGAGACGACATGCCTGTGCGTCCGCTTCTGGTCGTGGTTGGTGGTAGAGTCGAGTATAAGGAAGTGAGTGCTTCGACAGCACCTCAAGCGGATCACTGCATCCCTATATATAGCTACAGGCGCTAATATGGCGGGCGTCACTTCTTGACATTGCGCCCACACCTCTGAGTTAAGGTCATTCATTTCAGTCAAGCGAATCCATGAGGTTGGCAGATGCTCGGGCCACGGGATGTCCATCCGGGGAAGCTGGGTTGGTCAAAGAAAGCTCCCAAATATGGAACACTCGGCCGCGAAGGATGCGAACGAGATCGAGCGAGGCTTTCCAAAGACAGCTGACTGAATGGATATAATGCGACGTCACGTTTCGCGGACTTTGAGAATGGGCCGGACCATGATTTATTTTGACACGATGGCACCGTGGCAAGACGCCGTCTGTTTCCATACTTAGCTTAGCGTTTGCTTTCACACATTTTATATTGTTTCAAAGAAAGGATAGTGGCTGGATATATATACACATAATATTTTTCTTTTTTATATATTTATCAATTACCTGTTTATTTTTTTATTCAATTTTCCCTTTTTTTCCCTATTTTCTTTTCTAATTTCTCGCAAAAGCTCCATGTGACCATAATTATCGTTCACGCCGGAGAGGTAGATTATGCTTAACCACGTTACATTCTAAAGAAAAACATGACACTTGGAGAAGCACATCGGGTGGAGTAAAAATGAATACAGAGCGAAGGTAAGGTGCAAGGGCGGGACTACTTGCTGGTAGACGCTCGGTGGGCAAATCCTTACAGTCATCTGTAAATCTAAAGCTATACTGAAGGGTTGGTATTGTCACAGGGACTGCAGTCTCTTTTTCTCGCCTCAAGAGGCAAAGAAAGGACTGCTGACCGATGGCTTAGATTGTGAGATTTTTTTTCAGACACTAGGACAGGGGATAGGCGATGCCGCCTTAACGAAAATGTTATCGACATATTGGATGTACAATGAGAGAGTAGATGCCAATTGTGATAATTACGCTGAGCAAAAGCCAACCCCCCAAGGTAGTGCTGGACCATGAATACTACATCGAGAGATTGTATTGCTGCTTGCCTGCCTCTGCGATATTATCCTTGAGAATGTACCTCAAACGCACACATCAAGGGACCATATTCTCAACCCCATCTTGACAACATGCGGTCGCACAAGGACACCAGCGGCAACGGAACATATGACTCGAGTGGCGTCTGGTGCGCATATTCAACAGCAAGAGGAAAAGAAGCAAGGTTGAAGTGTAGGTGGATCCGATTTTTTTCAAGTCCACGATTGCATGGTTTCAAGCACCCCACACGCTTCCTACATCTCTGAAACACAAAAAATACGTAATTCAGCGGTCTAAGTGGGGAAGAGAAGCCAACTTGTGATCGAACGAGCAAACACAGGAGGAAAAAGTGATTGGAAGGCGAGCTAGCCGAATTCGTTCGACCGTCGACCGGGCGGGCGACATGGCACGCTTATCGTATCAAGAGTGCGTGTGGCTTCCTATTTTGCCCGCGTGGCGGATGTCTGGTTTGTGTGCCTGGTGTACGCTTTAGCGCAGGTCTACTGGCGGAATTGACCTCCGTGTTGGTGAGGGGGAAAAGCAAGGCCTCGATTTCAAGATGCTTCTCTCACCACCACTCCTCCACTCCCCCTCCTGGCAGCTCTTATCGGATCGTCGCCGTGTCGTCGTCGATGGATGTGTCACCCATTTTCCAACTTATTCTCCACGCCACATTCCCTCCACAACTATATACAGCACCCACGCACGCGAGATTGAAGTCAGAGATCGTTGACCGCTGATTGGGTAGTTATCCCAATCGAGGAAGTCACAAGTCCGCCTCCGCAAGCCACACGTTCAGCAAGCAAAGCCAAACGAGCGCCTGCCTGCTTCGACCATGACGACCGCATCCACAAGCACAACCCCCCAAGATCTCCAGTACACCTCGAGTACGCCCCGCGGGAGCGGAAGAATAAGACGGCTGGCTGGGCTTTGTTGCTTGGCCTCGTGCACTAGCACTGTCCACGCCTTCATGGGTCCAGCGGCGGCAAAGGCGACACCTGTTGCCACGCGGCCCTCCACGTTCAGAATCCTACCTAGTAGCAGCCCGAGTATCCCCGCCACGGCCAGCAGAACAGCCCTTCATGTGGCACAGGTGCGTAGGCGGGCATGGTTGTGTTGGGAAGGGAAAATATTGAGGGGGGTTCCGATGAGAGTGGCTTGGCGACGGCGGTTGTATTTGCCTTCAAATGAATGAGGACGTGCGCACTTTTACGCGACATACAACCTGTTTCGAATTGGTTTCGTTAAAAGGGATATGTATACGTGATGTGTACGAGGAGACGGGGTTGTGCGGGTTTCCTGTCTTCCTGCTCAGATCCCTCTCCAGACTTGTCCCGATGGTATCGCGCCTCGTAGATGCCTGCCTCTCGTTCTGCCCGACATCGCACTCAACCCACCCTTACACTATCTCATTATTTGCTTCCCCATAGTCATGCCTAACGACATCCACATCATTTGCACCCAAAATGTCGACACACTCATAGCCGCCCAACTTTCCTTCCTCCCCTACCCTCCCTCCGTAGATCCCAGTCCCCATGGACTGGAATGTCGCCGCCTGGCCAGACCTGCCCTTTGTCAATGAAACAGCCATCAGCGGAAGAGACAAAGACATCCGTGCCGGCTGGGCCAGGCTAAGTCAAATGGGTGTCACTCTCGGCCGTTCCCCCACCTCCACACTCTCCACCACTGCCCGCGTCATCCTCTCTCCTTCCCATACCAAGAAATCCTCCGCTGACCGGGCCGTGAGGCAAATTGTCGCTCAAGGACGGCTTGGCAAAGCTGTGGATCTGCTAGTCTATCTAAGTGAAGAGGAAGATGGCCACCAAGCCATCGACCGCGCCCTTGTAAACTTTGTTCTATACAACTGCATGCGTCGGAGGGACTGGACCCGGGCGCTCACGGTGCTGGACGCGCCGATGATCGAGGTGGATATCGTGGGGTTCACCATGGCAATCAAGGCGTGTGGTCAAGCCAGACGATGGAGGGAAGCGCTTGGCGTGCTCGGCGAGATGCAAGCACGAGGACTACAGCCTGATTTGGTGACGTTCAACACCGCGATGGACGCGCTGGGGAAGGCGGGGCAGTACGACAAGGCGCTCGATCTCTTCGCTGAGATTGAAAGGCAAGGAATGGCGCCTAATCTGGTCAGCTATAATACAGCCATCCACGCGTGTGGCCGGGCAGGCTCGGTGGAACGAGCGCGGGAGCTGTTGAGTGAGATGCAGGCCAAGGGGAAGGGTGTACGTCCCGACTCTGTATCTTACAACACCGTCATGGCAGCATTTGCCAAGAAAAATCAGTGGAAGACAGCTTTGGAACTCCTCAGTGAGATGGAGACGGCACCAGGGGTGGAGCCTGACCTGATCTCTTACAACACTGCCATGCACGTGTGTGCGAAGGCTGGCAAATGGGAGAGGGCCACTGAGCTCCTGACTGAGGCATTAGGCCGGGGCCTTAAGCCGGATGTGGTGAGCTATAACACGGTGATGCATGCGTGTGGGAGGGCAGGGGAGTACCTGCAGGCACTGGATTTGTTTGGGATGATGGAGGAGGTGGGGGTGGTGCCCGATAGGGTCAGCTTTAACACTGCCATGAATGCGTGTAATCGTGCGCTGAAATGGCAGGCGGCATTGCAGATTTTAAGGGAGATGGAATCGAGAAACATCAAGGCGAATGTGAAGAGCTACACGATTGCGGTGGATGCGTGTGGACGGGCGGGGGAGTGGGAGCGGGCGTTGGAGCTGATGGAAGAGATGGAAGTGCGAGGGGTTCCTGCAAATGTGCGCACGTACACGGCGGCCATGGATGCGTGTTGTAGGGGGGGGGATGTGGATCGGGTCATGACTCTTTTGGAAGAGATGGATGGCAAGGGGGTGGAGCCGAACGTTGTAAGTTACACGATAGCCATGGACGCAATGAACAGGGTGGGGAGGTGGGAGAAAGCCTCGGCGGTGCTTGAGCAGATGGTGCAACGAGGGTTGAAGTTCGACTCAGTATCATACCGCACGGCCTTATCCACGGCGGGGAGGGCGACAGGGGAGGGGGAGAGAGATCGGCTGGTAAAGCTGCTGGAGGGGAGCAGGCCGGTGCACGATCACAGAGAGCAAGAAGGGCAGCAGCAGCAGCAGCAGCAGCTGGAGACGATGATGGCGGAGGAGGGGGAGGGTTGGGAGGGGGAGGAGATGAGGGGTGGTGGAGTGGGTGGGTGGCAGCAACAGAGAGAAGAGGAGAAGAGGGCTAGTGGAAGCAGTACCCTCTGGGGGCTATAGCGTTTATTCATGTGTTCAGCGTCGCTTTAATCGAATATTTGTGTGTCTGTTATATCTTTCTGTGTCTGTGCCTGTAGCTGTGTTGTACATGCTATGGGTGGATGTAGGTGGGGATGTGTGGTTGCTGCTGCCTCTCTCCCTGTAAGGAAGGTAATTTCTGATTAGAGACTATTTACGATTGCGGAGGAGAGGAGATCCGCAGTCATCACCGCAACAGCGGCACCACCAACTTGTAGGAATAGACGTGCGTGCCGAAGAGAGAGAGAGAAAAAGAGAGAGAGAGAGAGGGGGGGGAAGAAAGAGAGAGAGGGGGAGAGAAAAGTCAAAAGCTATGTCTTGTCTCCGCTTTCCTTTTTCAATAAGTGGCTCTCACTTTTATTATACAACGACACATCAAGCAACAAACGATTTGGCAAGATGAGATGTCGGTCAATTGTGGTAATTCTAGCGAGAGATAGAATGACAGGTGAATGAAGAAAACAGAGTAAATCATCGCGAAGAAGAGAAAGATAGCAGTTGGGCACATTGTTATGTATCATTTTTTTCTCCACTCTTTCCTGTTTCTTTTTCCTCCCTCTCATTTCGTTGCGGTACAGCTGCACGCTCGAAAGATCGAACATGGACATTTTCAAACATATTAACCTGTAGTGTGCCAAGTGTTGTGAGCGAAGGCGATTAGTCTTCCAGGTAATCCAAAGGGAAAGGTCTCGAGTCACAAGAAACACCCTCCTTTTACGTACCAAAAATGGTGGAGAAGAGCTGTCCATTAAATCCCCAAAAATCCTTGTGCACATCCTCAAAGGATACAAACAAGCGATCGCCCGGCACGTTGCCCGCCGTCCTCATCGCCTCCCCCAAGGACTTCAGCAAAGCCTCCTTATTCGTCTTAGCATTCGCCCCACCGTATCCGATGGAATGCACACTTATCATGGCCGCCGGGGCCTTGGTCCCACCAAATTGTAGGTTAGGGCAGACATCTACATTAATTGCAATGTACTCATCGGGCTTACTAAGGACTTCATTGATTGCTTTGTGCGCCGCGTCGGTCACAGCCTTGATACCGGCGGCATCCAAGGGAGCAGAGGTCCTGATGTTGACGAAGGGCATGGTTGGGGTTGCTGTGGGGAGGGGGGAGGGGCGGTGGATTCAACTGAGGGAACGTTCATTATTTGGGATGAGGCATGCAGCTAGTCTGAGTGGCTTAAAGGTATAAGCCGCCTGGGTTGTGTGGGGAGGCAAATGCGATGGGGCCGGTGTTCCTGGTGATGACGATGCAGGACAGGCGAACTTGGTTTACTATGCTATGACCAGCCTGGCAAGATGAAGCGCGCGTAGGTTCTACAAAGTCGCACGTCACCTATCTGCTTGTAGCCGTGACCTTTCTGCTCATGTGTTTCGTTGAGTGGATGTGTAAAAATGGCGCGGTCGGACAACTCTCACCTCCCGACCAGAATCATTCTCGCTCGTGCTCGTGTTCAACAAGCTTCAGTCAGATATCTCACGTCTTACAAACACAGGGTCAGCTCAGCATCTGTACAATGGCCCGTCTCTCATTTGCCTGCCTCGTCTCGGCCTGCCTGGCCTTGACAACCTGTGCGATGACCGAGCCGGCAAGCAAGATTAAGTTCGATGATACGATCACACTTCCCGGGACAGCGGCAAGTCTCAGCTTGGCGGGCGTGGGTGTGCGTGTCAAGAAGCTCGTGGGGCCCTTGGCGGTCAAGGTGTACGGGGTGGGATTTTATGTGGACGAGAAGGCGGTGGGCAAGAAGTTGAGCAAATTCAAGGGTCACAAGACGGGGAGCAAAGCACTTTTTGATGCCTTGGAGTCTGACACGACGTACGATAAGATTGTGCTCCTGAAGATGGCCCGCAAGGTGGGTGCCGCCACACTGGTAAATGCGTTAGCGGAAAGCGTAAAGCCTCGTTTGGGCAAGGGTAGCGATGCGGCTCTGCTTAAATTTCAGGATGTGCTCCTTGCGGGCCTCAAGGGTGGGGAAGCCGAGACAGGGAAGCAGTTCGGGTTTGGCATCCAGGGAGGCAATAAGTTGATCGTGACAATCAATGGCAAAAAGCAGGGGGAGATCGCGAGTGGCCCTTTGGCACAGGCAATGCTGAAGACTTATTTGGATGATAATGCTGTGTCGAAGGACATGAAGGACTCGGTGGCACAAGGCATTTTGACCTGGATTAATGTGACCAAGTAAAACATACAGGGAGGAAGGAGAGACGGAGGACATGTGAAGCGGCCGGTGTGTGTGATTCGGTGCAAAGTGAGTGGGGGGCAAGAAGAAGGGATCATCAAGAAGAAACAGAAAATAAAAATGCACTTTGCTGAGGGCTATTTTCGGTGACTGAATGAATGCTGCCACAGTTTCGACCTTGCTTTTTTCTTCTTCAGGCTCATTCGTAAAGCCCCCTTATATAAAAAAGTTTGAAATGTCCTGTACAAATCTAACTAGATTCTTCGCTGCCGTAGACGTGCAGATATCTCACCAACATGTTCATCCCTTCCTCAATTCCACTTATGTTTGCCCGTCCTTTCAGAAGGCAATAGTGGGGGCGGTCGGGACGGTCGAGAAGAAGACGTGACCGCCACCGGCACAGCCGTTGATGACGATGAAGATGATGATGGTGTTGGTAATATTGTCGCCGGGTCTTGTGGTGGTGGGAGCGTCTGTGCCCGTACTGCTCCTGTCCCCGGCTCGTCAACGACAGCAGAGGGGACGCGGTTGTAGACCTTCTGAGCGGCCGTTTCGATCTCTTTGAAAAAGGTGGGAGGGCCCCATGAGACGACTTTGTTAACAATTGCAGGAGGAGCAAATTTAATCCCAGGGTCCACTTGCGTGACGATGGTGAAGAGGGCTTGGTGAGGTTTCCCCGCCACAGGCTGGATTATGTTGGCGCCCATGAGGATTTCGGCACGCACGTATTTGTCGGTGCGGGGGGCGTCGGGGTGCTCCACTGCCCGGTTTACCACCACGACCGTGCCGTCTTGGAGTTTGCGGTAGTGGACGACGGTGCAAAAATCCCGGGGTTTGAAGAAGAACATGGGGGGGGAGGCGGCCCACACTACTTTGGTGCGATCGTTGATGGCCTCCAAATCCCTGCCTTCGGCGTAGAACTTGTTGTATTCAGACACACGGGTGTTGTCTTCAAATAGGGTCAGGATGTCTGCAGGGCTGGCGGCAAGAATGCCCGTGGCCTTGACGCAGCAATACTTTGAGAGCTTCCCATCCATGGAGGGAAGGCTCTTCCGATGCACTCTCACGCCGTTCGTGTCGGTCACGAACTCCCACCCATCCGCCTCCCCCTGGTCCAGGCAGTCCAGCGCCCTTCGTAGCACCTTGTCGTTCAGCGAGTCCGCGTACAGATTCGACTCCTTCCGCGCTATCAGGTCGTCATATAGTCGATTAAATCTCAACAGTTGCTCTAGGAGTCTCTTAAACGATAAGTCCAAATCCCCCTTCTGCGCCGTCCACTGCCTCATCATCCTCTCCTGCTGCTCCCTCAGCCTCTCAACCACACCCTCCAACCTATCCTTCTCAGACCGCAGCTGCTTCTTGCCCAAGCGCGTGAGCTCAGCCATCTCCTCTTCGCGCAACCGCCGAATGCGCCCGAGCACGTGTTCATCTTCGAGGGAGAGGCGTGGGAAGACGTCTCCCGACAACTTCATCATCCGGTCGATGTAATTACGCACCTCCGCGGAGCTGTTTGAATACTGGGCCATAAACTGCTGGAATGCCTCGTCAAGTCGTCGTTGCTGCTCTGCCACTTCCGTCTTGGTGAATGGCCCTAGCTTCCGGACCGTCCCTGAAAATCGACCCCAGGTGTCGTCATACTGCCTCTTAAACGTTTCCAAGCTAGTGTTAAATCCCTGCTGACGAATGCGCAGCTCGGAGCGGGTCAACTCTGCCAGCCGCTGCTGTTGCTGATTAATTTTATCCATGTAGTCCTCGTGTAGGGCCGATGCCTTGGCTAGCTGCTTGTTCACGTCCTTCCTTAGATCCCTCGACGCGGCTTCATAGCGAGCCTGGAACCCCTCCAGGGTTGCGTCCATTCGTCCTCGCACCACCTTCCGGTAGCTATCTAGACTCCTGACGCGATACTGCCACTCGTCCATCAGTTGTCCGACCCAAGACCAGGATGGGCTCCATCCCACTTCAAAGATGTGATTGCCATTGCTGCTGCGGCTGTCGGCGCCGCCGCGGTGGCTCCCCTGCGACGGAGTAGGCGTGGGGGAGGGGGAGGAATAGGAAAAAGAATCAAATGAGGTTGGCTCCGCCAAACGTAAACACTTCTCCGTGCTATCAGTGCTTGAGAAGGGGACGATTGAGGAGGAAGAAGAGGAGGAGGACGAGGAGGACGAGGAGGGGGAGGCCGACTTGGCAGATATGTTGCTGCTTGTTTTCTTGTCCGCGCACTCGTCCTTCTTTCCACCCCAGAAGGAAAATGCACCGGGGCTTGTCGTAGAGATGGTGCCGGCTGCACTGGACGCTAACTTTTGTTTCTGGGCATGCACCACCTTGATGCTCCCGCTGAAGCCAAACCATCCGCTGCTGACGGGTGGCACTTTCCCGCTGGCCGCATTCACTGTACACATCAGAACAGTGGCCGCCAGAAAAAGGGGCTGTCGCCTTGGGGTCAGGTATCTTCGTCGTCGCAGCAAGGTTGAAGTCGAGGGAGTCGCCGCAGGGGTGAAAGGTGTCCTTGATGGCATGCTGGTGATCATGGCCCAGCTGACGTCTGTGTTTGGCACGGTGTAGGCTGCGGCCAGTGCACCCGCCAGCAAGAATGGCGTCTTCCCGGTACCTTTGTGTCTACAAATGTGTGGAGAAGGTGCGTGAGTGGGTTGGTATGGCCACGGGCGGGAATGGAATGCAATTATTTAGAGTGGGCTAGTCGAGTCTTCCGGGAGTGGTGACGTCGTGAACAACTTCGGGAATGCTCCTTGGACCCATTTCACTTTCTAGCTCCCCTAAGGGCTGACCAGAAGCCTGACCTCAATAGATATCTTCAATCGGCCTGGGAGCTCTCCAGCAGGCTGGCGCTCTTTTACAGAAGTGACGGACAACATATTAAAATGTTCCTGAGGCCCATCTCACTTTCCAGCTCCCATTTGGGTTGGCCAAAAGCATGGCCTGGACAGATGTCTCAAACTGGCCAAGAGGCTGGTCAGGATGATGGCACTTATGTATATATAAATATGTATATAGTAAAGCTACTGACGACGTAGCGACTAAATATGTAGACACGCAAGGGAAAAATTGCCTGTTTCCAGAACGTTTCCGGGGGTGGAAAGAATTTATTTCCAAATCCCACCCATTAAGGTGGTATTCCCGAACCATCCGATGACTCATTCGACTGCCATGCAGCATTAAAGCAACATGTGATAGAAGGCACCAATTCAGAGTCGGTGGTCCCCTTTACCCACCTAGGACGGCGAAGTGCGGGAAGGTCTGTCGGAGAGGCCCTGGGGTGGAGGTTTCGACTGCAGATAGCAGCATGCATTTCAATGGACCCAGATGACGAGGTATGGTATCGATGCTGTCGCCAATTGAATGTTCTATTATTTTCTGTATTGAAGACTATGGATTTTCGATGTAGGCGTAGGCCGTCATGCCCGTCCCATTTCCTGATTCCGAGACTCCTGGCAGCTGTAAGACCTTGAAGAAGCAAGCGCGTCGCGTGCACATTAGCTTTACAGATTAACCAATGCCTAGGCTATCATTATCGAAAATATAATACCCTTATGAATGTTATGTTAGAGTTTGAATCAATGTTCACCATGCATGCTGTCCCAACTCTCTCCCAAGGTCCACTGACCGGCTTCACCGCACCGTGCCGTTCTTTGTCAGGTCACAAGATGAGGACCTCTCAGCTACTGTGTTCGATTCATCATATCGTGGTGCACCAACAATCCTATAATCCATAGAAGTGGCTGACGCAATATAAAAATTGAGAACTATCAGCCAATTGCGGTCATAAATCCGATATCCTATTAAATTGGGATAAGGTTCTTCAAGCCACGACCCTCAAACCAAGTCATGGCTCCCGATATTTTTGAGTCTTGTAAGAGGCGCACAAACAGAGCCATCTCACTCTTGCATACGCAACGGTGTGGATGAAGTCAAGAGAACAAACACCACGCAGGCACATATCTTTTCTATCTCTCCTTTCCCCTCACGATATTCCTTGGCGCTGGTGTGCCAAGGCTCGTCCTTGGTTAACGTAGAGAAGAAGGATCAGGGGCACTCTTGTTTAGTGCATAATCATATTTAAGCCATGCGACCCTTTATATGTCTTTCTGGCGCTCAATGACCCTCTACGACAAGTGTTCGACTGGAGAGATGGAGTTGGACGGTGAATTCAAAATTTGAATGAGCTGCTGCTGCCGGCTGCCGTTAAATTCGCGCACTCGCTCTCCTCGACTTCGGTGTCGTCGTTTCTCAGGGACGCTCTCATCGTGTCCCTTCCTCTTTTTGCTTCCCTTAAAAGGTTGCTTTGTGACTATCTCGTTACTGTGTTGAGTCTATTGTGCCTGCACGCGATCATCCACCAGTTCCAGTCACAAAAAACTCCCATGAACGCACACATGTAGCTTCACGCTAGAACTCCCACGCATCCCTACCAATGATACCCCTACGCCACGTCCTTCGCGACGACTCGCCCCCTGCACCACATGTGAGGCTCGATGACGATAGCGAAATGCCGTGTCTTGCATTGTCGCCACTCCTCCCACCAATTGCAGCATCGACCCGCGCTTCTTGAATTTATTGTGCCTCCATCCCTTGATAGACACGGCCCGCCCCCCCTTGCCCTTGCATTTACACATAGACAGGTGGGGGAAGGAGCCACGCACGGACGCGCAGCTGCAACCATGGGGAACACACCTGGGTCCATCAAGTCCACGTAAGAAGTCACAATGAAAATTGAATGGATATGAAATTCGTGTCAGGGATGGAGCAAAGGGGAACAGGGAGGAAATTAAAAGGCTTGTGAGGGCTCATCAGTGTGTATGTCTGTCTGAATTCATGTCTCGAGTGCTTATTAAAGCGGACTTAGGTCATGCTCATTCTAATACGAAAAAATGACACGGCAGCTCAAATATTCCCCTTGATTTCTCGTTCATCCATACGCCAGCAAAAACCACCAGCAACAACAGCGAAAACATCAAGCTCCCCCCCCTCGCAAGAGCGTCAATACGGATGGCAAGGTCGTACAAATCGCGGCGGCTGCCGCTGTAATTGGAGGGGACCACTATAACCAGCAGCACCAGGAACAGCAACAGCAACAGCGATCTCCGGCAGTCAAAGTCACGGCGGCGGCAAAAGCAGGGGCTGGCGTGCACAGCCCCGGAGCAGCGGCCAAAGCGACGGTTGCTGCTAGTGCGGGTGCATCTGGCTACGTGACTGCGGGAAATAAGGACGTCAAAACGAAGTATGACATTGACCCCAGGGAGATTGGCCATGGTCATTATGGGGTGGTGAGGAAGGCCAAGAATAGGGAGACGGGGGAAGCGTTTGCGATCAAGACGATCCGGAAGGCGAAGGTCTCGCGGTTGGATTCGTTGAGGCGGGAGATTGATATTTTGACGACCGTGGACCACCCCCACATAATAAAGTTAGTAGATGTGTATGAGGATGACAAGTATTTGCATTTGGTCACGGAATTGTGCACGGGAGGAGAGATGTTCGACCGGATTATTGCCAAGACAAAGAGCGCGGAAGGGCATTACTCGGAGAAGGACGCTGCAGGGATTATGAGAAAGATTTTGGATGCGATTGATTATTGTCACACGGTCCACAACATCTGCCACCGGGACCTGAAGCCGGAGAACTTTCTGTTTAAAACAACGGAGGAGACTGCTGAATTGAAGATTATTGATTTTGGGTTGTCGCGCTTTGAGGATGATCAGAAGTACATGACGACGCGAGTCGGGACGCCTTATTGTAAGTAGCCTTGGTAAACCTATTCATCCATCCATTAAGTTATTAACTTTTTTAAAATCGTATTAAAGAAGTTTGAGATAATGCATCCTGGGACAGGTCTCACATTCCCGCCCTCCACCATTTCCACCCAGATATCGCCCCCGAGGTTTTGAATCGCATGTACGACAAATCATGCGACCTCTGGTCCATCGGCGTCATCATGTACATCCTTCTTTGCGGTTACCCGCCCTTCTATGGCGATACCGACGCAGACATCTTCGCCTCAGTCCGCCGGGCTCAATTTTCTTTCCCTTCCCCGGAGTGGGACGAGATCTCCCCGGGGGCCAAGGACTTGATTCGGAAGTTGTTGAGCAAGGATCCCAGGAAGAGGCCGACGGCGGCAGCGGCATTGAATCATGAGTGGTTTTTGGTGCTGGAGGAGGGAGGGAAGAACGGTGAAAAAAAGGCGAGGGCCCTGACGGAACATGTGAGGAATAGTTTGCGGAGGTTTATCGGGATGAATAAGTTGAAGCGGGTGGCACTTACGATCATTGCCGAGCAGCTGGCGGAGTCGGACGTGAGCCATTTGCAGGAGGCCTTCAAATTATTAGATAAAGATAAAAACGGGGTTATAACTGTGGCAGAATTGCAGCAGGCGGCGGAGCAGGAGGGGATGGCAAATGTCCAGGAGCTGGTGGAGCGGTTGATGTTGGGGGTGGATGTTGACGAGAGTGCAAGCATTGATTATCATGAGTTTTTGGCGGCTACGATGGAGAGGAGTGTATATGTGAAAGAAGAGCACATAAAGAGGGCATTTATGCATTTTGATTTGAACGGGGATGGGAAAATCACAGTGCAGGACTTGGTGGAGGCGCTGGGGTCGGAGGAAAACGCGAGTGAAGTGTTGGGCGATGTTGACAGGAATGGCGATGGCGTGATTACGTTGGACGAGTTCCAGGTAATGATGGAGGCGGCAGGGGGGTCAAGCTCTCGTAATTTCCATTAGATAGAAGAAGAAAGAAGGAGGGAAAAGGGAAACCCCGGGTGTTTTAGTTTTCTCCCGTATTGTAGTACTTCGGATAAAAGGAAAAGGAGGGAGAGTTTTGACGAGGAAATTTCAAAGACCAATCTTTTTATTTGATTCCCATGGATGGGTAGAGAGAAGTTGGGACAGCAAACTCAAGAAGTGTGTTTCAAAGGAGGTGAAGTCTGAGCAGTAAAGGAAAGGAAGTTCATGTACCCCACAACCGAGAAAGGAGGGAGAGGGAGGGAAGAAAGGTGGACAGTGAGAGGTAGAGGGAAAGGGGCCCTGCAAACGCCGAAGGCTACGAATAAGATTGAAGACAAGAGATTAGAAAAAGAAGACAAGGAAGAAAGTGCATGAAATGGGAAGAAGGAAAGAGTGTGTAATAGTATCAGAATGTGGAAAAGAAAGTAATGGTCACAAGTGAGAGGAGTCGAGACATTGCGGAGACTTGCCTTCCATTTCTTCTTTCAGCCATGCATTTGAGTAGTATAGGGCGTATTCAAAAGGACGAACCCGTGCGCAGCTGCAGTGTTTGGTGACAGTACAAGCAGCATTAATAGCTGCAACAAAGAAGGGAGACGTGTACATGTCGATATAAAATAAGAAAGAGAAAAGGATATAGCGAAGAGCAAAGAGTCCAAGCGCGAATGCCATTTGATTGAAGACAGAAGACTCATTTTGTTTCTGTTAGTTAGATCAACTGTGAAAAGGGGGGGAATCAAAATTCGATGCTCATGATCATGGACTCTTGTTTCTTTTCATCCTCCTTTTCTTTTGTCACTTTCTTGAGCTCTCATCTGTTGATGCTGATAGTGATTCGTGTTGCTTACAGGCCTCAATCAATTTTTGCAATTTCTCAGCACCTGCCTCCCGCATCACAGCCTTGTTGCGTTCATATATCCGTGAAGGATCACCCATATACCCTTCCAATGCGCGACTCACCTCGACTTCCCTCAACAAATGCAAGATAGGGATCGGGCTTCGATTCGTGAAATTTTCCACGTCTGCCCCCGGCCTTGAGTCAGCAAACCTGTAATCGGGATGGAAAGAGGCAAGCTGCACTTTCCCGCGAAGTTGGAGTTCGTCTAAGAAGTCGTCAACTGTCCCTGCCACGTCTAGAAAGTCCTGAAAGTCAGCCAACGTTGATCCCGGCACACCAATGAGCGTCGTGAGGTTCTGTTCCTCTGGCCCATCAGGCATGGTTGCAAGGAGAGAGGCTTCCTTCATTGCTGTCTCGAAGAGCACTTCAAGACTTGATTCTTCGGGGTGAACCACGATTCTGATGGCATTTGCATTCAGTGCAGGACCAGCCCATGGACAAAGTTTGAATCCGATCACCAGGTCCTGCAGCCATTTGACGATGGTGGCGTGATGAGAAGCGGATATAGGCAATTCGACTGATGGTTCCGAGATGGGCGCATCAGCACATGCGTCGCTTTCACCGCCGTCGTCGTCCTCCATGCCCTCATCCAATCGCGCCTGTGCCCTTAACTTTTTCATACGATCCACAGTAGAAAGCGCTTCTGGAAAGATAGGCCGCGGACGTTTCCGGCCGGCCTTGATCGTGGGGAGCGATGGCGCAAGAATGCTACTTGTGAATGGCCGGATAGTGTGGTGGGATGGTGGGGGGCCTGTCCAGGCAAGAACGGGGACACGCGTCATAGTGCTCGATGCAGCGGCGGCCGCGGTGATGAGGAGGCGCCGCACCATCATTCGCCTGTGTCGAGGAGGTATTGAGTGGCTTGCTTTGATTCGTGATTCGTGATACTAGCAAGGGTGAAGGTGGCATTTGAAGACCGGCCGTTGGCAGCAGGAAGGCACTGCTGGCAAAAGGCGTTGGGGAGGAGGTTGGCACGGGGTCGCGCCTTCAAAGTTTGTGGAAGGAGCGGCGAGGAGCGTGCTACAAGGCAAATTCCTTTCTTGACAGTCAGAAGTTATATCGTTATGCTATTTACACGCGAATCCCTACCAAAACATTGACTTGCTTTGTCGGATACTTTTGGCGCCGCTCTGTACGCCCCCAAGTCATCTGGCTCCATCATAAGTTACCAGACCGGCACTGCATTTTTAACGATTCTTTTCGGGGATTTATTTTTAATAAATTGACTCAATCAGTCCCATGAGCATAGGAAAAACATACTGACAAGGGAAGTCCTCCCAAAGCAGCCTTAGTCAAGTAATCAGCCATGGCAATACGTCGACTCTTGACGTTGCTTTCCCTCCTCCTTCTGGCCTTGTGCTCTTCAGCGGCCAAGCGGCACCAGCAACCCAGCCCCCATATCGAGGAAGAATATAATCCCTTGACTACGCCTCATCACAAAACCACGGCGACCACTTCACGAAACACGACAACGACCGCAACGCCAGGTGCACGCAGGCAGACCGAATCATCTGGCATTTGGCCAGTCGAGGGTTACGTGACGGAATTCAAACCACCACTTTATTTGATATCACCATCCACCGCTCGCTTCGCCTTCTCCAGAATGCCGCACGTATCATGCTCGCACGCAATAAGACGACCCCGGGCGCGCGTACAAAACAACTACAGGAAATTCTACCACGGTGGATGCTACTAGCCACGTATAACCAAACCACTCCTGCTGCCAACCCGGTGCCTCCGCGTGTAATAAACCTGACGGGCGAGCATATGCACCGTGTATTGGGTACGTTCAGGACTGTTGGTGGCAAACATGAGTAGGTGCTACCTGTTTCTTCTGATATATTTACGCTGGAGCTGTATTTGACCCTCAGGGATGAAGCTGGGGTGGAACAATTGTCACCCTATATCTTTGACCATTACTTTTCACATATGGCGTTAATTCCTTTTCTTTTTTCCACTGTGCAGCTCGCTCCCACGGCAAAAAACAACAACCACCTGCGGCGCAGCAACAGCAGCCGAAGCAGGAGCAAGGCAGCCCGCCGGGATTTGCGAATGGTACATTCCCGAATGCGACAGCCTCTGACGAGGGAGAAAGTGGAGATCCAGCGGTCTTTAAGACTGGAACTTCTGATGATACAACAGCGACGCAAGAGGATACCGCGGGCGGTGCCGGTGGAGCTACTGCAGGCGAGACCATTATAAACGGGACCACTGCAAACAGAACGTCTTCTGTTCAAATGGGTACGTCTAGTAACACGACTACCAGCAAGCAATTGAAGCCTCGGGGTGGATCTGCAGGGATGGAGGCGAAGTATCAGTTGTACCGACGGGATCCGACACGGTGATGAATGCGTTTGAGGCGACATTGGCATGGATTGAGCCTGAGGTCTCGCCGGGGGCTTCCAGGATTGTGTTGCATGATCTCGACCTGGTGGCCAGTCTGGACTCTCAGGGACTTCCTATCAAGAAAATATACCCCAACACTCTCCAGAAGCCCGACAATCTGAACGTGCTCGAGAAAATTCGCCTTCAGACCCCGACTCCGGGCGACGTGATTACGGTGAACGTCACGGGAACGTCCATTACGATGACAGATAAACAGGCGTATTCTTTGGTTGTGAGTGGCCCCTTCGTATCCGCCGCGTGGTACTGTCAAAATAATGATAATGGGAATAATGGGGGGCCCTGGGATGCTTCGTGGAGAACGGAGTTCTGTACTCTGCCGTGCGTTGGGAGATTCATGAAAAGGCCCTTGTGTTGTGAGACACTTGGTGGTCGACGTGGGAGCATGTTAAGAGACGGTCATACGTGCCTACCATCACTGGCAAACGCCTCTAAGTGCATAGGCCTGACACCCCCTCATGAATGTGAGTAAATATGGTAAATAGAATACTGATAGACACACCGTATATAGCTGTTCAAATAAAGCGCGCGCGAAGCGCGTTAATCAATGCAAAAAAACCAAAAATAACATAAACCGTACGGACTGTACAGAAAGTTATTTAAGTTTTTTTTATTGTTTTTATTTTTTAGGGGTTTATTCGCCTCTAGGCGCTTTGCCACCGGCATGGTGACATCTATTTCTATCATATTTTGAGCACCAAAATAAGCCCGCCCCGCATGACGGGGTAGCTGCCGGCATCAGGCCACTGGCGTTTTCGCGGGATGACCGGCAGCCAAAGGAGCGGCTTGTTCAGAGCGTGATGGCGTCATCGTCCCGCGAAAACGCCAGTGGCCTGATGCCGGCAGCTACCCCGTCATGCGGGGCGGGCTTATTTTGGTGCTCAAAATATGATAGAAATAGATGTCACCATTGCCGGTGGCGATAGCGCCTAGAGGCGAATAAACCCCTAAAAAATAAAAACAATAAAAAAACTTAAATAACTTTCTGTATAGCCCGTAGGGATTGCTGGGGCTAGACCTGCGAATCAATCATCCACGGACTTAAACACGACTGCTGGCGCCAGCCCTGGCTCCGCGCAAAATACTACAGCTATAACACGTCCGGATACATGCAGCAACATCACTCACGCTGGCAATGAATCGATGACAATCACGGACACTCCCAACGCGACGACGAAGACAAATATCCCTGGAAGCTCAAAGTTCTTGATTCGTGGCCTTCATGACAAAGCCAAGGTAAGCGACAATATCTCCAACTCGCCTCCACCTCCCCGTGGGAGTACCAGCACCTCCATGCCAGCAGGGACGAGAGAAAATTTTACCAGCCCTGGCGTAGCTCGCGCAAACACAACCGCAATTGGCTCGCCGATCCATCCTCGCGTGGGCCCCCGAACCAATACAACCAGCACCAGTAGGTAGATAGGTAGGTAGGTAGGTGAGTATCTTTAATTGTTGGAGAACATGATCCGGAGATTGCTATCAGGCTATTATTGATGGAATTGAGCAATGCAAAACAAGAGCGTATGCAACGGAGTTGGGGGAGAAATGATTTGTGGATTTTCGGGTTCATTCACATTGAATTATTAAGTTTTTTACGCTTGGTTGGTCACTTTAAATTTAAAAGGTTTCTGGTGCACTGTCCCTTCGTACTTCTGACTGCAAACTGGTGGCAAGCTGACAGAAGAAGTCTCAAAAAAAGAAACAAAAGAAATGCCCTCCCAAACATATTTGGGAAGCTTTCAAGAGAAATTGGGTTTCGTCGGTCCAGCTCAGCCCATTTCACGTGCAGAGCATCAACCCCCAACCTCAACCTCCCGACCTCACATACCCAGTTTGCAGGCTCGACTAATGCTTTTTGGCGACACGGTCAGTCAGTGCAATTTATCAGAAAACTAACCTCTCTGCACTCCCCAACCCCATCTCACAAGGTAGAACCGCTGCAAGCATGTCTTACCATCAAGACCGGTCGGCTTGGGTGGGAGGAGGCCATAGCGGAGGGGCAAGCGGAGGGAACAATCACAGCGGGAGGCCGTGGTCCTCCTCTTCTTCAGCTTCTTTCTATTTTGGTCAGAAGCGGGGCCGCAGTGACGAGATGTTGGGGCTGGCAAGAAGCAGAAGCACAGAGAGTGACCGGAGCAGCAGTGCCAGCCATAATCAAGGCGGTCCTCGATGTGCGGAAGGAGGGGGAGGAGGTGGGGGACGAGGGGCAAATAGAGGAGGAGCAGACCCAACTTTGACGATTGCACGACTGCAACAAGACCTTGAAACTATGGGGGTAAGCATACGCATAGATAGGGGTGGATGGTGTCTAGGGAATAGGGGGTCGCCAGAGGGTTGTATTCCTATGAACCCTTTTCGCATCCCTCCCTCCTCCATCCACTGGCCAAGATGAAGCTGGCGAAGAACAACCTGTTTGTATGCAGATGGACAAGGAAACTGTGCTTAGGAACCTAAGGTTTCAGAATGGAAAAACGCTAAAGAACCTACAGGTAGAGAAGGAGAAAGCGCTGGAGAACCAGCAGCTCGAGAATGAGAAAGCGCAAAAAGAGGCTAAGGCGACGCTGGCTGTAAATGAAAAAGGCTTGGCGCGGATGCAGGAGAAGCGAGATGCAATGCGGAAGGAACAAGATAAAATGAGGGAGGAGCTAGATGCAATGCGGGAGGAGCTAGATGCAATGCGGGAGGAGCTAGATGCAATGCGGGAGGAGCGAGATGCAATGCGGGAGGAGCGGGACGCAATCGAGGAGGAGCGGGATAGTGCTCTGCTGCGAATGGAGCCGTTGGCGAAGCATTACCGGGAAATGGGTGTGTGGATCTAGACCGTGTGTCCGCAAGCCGGGGTGAGCAATCTGGACGAGTTGGCCCTGTTGGCGATCGGAAATGGGGCGGTGGCGTCGGCGGCGGAAGGTGGCTCGGTCGAAGAGGAGGGCGGGAAAGCACCTTCGGAGTGGCAGGTGAAGGAAAAGGAGAGAGAGGGCGTGACAGAGGAGCCTGAGCCGTTGAGGGCATCAAATGAAGCAACGGCAGCATCAGGAGCAGCAGTCGGGAGTCCTGTGGGGACCAGTAGTCATAAAGCGGGTCGCAAAAGTTTAGGCCAGCGGGACCAGGAGGGGGGGGAAGACGAGGAAGACAAGGTAAAGAGGCTGAAAGCAGAGCTGGTGGTGACGGAGGAACTCTCCAGCAAGCTCAGCATAGAGCTGCGTCAGATTAATGACGAGCTCGTGCAGATGAAGGACAGATTGATTGCCATGGCGGAAGAATTTCGCGACCTGGTGCCAGGACACGTGTTTTGCGAAGCCACAGCCGCGGACGTGAAAATTGCGTTCGAGAAGTGGGAGGGCTACACTAAGCAGGCGGCTTTGGTCCAGAAGGTTAACGACGAGTTGGATTCTATTTTGCGCGACCCCCGCTTCGATCCCTTCATCCGCCGGGATGGCAAGTTGGCGGAAAGATCAAGAAGCATAAAGTCCTCCAGCGCATCAAGAGGGAGTATGGCGAGGGCGTGTGGACGCTCCTCATGTTGAAGCGATGAGATATCGAGCAATTGAACCCCAGCGGGCATTACCCTACCAAAGTTTTGTGGAAAGGTGACAAAAAACTGAAGCTTAACGAGGCGATCGATCACCTGCACGAAAAGCTCAAGGTGCTGCTAGGAGGCAATGGTGGCGGCAGCGACTAAGCACCAGAAGTAGAGGAGGGTCAAGGAAGGAAAAGAGGTAAATATTGGACATAGTAGTGAACATGACTACCAGCCAAGTACTAAAGATTGACGATTAGGAGAAGAGACGGAGGAATTTGGGGGGGGGTTAGATCTAAGAGAGGGTGTGTTCGCCATCAAACCCCTCAAAAAGCTTTTTTGCTTTTTGAGGGGTTTGTCGATGTGTGTGCGATGCTTTTTGAGGTTTTGGGGGGGGTCCAAACCCATCAAAAAGCTTTTTGAGGGGTTGCGAACACAGCCTCTATTGCTCACTGCTTTTGACAAAAACGCCCGGACGTGTAAGTAGCGACTCTTACCATCACACTACCTATCTTCCATCCCATAAAATGAAGTCATATCCCATGTGACACGAAGATGATATAGGCAACAAATCGAAGAATTTATTCATATGTGTATGTGTAACCTCTAGTTGCTCTTGTTAGCCTGTGTTTTTTTGGTGCATGGGCCAGATCTGGATCAAGCGACAGCAAGGACGTGGTCGTGGTGGTCTTCGAAAAATGTTGCGCATGAAACCACAATCACCATACAATGCTTCACTCTAATGTCACACACACATGGCACTGTTCTCATACCACTATACACAGGACAAGCAAGGCAGGGCGGTTCTCGCTTCATTACGCGTGTCCCCCCGCCCCCACGAGCCAGCACGCCAGCACCATCATCATCGTCATCCTGAGGCGAGGCAAGCATCCCACGCGCTCCACTGCACTCGCCACGAGTCGTCCCCTGGTCGACCCGTGCAGCTTACCTTTCGAAAGGTGAGTCTCATGACTTTCTAATTTGAGGCAGCGACCGTGCCTTTGCGGCGTCCTGTGTGGCGATCGGTATCACGAGCATTTCGGCTTTGGCGTCTGATGCGAGAGTGACCACTTCTCAAGCTTCATGCATTTGTGGCATTACAAAAGCCTATTCTTTGTCCTCATAATTAGCCTTTATAAATAAGGCTTCGGTCGCCCCTAACTCATTCGTTTTCTATTATCCGCGCCGCCCTGTTCCCTTCGATTGAACCCCCGCATACCCTCCAAACACCCGCATCCCACAGTCATGACAATGACTTTTCTCCCCCGGAAATGGTGGACCCGGGAAGTCAAAGATGAAGTCAAGCACGTTTGGAGCGTCCTCTGGCCGATCGCATTAACGAATGCTTTGTTGATGTCCCTGCAGATTGAGGACCAAATTATTTTGGGCAGAATAGGGGTGGATGAACTTGCTGCTTCGGCACTAGGTAAGTGAGATGAGAGGGGGGAAGTGTGGGAACGAAGGGCAAAAGGAAGCGGAAAGGAGCATATCGGTGGGAGTCGAGTAAATGACGATCTCGCCCTTGCATGATCGAGAAGAATTATGGACAGGACGGAGGTACGCCGTCCCGCACTTTTACGATGCTCACATTACCCCGACGTACACTTTATCTCATCGTGCAGGCACGACACTCTTCAACCTGGCTTGGTTTTTCTTGGCTGGAGCAGCTTCAGCAGTGGACACATTGGTGGCACAAGCATTCGGTGCTCGAGACTATGCCGCATGCGAGTACTGGACCCGGATCGGCTACTTGCTCATGACGCTTCTCTCACTCCCCGCCATGATCATCTTCCAGTACGGCGAGTGGGTCATCCACACGGTCCTTCGCCAGGACGAGCACCTCGCTCACCTCGCCGGTCAATACACCAAACTCCTCCTCCCCGGCCTCTGGCCTTTATGTATGTTTGTGACGATGCAAAAATCCATGCAGGCCCGCAATGTGCTTATGCCTTCGCTATACATCATGCTCCTGGCCAATTTCCTGAATGTCGGAGGGAACTATTTGTTCATATACGCGCTTGACATGGGTTTCCCTGGGTCACCTCTCGCGACCTCAACCAGCCGAATCCTCACCTGTTTGTTGACTGCCATATACTACTATTTCTTGATGCCTGAGGCACACCCGCAATCGGTGCAGGGGCAGACATGTCTGGAGGGAGAAGGCGTGAGGGGGAAGGAATCAGACGACATTTTGTCGGGGAAGCAGTGGCCACAGCAGCAGCACAGGACTGGTGTAAATGGTAATGGTGGCAGTAGCAAAAGTAGTTGTAGCAGCAGCAGCAGCAGCAGCAGCAGCAGCAGCAAGGCCGCCGCGGAAGACGAATCGTTGCGGCAACCCTTGTTGTTGTCTTCCTCGTCGTTAGACAGTCCTTCCTCTTCTTCCGCTTTCTCTTCCGTCCCCAACTCCCTCCCGCCTTCAGCGCCCACTGCAGACACTGCTGCTGCTGTTGCAGGCAAGGTCCTCTTCAGAGAAGCCCTCTGGCGGTTTATGCGCCTGGCTGTGCCGGGCGGATTCATGGTGGGGCTAGAGGCGTGGAGCTTTGATTTCACCACTTCCTTTGCGGCACAATTTGGAACGGAAGCACTCGACGCCCATCAGTCCATGATGTCCATCTCGGCCTTCACTTATTTGACTGGTGAGTCCAGAGAAGGGCACCGGTGCATGGGTAGTGTGGAAAATAAAAGCAGGCGGTACCGACTTTTCATTCATACCTCTTTTTCCTCCCTCCCTCCCTCCTTCCTTCCTTCCTCCCGTTAGTGCCTCTTGCCATCTCCATCGCCGCCTCCATCCGTGTGGGCAATCTGTTAGGGGCTCAACGACCGACGCAAGCGCGATTGGCCGCCAAAATCTGTCTGGTGATCGGCGTGGCGACCATGTTGCTGTGTGGGATGGTGCTTGTTTTACTGCGCGGGTAGGTGAAGTGGAAAAATATAAGTGACGTGAAAAGAGAAGAAAAGAAGCGGAGGGATCAATGACTCGCAAATACACTCACTCCTACAGGGTGCTTGGCAACATCTTTACGCCCGACGCCAAGGTGGTGAAGATCGTGTCGCAGCTGTGTCCGATCATGGCCCTCTACCAGGTCTTCGATGGCTTTCAGGTAAGCAGCAGCCGATCAGCCTGGGGGGTAGGGAGGGCGGGAGGAAAAAGTTTTGCTTTCTCTCCTCCTAGACATCTCCTCAGGATTGATCAGACGTTCTGTTGTCGTATTCTTGCTCGTTTCCGTCCCTCCATCTATCCACGGTTTTTCCGCCTCACACCTCTACCATTGCGCGGACTCCCTGCCTCTCTTTGTCCACTCTTTGACACCACAGGGTGTCTCCGCCGGTGTTCTTCGCGGGATGGGGCGACAGACGCGTGTTGCATTGCTCAACTTGGGTGGCTTTTGGGTGCTAGGGCTGCCCGGCGGGGCGCTTTTGGCCTTCTATTTTGATTTGGGCGTGTATGGGATTTGGTGGGGCTTCGTCATGGTAAGAGGAGTGAGGGAGTGAGGGAGGGAAGCTGTGCCTCTATCTGCGGAGCTTCAGTTTCCTTCTCCCTTTTCCTTATTAATGCTCTCTCTCTCTTGACTCCTCTCACACGATGACTGGTAATACACCTTCCAGGGTCTGGCTTTGATTTCTCTCTTGTACCTAAGGGCATTGTCCCAGCTGGATTTTGCTGCAGAGGCCAGGAGGGCTTTAAATGCCTGTACCGATCAGAAACTTGAGCAGGCATGGGAGGCAACAGTAGAGCAGGAGAAGATGGAGAGGGAGGGAGGGGTGGAAGCAGCCGCTCGAGTGGGGTTGGAACATTATACTAAAGGTGGTATTGACAAGGTGTGAGAAAGTGAGAGCTCGTGACCGCGCTGACGCACTAGCAAAGAAGAAAGGCGGGATTGTAAAAATAGTTTGAGGGAGCCAGAAAGTGTCACCCTCTTGGTCAAAATTATGTCACAATGAAATGGAAATTGAAACTGAATCCTCGCATGGTTGTCGGTGTTGTTTGCTTTATTTCAGGCACGTGATATGATTGCTAGTCTCTCTGCGTCGGCAAATCAGACTAAATTTGTGCAGAGGAAAGTCACAGATTTCTGGTGTTCCATCAAAAGAGTGCGAGAGCATCCTTTTATCACGAGTTCTTGTGCTTGGTACCCTTTCTCACAACATTATCTTCGTGGCAACGCTTTTTGACAACGGCCCGGCTCAAATAAGATATATAAAGCGCCATTACTACTACTCTGCTTCCTCTTGGTTCTGCGATACAGGGGCCAGTGGAGGCTGCGGTAACTGCTGCTGCGGTTGTGGCCAGGGTTCAAAAGATGGCGATTGCTGTTGTCTTCTAATTGGTGAGGTCTCGAGCTAGGTCAAGCGCTGTATGGAGGCGTGGGTGGGAGGAAAGAGATAGAAAAGGTGGACATCATTAGAAGTTGGGGTGCTTTATAGGGGCCGGGTGCAAGACTTGTGAGATGTACGAGGTGTCGTGTCGCACGGGCCATCAAAGAACGGAGCCGTGCACGGTTTGGGCTATCGCAGGCATCGTTGTCGGCCTCAGGTGATGCACGGCCATGCAGGCTGCTATCAATCAACGTACAGGACGGAGTATTGCTGGACTGAGGCGATATTGTCTTGCGGCAGTCCCTGTGTTGGTGTTTTGTGGCGGGGGGGGTGCGTGGAATAAATTGGCAACGGACATATGGCGACGTCGCTCTTCGAAGCATAGAGAGATGATGCCCAAGCTATGCCTTCTCCCCGAAACAGTGCATAGCATACCACTCAAACGCCGAGTCCCATTAATCCTTCAATGCGCACAACCCACAACCAGCACTTTGTTGCCTCGGAGCTGTCGCACGCTCCTTCTATTCCTCCCACCGCATACTTGACAGGCGCAAACTAAAGCTGCTTCCGGGCCTTGCTTCGTCGTGCTCTGGGTTGTTCTGCTATCGCTTCCCGCGCTACGACGTCCACGCGCACAATACCGACGCTCATCTCTTTTCTCGAACCTGTCACCATCACAGTGTACTCAGAAGCCTGTCTATTCTTACTTCTCCGCGGTTTTCTTTTCACCCAAATCCCCTATTCAGTCACGGCCAGTAACACGCCCCTCATCATGAACCGCACTGGCACGGGCAACAACCCGGCTGGCGTTGCGGACAATCCCTTCCCGAAGCAATGGGCATGGCAAATGGGCACGATTTATCTCAAGGGGCAGGTGGTGCCGGTCAAGCTTCATTTCCTGCTCCCCATTTTCTGGGTCTTGAGCTTGCTGTCCGGCCTGGCGTATGGAGGGACTTACATTGGTTTTCGGTTTATCATCGATGTGCTCATCTTATTCGTGACAGTGTTTGCCCACGAGCTCGGGCACAGTTACGCCGCCATTCAGTACAGTGGGAAATGCCATTGTATTACACTGTGGCCCCTTGGGGGTTTTGCGGAAGTCACGCACGAGCAGGGCCCGAAGGAGGACTTGTGGGTGTCGTTTGCTGGCCCGTTGACGCACGTGCCGATGTGCGCTATTTGGTATGGAATTGTCGCGGCGGTTGTAAGGGGGCCCTTCAATATTATGAGTACGTACGAGGATTGTTTGTGTCATTATTGAGGGTTTGTTCCATCCAACGCAATCCTCAACCTCCTCTCTCTTCTCTCCCCCATCCCCTTTAGCCATCCCGTGCGATCTTTTCAACTCTCAACCCTGCTTCTGGACCAATGTCTGCGTCTCCGCCGGCTTTTTGAATATCTGCCTGTTTCTCTTCAACCTGTTGATCCCCGCCTACCCCCTGGACGCCTCCCGCATTCTCGTCGATTTTTTCGCTTTGTGCAAAGTAGAAGTAAACAAGGCGGCGCTCATAACGGCAGGGATTTCTATGCCCATCGGTTTGGGGTTGCTATGCTATGGGTTTTGGGGTTTTTCCAGGGGGGCAGCTAACTACACAATGACCCTTTTTCTTGCTATTTTTATCCTGTACTCCACCTGGGGGGTGTTTAAGGCCGCCCGATCGGGCAACGCTGCCAGGCATCCTATGTTTGTTCATTACTATCGCACCAGCGTGCCAGTCGAGGCCTCAAGCAGCAGTAGCAGCAGCAGTAGCACTACGGGTTTTGGAGCAGCGAACGCAACAGCTGGAGGGAGAATCATGTCGCTGTGGGGAGGGGGGAGTGCCACGGCTGGCGCGGATGGGGATCCTGCTGGTACGGGCGGACCTGTTGCTACAAGTGGTGGGGTCACTGCCTTCTCAAAAATGGAAGCAGGCAAGGGGCATCGGTTGGGAGGGAAGGCGGCACCAACAGGAGTGCCTGCAGCAGCACCAGTGGGAGGAGGGAGGAGCACAAGTCAATCGGCCTTGTTGTCCTCGCAGGGGTCCTCGTCGTCATCTAATATTTTGGGAGGGCCACCCGGTGGGAAGGGTGGCCATCGGTTGGGCTCAAAATAACAAGGAGGGGGAAAGGAAGGGTAGAAGGATGTGAGATGCGATGTCAAAAAATGAGTGTTGCGGAAATTGAGTCTTTCTGTGACCGTGGTATGCAAACACAAGAAGCAATCAAGTGAGGGAAAAGAGAAGCATAAGGAATCAGTAGTCAAAAAGAGGAAGAAGAGGTCGTGTACATTGATGGCGGGATCTGCCGCGGACTTGAGAGAGACGCCTTATATTTCACAAAGTTATCCCTTCCATTACTCTCGTACAATCACAATATAACAAGAAAAAGAAACAGACGAAAGTATGATAAGAAAGAGGCCAAAGCATCAGCGGCACACCATCATCCAACACAAAAAGAATGAACTAAGAGTGAGGAGGAAACTGATTGACAACGAGAGGACAAATAATTTCATCTCTCTTTTGGGGTTGTTCAGGAGGAAAATGATAGACAATGAGAAAGCAACTTGTTTCATCTCTCTTTTCGGTTTGTTCTTTCCTTGTCCAAGTCGCTCCTTCCGCCGCCCTTCCTTTTTACACCATCCTAGTTGGCCGCTTCTCCTACTTTTCTTGGACCTTTTCCTTGTCTTGCCCCTCTTCTTCTCTTCGGGGCTGTCTCCCACCTTGCCACTCTTTCTGTCGACCCACCAAGCTCCTAATTGACTCTTTCTCCGTCGTTTTTCATCCAAGCCCAATGCCATCTTTTACCTCCATCTCTTTCCCCGCACCTGCTGGCCTGAGGGTATGGAAATAAACCTCACTTTATCTCTATATTCCTTTCGCTGCCATCCCCCTCGTGTTGTCTCCCTCCTCCCTATCCCGCGATTCCTACGTCTCCTCTCTTCCTCCCTTCCACCTCTCCACCGGCGTGGAGAGGGAAAGACAATAGCAGCAGCAGCAGCAGCAGCGAGTAGCGGGCATGCTTGCATATTGTGCATTGTGATTATTTTATTTTTCCCACCCACGAACAGAAAGCCCGCACGCGAGCTTCCTTTATATTTGCCTACCATCCGGCGCTATCCACTCGACGCATCAGTCCTATCGCACCCGATTTTCTCTCTGTTCGCACTCTCTTGTTCCTCTCCTCCTTCTGTCTGTATGTAAATCTTTCGCAGCCCAGAAGAGAGCAAGAAGTAAGACAAGACGACTTTTTCCTCTTCTTCAGTCTACCACTTGGAACACACAAGAAATGCGCACAACACATACACACACACAGACACACACACACACACACACACACATCCTAGCCTCAACTCGCTCCCTCCCTCTTCCTCCCTCTGGACGTATGTTTCTTCTATCTAGCGCCACTCGAGCCTGGTTGCTGCTGGTACTGCTTCTCCCGATACAACTACGGCTGTTATTGCAATATCTGCTGCTGCCGGTTGCTACCCTCTCTTACCTTCCCTTTTTTCTACCTGCACTGGAATCACACACATGTTTTCTTTCCACACGCCGAGACGACAGGTAGCGCGACCAAACTCTAGCATGCCTCTAAGTGGGATCGTCTTGTCTTGACAAGATGCCCCGCCGCCGTCCCATCCCCGCAGCTAATCCTCCATCCTGCACTTCCTCCTCCCCTCCTCCTCCCTTGCCATCTAGTCGTACTATCCCCCCTTCCTTTCCCCTTGCCTTCCCGTCCTCTCCTGCCGATAGTCCTTCCTTCCCTCCTCCCTCCCCTAAAGCGGTTGCGCCTTCCTCCTTCCCTCCTTCTCCTATTTCCCCCCGCGCCTGCTGCTGCTGCTCCTGCTGCTGCTGCTGCTGCTGCTGCTGCTGCTGCTGGCGGCTGCGCTCCTGCTGCATGTTGAGGATGGTCCAATCGAACATGGCGTCGTCCGTGAAGGCCTTCCTTAGGAAGAGCTCGGAAAAGAGTCGCTTTAAGTAGGAGTAGTCGGGCCGGTCATCAAAGCGCAGGGCTCGACAGTACTCGAAGTAAGAGCGAAATTCAGAGGGGAAACCCTTGCACAGCTGCTCGGGCGATGTGGCCATCTTGCGCTCCAGGATGCGCTCGTACTTCTGCTTCTTGGTGTTGGCCTTGAGGCCTTGCCAGGGGAGAGAGCCACGCAAAAAGTACATGATCACGTAGCCTAGCGATTCCAGGTCGTCGCGACGAGACTGCTCGATACCGATGTGAGTGTTGATGGAGGCGTAGCGGGCCGTGCCGGTCAGGTTCTTGTGTTCTCGGTAGGCGATGTGCTTGTGCGTGCGGGGGTCTCGGTAGCGCTTGGCCAGGCCAAAGTCGATGATGTAGACAGTGTTATGGTGCCGGCCCAGTCCGATCAGGAAATTGTCGGGCTTCACGTCCCTGTGGATGAAGCTCTTGGTATGCAGAAACTCCAGTCGGGACAGCAGCTGCTGGGCGAGGAGGAGCACTGTCTTGAGGTTGAACCGACGCCCGCAGTAATTGAACAGGTCCTCCAGTGAGGGCCCGAGCAGGTCCAGGACCATGACATTGTAGTCACCCTCCACCCCGAACCAGCGCACGTTGGGGATGCCGACCCCACCATACAGAATCCGGTAGATCTTGGATTCGTACAGCAACTGCGGGTGCTTGGTCTTGACGCTCTCCAGCTTGATAGCAACCTCCTCGCCCGTTGTGACGTTCACCCCCAAATAAATGTCTCCGAAAGAACCGCTTCCAATCTTCCTGCTCAGACGGTACTTCTTGTTTACCCGCAGGTCCATCCCCCCCGAGGCTGCCGCCGCTGCTGCTGCTGAGGACGACGCCGTGGTGCTGGCGCCTCCTCCGCCACCGGCTCCGGCTGCGGCTGCTGCCCCCGTACCTGGGATCGGCAGGATTCCTCTTGCGTATTGGGCAGACAACGATGTCTGTCCTGCTTGGGCGCGCCGGTTACTGCTCTGAGCACCACCGGTCGTGCCGATAAGTCCCGAGACGAGCCCGTGCGGGAGGTCCAACTGCTGCGCCGCCTGCGGGTATAACGGCTGGTCCTCTATGGTTGCGGGCGCGGCGGCAAAAAGAGGAAAAAACGGCTCGAGATATCAGCCGGCGGAAGGCGCTAGCGTGAGTGCGAAGGCAGACAGACGGCAGCACTGCTGCGTTGTTTCGCTTTGGCAGGATGGTGGTCGAGACTGCCTCCTCCTCCTCTTCCTCCACTCTTCTCGCACGTGGACCGAGCTGTTCTAACCCTTGCTTTGATCCAGCTAAAAAGGGCTCCCTGTTAGTATTTTGTTAGTGGTGCGAGATTAGGCATGGGTGAGAGGCTGCTGCTTGACAATTGTCCGTATGTGAGGTCAGAAGCCCGGCGGCGTCTTCTCTCATTCGTCAACCGTGACTACGGTCCGCGGCCGCCTGCCTCGAGCTCTATACGCAAACATGCATCTCGATCATTCCCCATACTCGATATATGGAAGGTTGTGATGGAGGCGGCTGGAGGGGCGTAACAAGGGTCTGCACATCCAGCGGCACATCCCAAAGAAGAAGTAGCAACAGACCATTTTTCTTTGATTTGGCCCCCTCAGCCTCGGTTCCATCCGGTAGTCGACAATGTCCACCAAGTCATCCCGCAGACATCCAGGTGTTTGGATGCCAGGCAGGTGGGTGGATGAGGGCGGGACACCTGTTTGTGGTGTGTTTGGTGTGGTTGTACGAGGGTATGAGGATGATAATAGATTTTGGGGACAGAAAGCCGCAAAGACAGCGTGTAATCATGCACCGCCTAGTCTAACAAATACCTAACACGCCATATTCTCTCCGGCAAAGCGTATTGTTTGTTTGGAGGACATCCAAGCGCCGATATTACCACTGCTGTCCAGGCCATGGATCAGCAGCCAGAAGAACTCCTGCTGCATGGGGGGCTCGCGCAAAAAGAGAAGAAGGAAGCAGCCGCCTCGCCTCCACTTTGCTGGGCTTATGAAGGGCACGAAGGTGAAATGAGTCAAAGGTATCTCTCTTGCGGTACCAAGAGGCCTCTATTGGCTCACACTTAGCTGACTTAATATGCCTCCTCTCATCATCAACACAAAACACACCCCACAACACAGAGCGAGGCACCGGCATAGTAAGAAAAGCGAGGCGGTGGGCGGTAAACCCGAGGAGACGACGATGTTGCAGGTGTGTGACAAGGCGGAGAACGACTGCTGGAGAGCGGTGAGTACTATATTTAGACAGCTATAATGGTGTTGTGTGTGCTGCCGACCTCTCCTCCCTCCCCTTCTCAAACAACCCTCCCCGCTATGGGCACGAACTCGCATGCACACAGCTTCAAAAGTTTTTCCCTGCGCAGGCCACTCGGTTGGCGCGCTTGGACAGATTTGAGCGGGACTTGCAGTACAAATTGCTGCGTAAACGCAGGTTGAGTACACAGCACATGGGGGGACCAGACGTTGCCCCTGCTACGCAGACATTGCGCATATACGTCCATCACCGTTTTGTCCGCCTTATGGATTCTCCTTCGTCGTCCTTGTCGTCAAAAGAAAGCGTAATCGGCAGCCGTAGTCGTGGTGGTGACGGCAGCGGTAATGATGGGCGAGGAGGAAGAGATGGAGGAGGGGGGGGAGGAGGGCCGGCGTTGGTGTTGCGAATCGAAGGAGGGGTACTGCAAGCGGCAGGAAGTGCGGGAGCTGTAGGTAGTGATGCTAGACAATGTAGTCCACATTATTACTTTACGGAGTTCTTTGACAGGGTGACGGTTTTGGGGCTTCAGCAGGAGATTTCCCCTCGCAGAGGTGGTGAGGCGGTGGCCGGGGAGGGCGGGGAAGAAGGCAATGAAGTTGAGGTAGGGGTGGCTGAGGGCAAAAAAAGGGGGGAGGGAGGGTAGAGTTGTAAGGACGCGTCGGCTTTGCAGCTGATGGTACATTTTTATTAAGCTTACCTTTTCATCAATTCTTCATCCCTTTTCTTTCTCTTTTTCTTCGTCCCCCATTAGTGTATCGGACGCGAGATTACATGCTTTATACTTTCACAAGCCCCCCTCACACTCTATTGCCTCGCCATCCCTCTCTTGCTCTCCAAAAAACCCGCGAGAGTCATCAAATTTTGCCCATCCCCAGGCGTCCTCTCACTCCCACTTTCCCCCCTCTTCCTCACCCCAATCTCCATCCAAGTGGATCCGGCCTCCCTCGGCCCACGCCCAGGAAACAGACGGACTGGAGTTCTCCCAGCCCCTCCAAGACCAAGCCGCCCACGGCGTCGCCTGTAAAGTCCGCATCCTCCTTCACCGCCGCCAGTACCTGGAGCAGCAGTACCAGGGGCGACGGCGACTGTCACCCGAGCTGAGCAAGGTGTTGAGGCTGCGAAAGGAAGAAAGGCAAGAGACAGTGGAAGCAGCGTTGTTGGGACTGATAGCGACCAGGCAGCTCTTCCTCCATTCCGAGCCGGGGTGGATCCAATGCGACGACGACTTGTGGCGACTGTTTGGAAGGGGCTTGGAGGAAGAGAGGACGGAAGAGGAAAGGGGGGGAGGAGGAGGAAAAGGAGGAAAAGGAGGAGGAGGCGGAGGAGAAGAAGATGATGGGGAAGGGAGAAGTGGAAAGCTGCATGTGTCAACATTGGCAAGCAGACTTGAAGGTAGGGGGCGGGGTGCGCATGTAGGTGGGGAAAGGGGTTATATAGAGGGTGGACCGTGAGAAAAAACATAATGAAAACCGACCAACTCACCCTCCCTTCGACTCTCCCTTCCCCTCTTTTTTAAAACTTTATTTCATTCTCTTTCTCTCTCCCTTCCTCTCTCTCTACACGTATGTATACATGTTCTCTTCCTCCCTCCAGAGCATCTCTCGCCTCTTGAGCCCCTGGTCATCGATTACAAAATTCCCCCTTGCCAAGATCTGGACGACGACAAGGAAGGAGAAAGGAAGGAGGGAGGGGAGGGTTCACGTTGGCGCGAGTGCACGAGGATATTTGATGTCCAGGTGGAGACAGGGCCCGGGAGAGACGACCTCCAAGCACGCCTCAATGCTCTTGTGGAGGAAAGCCAGCTGCTGCCGCCACCGCCATCGGCGCCGCAACAACAACGGCAGCAGCAGCGGCTACAGCAGCGGCTACAGCAGCCACCGAGAAGGGTGAAGGCGAGATCGAGGAGGAAAAAGGGGCGAAAGAGAAGACGAAGACAAGCGAAAAAGGAAGTCCAGGAACAAATCCCAGTGAAAAAAGAAGACGAAAACCCGGAGGAGGGAGAGGAGGATGAGGGACAGGAAGAGGAAGACGAGGAGGAAGAGGAGGAGGAGGAAGCAGGGGAGGAAGCTATCCGGAGATTGGACAAGAAGATTGCATATGTGGGGGGGTTGTTAATGGAGAGGGTAAGGACCTTGGTCCGCCTTAAGGAGCTGGCAAAGAACCCAGGACAGGTCCTGGTGCAGATGGAGGAGGAGGAGGCAGTGGCGGCGATGCTAGGGGAGGATACGTTGCCGTCGGTGGTGGGTGTGCTGAAAAGGACAGGGAGTGGGGGTGGCGAGGCGGAGGACAGTGAAGGCAGTGGATCGCCGTCGTCGCTGTGGCTCAAGTACTTGGACCAGTATTTGCAGCAACAGCAGCAGCAGCATCCTGCTGCGATACGCTAAGAGGAATAGAGTGGCGACTTGCAAGGCGGCTCCACCCCGTGCCTCCACCTTTTCCCTCCATCTTCTGCTCCTAGATGTAGAGGGAGGCAGGGCCCCGGTGAGTCATAGCAGTCGTGGCGGTGGCTCAGAAAGCGTTCGGGGGTGGGACTGTTCCGGAAAGGCCTATCAGCACCAAGGACTAATCCTCCTGGGGGGGGGAAGGGGGCACCTTCCAGTGACTGGATCGTACTCGCCGACTCCCGACAGAGCAACACCTGCATCGGTAGGGACTTTGCTCCCTTCAACCGTGGAGTCTACCCGGGCTCGTCACGCGGGAAACAAGACAAACTAAACGTGTGACGGCCCTTGTCCCGAGAGGCCGCCTTGTACAAGAAATGCTTTTGGGTGATTGCGTCGCCAGCACGCGACGCAAGTAGGAAGGAACATCAGCGAGCAAGCAAAAGAACCAGCAAACCAAGAAACATCAGGGCATTATGACTTAAGAATCTTTTCTTTCCATTATCCCATTCCCCACCTTGCTCTCTTCTTCCTTCTTTTGTCAATCAGACAAACAACAAAGACAACCAGGTCCCCGCTCCTTGCGCAGCAGACCCGAGAACGCTTATTCTATGTAAACCTCTTCTCACTTGTCTCCGTCCTTTCAATTTGATGCAACTCTTGTGAAGAGCTAATCGCCCTCTTCCTTTCCATTCAGTCTTATCCTCTCTCTTTATCTTATCCTTTCTCAATGTCTCATCTTTCTCAGGATTTAATGCCCACCCCCACCGCCATGTCCCCCCGCCTCCTCTCCTTGTCCGCTCTCCATCAGCACGCGTTGCTTTTCAATAGCCTGCACGCGTGCATACTGTTTTTTGATTAAGAAGGAAGAAGATAAAAAAGGGAGGGAGGGATGAAGGGGGGGGATATTAGAGATTATGTGGACGAGTGATGACCCTTGCAAGGCAACACATAGATGAAGATAAGGAAGGAAGGATTGCTTAAATGTCCTTTCCCCACAAAACGTATGAAGACTTTGTCCTCGACATTCCTATCTGGCGGGCGTGGCAGAAAAGCGACGAAGGAGTCCCTTCAGGGGCAGAGGGCAGAGGAAAGCGACAGCACCCACCTCTTTGCGATGATGGAGGCACTCCACATAGTCGTCACGAAAATCCATGCACTCCTTGAAATGAGGAGCAGTCGCCTAATAGACATGGGAGTGATAATGGGGAAAGAAAGTGAGATACATTAGTGGGGATGCACTCTCTTTGGGAGGCACTCCCCAATGAACACGAGACCCAGGCCTGCACTCACGTACCAAGCACTTCTCAAATGCGGACCAAATGGGATAACATCGACCCACAGAGCCCTTGACACCGAAACCTGAAGACTGTAGTGTATTGTTACGGGGTAGGAAGATATAATTAGATTGGAAAATGCCCAGAGGGTGGAAGGCTCACCAGCAGGCAGTCGGGAATGACCTGTGCTTTCTTACGCCTGCATCTCTGCGGTAATTCGTCAAGAATATGCAAAGCAACCGGCAGCAAGTAGCTTAGAACGGCGTCGCCCTCTCCTTATACGAGTGTACGTACCATTGTTGCAGAGCAACGAGGCTAGAGGCTGGTCTTAGCTAGGTAGATCAGATGGGACACGCTCTTGCTTGCCCCGTTGCTGGCTGCTCCTCCCCCTCTGGTGATTGTACGGACGGTACTGGCTGGTACAGACCTGAGTTATGAGATGAAGGAAAAGGAAGCTGATTGAAACGTGGCGGTCATGTTGTGGTGGGAGTGCGAAGGGGAACCAAGAGAGCGAGGAGAGCGCAAAAAGTCTGAAAGGAGGAGATGAAAGAGATGTCTCATGTGCTCAACATGCGCACAGCGGAGCGAGTGATGTTTGTGTGTGGAGAATTGAGTGTTGTCTTCTTGCTTAGATTGCGGAGTCTGCCCCTGCCCTCCTCGTAATGCCCTATGTTTGTCTCTTCCACTATATATTCGTATCCGCATGCTCATAATTTGCCCTCCATTGCATAGAGTCTGCCACAAGCCAAGGATTTGGGAGAGTCCGACTCTACCATCATCAGAAGCACGCCCAGCACGAGAAGCAATATGGTAAGTGGGATGCACAGCGGACGGACAAGCTGTAGGGGCAGCCGTATGAAGCGCTGGTGTGAGCATGTATCTTTAGTGCCTGTGCCGCGGGCGCTTATCCTGTAGCTGTCGATGCCCTTCCTGACGAGCCAGGACGTCTCCATCCTCACCACTTCTCTTTTTTTCACGCTGGCTATACGATCGTTTGCGCCTAAGCCTGAACATGCTGTACAAACGGACATTCAGTATCTGTAGCTTTTTGGAGGCTGGTTTCGCTTTGTAGTAGAAGGAGATCTTTGATAAGGTTAACGCGCCCCCGGCACGATCACCTTGGTTTGCTGTCCTACTCGCCGGGGTGAATTCTCCCACCCTACCACACGCGCCTTCTTATCGCCCTTGATTGTGGCCATTGATCTTGAGGCTGTTGTGGACGACTCAACTTTACGAGATGGATATCCCTGGTACCCTCCTTCTCGTTTCATCTCACACTCAAGCACTCATTATCACATCCCTTTTCTTCCTCTCACCCTTCCGATCGAAACAGAACCCCTTGCAACACGCTATTAAGGAACGAACGGCCACGGCCGACAAGCTTGATACGGCCTTCGAGTCCCACATAGAGCACTTTCTGGCGAAGAAGGCTGGCACGCCTGACCTTGCCCATGTGGACATAAACGAGCACCGTCCCGCGGAGGCCAGAAAGATGGCCAACGTCGCGACCTCTGTGTATTTTGAGCCGTATTATGCTGCGAGCAGCACGGGGGTAGGCACTTTGGGTGCACGTGCCAATAGTGTGGATGCTGGCGTGGCGTATTGTCAGAGGGTAAAGGAAGCGAATGCAGCGAATGCAGCGAATGCAGCGAATGCAGCGGCGGTAGCGGCTGATGAAGCGAAGTGAGAAGTAGGAGAACGAGGGAGGTGAAAGGATCTGAAAATGAAATGTACAAGAAATTTGGCGTTTTGGGGGGTGGGTGCATGTGTATGTAGGTAGTGAGGGAGGAGGCAGAAGTGGAAGAGAGGGGGACGGTCTTCTGGAGTGTCAAGCACCATTACGACATGTGTGGTGGGTTGAGCACGTATGCGTGCGTTGCACATGGAGCGTTGTACTTCCACGCTCTTATTTAACACTACCTGAAAAAAATGAAAGCTCACTGTGCTTGGATAGATTTTCTAGTAGTGCTGTTCATCTCGACTCAAGGGGAGAAGTAGAAGCCTCGGGACATATAAATATGACCAGTGCAAACAAAGGAAAGAAGAGATTGGTGCACCTGACTTAAAGGTTTTGTTTTCTTTACTTCGGGCAAACCATGTCTTCCAATTCCAAGGAAGGCGCCGAGACTGACGGGCCTGAGCCATGCTTTGGAAGACCCGGTCTTTCATTAGGTGAAGGAGCAAACCGATTATCGTCCAGACTATTTTCATTACCACGAAACCACCAAAATGGCCCTCTACAGTGACTTTGATGAATATTACACATGAGGACAAACACATTCGCCGGGAAGCGATAGCCGGTCAGACAGGTTGTGGGTGGAAAAGGACATTTCATATTCGTGTCGTACCCTACCTCGACAACACACTTGCGCGATTAATGCCCTGATGGTGCAACCCCGTGCACACAACAGGCGTGAAAGCTCCGGAAAATAGTACATTTTCTCTATCTCCTCGTTTCGATTATATTTTTTCATGCAATCCCACTGCATCCCGCGAAAGATGGTTTGATTCTACTCCACTGCCACTGCCCTCTCCTCTCTCTGACGCGACGCAGTGCTGCAGCTGCTCGCTCATTTCGACCAGACTCTCAACTGCAGTCGCTGTTATGGTGACGTTACCAGCTGCACTCCCTTCATGGCCTGTGCTTTACGCGAAAGACAAAACCTGCCGAAGCTCTCCGTGTTCGGCATCATCATGTCAGTGTCTCACCGATTGCTTCCTTACCTTCTCCTGGTACACAGAAATCGACCTTGAAACTATTTTTTTGCCGCCTCTGCCTCGTTAGGACGAACCCCTCTGCCACGCCGCGGCCCCGTCCTCTTCTCGAACGACGTTGTGGCACACAAAGCACAAGTTATCGCAAAATGGTGATTCTTCTGTGTGCCCTGATTTTCCTTTATGGGATGCAGTTCGTCCTAGGCTTCGTGACAGTCTGTCCCACAGCATCTGCGGCACTTCAGCTGCGGCGTCGCCCCCCCGTTCCCACCACGACGACAACAATTAAAACCACTACCACGACGAGCATCACCTTCGCCGCGGGCACTGAAGGTGAAGCAGAATGCAACACCCACACTCGACCATGCGTGAACCGAAAGGGTGCACTGCGGCGATACGTAAGGGTAACATTGGGTTTGACCGCCGGGGCCTCCTGGACGGGATTGACTGTTGGAAACGCGGGGGCAGCACTTCCGAGCGCACAAGCTTACACATCAACCAGCACGACGGCAGTTGGCACGGTCACGCACAAATCATTGCAGGAATTGCAATTTGAGATGCTAAAAAGAGGGCTCGATTTGACGCACGCTTTTCGGTACGAGGAGGCGGAGGACGTGTACACTGAATTGATTGGCCTGTTTGATAGTGACTATGCCGCCTTGAATGACCGGGACAAGCAGCTTGTGGCGAAGTAAGTGATTGTTCTGGGAGGAGGGAGGGACGAACAAGGGGGAAGTAATGATAGGGACCAACTTGGTGATAATCCTTCAAGCAACTGTCCTTGGAGGGAGATCCACCGTTCGTTGTCTTTGGTCCTCGCTGCCTCACGCTACCTGTAAACACAATTCTCACAGGGCATTTTCTAACAGAGGTAATGTCCGCTGCTCGTTGTCACGGGTGAGCGAGGCCTTGTTGGACTACAGCAGAAGCATCGAGCTCGCTCCAAGCGCCGAGTATTATACGAACCGGGGACTAGCCTTCGAGATGATGGCGGACAGCCTCCTCCCGGATCGCGAGTCCGACGCATTCCAGTTTTATGAGACTGCCATTGCAGACTATGACCATGCCCTTGTCCTAGACCCCGAAAACCACCGTCTTTACCTGAATGCGGGAGACGTTCTGACTAGGACCCGGCAGCATGACATGGCCTTGGAGTATTACCGCCGAGCCCTGGTGCTCTTACCAGCTAGCCCCGCAACTCGCGGGAAGGTCGCTCTCTTGGAAGTGGAAAATGGCAACGTCGCTAGAGGCATCTTCATGCTAGAGACCATCACTCAGAGGAACCCAGACTACGCAGAAATGCTCCTGGCCATCGCGGCCCTCGATTGGACGCTCGGCAGGTTTGTCGTTGGAATTGATTACTATCGTGAAGCCATTGCGCGGGACCCCCGCTTACTGGATTCGGACTACTTGAAAATGGACTGTCATTGGCCGCCTACCATGCTCAAGATGGTGGGGAAGCTGAGGGAGGCGGGGACGATGGATGGGCTGCGGTCGACGGCAGTTTCTTGGTTCGATAGCCGGGGGAATCTGATTTAATTTGTCCCGAAATATTCCTGTCTTGAGGTAGGAAAGTGATAACTTGAATAACGGGGAAGGAGATGATCGGAAAATGTAAAAACGGTGTCAAGGAAGGACGAGAGGCCAGCAGCAGCAGCAGCAGCAGCAGAGATGGAGGTAAGTGTACAAATATCAAGAAGCGGAAAGGCAAGGCAGTAGCCGGTGCTTTTTCTACGCGCCGGGCACCATCTTTCCGCCTGTTCTCTTTCTTTTTTAGTTCCTCTCTTCTAAAAGCAACAAGAAGGCAGGGGCAATACCAGCACCAGCACTAGGTGCAGCAGGACGGCGATAAAACATGTACATAGCAAGCAGCACCGGGGAAGCCAAGTGAGTATAAAGGCAGTCCAAATGTTCCCTCTGAAACTCTCCCCGCTTGATTGCCCCTGTTCCTAAAGTTTTTCTGTGATTCCAATTTGTTTTTTAACTTTTCAAGAGTATAGTTTCCCATTCTTGGCGGTCTCTTATAGCAAAATATCTCTTTCCAGCTCCCATCCCATTGCTTCTGTCTGAAGAGTCTAAACCATCGGTCGCGGTGTCGGCCATCTCTTACGTTCACTTAACTTTATGGAAGAGCAATTAAAGCGAAGGAGGAAAGCATGCACATACAATGACACGTATACGAAAATACTCCTATTTAAAAAAATGTACATGCCTTTTTCCCCCCTGTCGATTTGTCCGTGATAATTGATTCAGTCTTCTTGATGTTTTTTTTCCTGCCACGTAGAAATCGAGTTCCGTTATAAATACAGAGAAACCTTGCAAAATTGTTTCAAGTCAATGAAAGATGCAAACATGCATCGCAATCTTTTTGAGGATTCCTGAACATGTAATTAATACCACATTTGTTTCCCTTCTTTCTGAGTATATAACTTGCTTTGTCATTGTCACATGCATGCCATTCTTACTACCAAGTTTGATTTTTGTTTCGTTTTCATTTTTTTGAATCGTCACTTTTTGGGCGTCCATCCCATTGATCTACTTCATGCCACCGGTGGCGTAGCCTGCGTCTCAACAATGTCCTTGCTGCTGAACAATACCTCCTCCGCCTCGGGTCCTTCCTCTAGGGTCGTCCCCGAACCGCTACCATCATCGCTGGTCGCCGGAGCCACAGCTGCCATCTCTGCCTCCTTCTCCGCATTGATCTGTCGCACATACTTTCGACCATAATAGCCGCCACACACCAAGACCAAAAAAATAGACACGATGCCGATGATCTCCAGGATCTGACTTCCCTTGCTTTTGGCTTTGAAAATATCTGCAGGATCCTTCAGCTTGGCCCCTAGGTCAGCAAGCACCCAAGAAAGCAATGCCATGACAATAAGGGCACAAGTGAAGAAGGGCAAGGGGGGGTCTTGTATGGCACCGAGGCCGTAGCTCTTCACGGCCGCAGGGATGATCGAAAGGCGCAAGAGGATGTTGCTTTGCCAGGGCCGTTCCTCCACGAGTTTGGCCATCGCGGCTAACCATACGTATTCTCTAAAGAAATAGTTCATTAGCATATCGCGCAAAAGATACCTTCCGGCCAGGTACGCAAGGGTGGTCGACAAGAGTTTGATCACGTAGGACAGGATGAAGCCCGTCTTTCCACCGTACACAAACCCGCTAATGAGGTCGATGAGATTGGCACTTCCCCCAATCATAATAAATACCCAGCTTACCACGCCGAAGACTGCCAGTCCGACGGTTCCCTGGTCCTTGAGCCACGTCTCGCTATCCATGATGGGCTGCCGTAGGACCGTTCCGCTCAGGAGGGCAAAACCGATGAGAAAGGCGAGGAAGATCCAGCCGCGGGCCTTGGCCATGCATGTTTTCTTCTGTCCCTCGTGCTTTGGCGGCGGGAAAGAGTAGTAAGAGGGTTCTTGATGTGGCGAGGAAGTCGAAGCGGCCTTGGTTGTGGGAGGGGTCGCCCTCCCAGCAACGGACGACATGGCGCTCCTTTTGGCTGTCGTTCGTGGTAATATGATACATAGGGTAAGATGAGGGTGCAAAGGCTGGGTGTAGGATACAGTAAGGAACATGGAGCAAGGACATGGAGGAAGCAATGGAGAGGACTAAGCAGGACGGACCACCAAAGATCTCACTCAGTCGTTCTTTGCTTAACTGATCGCTCAACGGCAAACTCGCATCGGTTCATGTTCGAAATTTGAGCGAGTGAGCCGTTTTTTGCGGTGCAAAGCATACCCTATGATTTGAATTTACATATATTATAAGCTCTTTTGCTTAAGCAGACACTTGAAAGCTATGCCCGGGGAAATGCTCAATAGATTTCAGTAGACAAGGTGGCATATAAATATGCTTTGAATGACTAGTCAGTCTCGCTTGCATGGTCATGCGTCTCAAAACAGGTACCTCGACTTCATATTCATAATAGTGAACAGTATAGCAAAGACGAGAAGCTCGTGGAAGAAAAGATCGTCCATGGCCCACTAATCCAATCCATACGTCGCGCTTTCTTTTTTCTTTCCGTTTTATGCTCTGGTAACGAAACGGTTAATGAAACCATTATGATCGGACCATTGACCATCTCCTTTCATTTGTCATGGGAACATCTAGGCATTTTCATTCGATCATTTGATCACGACCAGCTTTTCTTTCGGTACCTCGCGCTTTTTCATTGTAACAATCAGCACTCCGTTCTCAAACCCTGCTGTGGTTGAGTCAATGTCGGCATCCGGCGGCAGTTTGAATGAGCGCGTTGTTTTGCCGTACGTCACCTCGCGCATTAAAAACTTGGGAAAGGCATCCGCAGCTTCCTTCGACACGTCAATTTCTTGCTGCTGATTCGTCCAGTCCGGAGACCGCCGTGCCTTCCCTATATCCCCGGCCCCTCCATTCTCTGTCGCCTTCGAAGTTACCTCGTATAAGCTTTGGCGCTCAGCTGTGATAGACAGGACGCCCTCCTGAAGGAAGGCAATCCGAATATCATCTCGCTTGACCCCTGGTAGATCGGCGGAAATGATGTAGGTATTTTGAGTCTGTGTACAGTGAAGAGGTTTGAAAAATGGATGGGAATGGGGTCGGGTTTTGTTAGCATTACTGGAATAGGTATGGATTGATTCGTGACACATCCTGTTTTATTTTTACCCTTGTACTTCCCTGATCGACACTGACAAATTGATTGTACATTCTTTTCCCATCCCCATCCTCCTTCTCCCTAAACCCTTTTCTGCGTTACTAATCCAAATTCTATGCTGCCCTGCCTGCCCACCAGCCTAAAAATCATTGTTTTTCCATTCCACCAACAGCTTTCCCAACACCAATTCCTTCCCTACTTTCTGTTTGAAATTATGAAATTATCGCTGTCTGACTATAATGTTCTTCCTGTTCTGGCTTGATCACGTGTCGTACCTCAATTGCATCGGTGCGGAAGGTCGTAATGGTGCCAATGGCGGGATTTTGCTGGGTCATGTCAGTCGTCTGATGCTGTATCACCTTCCGCCAAAGAGGAAGTACGGTCTGTGGCAGGAGGTTTTGCTCGTTCACTAGCTCGTCCACCATACGTGTGAAGCGTCCGAGAGCCCTATTTGTTGAGAGACTAGACTATTAGAAGCCCTATTCTGTGCTCAAGGTGAAGATATTTGGATGACGGGAGGCAGCGGGGTAATCGGTATCCTCTAGCGCAAGGTGGGAAAAGAGTGGCTTACCTATCGCCTCGGCCAAGCCCATTAAAGGGTGAGGCAACCATCATCATGTGACCCTGAGCATTCGGAGGACCAAAGCTTAAAAGCCAGAGGCCCAGAGATGTAAGGGTAAGAATGCGCGCCGGAGAGGTGATACCGATGATGCTGGCGCCTGTGGTGCTACTCAACTTCATGTAGCTGCTGTACGTTATTGCTTGTGTCTTTGTGCAATTGATAGCTTGACGATGGGAAAGGAGCTAATGTGAGTTAAGGAAGGACTACGCTCCCCTCGTACAATGTTGAAACATCCAAGCAACCGTGCGGCACGAGAAAGGGAGGATAAGCAGCAGCCGCATTGATGCGGTAGAATGTCGGAATGAGGGCGCGTGTTCTGGACCACGCAATAGAGCAAAAGGAATGAAGATTGTATGCAAAAAATGATGCAAACAAGCAGGGCACATCCAAATAAGGACACCAAAAGAAGAGACACACGCATCCCTGGCTGGTCAACTCAGCCAATCAGAAAGGTTTTCGTACTTCGAAGGCAGAGCGAGGACTCTCATCCTTCTCCAGGCACGTATTTCGCAGTTTTGTTCTTCCTTCAACTTCCCTCTCTTTCTTCGGATTGCAGGACATGCCAGCACGCCCTCCTCGCTACGACTTCTTCTTCTTCTCTTCTACCTCCTCCTACTGCTACTTCCCTAGCCTTTACCTTTTTGAGTTGTTTTTTATCGAAGGCGTACAAATAATTGTGTGGGTGTGGGTGTGGGCGGGTTGGTGTTTCACTGAGGGGCAGGAAGTGGGGGTGGTATCTTGATCGCGTTTCCTCGGGCCTTATTTCTCGTGAAGGCAATATCATAGGGTGCACGAGTTCTTGAAACAAGCCAGTACAATGATGCCTCCCTCTCGGCCATCCACATCCACCCCTTTTACACTGCCCTCTCCTCCTCTACACGATTTCTTCCCAATCACTCCAAACTCACTCATCCGCCCTCCACTTCACTCCCAACCCCCTAATCCCTTCCTAGGCCTTCTTTTCATGCTGCCACTTTCTTCATTCATTACATCTACCTCCTCCTCGCTGGTTTCCCGGCACAGGGGCCCTCCTGCCCATCGCCTGCCTCCTCCTCCACCACCACAACCTCCTCCTCTCCAGCCTCCTTCTCCTCTTCGTCGTCGTCTCTTACCTCCTCGCCGCCACTCATATTCCCTTGCTGCTTTGCACCGTCCTCCTTCTTCCTGCTACATTCCATGCCTTCGCCGCCGGTCCCATCCCCTGGCTCAGTCAATTACCACCAACAACAGTCCCTTGGCTGTGCTGCGCTCCACTTCCTTCCGACAACAAGAACTCGATCAAGCTCGACAAGCTATGGAAGCACGGCTGGACAACCCTTCGCTGTGCCCTTTGATTGCGGTAACGTTGCGCGAGACAGTATTGCGGTCCATCCTTAAGGACAGGGAAAAGGCGCGCACTTGCATGTCAGGCTTGCTTCTCGACAAGGGGAAAGCTGTGACGGCCAGACTAGAGCAGTTGCACATGGCGCAGTATTCGCAACAAGAGCTGCTGCAGGGGTGCGCCGATGCTTTGGCTTTCGCTCCTTTGGTATCCCAGCTCGAAAGTTATGCTCGTGATCGCAACCTACCGGGCGACTGTACTTCCTACTGTTTGGATTTGGGGAATGCCAGTTGGGTACGGATAAAGACGATGCAAACATTTGCCCTCCCTGGATCCTCCCCGCTCTTTCAGCACTTTGATGGGTGCACATTGGAGGTTATACGCACACATGCATTGTCGGATCTGAAGCTTGACACGACGGGCTCGGTCTTCTATCAATTGTTTCAGCCCGTGGTGGCAAATCTGGTAGGTGTTTCGTTAGTTGGGCCGGGAAAGAACGAACTGGAGGTGGTGCTGGAGGTGGGCAGCAGCGAAGGTGGGCTTTATGTCGATGCGGGGGGGAGAGGAGGAGGAAGAGGGAAAGGAGGAGTCGGAGGTGAAGGAGAAGGGGAGGCTTTTCGTTTGGCTTGCTATGGGTACGAAACCTTTTTCCCTCAACATGCATACCCAGACTGTAAGGCTTTGGTCAAGACCTGGGCTTGTACCTTACCTCTGCCTTACCAGCGGACAGCGCATCGACATTTGGTGGGACTCTTAATCCCTGTACGCCATCCGTTGCCAGTGACAGAACGGAGCGGGGCTTTGAAAGTAATGGTGTCGATTACCAATTAGTTAGAGAAGGAAGGAGGGGGAAAATCGGAGAAATTGAGGATGCCATGAGAGACGAAACATGTTCCGGAAATGAACGATTTACTCTGATCAAAGCTGTTTTCTTGAAGTGCATGGATATTACCCCTCCCCTTTCCCCCCGAAAAAACATTGAGACACAACAATTCTTTTTCTCCCATTCGTACTTCTCTATTCCTTCGTTCATTCCAACTCTTTCAAGACTGTGGAACACGCTAGACGAACGCCGAGTAAAGGCTCTTGCCAAGCGGTCAACTTTTTGAGTTCGTAAAGGAGATGCCCGGGTTTTTTTACCCGACCTGGATCGTGCACTTGATCGCACTCTGCTTGCTTCCACAGGTGAGGCGTGAAGCGCTGACCATGTTTTCTTTTCTTGGGCCTTCTCTCGCGAAGCTGATTTGGTAGGGTGGATGAAAGAATTGCTTACACATTTATACTGCTCACTCACACTTGCTATCTCTTTTTACAGGTTTATGAAGAGACTCTAACTTACAGCTGGAGCATCCCGCGAGGTTTCAAGAGTGGTGTCCGTGGAAAAGCTCGTCCACACGAGACGAGCACAGAGAGCAGCTTCGGATTGGCCAAGGGCGGCAGGTCATGGAAACACTTCTAGTGTTGCCATTAGGTTGGGGATGGTTTACTCGATGAGTAAATAATATTTGTGGAAAAGGAGGACTCCTTTTCGCATGAGACCTCAGTGTCGTTCGCACATGTGCAGAAGACTAAAAAGATTTGATAAAAGCTCTAAACGTACAGGAGAGTAGATAAATCTTTTACTCAGAAGAACCAAAAGGGAGAAAGGAAGCGAGGGAGGAGGGAGGGGGGCTGGAGGGAGGGAAGGAGGGAAGGAGGGAGGGAGCGGGTTTGGACAGGCAGGCGTTACTTTTTCAAAACGCGAGAAGAAAGATTGCTTCGACGCGTTAGACCTTGGTTTTCGAGCAACATGAATCGGTGCGTCCTTTGATTTCAGTCTGTAGGCGCAAACGTGTAACCTGATATCTCGCAAAGCAGGGCCCCTTGCTAAGGCACTCACAGGGAGTTCTTCTCGAGGGACTCTGGGGGAAATCGTTTCTTCTCGGCCATCTGCTTCCCCACCGTACTTTCCTCGTCGACACACATGCGCGAGCCAAAGCACAGAAATCGACGCCAACGTTCAGCACCTCTGGTCAATGGAAGTCCCTGGTACCAAACTTCCCGTCTCCACGGCCACAATGGATAAGCAATCCACTCACCTTCGCTCCCCCTCTTTATCTCTACCTCTCACACACACACACATTCTGAGGTAGAGGTGGGCACACGAAGCGGTGGGTAGCCAGGTAGCTAGCTAGCATGCGCCTGTTTATCTCAATGGGTAAGTGCATATCTTAGTTTCATCGTACCTCTCACATGTATTCAAGCGTGCTCGCCTGCTATGTGTGCGTATGGCCCTGCAAAGGCACCGGTTTCCTTCTCTTCTTGCACCGATCGATATCACTGCGCCGCCTGCATCTCTATCACATCATGCACGACCCTCCTGTTCAACGGGGAGAGTCATGTATGCCCTCTCGCCAGCTCTCTACATGGACATTTGTCCCTGTCGACGCATTGTACGCACAAGTTCCAATTTAATCCCTTACTAGCTCTGGTTCTGTCACTTTGCGTATAAGTCCTAGTGTCATGAGCCGCCCCAACTCAGATCTCTCCCTTCTCATCCTCTTTCTCTGTATAGTGTTGGCGGGCTTGAGCCTGGCCGCGGCCGGCTGCTTGGATTTCGTGGATCAATCCAATATCCCGACCTGCTACAAGGGCACTTTCCTTTGCTTGGGCATGGAGGACGACAACTGCCACCTGGGGGAGAATCAACTGGTCATGCACGTCACGGACTTAGGGCGTGATAGAAGAACACGCCAGGCGCAGGTGGGGCTGAAGTTGGAGAATGAGGGAATGGCTGCTAGTACTTTGGAGACGGTGTGGGTGGAGGACGAGTATAACCTATTGAGCTCGCAGTCGGCATTTGCACCCTTGATCAACTCGGCGGGGGTTCGATACCATGTGATTGACAATGCGACTGTGTTCAGTGATGCCTTGGCGCACCATGTGCCTTTTGACCAGCACTTCGTTGCCTCTTGTGTGCCCGAACAAAAGGATTTGTCTTTGTTGCGGAGCATGCGGAGACAGGCGCAGCCGTTGGATTGTGTGTCAAACAGCGGGGCGGACAATAAGCATAGCTCGGTGACGCTGGCATTTGAGACGACCTGTTCTATTGACGACGTGGAGCGGGCGTTAAAATTGGGGCTGATCCGGGTTGGGGTGCAAATGGGGGGATTTGCGAAGAAGCCCGTAAGGAAGGGATATATCACTTGCCAGGACATGCTGGAAGTACTGCCGTATGACGAGGATGAGCACGATGACTCCATTGATAGCTTTGACTTTGATGAGGATGAGTTTTGGGAGGAGGAATGGGACGGGCCACGGGCGGCACAGAAGAAAAGAAACCGGCCGTAGAACGTTTGGAAGAGGAGGAAGGGTGGAGGGATGAGAGGAAAATTGAGGGAGGGAAGTGAAGGGGTAGAGTTTGAGAAGTGTATGTGTGAGTAGGAGTTGGTTAATAATGTGCGAACAGAAGAAGAATGACATCATGTGGAGGAGGCACCAAGGAGGGTTAAGAGAAAGGCCATGACGACGAGCAAGAGAAGAGAACAAACGTTAGCTGAGAAGACGTGTGTGTGTGTGTGCTTCTGTAGGATTTAAGGTCCGTGACGAAAGTTCTGTCTGTGCCCGAGGCTGGGAGCCAAGTAGTAGGAGAAAGAATGGCAAGCAAATCACCAGCATTTTCCACTTTAGAAACGACAGCAACACCAACAGCATTAGTAGCAATTATAAAAATGAGAAAAAAGGGTCGTGGTAATTACACACTTCTACAAAGTTCGGTCATCCATTTCTTTGTCATGCTTTTCCATTTTTCTCTTATGTATGTACAGTCTACGAGAACAACAACTTTACATGGTCTGAAACCTTTCATCTTCTCGATCTTCCTCTCTCGCTCTATCTCTCCCGCCGTCACTGACCGCGTGGCTCTCGCGCCATTTCTTTCTCTCTTTCTCCTACGTCCTTCCCTTCCTCGCCCCCCTCCTTTTCTACCAAGTTACCTTCCGCTGGCCCTCATGAATCCTCAACAAGGCCGCCAACTTCTCATTCTTGCTCTTCCACTTTTGATCCTCCCTCATCGACTCCTCCCTCAGCTGCCGCATCACCAGATCCAACCTCATCTCGTTCGCCAAACACAACCTCTTCAAAGCCCGGTACAACTCCATACCCGGTAACCCCCCCCTCAGATACAACTCAAGCCTCTGCTGGAAATAGGCCGCATTCTTGTCCCCCAAGATATCCACGATACGCGCCATGGGGTCATCCTTACCTCCCGCGCTCGCCGCCTGCTGCCCTCTCCACTCCAACTCCCTCTCAAACCCCGCCAGGGCCCGCAGCACCGCCGGATCTACACCCTCCCCCTCCCTCCACACCTCGCTTGAATCCTTTCCCACTTCCTCTTCATAGTTCTCCTTCCCTGTCTCAAATGACAATTCAATCAGCATGCTATTACTGCTCAACACCTGGGCCAAGCCCCTCCCAAACGCACCCATCCCCCTCATCCCTCCTGTAAACCAGCCGGACACCGTCGTCCCAACTCTAGCCAGCCAGGCCGTCGTAGCTAGAACAGCAGCCTTCCTCACATCCCCCACCATAGCCATCGTCCCCGCCTTTTCCTCCTTTCTTCCACCCCTATCCTTCGCTCCCCCCCTCCTTACATTCCCCACAGATAATCCTAACCTAGCTCGTCGTCGCGCCTTGCACTCTTCTGCTAGGCCCCTCCTCTTCGATGCCTCGGGCAACCACCTCGTCAAAGGCCACAACACCTCTTCTGCGTCTTTACTCGTGCCAAACAACAGGACCACCGCGTCTACATACGCCTGGGCCGACAAGAGCGAGTTCCGGTACCTGTCAGTCTGTAACTGAAACGCTCGAATCTTCACCCTGTTCCCTTGCAGCTTCCTTGAAACTGTCCTTAAAAAGACATCGTCCATCTTCCGAGGCATCCGCCTCACTTGCTGACGCCTCCGAATAATTTCCAACATCCTTTCCGGGGTGGGTTTGCGGACTAAGAGTCGCGTCAGGCTCACGCGCTGGAGCCAATCAGGCAGCCCCCGTCGCCAAGGGGAGACTACCCCTCTTTCCACCCCTCCTTCCTCTTCCTCCTCATCCTCCTCATCCCCGTCATCATCCCAGTCAATGCCATCTTCATCCCGTTCTTCTTCGTTGCCATCGAAGGCAGACGAAGCCCGATAAGTGGAAGAAGACAAGAAAGAGGAGGAGGAGGATGAGGAAGATGACAAGGGGGCAGGCCAGTACTCATCCTCCATAGGCGGTTGAGAGGGAAAGGGTGGCAAGGGCACCCACGCGTCCATCGTCTCCCCCACCCCACGACCAGCAGGCGTTGATAGAGCGTCAGTGGTGGCGCCAGAGGAGATCCCACGAGGGCGCTCATCGAGCCTGTCTACCAAGCGGGGAGCCTGTAAAGGCACAGGGAGATTCTTCTGGCTTTTTTTCTGCTGCTGATGCTTAGTGGCCCTCCGCGAAATTGGCAGCCCTCTCTCTTTCTCCTTCGACACGTCCAACACCTCCTGCTCCTCCTCCAGGAGAGCGTAATATTCAGCTCCCGAAGGGGCACCCGACGTCTCTTCAATCATATTCTTTACTCGGCCACGCAAGTCCTGCCACCTATCCTCCTCATCCTCCTCCTCTCTCTCTTTATCTTCTGTTTCGTCCATTACCGGTTCCATCCCCTCTTCCCCCTGCTCCTGCTCCTGCTGCAGCGGCAGCGGCGGTGGCGGCGGCCACCAAGGCGCCAATGCACTCCCCATCTTCTGTCGTAATACTAAAGGCACAGCATTCAATGGGCCTTGCTTCACCTTTTCAGCCTTAGGTCTTATCCCTCCCACCTGTGGCCGGCTTGGGCCTGGCTTGGGCATGGCCGAAGCGGGTGCCATGACCTTATACACGGAGTCGAAAAAGTGACGCGTGTCGTCGACGAATAAATCCCAAGCCTCCGCCGGCCCTGCGGGAAATTTGACAAGGTCATCAAAGGCATACGGACGCTCCGTTAGAGGAGGAGGAAGGAGATCATTCCTTTCTTCCCGCTCGCCCTCCCTCCCTGCTTTCCCGGAGGCCATCATTTGGTTCCACATGCTGGCGGTGTATGCGGAGGGGTCAATGCGCTGCAGCAGGGATGGGAGAGAAAATACCTTAACACTACTACTGCTACTGCTACTACTTGGTAGCATATCCGTACGCTTCTGCTGCTGCTGCTCCAGCAACTGCTCCCTGGGAGACCGCTTCGGCATCTTACTCCGATTCCCAATCTTGCCGAGACCGACCCCCTTCTTTTTCCTTTTTGTCCTCCCCCCCACAGCTGCAGTCTTATCTTTCGATGGTAGAGCCCCTATCTTGTTACGTACTGCTATCCATGTATTTCCTCCCAAAGTCCTTGCCCGTGCAGCCAGCCCACTTGGTGCGGTCCAGTTGATGTTACTCCATCCCTCAGAAATTATCTTGGCTGTATTCTTAATCCCCTCTGTCGCTTTCTCCCGCCGGGTAAGCCCCTGTCCCTGTTCTCGAGCACGCTTTCGTCGGGCGAATGCTTCTCTTTCTTCTTCCTCTTCCCGTCTCCTTGCCCGCCCGCGTTCGTCTTTAGATATAATGCTGACCCCTGCAGCTCCATTTCCCTCCTTTGCTGGGGATAGCAATACGCGTGAGGAAGCCACTGCTCTTGTCGTCCGGCCCCACACATCACCCAGCCAGATGGTTGTGCGATTGACGAGGGAGGGTAGGGAATGGGACGTCGAGGTTGCCGCCACAGCAATGGAAGAGGAAGAGGAAGAGGACGTGTTGTTGGGCTTCTTGAATTGGACAGCTGCCGCGGCCAAGGCCTCGAAGTCAGTGTCCAAGATGGAGTCATGGAGTTCCTTCTCTTCTTGCTGCTGATGTTCAAACTGCTGCCGTCGCTGCTGATCCTGTTGCTGCCGTTGGTGGTGTTGGTGCTGCAGCTGCTGCCGGAGGGGTGGCAGTGGGGCAAAGGAGAGGGGCGCTGGAGGCAAAGTAGCTTTGGTACTGATTATGCGCTCCTCTTCCTGAACCGAGACTTGAGGAAGGGGCGGGCTGCGAGGAAAGGAAAGAGCACGACTCCAGGGGGGTGTGAAGGCGGCGATGCTGTCCACTTGGAGGAGCAAGGGTGGGACGACTAGGGCAATGGCGAGAGGCAGGAGGCGAGCCACGGGTTTTAACGTGTCGTGGGGTCTCGTTCGTCTTCTCCTTCGGACCATGTCCATGGCGAGCTGTCGTGGTACTCAATGACAACACTGGGGTTCCATTTGCGTGACGGTGGTGCCCGGTATTCTATGGTTTGTGCGCATATTGCGTAATCAATGAAATGAGAAAGTAGCGTAGGGTATCGACTCCTCGGAGCGACTCAGACTTGCGTCGGACGAGCGATTGAAACAAGTAAACATCATTACATGCGCGGCAGAAAGCATTTTTTGAACAAACTCATGCGCAGCACACCGCCCACGCAGACATTGGCACGGCGTACATACGCCCTGCTTGGCATGCCATTATCTGTGGCTCATTTTGTGCGGGTGGTGGCTCGACAGTCGCGCAGGCCGCTACTCCACCTCCCCACGCCTCTTTCGCTCATCATGGCTGCTCCTTCACTTGTCGTCTCTCAGAAAAGCAACCTCCCTCTCTCCACGCACTGCACAGCCTACACTATAGCAGACGCTATGATTGGTGGGCCTGAAGGGGCACGGGGTGGAGACGACGAAGGATTGATCGACCGAGACAAGGTGAGACAGTGCGCATTGAAAGAGGGGAGGGAGGAGGGAGGGGGCAAGGAGGCTCGGTGTGAAGCCTCTGAGCCAGGCTTTGAGCCGCATCGTATGACTGGGAGGATGCAACGGGCCCCGATGCACTTGCAGAAGTGAGTGATCCCGGACCACATTGATATTCTGGGTGAATTTGAAGGCCGATGCAGTGCCCAGTCCTTTCACCTTTGCCCCCTCCCCTTCACCTCAAACCAACCATGCGAAGCCCTTTCACCGCAATCCTCCATCCACGAATTATCTTCCATTTACCCCTCTAGACGACACCCTCCTTGCTGCGCGTCTTTTGGAAGGAACACGGGCACAACAGCGACCTAGACTACGGCCTGGAACCCAAGCAAGTACCCGGGCAACAGCTGCACTTTTACACGTGGCCAGATGCCACCCTCAAGGAGCTGAGTCAATTGCTGAAGGACGTAGTACCTTGCGCCCGTCGTCGTGTAGCCCGGCTGGAGTTCTCGTTGGTGTACCCAGGGCCGGAGGGTAGGACGAGGATGCGAGCTGTGGGGTCGGTAAGGAACAATGGGAGGACGCCGGATGATGGGAGAACGTTGCGGGATTGCAAATTTCATATTGGCGATCATTTGGACGTTGCCATTTTGGATGAAGGAGGAGGTGGAGGAGGAGGAGGAGGGAGAGGTTATGGTGGGGGGATAGGAGGGCGAGGTGGTGGTGGAGGGGGATATCGTAATGGGGGTGGGGGGGGGGATGGAGGTTATAACCACCGAGGAGAGCGAGGATTGACCGGTGGCGGTGGTTTTCGGTACCGTAGTGGGGGTGGGGGCGATTTCTTAAGTCGATGAGTGTGTGGGGAACGCTCATGACAAGATGTTGTGCTGCAATTTGAAGAAGCATGTCTACAAAGAAAGAGGAAAAAAGATTGGAAGAAGATACAAAGACTCTTCATTGAGTATTTTGCGCATGACAGGTGTTGTATTTATGTGTTCTAAATTGGAATTTGTGCCTACCGTCTTATCGATCTTCCTCTACCACCACTACTTATGCATCCGTATCCTATTGCACAGCCCAAAAAAAGAAGCAACAGCAAAATACGGAATGTTTCTGTCTCCCTTCCCTTACTTATCTTATATCTACAACACAACTACCACCCTCTCACTTCCCCATGCGATAGTGCTGCAACTGAAACGACAGCGAGTCCAATTCCTCACTCAACTGCGCAATTTTCAACTTAGCATCCACTAACCCCTCCTGATACGTATTCCTTTCCTCCACCACCTCACCCATCTCCCCCTCCAATGCCCGCAACCTGTCCATCGCCCCCGCCGCCTCGCTATCCGCCTCCTCTCTTGCCTCCCGTTCAGCTCTCACATTACCCTCCACGTGAATGACCTGCGTCTGCATCAGCTGCAAGCTCCGTTCCAGCTCCCTCTCCGCCGCAGCATGCGCCTCCACCTCCTCCTTGGCTAGTGTCAGTGACCTCCATGCATCTCTTGCTTCCTCCCGCAGCGCTGCTGCTTCTTCACTGGATGACGCTACATCGCCCTTGAGCTCCGCCACTGTCAGAAGCAGGGCCTGCCTCTCCTCCATCCACTCCGCAAGTCCAACCTCCTCCTCCTTCACCTTGTCTAGTCGTCGCTGCATTTCTTCCTCTAATGTAGTCTTGAGACGGGTCTTGTCCCCCTCCACCACCAGCAGTCGCGTTGCCATGTCCTGCTTCTCCATCACCCACGCGGCCTCCCTCTCTTCCAGTTTCACCGCCGCACATCGTCTGCCTTCCTTCACTTCCTCCCTCGCAGCCTCAAGCGCGGCCTCCAGCTCCCCCATTCGTGCAAGCATCTCTTCTTTCTTGCTTGTCCATTCCAATCGCTGCTTCTCGTGACCCTGCGCTTCCGCCACCCAATGTTGGCGTTCCTCATCGATCTCCTTAAGCAGACAAGTCTTTTCAGCCTCCATTGTCAGTAATTGCACTATGATCCTTTCTTTCTCCACGAGCACCGCCGCCGCTTCAGCTGCATTGGTCGCAACTGTCTCCTTAGCTTGCTTAAGGGATTGCAGGGCATTTTCAGCCTCTTGCTTCTCTATTTTCAACGACGAAACGAGCTCAGCCACCCGTACCGTCAATCCCTCTTTCTCCATTTCCCACTGACCCCTCTGAGCTAGGAGGGCCTGCACGTGTTCACTTTGCTTATCCACCGTCGCTGCTAACTGTTCTTGCTCCTGCCCAAGCTGTGCTGCCAATCGCACTTCTGCTTCGGCTATCTTCGCGGCAGTCGCCTCTGCTGCACTTGTACGCTCTGTAGCGACTCGGCATTCCTTCTCCAGACACTTGACCTGGGTACGTAACCCCTCAATCTCTCCCTTGCATTTCTCTCTTTGAGTTTCTGCACATTGCGTCTGACGCCGCTGCTCCTGCTCTTCCATTTCCGCCAGGCGCAAGGCTAAGGCAGCCTGTTCCTTCTCCATTTGGGTATGACGTACTCGAGCCTCGTCCAATGTCGCCTTCGTTTCCTTTAATCCATCTGTGAGCTCCGCTTTGTCGTGCAGCAGGGCTAAGCGTTCTTCCTCCAATGCCTTCAGCTTGGCCATTACCACGCCATTCGTCTCTTTCGCTTTGGCTGTTGCTGCTGCTGCTGCTGCTGCTGCTGTGGCTGCCATCGTCGCGACTTCTGGCGATGCTTCTCTTGTGTCATCACTTTCCTGCTCTTGCTGCAGCTCTTGAGGGGTATATTGCAGCTTAGGGGGGCTAGTGATTGACTCTTTCAGAATAAATAGCTCGTTCTGCAACCGCTCAACATCCGCCGCTGCTGCTCGCTTTGCTTTCTCAAAAGCTGCCTCTCGCTCCTCCTTTGCACGCAGTAATTTCTCCCTCCCCTTTTCTACCTCCTGCACCTGAGCCTTGAGGCGGGTCTCCCTCTCACGTGCCACGCTAATCTCGGCTTCTTTTTCCGTGAGCACCTCTTGTGCGCAGACCAGCTCCCCGTCCCTGTCCCTGACGTGCTCCCCCAACTCGACTAACCGCTGCTGCATCGCTCTCATCGTCTCCTCCTTTTCTGTCGCTTGCCTGTATTGAAGCTGTTGGTCCCTCTGAAATTCCGTCCGCAATACCTGTAGCTGTTCTTCGACGGCCTGTTTTTGGGTCAGGACTATGCGGTGTGTTTCTTCCAGCCGGGCCAACCGCTTCCTGAGATTTTCTTTTCCCTGGACGGGGGTAGTTGCATCGGTCTCACTGCTACTGCTGCTTACTTGTGGTTTGGTGCGTGGTGACTGATTGTGGCGTGGAGGGCGGAGGTCGGTGCTGCGGCGGAAGGAAGGCATGTGGCCCATACCCACGACGGTGACTGGTGGGGGCTGCATGGACGAAGGAGAGGAGAAAGTGGGAGTGGTGTCGGTAGTAGCAGAAGAAGGGGGAGAGAGAGGTGATGACTCGGGCAGCATGATCGCCGCAGTTGATGCGAATGACTCGCCGGCACCGCTCTCGAAGGCGCCACCTAAGCTCCAACCGCTCAAGTCCTGTTCGTCTTCCCTGCCGTCATCCACGTCATCGCCCACTACACTCGATACCACGCTGGAGATTTCGCTCTCCTGAGTGTCCAACTGCCGCAGGAAGACACAGGTCACCTCCACCCTAATTCGACCGTCATCTTTCGGATTGATGCTCTGAAACTCACAGGCTTCCTTCGTACCCGCCGCAGAAGCGAAACGTGAAGCATCAAATTTGAAGGTCGCCAAGGTCTTGCCCGTCCCGGAATGCTTCACCACCAGCAAAAACTTCTTTTCCTGGTACCGTCCATGCGAGTCCCGGTAAAGAGTTGTACCCAAGGAAAGAGTCTCATTCCAGGCTCCGCCAGGCTTGCGGGGATGTTCGGAGCTGACGCTCTTACTCCCACCCTTGGTCAGGCTCACCATGATTTCCTTGTCGTTGTGCATGGGGTGCAAGCGCAGCGTCTTGATGCTAACGGAAAGCTGGAAGCTGTATTTGGTCTTGTTGAGCCGCATGGCCGAACGGAAAATCTTACTCATGGTGGTATTCGTTCTTCTTGTCTTGATCAGAAGACTTGTAGTGGTTTTCGTTGGGATGGTGACACGGTTCCTGATCTTAGGATGGAGTTTACGATGAGGCTGTGTACGGCTGTCAACTGCGTGCGTACAAAATGGTACTTGCTCCCTGTAGGACAAAGCTGTGCTATTGTGTGGCAGGAACGATGTGGCTGCGTGCTGCAATGGCGCTTCTTCTGCCTCTCTCAGAACAAATCACTAAAATGCTACTATTAGCCACCTTCCCTGTGTCCGCTCGTTCTCCTGTTTTCGGTCTGAGCGCACACCCGGACCGGCTGTGTGGCTGGAACAACGCAGACTTCCCGTGTCTATGCGGGAAGGAGAAAAGGTAAATGTGTGAATGTGCAGGTATTGGACGGAGAGGAAAGGTGCTTGAGCTGCGTCGGTTGAGTGACTTTCTTGGGCCGTTTCAGGCCCATTTTTTTAACCTCCCATACCCCTCCGACAACTCGGATTCTTCCGATGGAAAACGGGACATGCCAACACGATGGGTCGTCTAAACCGCAGACAGGCATATTCACCACAGCTCCAGTATCGGAGACCCGAGCACCACGCCAAGAAAGAATCGGGACATGCAAACAAAAGCCATGCGAGCAATTCTTCCAACCACAACAACCATGTGAGTGGAAACCTGAGACAGTATCCTCCCTTCGCTATCCTCTTCCTTCTCTCGCTCATCTCCAAGCATATCAAAATCTAGATCTGAAGAATCTTCCGATGGCTTCGAAATTGAGCAGGCATGCGTTGTAAGTGTGTATCTAGACGCCACGGATGCAAAAAACGGACACGCAAAAACTGTATCTTTGGAGATGGGTTCCTCCCCTATCTCTCCCAGATCAATATAGGCTGATCACGATAATAGAAGAGTCGATGATGACGTCACCAGGCGTATTGATGGATGATGTTGACGTCGAGGTCGCCCTTGGGCTTTTGGAACTACGCTCGGAATGACACGCGAGCGCGTGGAGCCGTGGCAGCGACGATGCGCAGGAGACGAATGACAAGAGAAGTGACAGAAGAATTAGTTTCGTCTGGCGTAAAGACAAGGCAGACAAAAACTTAGGGAAGAGAAATCGTAAGGGGGAAAAGGGGTCATGGATGGCTGAGAGACACCGATGTCACGATGACATCTGCAAAAAAAGGGTCCCCCAGATTCCTCATAGACTCTCGGCGAAGCTCAGGGGAATTGTCGATATTTGCGATATCTTGCCTTTCCTCGTTTAAATCTTCTCTACATACACCAGAAAGGGGGTGCTGTACGGGAGAATGAGTGCCAGGTGAAACTGCTGACGAACCAAAAGGATAACCTCCTATATCTTCTTAAGGTGGAGCAAAGCGCCACATTGCAAAAGGCTCAAGCGACGTGCGTTACGGTCCAAAAACTTAAGTCATTGTGATTGAAGCATGAGGCTTTATAAACTACACTTTGTAGTAAGGAAGAGATCGTCTCCAGCGTGTCAAGAGAGAGATTATTTTGGAATAATGAAATGTGTGCGGGCGGGCGGATATCGGAGGTAGACAACGGTTTTCGCTATGCAATTTATTTCATACCATGATTTCGTGTCCTTAAAAATGAATGTAACATATGCCTGCTGCACCGGGATTTGGAGAAGCCAAGGGATCGTTTTGCGGAGCTCCAGATGAAGATGGAGCTCGATGTGGAGGCTTTGGAGAAGCAGCTGTCCCACCGCCAGGAAACACAGTACAAGCCCTTTGAGGAGAAATGTGCCGAGAAACGCATAGCAGCTTTAGAAGTCCATCAGCTGAACAGTATACGCGCGGATGAGAGTAGTCAGAAACAAAAGACCGACTCCATGACATGGTGCAAATGGTAAATTCTCCTCGGAGACATGCAGATGCTGGGTGTGCGCTATTTTTTATTTTCGGGAAGCGAGAGAAAAGTTAAACTCCAAATCTTCTTCATTACCACCACGCAGGCCTATCAAATGCTGGACAGTCTCAAACTCTCCGATGTGCGCGAGACTGCTGCCGCGGAGTCGATGCGCATGAAGGTATGTGTCACGAAGTGGGTTTACTAACTGACATGTCCTTGGCTAGCTCAAACGCCCCAGCCGTGCTCCTTTCACAAACATTGAAGACATACAAAGACACAGTAGTGCTCACAGACATGCAAGCGCACCCATTCATTTTACGTACATACACTTACACGTCATCTAGAACCAATAGCGCCCATTTGCTAAAGCGGCCTAATCCACAACCGCCCGAAAGGGAAGGGTACGTATCAAGGTTTATCATATACGTGTACCGAATGTCCTTTGGACCGTGAACGAAAATGAGCACTTTTTTTGTGTAAATGATATACAGCCTCTCATCGACTTAAAGTGCGACACCGCCTTTCGAACCCAACCCCCTGACCATCTAAACCTAGGCCGAGTTCGAGAAAAAGAAAAACAGGGACCGGGCGAGTGGCACAAAATGTGTGTGCCTCAGGGCAGCAAGATTGAGAGCGATTGCAAACTACACGGGGAAGAGCGGGGAAAAGTGGAGAAGATGCTCAACATACTTGGGGCTCGTCTCACCTTTATGTCGACGAGGGGCCCAAGTGACGAGAGGCAGCACATCCCTCGTCAGGAGGACACGCGGAACATGGATATGGAGGTCTCATGTATTCGATTTCGTCCATCCGATTTAAGCATTGGAGAGGCTCTTCTATCGTCCACACAATGAGGAAGGGAAAGCACGAACCTTGCGGCAACTTCCCAATGTGTGCTGACCAGGCAGCCTGACGCAGACGGAGGCGCGCGACAATTAAGATGGACTGGTCGTGTGGGTGGGCTAGAATCTCCTACGCGCATATCAAAGAATTAAGTTCCCTGAGTACATACAGTAAAGTCACAAAATTGAGTGAGTAGCACATACACTTAGTGTTTTTTTGCGCCATTTGAGTGGCTCATTTGCCTCTACCAAAGCAAGGCTTCTTCATAAAAGTAAATCTACATAAAATTTCGAAAGTCATGATTCAAACAATCTTTGTCCTCCCTCGCTCAATGTCATCTCCGTGAAATAAGTGAGTCCCTCACCCGACTCTCACCTATATACTCTTTACTTTCTTTTGTCTTGCTGCTCTTTTTCCTTCCCTATCCAGTACTGCTACACGGCTGCTGCCACAAACGCTACGCACAGAGTATCACACATGTATAGAATTTGAGAGACATTACTGAGCAGTACTTGTAGGGGTTTCTACATTTTCTTTTTTAATTTCTTTCTCCAATCCGTGTTACTCGCTATCTAAACATTTTTGACAATGCCAGGGGCAATGTGGGAGTTGAGCGAGTCGAGCATGCCTCGGATGCCGCCCTTTCTGGTAGTGTTCTTGCTGGTGCCCTTGCTGTAGGAGAGGGAGGAACCAGAGCCTGACATAGAGAGGGATCCAGAGGCGGTAGAATAGTCCGAGTAATACATGGCATCTGCGATGGGTCGTTGGGTGGCATTGTATGTTTGCATATGCGTGAATGATTGACCATAAAAAAGAAAACGGAGCGTGGATTGTTTGCAGCAGCTTTGTCTCCTCGAAAGCTCATTACAAAAAGATTTTTTCAAATGATAGAAAAAAATGGTAAGATGACACGTACCACTTGAGGTGCTTGAGTAGCCGGAAGTCGCAGAAGAGCCTATGGAAGGCAGGACGTTGTCATTTACTGAGAGGGAGACAAAGAGCGCAAACGGCACGAACCAGACGAGGAGGAAAAAGATTGCCTAGAAATATTACATTAGAAAATGTGGAGATGGATGAGTGCCAGGTCACATGTCCTTTGGAGGAGGGTAAGCATATGCCTCCTCCCACCCTAACTCGATGCAGCCTCTCGAATCCAAATGTCCGACCCTCCATTCATTCCTCGCTCGTCCCGCACAGGAGATCAAAGCGACACACGAGAAAAGTAGAAGCTTGTGAAACACGAAAGTGACAAATCTGATTCCTTACTCTCGGTATCACCGCCACGGATGCCAGCAATGAAACCCTCCCTTCAGAAGCCAGCCCCTCTTTCATCGCAAACGTCTCAAACAGACCCATTTTCCCCTGCATCCATCCCATCCCAGTCACCCTTGACTCTCATACGCACCATACTCTGGAAAGCGCTCTTGATGGTGGGGGGGTGGCTTTGAAGGTACTGGAACCAAATGTAGTGGTCAGCGCACAGGGCGCCCAGGGCGAACAAAAACTTAAGGCTAAAAACCTCCACGTTGGGGAAGTCTATAATCAGCCAGCCATAAACGGCATGACAGGCAATACCGCCGGCCAGAAGGAAGATGGGGAAAGACTCCACAAGTAGGAGGCCGTGCAGGGTGACGACGGCAAGGACGGAGTAGGCGATGATACGCTTGGTGGCAGACGCGTACTCCTCGGCCAGCTCAGCGGCGTAGTACAACCCACATGCTGGTGTATATTGTGTTTATATGCGTGTATAGTACGTGAGTGAGGTTTGCACGTCTATGTGTATTTCGCACCTGAGCTTGGGCGTGGCGAGATGTCAGCGGCGATTTAGGCCCTGTCGATGCTTTAGCTCACGCTTTAGAATCTGGCTTGCCGAACCACTTAACATTTAGAGCCAAACTAGTGTCTTGAGTAGCAGGTGTGCGTAGTAGTCTAACGCCTGTTTGTCATACTTGCCCACACCCTCTGAATTTCGCTGGCGGTACAACCCACTAACCCTTTAAAGATAGAACAAGGAGGAGCCCACTTGAAGCTCTACGTACCAATACAAATGGCTTGAAAAAGGATGGCCAGGTAGCCTGCGACATACCCAATGGCGACAAGGACGTAACCCATGGTGCTTTAATCGAGGAGCACACCTGTGGATGTATAAGGGACGAAAATAGGCGTGCGTGAATACCAGCTGAGCTCCGGATGAAGGATACGCTGACTGCTTGCGTAACGCCTCATCGTTTCGCTCATGGCCCACCGATGGAGTGTGCTTTGGGTTGCCCAACCACCGACTGGCAACGACCAAAAGGTAAGTAAATCATGCAGGAAACACGGTCATATCATAAAGCATGTGTTTATAAAGAAACGAGGCCGTTGGTGACAGAACCCGATTCGGAAACAGAGGCCCGCTGGACACCAAGACTTTGTCTGGCAGTTGGGTCGGGGGAGGAGTTTCCCACGTTTCCTCGCGGGGGCAACGATCACGATTGAGCTTTTTCAAAATGCTTCGCTCCCCATTTTTGCGCCAAAGCTCATTGCACAAAAGCTGTCATACTATGTGGCACTCTGCTTATGCATGCATGACCCAACGAGATCAAGATCCCGTCACATCCTCGACACAGGAAGCAAGATGGGGCGGGTCCGGCGGTATAAGAAGCTCAAGGCCTGTGATCCTTGTGCGCGCGGGCGGGGCTCAGCGCAGTGCGAAGAGGATGCCAAGTATGATATGGCCCCGTCAGGGCTGGACTCGGACGAGGAGAGATGTACGTACGGCAAGGGGACAGAAACAAGACAGCAGGAGAGAGGAGGGAGGTAGCAAGCCTATTAAGATTGATGAATTATTAGATATCGTATCTGATATTAGATGTATGGCTCCATTCTTCCTTTACACATTTTATGCATCCGTATCACTTTTCACCTGTCATCAGTGCCAGCCATCGTTCATGGAATCATGGCCATTTTTTAGACATATTGTTCAACGCGCGTGTCACATTACGGCTATTCGCTGCCTCTCCCGTCACTATCTCATCCTCCCCATTCTCCGCATCAATCTGTGTACCCCCACAAATCCCCTTTCATCACACTCACCCACCCTCCCCTCCACAATACAAATACACAGTTGGCGGAACAGGCGGCGGCCAAAAAAGACGGCGACAAGAGCGACGATGGGCACAAGATGCCTTAAGGGACAACGAATATATCGAGGAGCTCGAGAGCCAAGCCTTGAAGAAGCGAAAGAAGCAACTGCCGCAGGCCTCCATCCAACCCAAGCAGCCCAATGAGGTTTGTTGGTAGATATGACGGCTTGATGACCATATCTCATGTCACCGTAGAAATCCTCCAGCTTCTCTCTCTTGTTCGTCTTGCTTACTTGCCCCTCCCCTCTTACATCCTTCCTACAGAGCATGAAGGCCTTCCAACACCGCGTCAGACAAGATCAAAAAGCGCTCCTCCGCGAAAGCAATTTGGCAAACAGTACTACCAAGACCCGGCGTCGTGAGTACATGAAAAAGAAGAAGCAGGACAAGAAACGCAAGGCTCAGGGTCTGCCTGCTCTCCCTGACCCTCGAGCAGAGGTCGAAGACAAGGAGGAGGAGGAGGAGCACGGGGAGCGTGCAAGTCAGCGCGCGTGGATGGGGCCGGTGCCATCGTTTGCACGAGCAGAATCGATAGCATTTGGGGAGAGGAACGATGCGCCGCCAAATTTGCGCTTACCTCGTTTGCCGTATGAGCGCAAGGCTCAAGCTCAATCCGTCGCTGCGGCCGAAGCAAGGCAAAAACAGACAGGAAAGGAGAGGGTAGAGGAGAGGGAGTTGAAGAGGTGGGTGACAGGCAGGAAGGATGAGGGGCAGAGTGCAGCGGCGGCGGCTGCGAGGACGAAGCAACCACCTGCGGAGAAGGCAAAGTGGGCCCGGCTGAGAGAGGAGGCCCAGCAAGCCTACCGCGCTATGAAGGAAGGCAAGCAGGGTTCGGTCAAAACATAAAAGAAAGACAAGATACACTCGATGCTTGAGTTAGGTTCAAGTTACGCAAAAATTGGTTCTTCCGGCCTCCTCTGTCTTTCTCTCCGGTTTCATCCGCTTGCAACTCCCTGCCCTCACCTCCGTCTTGCCCTCCACGCTTTGGAGTGAGTGGCCGGCTTGAGGCAACGAACGTCTCGTCCTTGTCCCTTCCTTGCTTGATTTTCTCTCTTATCTTTGTCGTTGCTGCTGCTGTTGTTGCGGTTGCTTTTTTGCTAATGTAGGTTATTCATTGCCTGGCTTCCCCCTTTTCATCATTGTTGCCTCCATATCTATCCTTTCTTTTCTCACCGCCGCCTAAACGCACGCACGGGAGATGGGCCAAAAATTTGATAAATTGGTGACAGAGGAGATGCCTCGTGGTACTCTAATTGCTCTCTCTCCGCATCAAAGATATTATAGTTATTTCCCTCTCTATTTCCTAAATGAATAGTATTCACTCCTCTCGGAGATTACTTTCTCTATCTCTGCACTTCTTCACCTTTTCTTTTCTTTTCTTTCTCCATCTTTTATCCTCTCTGCACGCGTCTTCTTCGACTTTGACCTTTCCTATCTCACTTTTTTGTTCCTCTTCAGCCAGCGTCGTCTTATGCTATGAGTTTCTTTTTATTTTACATGCACATGGATGTTTGTTTGATTCGCTGGAAGCAGGAGCGGAAGCACTTTCGGTCTCACGCCTCCTCCTGCCTCCCTCTTCTCTTTCTCCCTCACTATCTTGGCCTCCTGCATCGTTGTTCTCACACTGTCTGTCCAGCACACACAAAATCTCTCTCCATAGTTACCTCTTTCACCCGTGGCCATCTTTCTCATCTTCTTACTTGCGAATATTAACCCTTCCCTCCTGTCTCCCCCATCCCCTCCTTACTAAACGAGGCCGGTCCACCAGCAGATGTCTCTCCCGCCGCAACAGCCGCAGCGTGGCAAACGGCCCCAGACACAAAATACACTCCCCTAGCGCGAGCCAGAAGAGAGCAAACATCACATATCCAAAAACCACTTGCACCAACCACGACGGTGACTCCCCGTCCTGCCCCCTTGCCTCCCGTCCCGACGAAACAGCAGCAGCAGAGCCGGCAAGGGCCTGGGCGAGGCTGACGACGGCTTCAGTAAAGAGGGGACCGACTTGGAGAGTGAGCTGGTAGGGGGCCAGCTCTTGCAATGCCACAGAAAGGGTAAAACAGAACCCACCAGGGGTGAAAGGAAGGCGATAGGGAGGGAAAGGACTGCTGCTGGAGGAGCGTGAAGGTTGGTAGTTGCCTAGCCAGAGGGAGACACAATCCTGTCTGTACCCGTCCCAGAAATTGTTGATGTACAAACGAGTGAGGGCATAGAAGCCATCGAGCAATATCCCCTTGACCGTCCGATGCCCCGTCAAGACAAAGTCAGTCTTCAACGCGGGCGTGCCTGCGTACAACGTGCTCAGGGCATCGGCATTAGCCGCCCACAGAGTCATCAGCGCTTGTTCTAGGGAGGGAAGGTCAGGCGAGGAGGGGAAGGAGGAGGGGAGGGAGGACAGGGCTTTCCCAAGGACGCGGCTGGCGATCATGCTTTGCACCACGTTGGTCCGGTCCAGGTTGTCCATGCAATTCGTGCGCACCACTCCCCTCTGCTCCCGCACCAGCAGTGACCCCCACTCGTTCGCTCTCTCGCCCTCTCCCATCATTAGTGCGGCCTCCTGTTGCTGCTGCTGCTGCTGCTGCTTCTTCTTTTGCTGCTGCCTGCTGTTGATCATACCACTCCTTCCTAGCCGCACAACTGTCCAGCCCTGACCAAAAATCAGGGGATCCAAATGTGCTAGCAGGTGAGTGTGCAGCCTTCCCCACTTCTTATACGACCCGCACTCCTTGTGAAAATCAAACCACGTCAACGACAACCGCGGCCTTTCCTCCCCCCCACCCTGCCTCTCTTTCCCCCCCACGAACGGAGACGACCTCATCTTGGTGGCCGCCGTTTTCTCCCCTCCCTCCCTCTCTCCCTCCCTCCATCCCTCGCCGAGCAAGGAAGGGGTGTATCCTGGGAGCCGCTCCACCTCCTCCTGGAACAGCCGGCCGAGTATTTTTTGTGCTTGGGAGTGAGAGTTCTCGCCACAGGAGTCTACGAGGTTGATGGCCAGCACCTCTCCGTACACAGGCAGGAGCTGCTGCTGGAAATGAGCAGCGGCAACCCCTGTCACTGCTGATGTTCCTGCTCCTCCTGCTGGTGGCATGGAGGAGATAGAAAAAGGAGGAAGGATGGAAGGCAAGCGCACCCGTGGCTGCCATTTAAGCTCCGGTTCCTGCGACCATGGCAAAGGAATCGATCCCCGCACCTGTACATACGACAGAAGCAGTACCTCTCTCTTCTCCTCGTCCTCGTCCTCTTCTCCCCTCCCTTCTTCCTCCGTCTGTGGCAAAGGCAAGCAAATTACCACCTCTGTCTCCACAAAATTTGCCACCTCTCCCCTCTCATTCCCCCCCCTCTGCCAAAACCTCGTCCCCTGCATCCTGGTGCTCCTCCTCGATATCAGAGTCAGCGTCGCCACCCTCCCCGCCCTCCCTCGCTGCAGCGGGATGCTACGAGAGGAGGCGAATCCGGATATACACGCCGTCCCCCAGAAATGGCGAGCGGACTCCAATCCCGACAAGAGGAAATTATTCCATAGGAATTGCGAGGACAAATGGGAAGGTGAGGGGGGGAAAGGGTTGCCAGCTATGTAATTTTTATTGTCATCAGTCGGACCCCTCGGTCCTTCGCCCTCTTCCTCGCTCTCTTCCTCGCTCTCTTCCTCCCCCCAAAACAAAGGCGCCGTTGAGTCAAAGTCGAGATCAGGACACAGCTTGGCATTCTCCTGCAGGCGGCGATGGAGGGGGTACTGAGGGGAGAAGTAGAGGGAGCCTGCCACTACCGGCGCTTGCAACATGCGCAGGTATCTCTCCTCGTCACAAACTCGATCGGGCGTGTCTAGACTGGACGGGTGCTGCTGCGGCTGGAAGTAAGAAGAGGAGGAATGTGCTTGCTGGCGGCGGGAGATGGGGACCAAACCCATTTTCCTCACCCGGTGAATGCTACAGCTGCTGCTAACGTTGTTGTTGTTGCTGCTGCTGCTGCCATTGCTGCCATTGCTGCTACCGCTACCACCGCTGGAGGTAGTGCTATTGGTGCTGGTGCTGGTGCTGGTGCTAGCGGTGCTGGGGCTGGTTCTGCTGTTGGTTCTGCTACTGCCGCCGTTGCCATGAGGGGCGCTTCCGACGATTTCGGAGGCTTCGATGGTGACGAGATAAGCCCCTCCTAGCAGGTAGATGAGGCCGAGCACGCCTTGAATCTCTCGCTCTACCTCATTGCCCAGCATGTCGCCATCGCGCACGGCTGTTTGGAAGTCTTTCACTTCGAAGGTGACCTTTGTGTCGGGGCAGGTGGTGGGGGAGGGGTTGGAGGAGGCGACGGCGGGTGCTACGCCGTTGCTTCGGGGGGTGGCAGGCGGGGCGCGGAGGACGAGGATCGGGTCTAAGGCTTGTTGTGTTTTCTGCGAAGGAAAGAGACAATGTGCGTGTAAGTGCAAACAAGGCATAAGGGGATGAGATTGGCAATGTCGTGACCTGAATCTTATCTCCCCTCAATCTCCACCTTGTAAGAATACCGCGCGGAACGAATTCGAATTAATGGATTAACATAAGAAGCTGAACCTAACATACCGTAGAGTGCGCGCCGCAAGGTGCCCGGAGGACCAGGTAGTCGGGCTTGACGGTAAGATAGAGCAGAAAGGAGTGCTTGCGTGTGGTGATGGGGGCTTGGGGGGAGGGTCCGGAGGAGGCCGTGCTAGACGAGCTGGAAGTTGTAAGAATGGGGTTTCCCCACACGAGGCCACCATTGATTGGCAGATTATTTCTCTTTTTTTTACGACCGCCTTTGCAGACTCCGCCTCCCAGCATTGTGGTCAAGGGCCTGAGGCCTGTGTCGTCGTAGGTGGGGTAGGGGAGGAAGGTGGTGTGAGAGAACGCAAAGGAACAAGTGTGGTAATATTACCGCCTTGAGGAATACCTGACATTAAAAGTATGCCCACCAAGTTTAGGGAAGGGTGTGGTGAGGGGATGGGACCGATTGATGCTCGCAGCGTACTGCTTCCGTGGTGGAGAGGCTGTGGTGGGAGGCCCTCAGGCAAAGAAGGTTGCCTACGATTTCTGGATTCTGGGCAATCCCCCGGCAAGCACCGTTGTCTACGGTGTCTCTACCACCGTTGTGCAGAAATCACTCGCGTAGAAGTGGCAGAAAGGGCATAATCTGGGGGTGCGAATGTAGAAAGAGCTCCCAATATGTTACACTGCGGCGTGAGGGAGTTCGCTGGGGCCCGTCGGCGAATAACATGCCCAGCTTCCATGCAACGCGCCCTCATCCTGTGAGGCCCACCACAAGACACAGGCTCACAGAAAGTACACCACAGGGCGTGCCAGCAGGATTGCAAGCGGTGGATGAACGATGGCAGTCCAGCAAAAGCATTTGATGCATTGCGTGGCCGGTGCAACACACGTCTACCTCCCCGCCCCCTCCCTTCCAACCCCCCTCCTTTATCTCTCCAGTCCATAAAATACCTACCACCTGGACCAAAGCTTGTTGGATCGCTCCTTGAAAATTGTGACTTGCTGTCCCCCTTATCTTCCTTTGATTACACCATTCATAGAGGCCGACGATTTCATGTCGCCCGACAGTCCACCACCACCGCCGCTCAACAATCCGGCCATCTTTCTCAATGGCATCGACTGCATGACCATCGGACATTACGCCCTCCCGCCCCTGGGGGCGCAAGACGTGCGCATCGCAGTTAAAGCCGTGGGTATATGTGCCTCGGACGTACATTACTTGCGCAAAGGCCGCATTGCTGACTTCATCGTCAAAGAACCCATGGTGATAGGCCACGAGAGCGCGGGAGAGGTGGTAGCCGTGGGGGAGGCCATCACAGCTCTAGCCGTAGGAGATCGCGTGGCAATGGAACCAGGCATATCCTGCCAGCGATGCAAGCCATGTAAAACCGGAGCTTATAATTTATGTCCGGACATGAAGTTCTTTGCGACCCCTCCCGTGCATGGTTCCCTCGCGCACTTTGTCCACCACCCTGCGGACCTTTGCTTCCCCTTGCCCAGCCCCTTATCCTATGAAGATGGTGCCATGTGTGAGCCACTTGCCGTGGGTGTGTATGCCTGCATTAAGGCCAATATTCGACCAGGGATGCGTGTACTCATCACAGGGGCGGGACCCATTGGCTTGGTCACTCTTTTGAGCGCCCGTGCATTTGGGGCCTCAGAGATAATAATTACAGATGTGGATGAACGACGACTTGCTATTGCTGCTGCTACCGCACCAGGGGTGAAAGCCGTGTGCGTGGCAGGGAAGACCACAGCTGAAGTGCTAGTAATGATCGGAGGGCCAGCCTCTGTGGATGTCACGATGGACTGCGCAGGTTTTGAGACCACTGTGGAGGTCGCATTGGAGGCAACGACCAACGGAGGAAAAGTGTTATTGATAGGGATGGGCTGTAGCACCCGCTCTATGCATGTGCCGTTGCTATCTGCCGCTGTTAGAGAAGTGGACTTACTTGGGAGTTTCAGGTATCGCAATGTATATCCTACGTGTTTGTCTCTCATAGAATCGGGGAGGATAGATGTGAGGAAACTGATTACGCACCGTGTGGACCTTTCAGGGGAGGGGCGTTTCACGGCGGAGCTGGTGAAAGAGGGCTTTGCGTTGTCGGAAAAAGGGGGAGATGTGGTAAAGGTGATGTTCAATCTGTAATTAGGACGGGATGAGAAAGGAAGAGGCCTGTAAAGGTAATCGAAGCGTACATAAACGCGTAATGTTTCTTTCAGAAGCAATGAGAGAAGTAAAGGAGCTATTTGAAATTGCAGATTATGAATGTAAATAGAAAAGCAGCAAGCCAGTGATATGGTCGACATGAGAGATAAGAGAAGAGAAGCACAGCGGAGAAGTGCCTTGCATCACCCTGATCAACCCTTGACTTGAAGTAATACCGCTTGGTGTGTGTAATTGAACGATATGGAGTCTTAACATTTTTTGATTGTTTGAGGATAAGATTAATTCGAAAATGCAAAAGCGATTAATTCTTCCATACGATCTCGGAAAGAGTAAGATACTACTACCCTCTCACATATTTCTCTTTATTTTGAACCCAGACCTTCTAATTACATGAAAGTCTCTGTGCGAAGTCTCCAACTTCCTAGCATAGCCTGGGAATGTTATTTTTGTTAAAGTACAAGTTGATGATGTGGCAAAGCTTGCGCTGAGATAAAGTAAGAACTATTTCCTATCTTTGAGTCAAATCTTTCACCAAGCCTTGCTTTGGTCTCTTCTTTCACCAGCGATCTGTGTCCCTACATTTCCTCCACCACCACCACCATCACCATCACCAACCACCCAAGTTTTGAGTACAGAATACGAACCGGCGAAAATCATCCTCGGGAGACTTAGTGGACTTTCTCTACTTAAAGTCTCCGGGTGATGTCATTAAAGTTGTTCTACTATTCTACTACGTCCAAATTAATGTAAATTATATTTTTCCCAGTTTCAGGCATTTTTGTTCCATTGAAATAAATTACTGCATACGATTCAAATTCGCATAACGGCGCTTTATAAAGCTCTGGGCAAACGCATGCGCCAAAGGCCGCATTAGGTCCCAGGCTTCGCGCAAGACCTCTTCCTTGTGATCCTGAAAGTCCTGTTGATGGGGCGTCCACAAAAGCCTTTTGTTCTCCTCTTGAGCAGGAAGCAGGACTGAAAATTTGTTCGTCACGGATGAAGAAAATCGCCACATGGCCGAACGAAGTAAAGCCTTCACAACCTCGTCTTCAAATTCCTCCCGCCCCTCTTCCCCGGCTTTATTCCTCCCCAGTCTTCCCACACAAGCCATCCGCCGTTTCTCCTCGGACGACAGGCGAGATTGATATATCTCATCCACGACTCCACTCACGTGGAAGTCAATTGCAGACCAAGGTATGTCTTCCTCGTTTTCCCCGCCCGATGCTATATTCAACCGCCAGACTGCTGGCCAGTTTTCCAAGGGAGGAGCTACTGCAACAGCGCTAGCAGTTGCAGAAGAAGAGGCAGGAGGAACAGCTGCTGGAAGAACAAGATCAGCAGCATCTGCCATCATTTCTCCAGGGTTTGTTACCAAGGAGGGGAGCCAGGATTGAGGTAGAGGCCGGCCATGGGCTTGGATCTGCCAAATCAACCACCGACACCAGGGACGGGGAGAGTCAAGGTATTGCCTTAATTTCTTCTTGCTTACGTAGTCGAGTGAAGTAAGAGAAAGGAGACTGAAAAGGCCGTGGTCACTGCTTTTGTTGTTGTTGGTCGTGGCGGATCCGAAGGACGGCCATTGCCAGGAGGGTGGAGGTGCGGCAGACAGCACGGGTGTGTTGACTAAAGAAATAATCTTGTTACTTCTCTTCCCCATTTCCTCCTCCTCCTCCTCATTGTCTTTATCCTGTACCGCAAACCGGACACGCCAGAGTTTGGCTAGATTTCGAAGCATGTGGGCATCACATGCCATCCCTCCATAATGCCGCCTCGCCACCATACACCGCAATAATAGCTGGCATTCCCTCGATGACAAATCCTCCTCTCTCCTCTCCTCCTCCCCGCCTTTTTCTGCCAGGATAGCATCGTCCACATCGGGCAAAGGGTCCAATATTTGGTGATAAAGCGAGCGAGAGAAATCCGTATATTTTCCTGTGGCTATTTCGTAAAGCATGCGTACTAAAACTTTCCTTAATGCGGCATCGGGTTTATATCTCTCTCCCGCCATCATCAACCACGTAAAGACGACCAAGGCCGGTGGGTGGCATATTCCATCTTCTAACATGATGATAGGAAGACGACGATAGAGCTCGAGAGGGGCCCGATGCAATAGCTGAAGACCGACTTTGGCTGTGGCTTCCCCTCGCGAGCGGCGTATATTCTTTTGCAGCGCGGATTTGAGGACTGAAAGGGGGATATCGGGGAGTGGGAGGTGGTGGCGTTGGTGGTGGTTTTGGGAAAACGAGGTAGAGAGGGAAGAGGAGCAAAAGGGTTGAAGGGGCGCAATATTAGTGCGGAGAAGGAGCCGTGCAGTTTTGGAGCCTGGGAGAACGATTTCTTTTTCCCACCAGTATTCTTGTTGCTGTTTGTCCCGCAAATCGACAGGAGGCATGGTTTTCGTAGATGGTTGCGAGTGAGCGCTTGTATGCGCGTCCCATGTCCAATCGAGTGTACTGTCCTCTGCATTGCGTGTGAGGGTAAATATCTCCTTTCTATATTGCACTGTCACCGCCCGCTTTAGAATGTCAAAGGCGTTTTTCCTCTTCACTCCAATTGGACATGGTGGGGATGGTGGTGCTGCAGCCGCTTGGAAGGAAGGATGAGAGGACAGAAGAGGACAAGGCTGCGACACTATTGAAGAGGCAGACACACCTGCTACTGCTGCTCCAGGGAATCGTTGCGGTAAGTGCATTTGCGTAGCTCCACAAGCCTGCGAGATCGGAGGCGACGAGTGTGTTTTTGACGAGATTTCAGACGCTTTTTTTGTTTGTGCTCTCTTTCCCTTCTCTTTTGCTTCTCTCTCCCACACCCATTCGTCATGCTCCTCCTCTTCCCCCAACATTATCATTACCTTGTCGACTGCCGGCCTGATTTTTTGCCTCGGCTCTCTATCTCCTTGGCATGCATCGACATGGGATTGCACCGTCAAGGGGAAGCCCTGCCCGCACAGGGGACAAGTGTAAAATGCAGACCCGTCTGCAGCTCGCAAGGCCGCCACAGCATTTGCCTTGGTCTTGGTGGTGGAGCTCGTCAGTGTACGGCGCGTCGTCGCCCAAGCGAAGAGCGTGGTTTTCTGAGACGGCAGTGGCGGACCTCCTCCGGCCTGGGAGCCGCTGCTCACCGAGCGTTTCCTGGAAGACGACATGGTCTCGGCTGCTCTGTGGTGATTGCGGGATGGGAAATGTTATGAGTGTTTGGTCTTATTATGTATGCTTATCCATGGAACATCCGTCGGCTAAGTGGCTTAGGCATGTAGTCCTATGCACACTGCGACGAGTGTTCAACCCGCGAACGCAGAGCGGCTCTGGCAGAGCCTCCGAAATCATTTGATGGGTTGAAACATCCCCCCTTCCTTAAACCGGCTACTTTACAGTCAAGGCAATCAGAGCTTCGTTTTACAGCATCATGTCTTGATCATATATAAATTTAGTCCGATTATTCCTCGTTTTTCTACTCTCTGACCACTTCTCAATTCCCTCACGCACCCTCCCCCGGCACATTAAAAATCAGGAGAAGCCATCGATCGGACTTATACCACCCTGCATCATCATGTGCTTCCTGCATCCAGCCGTTGCTGCCGTTCAAAAACGATTGATTCAATATATAGATAAGCAGAACACTTACCTTATTTTTCTGTGCTCGAGCGATATAGGCGTTATCGGCGAGTGTGGCCTGGTACCAGCCAGGGTACGCCACGCAAGGAGAGCTACTTGCACCCCCCTTCCCCGTCTCCCCCTGCTGGTCTTGCTCATATGGTCATGTGGTCAGTGTATGTCTCTGAAATGGGAATGGTACAATACTTTTTTGACATCCTCACAACATAGACTGGCACACGGGGTTCGCCCGGGCGACGGCTGTGCGGTACGTAATCGTGTCTCAACTCCCAAGTAGCTTGTGCTGACATGGTACTGAGACGAGGACGTGCAGAGTCCATTCCCAAAGGTTCTTTTTTCTTCACCGTATGTTCTGCTTGCGGCTGCAGAAGACCCCTGGCTGCAGAAGACCCCTTCGAGGATATACCTGGCCCCGAAGTTTTCACCTAAAATTTTCACCTAAAGGACGATCTATTCCCCCCCTCCAGCGAAACTTCGAGCACGACCACGCACAGCCCGGCAGTCACTTCAATACGTGAACTATGGCTGACGCAGTACCGATGCCCTCTTTGCCGCCTTCCGTAGGTGAGTCTCGTATGTCTACACACGTATGGCTTTCCTTTTTTCTCTTTCCACGCGTACGCTCCCTCCACCGCCTTCACATCAAACCCTTCCGCACCCCTGTCCCGTAGCCACCCTCTCCACTGACCTAGTGGTCTTTATGCTGCAATTTCTTGGCGCCAAAGACACGGCGCGCATGTGCCGAATCAGCTCTGCCTTCCACCATCTTGTCCAGGCGAATGACGAGGCCCTTTTTCGCCCGCACGTGCTTAGGCAGCGTCTGGTCTCCCAACCCATCCCCCTTACGCCCCAGCAGAACCTTGCCGCTGCCCATACCTTGCGAACCGCCTTGGCGCCACCGGGCGGTTGGAAAGGGCTGTATCACGTCACGAAGTACTTGCTAGGAGTGCCGTGCCTTGGATACTTCCGGCGCGTGCCCCGAGATTTCGGAACGGATTACAAAGGACAGCTCATGCGTCTGCGGCCCACCCTCGAGGTGAATGTTGGTGTAGAGATAAGCAGCAACTTCCGTCCCACGCCGGGGCTTGGGCTGTCTCTGGAAGTTCTCACGCCCACAGGAACAAGTATTACAAATGGTACTTCTTTCTTTCGGCTATGTGAACAGCGAGAGACAGCACACGGCTTGTGCATGAAAGGGCGCACAGTCGACCAGAAAATCGAGATAGAATGGTGCGCCCACATTGCGGTTAGAGGCCACGAAGACGAGGATGAGGCGGCAGGCAGTCAGAACTCTAACGAAGATGGGCAAAGTCCTTGTTTCGACATGACCCTTCACCCGGATGAGATGGTGGACGGCCAGACAATTATTATTCAACAATGTTTTCACGCATTGCTTTCAGAGCCACCGTCACTGATGCTATGTGAAAGTGCCTACTGCCAAGAGCTGGAGGGCCTGCGTGGATTTTGGGTGGGGACGTATGGGAGCCACGGGCAGGAGATCATCCAAGTGCGTTTCACGACCACAAACAAGGCGACTGCGACTACAACAGACGACGTCAGCACTACAGCAGGGATAGCAGTAGCACCAGTGGCAGTACCACTACCCGTCATTATGGAGGGCATAAAGATCGTGGGTGACGCCAACGTGCCCGCGAACGAGTGGTCATTCCGCGTGGACGTGTCGACCGGGCCACTCGACAAGGCTCGAGCTCTCGGAGCAGACATGCGGCCTGTCTACACGCTTGACAGCCACATGCAGCCCAGGCCTCGTATCTTGTCGCAGGAGGCGGGCCGGATTCAGTCAGTTTATCGGGGCAAAGGGCAGATTAACATGGTGCCTGGAATTTGGAGCCCACAGGAGGTGGGGGTGGATGTTGTGGTGTTACGACCAGAGGAAAATGAGGGAAAGGGCGGGTTGTGGGTGATCTGGCATGATGTGGAGTATACTTCCCGACATTGCATCGACTTGACTCGCTTAGTGGAGACGAAAGCGGACGAGGAACATCACGGACAACAGGAAGAAGACAATATGGGGGACTGAGGGGACGAGGAGAGGTGATGTGGAGGCTGAATGAGGAACGTACACAAAAGAGGACTTAATGGTGATGCGTAGCGGGATGGAAGCTAAGGAAAGGAAATAGCAAATACTTATATCAGCATTTCAGTGTTTGTCATCTCCAGCAGCAAATTTACATTTGAAAAACATGCTCTTTCATGCATAATAAGATCTTGTAGTTACCCTTACTTGCCTACTTCGTTTGGTCTCTTATTCTGTTCTCTCTTTATAAGTCGTTATCTCCATCATGTTTCATACCATTGCCACCTCTTGACAAGACCGCCACAATTTTCCTTGCCCGTTTCCTCCTAGCTTGCTTTGTCACCTCATCGTCTCCCTCCTGGGGCTTCTGTGTTAGGTTCTTCTCCTCCCTGGCCTCGTCATTTTCGTCGTCGCTTTCACCTGGTCTCCTCTTTCGTCCTTCTAGTAGGTAGCCCTCTGCCTCCGCCAAAACACGCTGCATGGGAGGGAAGGTAAGAAAGGGAGAAAAGAGTGAGGAGAGGGGGGGTAAGGTGGTAACGACATACTAAAAAAGGGGCAACGACTCGTCTTCCCGCTTTCAACACCCATTTCCCCATCCTTACCTCCCTAGCCCCGCCTCGTAGAGTGCTCACATAGGGCAGCACCAGATTGTTGAAGAACTTCTTGTCGATGGTGTTTTTGGTGTACATATGTTTCAAAATCCACACTTGCCGCTTGGTATGAAACTTCCATCCGCCGCCTTGCTCCTATTGGTAAAAAGGAAATCGCATTACAAAAGAAGATATCTTACAAATCGTGATGAAGCTGCAATAGATAGAAACTCTACATGAAGGCGGAGTGTATCACACCTTTGTCATTGACAAGTGTTTTCCCATCTCACTGACAGTCATTACCCCCGTTGCCGTGACCATCAGGCCTGCTCGGCAACCAGGTCAAGGACTCGCTCATCCTGCATGCCTTCGAAGACAGAACATGTGGAGGCAGACTTACCCGTAGAGACCACAGTTCGAGATATTCCTTGGCTGCCTGCGCTCCTCTCTGGTGTAGTTGCTTCTATTATGTGTATGAAGGAGAAGAGTTGAGACAGAGCAGTAGGCAGACGAGGGGTCGTTTGGAGGAGCGAGGTAGCGTGATGGCTGTCTTCCCGCTTTCCAAAACTGTAGCAAACAGGCATGCCCCCATCTTCCCTGGATACGGTGCACATGGCAAGCATTAATCTCCCCCACCTGGGCAAATGGACGCACCTCTGCCTCGGCGGACGCGCTTGGTTTGGCTTTCTTTTGGGGGCTTGGCTTGGAAGGACGGGCAGCGGCCAGCTTCCGCTTCTGTTTCCTCTTCCGCTTACCCACCGGGCGAGCATTTGCTGCGGTCTCGGCCGCAGGCTCCTCCTCGTCCGTTGGCATGATGCGTCCTGTCCGTTGTATAGCTAACGGGGGGGGAGGGGAGGAACGATGAAGAGTTATGCTTGCGTGGGTAGGCAACCATTCCGCATATCCGTCGCCGGCAAGTCTATTACTTTTATTGTTGCACTACAGAATTTGACTGGGCGTCCAGATGCGTCACAGATTCCCCACGGTATGCTTCCTTGGAAGCTTCCAAAACGGCACACAATCCTCCTGATCATCAAAGCCTTCCTCGCCAACCTTCAGCCACTCGGCCAACCCAACTTTCCGCAAAAAAGGGTGCCTTTTTAAAGCACTGAAGGATCATGTAAGACCGAGAAACGATAATCCTCCACAGCATAGTCGTGGTAAGAGTGATTTATCATCTAACTTGATCAGCAAGCATTGGATTGACTAGGTAATTGGCCATGGACCTCCTGCCTCTCGGCCCATGGCCTCAAAAATGCCATAGCTGTTGCAAACCAAGCAGCGATCGAGCCCTGGCCCATCGACCATGAAACGAATGAAGAGCGATATCAAATAAGCTGATAAGCTTTCCAGTGTGATCCTTCGTTCTAGGGCTGCTCAAATTACTTGAACCCCTTGAACTCGCTACCCTCTCCTCTCCTTACCCCTGCTTCTGTCTCTGCCTCTCTGTCCCTGTTTCTCTCTTCTTTCCTCTCTGCCTCTCTATTTCAGACAATCTCTCCATCACTCTCTCTCTTTCACTTCTACATGTACACGTACTTACGCACCTGTATGACTACACAACTATACGAACCCTATCCTCACCCATCCTACATCTTTGTCTTCAACATACTCTCATCGTCCATCAAAGCAATCACATGCGCCATGACCCCCTTCGCCAATCCCCCATCCATCTCCAAATTAATGTAAGCCCCTCCTCCTGCTCTTGATCCTATTTTTTCCCCACTTCCACCTGCTCCTCCTTCATCATCCTGCTCAGAAACTTGCGCATTACCCACGGCCCCCTGCTTTCCTATCCCCCTAGAGCCCACTGGGCGACCCGGCAAACGTTTCCCTCCCCCAAGCCCTCCCCCTCCTTCTCTCTCCGCACGGGTATGGTAACCCCCTTCAAGCACACTGATGATTTTCCCAGAGGTCAGCTCCATGACGCCCACCAACTCGCGCGTGAGCCACGCGTAGTCCTCGTCAGTCAAGTAGTGATAAAAGTCATCCACGTGGCCATCAAATCTAGGGCGGAAGAAGGAGGTAAGAAAGGGCGGGGAGATTGACTTAATGGAAATAGAGGTGGGTGGCGCGCGTGAATCAAGCGGATAATAAGCTTCCGCCGTGTTCCCTTCCTCCTTCCCTTCCCCCCCCCCTCGCTTTCCCTTAAACGTACCCTGCGGAGATGAATAACAAATCGGCGCTGAAAGCCTTGAGCTTCGGCAGCAACAACTTTTCCACCTTGTCCCTGAACTCTTCACTCGCCTTTCTGCAGAACTCCCTCACTTTTTTTGGGCCTAGCCCTTTCGCCTTGGTCGACCCTGCTGTTGCTGTTGGCGGCCTGACGGGGGAGAGCTCCACGTTGATTATGTTCGGGTGTGAGACCTCGTCATTCTCGACTTCTCGCCCCGAACACGGGTAGAAATGCGGGCCGTCCACCAGGTTGATGCTCCCGAAGAAGACGTTGTCGGCATCCTCTGCCTCGGACAGCCAGGGCTTGAACAGTTCGTAGGTCTGGGGTGCCCAGGAGGCAGGGAGGGGGAGAGCTAGTCGCGAGGGTTTCAGTGCTCTTACACAGGCTTCCGTTCCATTTCCATGGTGAATGTCAAAATCGATGATGGCGACTCGAGCGAAGGGCCCGGAGGGGGGACGGCCATAGGTTTGCCTAGCATATGCCGCGCCGACCGCCACGTTATTGATCAAACAAAATCCCGAGGAGCAGGAGGAGGGGGACTTCCAAAAGCAGTGGCTAGGCACAGCGCCTCGAGGACCGGCGTGGTGGCCCGGAGGACGGGTAGCAACAAAAATACGTTTGCGACCAGCGGCTGCTTGATCGACGGCTTGAATGACGGCCCCGGCAGCAACGCACGCCACTTGAAAGGATTCGCGACAAACACGCGTGTCAGAGTCTAAGAACTGAGAGACAATGCCCTTGCCATCCTCGTCTTGCGGAAGACTTCCCGCCCGCTCCTTCTTGTCAAAAGCTTCACCGCTGCGGTCCTCCGGGCCTTGCCTTCGCCCGTACTGCTGCTGCTCCTGGGTAGGAGGGTGCCCTCCTTCCTCGCCCCCGCCTTCCTCCTCATCCTCCTCTCTGACCTCCGCCAGCGCTTTCAACAAATGCACGGGAAAGTCACGGATAGACGTGTGGTGCCGCACGCTTAGAGGCGCCCGCCTGCTGCTGTTGCTGCTGCTGCTGCTGCCGTTGCCGCTACAGCTACCACTACAGCTACCTTTCATATTGCTGCTGGCGTTGTAGGCAGAACCCTCTCTGGTAGAATTTTTCTCACCATCTGCAGGGGAGGGTGCCTCAGAGGAAGAGGGAGAAAGGGAGTTCGGGGAAGCCAAGGAAGAGGGCCGCAGCAGCTCCGCCGGAGGTTGGGCGGGGGAATGCCGGGGGTGGAAGAGGGCGGGCAAGGTGGCGAGGAGAGAAGAAGAATCTCCTTCCACTCCTTCTCCTCCCTGCTTTTCCTGGCAGCAAGGGGTGGGCGGCAACGAGTTGCAAATGTTTTGCAAATGCCGGATGTAATCATACTCATGTACACGAAGCAAGTCCGAGGTGGTAGCAGGAGCGAAATTCGTTCCATCTGCCCATTCCAGGTTCGCAAACCGCTTCCGTCTCAAAACCCCTTTATGCGGGTCCACCAAGCATACTAATCGATCCACACTCTCTTGATGATTTAGCGTCTCATGTTGGAGGCAGACAGGAGGATAAATGACGAGCATGCGAGTCGACATGGCGGCACTCATCACCTCCTGCGACGGCGGTGGGGGAGGAAAAGCCGCTCCTCCAAAAGAGTACAAGGCTGATTCCCCCGGAGATTGCGGAGGCATGCTCTGTTTGAGGGCCCGAATACCCATGGGGGTGTCGTTCCCGTTACTTTTTTTGGTTGAGGGAAGAGTAGTGGAAAAAGCGCAGTTGAGCATGCTTCCTGGTTGGCCTTCGCCTTCCAGCTGCATCTCGACTGAATTAACGGAGCACAGGCGACTTATACTAGGCGAAGACAGCTCCCGTTTGTGCATGCCGGGAGGGTGGAAGGAAGGCGGTGGAGGGGGCACTACAGTTGTCAACAATGGCGGAGGCGGGGCCGTGGAAGAAGAGGAAGAGGACGAAGAAATCTGATTCTCCTGTTGCAGCTGTTGCAGACTCACTTGGCGATGAAACTGCTCACTCAAGAAGTCCTCCGACTCTTGGCTGGGAGCGACGCTGTCGTAATAGGGCGGAGAAGCCATGCTGGCGCTGCTGCTGGCTCCACTGCTGCTGGCTCCACTGCTGCGCCGGCTGCTGCTACCGTCAACATCTCCTTTCTCCTCGTCGGGAGGCGGCGAAAGGCTATTTGTGTTGCGTCGAGTCGTCCGCCGAGCCGCCATTTAAGTACTAATCGATGCCGATGGTATGTTGGTGCTTATGCGTGTCGCTGATGTGGATGGGTGCGCTTGGAAGCGTAAGAATGGTACGGGGGCTCCCGAATATATTATGCATCTCGGGAGTTTATAACGAAGCTTCTTTGCGCCTCCTCCTACCTGCATCCAACTTTCATCATCACTTTTTGCTCCTCCATCCCACCGCAGTACAAGACAGGCCGAACAATGAAGACGTCTTTGGCCTTCCTGTTCATTGCTGGGGTTGTTCAAGGTACGTTGCTATATTAGAGTTGCACTATGCTTAGCAAGGCGTCGGGGTTGGACATTAGACTGCGATGGCACAACGCCGTATTCTATATCCACCTTCTCACACCACACACTCGACAGGGTACGTCCCCACACCCATTACATGCCCGGTTGGGAGGATTTCCCAGCGCATGACGCGATTCGCTCCAAGCCACAGAACTTGGAGCAGCATGAGCATGGTGATGACGGCACGAAAGGATGCGGAGAAAATGTCAGTAGGCCGCTTTCCCAGCATGATATACACAATTGGTGAGCCTTAATTTAAAGTTATATTTCTCGCTCCACCATCTCCTTTCCTCCCAGACCTTTCCATGCATTCACGTCCCTGGTACTCAAGGGCGGCATGATGGCGAGTGCTGTCTTTGGCGGTAGCTTTGCAGTGGACATGGGGGGCAGCAGCAGCGGATTATTAGCACCTGGTACGTTTTATAGGGATGGTAGTAGGATTATCGTGTGTACGCGTGTTTGAGTGATGTACCGCCTCCAGCATCCCCTCTTCCAGGCTTCTCGTTCTCCACGCCGCATGACTCACTTCTTTTCTTAGGCATCAGCTAAATCTCAATATGAGGAGCTAACATTCTTTGTATCTTTTGCATATAATATAATCTACCAGTGCAAGCCGCAGTGGTCAATTTGCCTCGTTGCGAAGGCGGGCTGGGCGAAGGGTGCGCAGCCATGGGGGAAGGGGAGGGCGAGCTCGTGAAGAAGCTCCAGGAGCGGTCGGCAAAGAACTATGTATGTACAGAGCCGAGAGTAGTGATTGAAAATCAACGATCGTCTGCTGCATATAAATGTTGTGGCTAGACGTATGCAGGTTTTTAATCTACACGAATGCGGGGGGGGGGGGTTGAATGACAAATATGAGACTGAGAGACGACAAGGTTGCATGGATTAGTATAATCACACGTTCCCTTCCTCCCTCCCTTCCTACTGCTCAATTTAAGGAATCTAGCAAGAAGCAAAAGTTGATAAAATACAACCTCAATAACTTCAAGGACTACTTCGCGGTCAAGAACCAAAAGCTCGTGGTCAAGCCTGACGGGAAATTCATCGCCATTGACAACAAAGTCTACAAGCAGCTAGAGAAGGAGGGCAAAGTGGAAGGGAACTACTGGGTGTCGAAGGAATCTCCACCGGCAGATGGTACGGTTGACTTTATTCCGGCAGGAAGTAGGAATGACGGGCCGACGCCTGACTTTTCGACGAACTAAGGAACATGGGGAGCATGAATTTTGGCGTGCAAGGCAGTGAAGCAGTGTTGTTTCTGTGTTTCTAGCTTGGAATTAGATAGCAACAAAGGAAATCAATATGAAGGGCGAATGAGAATGTGAAAAATAGGGTACGGAAATTGCTGCGACGTCTTCCTTGGTTTTCCTCTTCGCAGGTACAAGAGGCAGGAGGTTATGCACGGACTTCCACCAGTTTTCGTCCGTCTTACGGGAGCCAATACTTGATCATCTACATCAAAATTTCTGTAACTTGGATATAAGTCTCTACATTCAACAAATTTTCGGAATTTACTTGACCTACATTGGGTCTGTGGGAAGCAAGAAGAGAATAGTAACTGATATTTTGCCGTTGCCCTGTTTATTTTGCGGGCGCTGTTACCAGAGATTTCATGCCTGCCTCACTGAACATTCCCACCTCTTTCCCCCAAAATGTTGGATGTAACGTGTAGCACACCATTATCATCAGGTAAAATACCCCATGGCCTTTTTCGGGCTTACGGCCCTTGGTCCCCAGGACCCGCTTGCAGTCTCCACAGACGCAGTCCAGCATTTGCATATTTTCACTGACAGACTGGAAAGAGGCCTATGGCAGACAGATCTACAAGAACAATCAAGAACACAACAGGAAGAAGAGGTCGAAAATCGGCTGTGTCTCAACCGCAGAAGCCTTGCCCTTGAAGTGTGTTTTCGCAACGATGGAGGACGTTTACCACGGCTCTGTCCCACCTGCCGACCAGCGTCTCTTCGAAAGATGGCTGAGGCCGCCTTCTCAAGAGGCCACCATCACTCTTACCGCCTTTCTCACTGCCGTTCACGGTGCATGTACAGAGGCAGAAACCATGATAGCCAGCCGCAGGTTTGACGCGGGTCCCTCGTGTGAGAGCCGGTCCTGGCAGGAATATTTCAGCAACCTGCGCAAGTGCAAAGCCAGCGTTCGTGCCCCGTCGCAGAAGCAGACAATGCCCTTGACGGCCCAACAGCAAATTGGTTGGGAGACCCCTGCGTTCGTTGCGGTGAGTGAACGCAAGGCCATCCGCAGCAGCGAGGAGACCAAGTACGCCTCGGAAATGATCAAGGCAGGCCACTTCTTGTTCTGATTGAGATGGTTTGAGGCTGAAAGCGAATGGTTCAGTTAGCAAGCGACGAAATGAAGGAAGCATAAATAGTAGACTTTTTGCCTTCCGGTGTGCACACAAGAAAATAATGGCGGCGTCGTCTAGGCAAGAAAATAATGGCATCGGCGGCAAAAAAAAAGTCTATAACAACATCAATGATTCCATCCTTTCAAACCTCTAAGCAGGTTTGCTTGTGTCCTCTTCTCTCTCTCTCTACATGCTTGCCAATAGGCCCTCACAGGCATCTTCGAGTAAGTCCAGCACCTTATCGAAGCCGTCTGCACCGCCGTAGTAAGGGTCTGGCACCATCCTGGTTTTGATTGAAAGGGCATATACGTGTAAGTTAGGAAATTTTAATGGAAAAAGAGTGAAAACCGGCCTTGGTGAGCGAGAAAAAGACCTCAAAATTGAGGCATGGGACTCACTTGCGGAAATGGATGTGTGCATGCACTCTCCGCTGCACCCTGCCAGCAGCAGCACAATTGCTCTCCTTAATTTCAATACCACCACTACTACTACGACTACCATCTCTCCTCCTTCCCCCGCCCCCCACCCCTCTCTTTCTCCTCCTCCTTCTCCTCCTCCTCTTCCTTACCTTGCTCCCTTGTTGATCGTGCAGTACTCAGTCATGAGCCTGATTTTGCTTGCTGCTACAGAGGTTTTTCCCCAATAGTCAGCTGCCTCCATCACTGCGCTCTTGTTGGCTCCATCCATGCAGACCAACAAATCGAATTTGTCGACATCCTCGGCTGTCAGAGCGCGGGATAACGAAGTAATGTCAATGCCGCGTTTGGAGGCGGCGGCTCTCATGCGGCTGTCGGCCCTATCGCCTTCATGATAGCTCCAGCCACCCTCTTCATACCAGCCCGGGTTGCCTCCGCCCGTGCCGCAGCTGTCAATGTGAAATTGTGAGGCTTTGGGACATGTAACCGCAGAGAGAGTGAGAGAATGAATGAGCATCAGAGTGTGAATGGGGGAGCTGGTGGCTTTCAATTGTGTGTGAGTGTGTTGGAACTGGCATTTCTGGCAGAATGAACGCACAGAAAGGAAAGATGGAAGCGAGTTGGTGTGGTTGAACATGAGGATACATGTTAAAGGTGGCTGGCGGCAGCAAAATTGGAATGAGGAGGCTTTGTGGAAAGGTGCGCGTGGGAGACAAAAAAGACGGGATAAGAAAAGAAGGATAGGATTCAGGTTGCTTACCTAGACTTTTTTTCGCTACCATGCTCTTGAATACGGCCTCAGCCTGCGCCGGTCAGTGTGAGAGGGGTGGTGAGGATGAAGGTGGAAACGATGCGGGGGGTCTTGGCTGAGCCGCGTGTCTGACTTATTCTCTCACCGAAGGGCTGCGACATATGTTTCCCAGGCACACAAATAAGACGGATTTGGTGATAGACGCGCCGTTCGCAGAGGACGACATGCGCAGAGAGCGAGGGTTGTTCAATGAAGGAGTGGCTGGGAGAGGCCAGGCGTGGATTGGGGTGATGAGAAGGCAGCACAACAAGAGTCTTGACGATCGTGGCAAATGCGAAAGCGAGCAACGAGTCATCTAAAAATATGAGAAGATGGTGCGTGTGTGAGTGAGGGTGCCGCAGCAGTAAATGTTTGACACAGGGCAACGAATTAAAATAAATGAGGTACCAATGGCACAGACCGAAGTAGTGTAAGTGCCTGATATCGCACTGCCTTTTTCGTCTTACCAATCGGGTGCTTTTCATCTTATTTCTTTTCTTTTATTACTTCCTGCAAGATTGACAGGGATGAACCCAAATAACAGAGGTGCTTGTCACAATTTTTTTGTTGCTACGTACAGGTGCTGGTTGATATCTCTTTCCTCCTTCCTCTTTTTCTTCTTCCCCTTCTTTTTCTTCTTTTTCTTTTTCGTTCTCACCATTTCCGTCTTAACTATTGCTTTAAAAGGGGATGTCAGTATCCACATCGTACGATTCCACATCATACTGCTCTCTTCCTTCTCTTCCTCCTCCACCACCTCCTCCGTCATTGCCATATGTCGACTTCTTTCTGTAAGGGGGAGTCACAGGAGGTACCGCCACCGGGACCTGGTTCCTACCATACTGCTGCAGCAGCTGCTGCTGCGGCAGTAGCTGCTGTTGCGCCCCTCGCATGTTATTTCCCTCCATCACCATCGGCTCATCCTCCTGCTGCCCGTCCCACTGCTGCTGCTGCTGCTGCTGCTGCTGTTGATAGTAACCTCCCCCTCCCATCTGCTGCGCTGGCATCTGTGTTCTGGCCGTCTGAAGTACCTCCACCCTTTTAACTCGTACCTTTAAATCACTCCTATTTTGTCCGTATTTATCCACCCAGCTATTGGTGACCAGCTTACCAACCACCCATACCTTCGATCCTTTCCTCGCCCCTGCTGCTAGGTTCTCAGCTATCTTCCCCCACGCTTCCACTCTGATCCAATCCACCTCATTTGTTCCTCCACCCTCAACCCCTCTCACAGCCGTAGGTGGCAGCTCCTTATTCACAGCCAGTGAGATCGATAAGACACAATTCCCACTGTCAAGATACTTGACTGCTGGCTCACTGCCTAGGTTCCCGACAAGCATCACTTGATTTATCACAGAGAATCCCCCTCCCCCTCCTCCTCCTTCACTGCCTCCTTCCATACTTATTGTGCTCCAAAGAATGGATATTGGGGATGATGAAATCCGGGGGAAAGGACGAATGGACATAAAAGAAAGGACGGCTGCTGGACTTTTGTGCGAGGAAGTGGAGGAAGTGGAGGACGAAAATGCGGGAAGGACGAAGGCTTCAGCGACGGGGGAGGTCGTTGCAACTGCTGGTTGAAAGATGAAAAGAGGAAGGGGTGGATGAGTGGGTGCTGAATAGGACGCGCATACAGGAGGAGGAGGGAGGGAACGCCATACCGAGCACGACGGACCTAGGGGGGAAATGGCACCCTCCTCCTCCTGTCAGTGTGCTTTGAGAGAAGAGGTTCCCGATTCCAGCCATCCATTACTCTTTCTGAAGCATCGACGCTTGTATTTCATGGTAGGGGTGGCACGAGACCGAGTGCGTCCAGGCCCTCTCCTCGCAATATTCCCCCAGACCACTCTACCCCTTCTACCAACCTGTCAATCTTTCTATCCTTCCCACCTTCAGCGGCGCCCTTCGCCAGCCCGCTTTGTACATACCTAAGAAAAGAAGGCATATTGCTGTTGTTGTTGTTGTTACAGTTGCTGTTGGCCGACGAGTGGTGCTGCGTGCCGTGGGTTGCTGCTGCCGAGGAGAGACCATCTCTAAATTGCCTCCACTGGGCTTGCTGCTATCCTATTGCCGTTGGCCCTTTTATTGCTTGCCTGAGTGTAGGTAGCGGATAGCAACGTCAGGCTTATGCTATCTGGAAGGATGACGCCCCCCTTGCGTGATGGCTGATCAACCATTTGCGCTGCTGTTGATATAGTGATTCCCGACGAGCACAAGAAGAGGCGGTGTGCTGGGTATGTTTTTTTTTTTCCCGCCCCCCCGCCCCCGCCCCCCTCTCCCTTCCTCTCCCCTCCTCTCCTCACCGTTTCCTGTTCCATCCACATGAGTTACCATCACCTATATCAGCGTATAAAATAAACCGTGTTGCTTACT
>Ga0160420_100035_pt1 | contig 86587 bp, 91 predicted proteins | sample CelAP2metagpilot_FD_108197 | JGI IMG/M metagenome (GOLD analysis project Ga0160420, IMG submission 108197) | Phycosphere-associated microbial communities from algal ponds in Kailua-Kona, Hawaii, USA - Cellana AP2-5-5 metagenome pilot | ecosystem: Engineered > Artificial ecosystem > Aquaculture >...
CGCCTTACAAATCCACATCAAACGCCACCTTGGGCTGAATCCTCAGCAGTGGCGGCACCTTCCCTTCCAACCTTGACTCTGGCAAATCCCGATCATTCTGCAACCCACACAAAAATTGAACCGGTCCGGCCTGGTAGGTCGCAAATCCTTGCAGAGCCCCATCCCCCGGGGTCCTTAACAATGACACGAGCTGAAACGTGGCACCCCACGACGCCTTCCCTTTCTTTTTCGTGGCCCCACCCTCCAATTGTTTCATGGCCTGGACGTTGTATGCCGGCGATTGCGGCCATTTAGCGGCATACTCCGTCAATAGATCCACAAACTCCGACAGTGCCTTCTCATAGCTCCCCGCGCCCACAACGCCCGGGACAACCACCTTCGCCGCCCCCTCTGCAAACCACTCTTCCAACCCCCGTTGCGCGTCATTCTCCAAATCCTCCCGCTCCTCTTTCCCCACATACCCCATCAACATCCCCTTGAATTTCTTCAGCCCCTGCTGCTGCAAATTCGCCAGCTGTCGCCGCACCAAGTCACTAATCCCCCTCGTCAACAATGACTGCAGCTCCTTGTGCTTCCTCACCCTTAGAGGGGAAACAGCAAAAGGCTGCGTGGCCCCATCAAAGTTCTCGAGCACACTCGCGTACAGCTTCTCTCCCACCTCTCCAAAGCCACTCACCACCCTTCCCCTCTCCACCGCTGCCCGCCATGAGGACAGCTTGCTCTCTACGGTGGCCAAAGCAGAGGAAAACTGAGTCTCGATTTGGTGGGTTGCCAGAAGCTCACCTCGGGAAGGCAGGACCACGAAATCCCTCCCCTTGATCTCGTTCCAAAGTACCGAAAGGGTTGAGGGAAAGCTTTCTCGGTCTACGCGCTTGGAGTAACGGGCGGACAGGAGGTCCAAGTCCAAGAAACGGTTGCGCAGGTCTTCAATGGCACTGTGGGTAGGGAGGTAGGGAGGGAGAAAGGGAAGAAGGGAGAGGCGGATGAGAAAAGAGGAGAAGTCCCACACCTCAAAGGAAATTTAAGAAACGAGGGCAAATACTGATCGTCATTTGTTGTTGTGAAATTATTCAACCTACCTCTCGTATTCCTCGGGTCTGTAGCGCGGGTGAGGCAAGAAAGCAATCTCCATGTCGAAGAGCTCACTTAGCTCTGCATATGCCTTGTCCTCACTCTTGGGAACTCCAGCCCAAATCGAGTCAAGATCCTGCAAAATCGCCTCCCGAGTCCTTTCATCCTGTTGATGCCCCGCATGGTCGTGCACAGCGACGAGGAGAAGGGTCTTGGGCGAACCTTCGGCTTGGAGTTGCTCTTGGAAGATAGCCTGAGGGAGGGAGTGAAGGAGGAAGAAAAGGAATAAGGGAGAGTGACCAATGAGTACAATGCAGAGCAATGGTGACAGACTGAAATATGGACGGGCGAGGGAGTGGCAAAGGGATGAAAAAATGAAAAAAAAACACAAGAGATCGGTGTATCCCGTATGCTCTCTACCTTTCCCATCTCCCCCCCTCCCTTTACCTGCAACGCCAGCGTGTTATACGGCACATTCCGCCCTACATCCGAACTCCACAAATTCAGCACAATCACATCAGCGAGCCTCGTCGTCAAGGCCAGAATCTTGCCATTCGTCGTGGCCTCCTCCGCGCCCGTGCCTACCGCATCATAATCGACACACATTAATACCCCATCACCCGCAGCGCATAAAGCCACCCCTCCCTGTGGCCGGGCGGCGGGACCAAGAGAGCGACCGACTCCGAAATCAGTATCAAAGAGCTTGTTGAGCAGGGTGCTTTTTCCCGAGCCTTTGCTCCCCGCACTGCCGACAATGACCGGGCCGGCTGCAAAACGGGGAGGAAGGGAGAAAGCGCGAGAGGGTGCGTGTGAGATCGATGGGTGCGCAAACTGGAGGACACAGGAGGAGGGAGACTGGACAGGAAGCATACAATCTAGCGTTGTACAAAACAGATGAAAAGACAATACGGGCTGTGGGTCGCACGTGTGTAGAGGTGAAATGGCACCATCACAGGAGGCCAAGCAATGGTGCTGTATCAGCGCATCATGCACCACCACTCATGTTTCTGTCCTCGCCTCCTACTACTTCCCCTGTCTCACCCTAGCACCATCATGTCTCACTCACCTCGCTCTGTGGCCTTAAGTCGCTTTTGCACGAACTGTTTCACCTCCTCTTTGCCCTTGAGTTTGCCCATCGCATCGATTACTTCTAACGGCCCCGCTGCGCTCACTAGCCCCACCATCCCCACCACCAACAACACCACCACGGGCCACAATAGCCCTCCTTTTTGTGGTTGACTCATGCTAGCGCTCTGTATCTGCGTGTGTTGCCTGCTATCCCACTTAGTGCTTGCTACTTGTTGCTTCAGATGATGGTTACGCAGCCTCTAGGTGCAGCCGGTCGTTTGTCCGTATGTCGTCGACCAAGGCCAGCCCAACCGACCCTGTGAATAACATGAGAAGGTTGCATGCGATGGTGGTGAGTGTGGCCGAGTGGAATAAGCACGAGGATGAATGTAGGGTTGGCTGTCCATCTTGCTTGTCTCGTTGAAGAAACTGTGTGAAGCGTGCGGCTCCCGCAAATCCTGCAACTCGGCGCCTTGTTCTTCGGCTTTGTGTCTCACTTCCACGCCGCTCTCTACACTATACAGGCCTGTCTGCATGCATCCGGCGCTGTTGATCCTGATCTTGCTATCCTGTGCGAACATTGCTGCATTTGTCCCCGTTTCTACGAGCACAACGACGCTTCTCTCTTCCCGATCACGCCGCCTCCTCTCACTCTGCTTGTATCAGTGCTCAATGACCACAATGTCCTCCTCTACAAAGCCGTCTTTGACTTTCGTGACCGGCAACGCCAAGAAGCTCGAGGAAGTGCGGGCCATTCTGATTGCAGGGACAGAGACTGGCAAGGAGCTACCCTTCGAAATCATCTCCGAAAAGCTTGATCTGCCGGAATTGCAAGGTGAGCCTGAAGACGTGGCAAGGGAGAAATGCTTGCTGGCCGTAAAGGAGACGAAGGGACCGACGATTGTCGAAGACACGTGCTTGTGTTTTAATGCCTTGGGCGGGCTTCCGGGCGTGTATATCAAGTGGTTCTTGGAAAAGCTGGGACATGAGGGACTTAATAACCTCCTGGTTGCTTACGAAGATAAGACCGCGTATGCCTTGTGTACATTTGCTTACTGCCCTGGACCAGGACAAGAAGTTTTGATCTTTGATGGACGAACCCCGGGAAAGATTGTGCCGGCCCGGGGGCCGCATGCGTTTGGGTGGGACCCTGTGTTTGAGCCTTTCGTGGGTCAGCCGGAGGGGAGTTTACCGTTGCAGACATATGCCGAAATGGACAAGGATGTGAAGAACACGATCTCACATCGGTACCGGGCGTTGGCGAAGTTGAGAGATTTTTTGATGACTCAGAATGGAAATGGAGGAGGAAGAAGACATGGAGAAGGGCAGGAGGAAGAGGATGGGAAGGCGAAGGAGACTTGATTGTTGAGAGAGCCGAAGTGAAAACGATTTACTGACTTATTGAAAAGAAATAGAGTGTACATTGCGAATCAAACGAGGATCAGCGTCTCATGTAAATTACACTCTCTTGATTCACTTGTCGCTATCCTCATCCTCATCAGAACGTAACCTAAAGCTACATATTCGGACCGCAGCGCGATTCGGGCAATAGAACGTCCACGGCGCGTGGGAGGAGACAGGGTCAGGCGGCTGGCTTCCCAACATCGTGGTGACATCGTCCATCACCAACCCTTTCTCTCTCACCACCTCCTCGAGATATGCGTAGGTCTCGGGATCTCTCATCGTGGAGGCGACAAGCACAGTCGTTTTCCTGCTGCTGCCACCGGTGGGGGGTTGGAGGGAATAGGCAAGGACGTCGACGAAGGCAGGGATGACTTCGCGATCGTAAATACAGTCAGCTGCAAGAATAATTCGATCTCTTTCCTTTACGTCCTTTCTCGACGTGCAGGAAGACGGTTGAGTAGAACGGTCCAGCAATGCCTTATATTCGACCGGCCTGGACCAGTCTAAAGCAGCCACCTCTATGAGAGGCACTACTGCTGCAGCTGCTGCTTCCTCGCCCTTCGTCTCCTTCTCCTCGTGCACAGCAACAAGACTATCAGCAGCGAGAAGTGAAGCAGTCGCTACCGCATTAAATTCGACATTGGTCCGCAAAAACAACAGGACCTTGTCATCTACATCTGTCATAGTGACGCTTGCCGCGCCCAAGCAATAAGCAGCCACAAGACCCAGTAATCCTACTCCCGCACCTAATTCAATGACATCTCGCCCACGACACAGCTTAGGATGGCTACACAAAGCCTCAGCAAGCACGTAGCAAGCCTCCCATAGCTTCAGTCCGACGGCATTTTCTTTGGGGGCGATGCGGGTTGCTAGAATTTTTGGTCGCTGCTGCAGCAGCTGCTGCTCGTCGGGTTCCTCGTGTAGGCTCGATGAAGAGTCCATATCCACGTACATCGGCACTACAACAGGGCATTCAAATGTTATAAAATACGCCGCCAATTCTCCGGGCTCAGCATTGAGTGTGGGTTGGCATAGCAGCACATTCAATTCACGCATGATGGGCTCGATCACCTCTCCACTGCCCTCCTCGTCCTTTGCAACCGCCTCTTCCAATTCGAGGCAAAGGTGACGAATGAAGCTTGCACGATACCAAGGAGCCAAGGGAAAGGTGTCATGCACCGGATCGCAGAGCAAAAAATGGTGCATGCGTTCTTGGGACGTCAACGAAGCCCACTCGGGTAGCTGTTTAAGCAGGCGGAGAACTTCAGCTACGGGCGCTTGCTGCCTCAGGAGCTTCTGGACTTGAAGCATGTGGTTCTCTGCCACTGCGTAGTTGTCGTCAGGGGTCGCCATTGGTTAACTGTGTGGTGCATCGTGAGAGGGAAGGATGAGAATCAGGTGAAGCACAAATCAGAGCCGTCCGTCTCGGTTAAGTTCCCAAGACCTCCCCACTCCGAGTATGACACGTTCCTTAATTCGAAAGCTTAACGTTCACTACATTTCTCTGTCGCACTTAAACATCTGATTTCTTTTTATTTCTTTTTTCCCCCCGAGTTTCTGTCTCCGAGTCTTCATGCGTTGTGAGGGATCCTTTCATTTTTGCCCCCACAGTTCAGGTCATAAGCTAATTCTGATGTTTCCTACCCCATCCCTTCACATTACGATTTTGACGTCCCCATCGCCTCAGGCGCCTTGCGATACCCAAATGGATTCCGGCTCTGCCACCGCCAAGTGTCCTCACACATTTCCTTCACCCCCCTTGTCGCCTTCCATTTCAGAAGCCGATTCGCAAAACCGGGGTCCGTGTACAGAGACGCCACATCCCCCGGCCTCCTCTCAGCCATTTTTGTTGGAATTTCCTTCCCACTTGCCGCCCTCATAGCAGCCACCAACTCCAATACACTCACGCCATCCCCCGTCCCCAGGTTGACTGGCACACAGCCGAGACTCTTTCCCCCCTCCGCCCTTGCCTCCATCATCCTATCCACAGCAGCCACGTGGCCTTCCGCGAGGTCCACCACGTGAATATAATCTCTCACTCCGGTGCCGTCTGGGGTCGCATAGTCATTACCAAACACACTGAGGGCATCACGGCGTCCGACACAGACTTGTGCGACAAAAGGCATGAGGTTATTAGGGATACCTAAAGGGTCTTCGCCTATCCTCCCTGAGGGGTGAGCGCCGATGGGGTTAAAATACCGCAGGATGAGAATGGACCATTCTGCGTCTGCTTTATGCTGGTCGCGGAGGATTTCTTCGATGAAGAGCTTGGTGCGGCCGTAGGGATTGGTGGCTTGCAGGCGTTGGTCTTCGGTGATTGGCAGCTTTTCGGGATCCCCGTAGACGGTGGCGGAGGAAGAGAATACAAAGTTTTTGCATCTAGGGTGAGAAAGGAGTAGCGGGGAGACGAGATGGTATGTGAATCTAGTTCACTAATCATCGAATATATTAAATTAGCCTCATCCCTTCCCTTGCTTCCTCCATCCCTCCCCCTCCTTCCCTTCCACAAGTACTTACTTGTGCTTATCCATAACCTCTAACAAATTCAGTGTACCCACGATGTTATTATGATAGTACCTCATTGGCTGGCTCACACTCTCACCGACGGCCTTCAGGCCCGCAAAATGAATACAAGCATCAAACGTATACTCTTTGAACAGCCCCTCCAACCCTTTCTTGTCCAGTAGGTCCAATTCTCGGAATTCAAGCGCCCCCGGGGCACACCCTGTAATTTCCTTGACACGTTCCAATGAGTCTTGAACACTGTTGATTAGGTTGTCGACGACGACGATGCGACGGCCAGCCTTGAGGAGCTCGCAACATGTGTGCGAGCCAATGTAGCCCGCTCCGCCTTTTTTCGGGGGGAGACAGAGATAAATTTATTTGACGTCTCTAGAACAATGTACTAAATTTCCAGGCGAACAAGCGGGGAGGGGCAGAAGGATGAAGGTGGGACAGGGAAAGGGGGAAAGAGGTCCGCTCTACACACAGATAGGGACGTACGTCACCGTCTATGGATGGAAGGAAATGAAGATGACAAAAAAAAACATTACGGCGCAACTACTTGCCACACGTACCTGTCACAAGGATTTGTCCAGCAAAAGCTTGGGACTGAGCGAAAAACGCCAGTATCAAGGCCATGAAATAGGGACATCGCGTCGACCCCATGATTGCTGTTGATGCTGCGTTGGGTCGGTTGGGGTGGTGTGGAGGAAATGCAATAATAATGGCTGCCGGCCTGGCCAAAACGCACCTGTCTTGAAATGCACAGAAAGGATTGGGTAAGTTTTTGGCTCGTCAGAAATTCGTTTGAGGTGTTGGCAGGGTGTTCACATGCTTGATGCACGAGGGGAGCCATCAGCTTTGATCAGCTGCCTTCAGTAGTCTCGATGTCTCTCTCTCCCTCTCCCGCTCTCACGAGAGAGGCGTGTGCTTGCTGCTTGTGCCCTTTTGTTGCACACGCTCTGTCCTCCTTTCGCATATCCGCAGACACCTGCGCAGCATACGGAGTGATTTCTTTCTTTGCCTGCATGCGTAGCATGTCTGTTGTACAAGTCAAGCGAGAAAGCCCTGCACAAAGTTGTCGTCTTGGCTCTCTATCATAATCCCCTCGCCTTCCAGGAGGCAGCTTCTGGAGCCTAAACACCCATACCAACACTCTTACGGACAGCACTAGCTACCATGGGCGGAGGTTTAATAACCAAGAGCCTTGGTCTTCTATACCTGCTCTCGTCGGCAGAGGTCTTTGCAGCGGCCCGTCGAATGGACGCGACAACAGCCGGCGCGGCAATCAACAACATGCAGCAAGTCCACCACCATCATGTACGTACATAGACACAGATCGCAAGGGACGGGTCCGGTGCGAGAAGATTGTGGAAGTGCTAGAGTCTTACTGCGATAACCGGTATTGATGGGAGACAGTGTCGCTGTCATGCTTTTCATCCCCCTCTCTACCCCTTTCCCAGAGGTCCTCCCCCCTCCGTCTTTCCCATATTTATCCGAAACACGGGAGGTTGTAGATTCATCGAGCGGAGGCTTTTACGCTGTGGCCATATTTTATGAGATATCCGCATGCCCTTCGTGTCATAACGGGAGGACAAGCGCGGCAGTCGCATTTATCCTCTCACGCAACACACATCTTAGTCCCTTACATTCTTCAACCCCCCCCCTTGTTCCCCTCTCACCAAAACAACAGGGTGAGTGCGTGCATGACCTTGTCAACGCACAGAATGTCGGTGCAGCAGCCGATTCCTCCACATCCCCTTTAGCGAGCTTGACGGAGGGTATCGGTGCCACTTGCAACGATGCAGCCACCAGCACAAGCACCTACAGCAGCGGCAGCAGCAGTAGCAATAAACACCACCATCACCATGGAGCCCGTAATTTGATGACGCGTCGAGGAGGGCATGGAGGGCATTATGCCGGTGCTGCTGATGCAGGAGGGGGGAGTCTGACAACCCTAGGAATGTCCTTACCGTTTTTCAAGATTTTCCTGCAGCTGCTGCTGACGGGCTTGAATGTGGCGTGCTGGTTGGTCCCGATGAAGATCAAGAAGTTTCGGGAGAACCAGGAGTTGATTTCTCTGGCCAATGCCTTCAGCGGGGGGGTGTTCTTGAGCTTGGCATTCGGGCACATGATTCCTCATTCGCTGGAAGGGTTTGAGGCCGCGGGCTACGCGCACAACGTCCCTTTCTTCGTAGTACTGACGGGGTACCTGATGATTTTTTTCATTGAGAAGATAGCCTTCGACACGCATGCACTGATCGATCACCACGGGCATACACACGGGGATGATGCTGCCGCCGCTCCTACTGCCGCTCCTGCTCCTGTACATGCGGTTACGAATGGTGCAAGGAGCAACGGAGGAAAGATGATCCTCACAGCCCACGGAGGCCATGGAGGCAAGGTTCCTGTCACTGCTGCCGCCACAACCGTCACAAGCATCATCACCCCTCCCTCCAGCCCTGCCCCCCAAGCCAGTGGTCGATCTGCTGTCATTCTGCTTCTTGCCCTTGCCGTGCACTCCATATTTGAAACCATGGCGCTTGGCCTGTCTGATACCCCCCTTTCCGCCGGCCTTCTGGCCCTGAGCATCGCCCTGCATCAGCCCGCGGAATCCATCGCTTTATTGGTTGCGTTCCTCAAATCGGGCCTCAGCGAAGGACAGACCACTAGATATCTTTCTCTTTTCTCCACCGTGGGTATGATTGGTGTGGTTCTAGGCTTGGCCGTCTCCTCTTGGGCATCCGCCGTATGGGACTCGATTTTCGTAGCTCTGACTGCCGGGACGTTTCTTTATGTGGGTTGTACTGAGATTGTGGCGGAAGAGTTCGAGGAGGAGCAGGGGAAGTGGAAAAAGTTTGGCGCGCTGCTTGCCGGGGTGGTAATTGTGGGGGCAATAACGACCGTGACCGAGGGCTGGGAGCATTAGGGCAGGGGGAGATCGGAGGCAGGGAGGAAGCGGGTGTGGGAGAGATTAGTGTAGATATAGTCGAGAGGGATAGAAGAAGGAGATGAAGTGGAAGTGAAGAGGAAGAGAGCGACGAGGAGTTAAACGAAATATTCGGTGGCGTTTTCAGTGCGCCACTTCAGGTGTATCGTGCATGCGGGCGTGTGTGATATGCGATTAATTGTGGCCTTGGTATATCGTCTTTCTGTTCAGTTTTTCAGTCCTTTTTGCTACAGCAACAAGTTTCCACAATAACCGCCAAAATCCAAGAGCCCAAAAGCCGTTTACCGAACTAGGTAAAATAAGAAGCAGAAGAGAGGAAAAGAAGAAACAAGTCGAATCAACAACGAAAACCCGAAAATCACAAATACATACTTTGGAATTGGGTGTGTTTTCCGTCACCTGTACGCTGTACACACGTGCCTTTGTCTTTTCCTACTTTGCAATCCCCTACCCTAGTCTTCCTCACTCTCGTCCGGTCCTCCATCGTCGACAATCATCGGCAAGTCATCCTCCTCATCCTCTTCGCCCTCTTTCTCTTCCTTCTGTGCTGCGGCAGCAGTGACAGCAACGGTTGTTTTCATGGCGGCTTTCGCAGACTTAGGCCGCTTGCCACCGTCCGTGCGGGTAGATGGGGAGGAGGAACGAGCTAATGTTAAGTCGCGCTTTGAGCCCGCTTTCTTGTTCTTATCCTCTGCTGCTAATAAAATAGCGGCGGGTGCAGGGCAGGCAACAGCAGCAACAGCACTGGAGGCGATGACCGAGCTTGTCTTTTGCGACCACACCGCCGCTACCTGCGTTTTATCCATCGATGGGAATGGCAGGGAGGGCTTCTCTTTTGTACCAGCAACCGCCGCTTCCCCCTCTTCTTTTCTTCCTCCTCCCCGTTCGCCTTCTCCCGCAGAAGCAGCAGCACAAGGGAAGCTCAATTCAGCACTCCGGATCGCATGTCCCCGAAGCACGTCCTCCTCTTCGTCCAACTTCAACAACGCCGCCGGAATAAATAAAGGAGCGGCCCGAGGGTGAGTAATCGTCTCAGCTACTGCCCGCCCAAGCAAAGCAGCACGTGCCACGCCTTCGTCCGAATCCAAACACAACACACCGAACACGCGAGCCGCCAACGGAGTCAATGCTGAGCCCGCCCCATCCCTCCGCGGGATCAACAGTGCACGGACTGCCAACCCCAAAAAGGCCGCGCGGAGGGGAGCATTCCTCCGTACCCATGATATCCCTCCAAAGGACATCGAAGAAACAGCAGCACCCGGTCGCGGCACCCCGCGATTCAAATCACTCAACCCCGCCCCCACCACTTGCTCCAGGCTCAATCGCCCCTCCATCGACAACAAAGGTCCACATCCCAGCAGCGCCGTCTCCAGCGCTTTAAAAACCGCAATTCCTACCCTCTCCACCTCCTCTATTCCTTGTGTCCCCATCTCAAGCACCTCCCCTATCATCCCTCCTTCCCTCCCTCGCACCGTTGCCGTCTTAGTCAGCGCCCCTCCCTTCTTCTTCTTGCTTCCTGCCCCCTCCGAAATAACAGGTGCAGCAGCCATGGTACTGTTTACCAGCAAAGGCGTACCTGTCGAAAAAAGATGGAGACTCGCATGGTGTGTGAGGAGGAGTAATGCCGGCTCGACTAGGGAAGGAGCAGCAGACGCACCCATCACCAGCACAACCTGCGAAAACAAAGCACATGCTCTCGACCGAAACCCCAGCGCGACTGGCCATGACAACGCACGCAAAACCAAATGAGCGATTCGGGATAAATAACGATGGGCCGAAGAACTAGCAGCTGATAGATAGGACGAAAGGAGGTCTAGCCCGAAGGAGCGGAGGAGAGGTTGGAGCGCCTGTAGAGCAGTAGCAGGAAGAGCAGCAGGCGTAGCACCTAGGTTTGAGTTTCCCCGAGGCATGGAAGATAATAAGACTTCGCACATCCCAAGAAGAGGAAGGGAGGGAAGGAGGACAGGGCTGCTTCCGTGGTGATGCCCAAAGGTAAGCAAGGTAGCCACTGCTTCTAGACATGCCTGAATGCGCGCTCTTGCTGCCAAAGCATAACTTTTGACAACAGCCCCTCCCCCCTTCTCCGGGAGAGGAGGAAATGGTGACAATCCCATTTTATGGGTAGATACATGACTGCTAGCTGCCATTTTGTTGTTCCCGCTACTGCTGCTACAGCTGCTACTCATTTGAAGGAGGGAGGAAGGCACATGCGCCTCAGGCCAGACCTGCTTAAGCGTACGCGCCGCTTCTCCCAGCAGCGTCAAAAGCATCGCTGTCCAATGTCCTCCATCTGAATAGGTAAATGGCACACGCACCAAGCACGCAATCGCCGCCTGCCTAAAGGAGGGGTCGGCGGAGGAGGGGGAGTTGAGGGACGCATAGGCTGCAGCTTCCATTTTAGCAGCGTGGGACTTGAAGCCCATCCCAACGGTGTGGGCACACTTGGCAAGGGTACGTAGAGCAGTGGTATGCACACGGAGGTCGATATTTGCTGCTAAAGCTGTTGAGCGTGTCGTAAATGAGGTATTTCCCTCGTCATCGTCATCGTCGTTGGCAGTAGTAGGAGTAGAAGAAGCAGAATCCGTCGCCGTACAACATCCAAGCAATGATGTGACTAGCCGAGACAAGATATCTTGCTGCACGTGCTGTTTGAGTTCGATCTCTCCTCCATCCGCCCATGCCTTGTCCACCAACGCTCCCACCGCCCGGCACGCAAAAACACGACACACAGGAGAGGAGGCAGGACTCATGCCCGAACGGAGGAGCTGCGTAAGTTTATCCAAATTGGCACTCAAAACAGTAGCAGGGCAATGAACTATGGCCACACTCAAGAGATGAAATGCACCCAGGCGGGCTTGAGGCACACTTTTTACGTGGCCAGTCTCGAGAAGCCAGGCTAGTAGAGACTCGGCAGTGGACCCGTCCTCGTTGCGTCGTAGTAACCCACCTTCCAAGCATGTTCGAGTCTCCTCGCAAGCAGCCCAGACGTTGGAGAGGGGCGGAGAATCCTCGTCTCCGCCTAGTTTGTGCAGGGTTAGCCACTCTAGAGCCATGTTTGTGATGTGCTTGTGTCTTACAAGATAAGAGGGATACGGAGTATCTATGCCGTGAGAACGCCGGTCAGTAAATTGCGAATTTTAGATATCAAAATGCTGCATTCAATACTTTCATTTGTACGACGACCTTATCGGTGGACTTATCTCGGGAAAAAGGCGTGGAGAAGGGCTAAACTTGCCTCACGGCGAGGTGACCACCTCCCCACCCCTACGCACTCAGGTGCCAAAAGCCCCCACGCAAGTGGTCGTTATAAGGTCTAATCTTCCAAGGCATCGGCCCCCAATGCATGTGGATCATTCGCATCACGGACTTGACAAAAAGCCTTGGGTATTCATTGGAAAAGGGTAGGCAAATGGGGGAGGGGAGAATCTAACTAGGGGAGGTCGAGCTTTACCTTTGGTGCCTTTAATCCTTACTTGACCGCTTCCGACAGCAGCCAGTAATTGCAGGCGGCGGCGAAGAGAATTACACGGCCTGTGCGTGTGTGGCTTTGCGTGGTGTGTGGTACTGTGAGACATATTGGATCCACGAGTAAAGTGTATGGGGGTATGGATGGTGGGGACGGAAAATCGCCCCAACAGCTCAATGGCCTCATCGGCTCTCGCCGAAGGACCTTCCGCATTGCCTGCCCCTGCAACCAACAGCAAATGAGCAACCATCGACCACGCTCATTACACTTTTGTACTCATGCATCATACAGGTAGCCCTGCTGCATCGTAAGCCCTGCTGCGCATCAGTCCTCAAAGCAGCCAACCAAAAAAGAGAGGCAAAAAACAGAACGCAGCACTATTCAAAACTTTTGCCCAGTCCCGCCGCCGTCGCATATCACCTACACAACACGCCTACGCAACGCACTTGAGCCATGGCGACACAACGTTCCGGGGCCAAGGGCATGGATTTGTACCGGCGGGTGCCCGCTGACCTGACCGAGACGACCAGTCTGGGTGGGCTCTTCTCCATCGTGGCGGGGTAAGTGCGGGGGCAGAGTAGATGGGGCTGAAGTGTGGAGCACCAACCACGGTCGTAGTGCTCTCACGCTGGAAATTGATTTCAGAGACTCAATCTCATTCTCATTTAATAGGGTATTCATGGCCATTCTTTGTGTCGTGGAGATTATCAGCTTCATGTCGCACACTACCGAGACCATGGTGGTCCTTGATCAAAGCCACGACCAAATGGTACGTCTACGCCCGCCCCTCCTTCCTTTCCTCCCTCCATCCCTACTGCTCTTACTCGCTTGGATTGTCACGACAGAGCATGCATTCTCAATTCTGCATGACCAGCCACGGTGCCCTCCCTTTTGCGTGTCCTAGGTGGGGTTAATCCTTGCTGCTCAATCCTCGCTTCCCTCCCTCCTTCCGTCCCTGCATAGATTCGGATAAATTTCAATATCACCATGCTCGATCTTCCCTGTCGCTTCGCCGTCGTGGATGTACTCGACGTCTTGGGTACCAACCGCATGAACATCACCAAGAACATTGAAAAATGGAACCTTGATGAGGAAGGGCGGCGTCGTTTTTTTCAAGGCCGCAATCGGGAAGAGCGTGAAATCCTCCACGATGACCACCACGCCGAATTGGAAGTCCTGTTGCAAAATGGGGAGCATGCTATCCCGCTTACCGCCGACTCCTTCGACGAATACATGCAGGCAAATGAGTTTACATTCGTCTCCTTTTACGCTCCCTGGTGCGTGTGGTGCCAGCGCCTGGCGCCAACCTGGGAAGCCTTCGCGGAGCACGTGGAAGCCGAAAGCATTCCAATCAAGGTGGCCAAGGTCGATTGTGTGACGCACACACAGTTGTGTAAAGACCAGAAAGTGCATGCTTTCCCTACTCTTCGTTTATTCAACAGAGCGTCGCCGTTGCCACCCGATTATAACACGGACCGGACCGTGGCGGCGCTGGCCAGCTATGTTACCCGGAGGTTGAACGTGGAGGAGAAGAGAAAAAATTGGCCGGAGCGCGATAGGGAGTATGTGGAGCACCCGGGTTGTATGGTACGGTGAGGGAGGGATTGGGGTAGGGAGGGAAGGAGGGCGGGTGGAGGTTGCATATCCATTCGTTACCGCATTGCGCATCCATTTACCCGCAGAGGCTTCACAGTGGAAAAGGCAGGTCGGTAGGATGTGTTTGCTACCGCATAAGGTGTATCACCAATCATTTCGTAAAGACAAGACCATCTCATCCCTCCGTCCCGTCCTCCCTCCCTTCCTCTTTGCCTCCCTCAGCTCTCTGGCCACTTGCTCGTGAACCGCGTTCCCGGGAATTTCCACATCGAAGCAAGAAGCAAGGCCCATAACCTCAACGCTGTCTCGACAAACTTGTCACACGTCGTCAACCACCTCTCTTTCGGGCCTTTGTATCAAGACGAAGTCTTGACTCGATTAGAAAAATTTTCGTCGGAGTTTTACGTCTCCAATTCTTTGGATGGACGGATGTTTGTCCTGGACGAGTACCACAAGGCACATCACCACTATGTTAAGGTGGTCGGGACATTGTATGAGGTTCCGCAACGCTGGGGGAAGGAAGACATGTTCACCTATCAGATGCTGCCGGAGGTAAGGAGGAAGGAAGGGAGGGAGGGAGGGCAAACAGAGTGGAGAATCATATTTGACTTATGTTTTGACGCAACAAAAGGGGCCAAGCATTTCACACCAATGGATGTATTATCACCCTATCACCAAATGGCTGTGGATTAAGAGTGGATCCCCAAGACGGCGTTTGTATGTAAATATGGAAATTCGAATATATCGAGCCACAGCCCCGGAATGTTTTTCAAGCCGAACGGTGCTCTGGCACATTCTAGTTGTCCATATTTACACACAATTGCACTATTGGGGATCGACACCTCATCTACAACTATTTGGTGATAGGGTGATAATACATCCACTACTTGACTCCTTTCATTACGTCCAAACATGAGTCAATGAGGGTGATGGCGATCGGCTTTTTCTTTCGCGACGTAATTCTCGATAATTTATTCTTACATTCCTTTCACTCCCTTCCCCTTAAATCTCAAATAAATGCATAGACGTCTGTCATGTCCTACGCCGTGGACGATGTGCCCGAAGCGAAGTTTTCCTACGAAATCTCCCCCATGGCCGTGATTGTCAAGAGGACCGGCCGCCGATGGTATGAATTTGGCACCTCTCTTTTTGGTATCTTGGGAGGTACTTTCACCGTTGTGGGCTTGTTGGACTCGACGTTGCATCGGCTTCTCAGGCCATCGACGAAACTAAGGTCTTAGGGAGGGACAGAAGATGTGTAGATTGGAGGGAGGCAAGTGATGCTGCCAGTGCCAGAGATAAAGACAGTTTAGGACAGATGAGCTACGCAACAGCAGCAGTAGCAACACGCAATTAAAAAACCAAAACATCAGCGACAACGAAAAAGCACCAATTCGTCAATGGAAATGTACGGGAAAGCAAGTCGAATGCGCGTCCTCCTTCTTTCTTATTTCTCCGTCTTGAGAGCCATGTGAGAAGGCAATGACGCCCCGGGCTCTTCCTCCATTTGCCCCTTTCCTTCTTTGCATTTCATGCGCTTATCCCCGCCTTTACACACACAAATAGAGCTACCGCGATCATCCACAGCCTCCTGCGTTTATCCAGGAGCTCCCGGGATGTTGCATGGCTGGATAGGTTTTCTTTGAGCCCTGATTGCTACACGATCATCATCAGCAACATCATTCATGCCCCCCCCCCTGCATCTCGATCGACAGCTTTGTACGTGTACGACTGACACATAAACAAACGCCACACCCACGTGAAGGAAAGCATGGCGCATCGGAAGAAAGTACTGTTTAAGTACATAATCCTGGGAGACTCGGGGTAAGTATATCGTGAGAGGAGGACAGGTGGGAGGAGCTCGAATCCAGTGTAGGCCGGTTGTGCACTCCTTCTATGCACACCCGTACAGCTTGCTTGCATGGGGCGTGAGTAGGAAAGCTGGAATTTTATTTATGACCTCACTCTGTCAACTTACGACTTAACACCGGTTTCCTCCCTCTTTTTTTCCTCCCTTCTCTCGTTGCGCATAGGGTGGGTAAGACATGCCTGATGAACCAGTACGTGCAAAAGCGCTTCGACAAGACATACAAAGCCACCATCGGGGCGGATTTCCTGACCAAAGACGTGATGATAGATGATAAGCTCGTCACTTTGCAGGTACGTCGCGGCGTTATCAAGTTTGTAAGAATTGGGGGAAGTGTCTTGGGTTTCGTGTCGCGAAGGATGAGACGAAGCTTGGCTTGTGCAGAAAAAGCAACAGTACAGGATCCATTTTCCCCTCCTTTCTTTCTGCTCAAATTATCGTCTTTTATCCTTCCAAATCCCTCAATGGTCATTTCACTGACGGGGTAGATCTGGGACACGGCCGGGCAAGAGAAATTCCAGTCGCTGGGCCAGGCGTTTTACCGGGGCGCGGACGTATGCATGCTCGTCTATGACATCACTAACCCCAAGGTACGGTAGAGGAAGAGGGGGGTAAGGAGGCAGGAGAGGATGGGATAAAGACAGATGTACTGGCAAAACGCGCAGGCGCTTTCTTCTAGGGAACAGAAGTGATGAATCTCAACCATTCTACCTCCCCTCCTCTTCCCTTTCCCCCTCCCTCCCTCCTCCCTCACTCCCTCCTCTTCTAGTCTTTTGAAAATCTGGAGCACTGGCGTACGGACTTCCTCCACAACGCCTCCCCACCCGACCCAGACAATTTCCCTTTCCTTGTGCTGGGAAATAAGGCTGATTTGGAATCAGAACGGAAGGTGACCAAGCAGAAGGCAATGGCGTGGACCAAAAGCAAGGGCCCGAAGGCCATCCCTTACTTCGAGACGAGTGCCAAGGATGCAACTAGGGTAGAAGGCGCCTTCCTGGAGGCGGCCCAGTTGGCGTTGGCGCGGGTGTCTCAGGAGAAGGATGAGTGAGTGGAGAGGGAAATGAAAAAAAGAGGGAGGGAGGGAGGGAGTGCGGAAGGAGAAGTGCGCGTCAACATACCCGAATGCTTCAGAACGAATACTTCGGCCTGCATTTTGACTCACCTACTCTTCGCATCATCTCCCTTTCTACTCTCTCCTTCCTCCATCTTACGTAAACAGCTACTTCCCCGATACCATCAACCTCGCCCAGCCCATGCCGAGGAGGGGCGCCGAGTCCTCCGCCTGCTGTTAGAGGGAGGGAGGGCGGATCGGCAGGAAGGATGGGGTGAGAGAATGATTTTGGATGTATAGCGAAATAGTACCAGTAAAGAGTAGCAGCAGCAACAACAACAGCAACAACAACAGCAGCAACAGCAGCAGTTGCAGGGGCGTGCAGAGTAAGAGAAAATGTCGGGAGGGTAGGAGGGAGGGAGAGAGGAGGGAGGATAGGAGACACTGGATGAGCAAGGAACCAAAGGTGGCTCGGCGGGTGATCAATCAGCAAGTGGAGGGGAGACGACAGGAGCGGTCTTCTGCTTGCTGTTCTTCTTGTTGCTCTCGTTCGTCTTCTTGTTCTTTTTCTTCTTCTTTTTCTTCTTCTTTTTCTTCTTCTTCTTGTTCTTCTTCTTCTTGTTGTTCTTCTTCTGCTTCTTCTTTATTATATGTTTGCTTGTCATTGTCGCCGTCACTTTCTGAGTAAGGTGGACTCCCTCGCCATCTCTTCCCTTGCGTATCCGTCGGCCGTTCTGTTACTGTAGGATTTTCTGCAGTTTCTCTTTCTTTTCGTAAACCTTCCTCTCGTGCGGGCAAGCACATACAATCAATCTGATATGTCCTTGACTTCTTATGCTCTTCGCTTCATCTCTCTCTCCCTTCCTTACTTCCTTTGCCTCATGTCTACTCCACCATCTCTGTCCGTCCCCACTTTCGGGTTTCCCTCGCTCACACCTGTTGCCATGCAGACGTCTCACTCAAGCTGCCACAGCCGTCAGTTTTCTATCGTCCGCTCTTTTTTCCCTCCTTCCCTCCCTCCTTCTCTCCCTCCTTCCCTCCCTCCCTCCCTCCTTCCTTCCTTCTCCCTACACTTTCTGAAGCAACTCCACAAACTGTTGCGTCTCTTTCTCCCCACACTCCGTCCAGTCCTCCACCGCCATAAACGCTCTAAGCACCTCTTGCGCCTCCTTATTATACCGCAATACCTCCCGCCCCCCCTTCCCTCCCTCCTCCTCCTCCCCCTTTCCCGCCTCCTCCGCCTCCTTTTCCTCCTCCTTTTCCCCCCCTCCCTCCTTCCTCCACGAAAGAGGACGAGGAAGGGGATGAATCGACAGAGTACCCTCCACGAGACAACGCGCGACGTGCTCCGCTCGTTTCACCAAAGGTGAGGCAAGCCCTGCTAGAACTGCGCACGAAAAACCGTCAGAAGAAGTAGCGACGCCTTTCGTCAGCTTGAACAAAGGGACGACTGTCTGAATACTGCTGCTTCCACTGCTGCTCGTAGAGGGAGGGTTAGAGGAGGGAGCGGGGGGCGGTACAAACACGTCCATGCGGTAAGATATCTCGTAGGCGAGGTGAGGGGAGAGGAGGCCCTTGCGTTGAAAGAGCTCGAGAAAATGCGTCGTGACAAGCGCGCGGGCACCCAGGATATGCAGGCGGGAGAGGCAGGCGACCAGCAGAGCCAGGCCGTCGGTCTCGGCGGACCCTTTGCCAAATTCGTCCACTGGGTGTGGAAAGAGGGAGAGAGGATGGGAGGGAGATGGGCTGAGAACAATACGTTGTCTTTTCTCTCGTCCTCTCGCCCCCTTTCCCTCCCTCTCTTCTGCGCCTCTGCTGTGACGTACCTAGGATGAGGGAGGAGGGGGTGGCATTCCGAAAGACAGCGTTCATTTGACTAGGGGAGGAGGAGGGTGGGGTGTGGGGGCCCACAAGGTGCGGAAACCCAGTCGACTATTGCTGGGTGTGAACCCTCCCTCCCTCCCTCTCCCTCCCTCCCTCCAGCCCCTACCTGCAATCTATGGTAAAGGTACTTTGCTGCACTGTCACCGTCTCAGCACTCGCAATCCTGGTGTAGATCCCGTCCACCAGCCCAATCAAGGCTTGCTGGCACGGCAGGAAGCACCCAAGGTGGGCGAGGTAAGTCAGCACGCCCACCGTCTTAATATACACACTCTTCCCCGAGAAGTTGGGACCGGTCACGACTGCCAGGCCTCGCCCTCCCTCCGGCCGCCGCTTCTGCCGCCTCTCCTGCTGCTGCTGCTCACCCTCCTCCCCCTCTTCATTCGCCTTCTCCTTTTCGCTTTTTCCACTTCCCTCCTGCTGCTGCCTGTCGGATGACTCCCCGCCCTTGCCGACCAGAAAGACATCATTGGGGATGAAGACTTCCACGGCCAGTTCCTGCGGGGAGGGAGGCAGGAGGAAGGAAGAAGTACGTAGGAAAGAAGATATAACTGGAGGAAGGAAATTAAAGAAGGAGGGCACGCGTACCCTCATGGGGCGCAGACGTCGTCGATGACCCTCAAGGTTCTGCATCCACGTCGTCTCCGTCACCCTCCGAGTGGTACCACCCCAACCTCCCCTTGGGAGAAGACAAGCCCTCCCACTCCCCCTCCTTCCCTCTCTCCCGCCCTCCCTCCTTCCTTCCCTACCTGCAAGGGGTGCCTTCCATCTTTGACGACCACCACCTTGTCCTCCGTGATCATGGGCTTCACCCAGGCCAACCCCCCCGCGACCTGGGCGAAGGACAGGAGCACATCGACCTCTGCGCAGGCACGCACTGCCTCTGTGAGTGGGACTTCCTCTTTCAACACCTGCGCGGGGAAGACGGTAGAGAGGGGGGGAGGGATGGTTAGGCTGGATGATCTATCTCGGCTCTCCTCCTTTCCTCACTCCCTCCTTCTCTCTCTCCCTCCCTCACCTACCTCTTCTCCCACCGCTCGGAGCAACGTCGCCTCTCGGTCGTGGATCGCCGCAGCCAAGTCGCCGATGCTGTCGTCCAGCACGTCCATCCGCGGGGTTTTGTAGTACACCGACTCGCCCTCGGCAAAGACAAAACGGAAGCGCGGGTCGGTCTCCACGGCCACTTTCTCACTGGCTTGCACGATGACCAGGAAGCCGACCTAGGGGAGGGGAGGGAGGGAGGGAGGTGAGGAAGAGGGTTTCCGGTGAAAACGATTCAAGATCAAAGTAGAAAGAAATGCGAAAAAAAGAGCATGGCCTACCTGAGGCAGAAACTGCACCGACACCGTGGATAGCAAGCGCGACGCCTGCTCCGCCAAAACATCTCGTGCCTCCCCACTCAAAAACTCCTCCAAATTGTCGTACTCTGCCCTAAGCCGATCCAACTCGGCATCACAGCCGGTCCTCACCGCCACCACCTTACTCTCCTTCGTGATCTCCAGATCAACGACACAAGTAACCACCTCTTGCACCCTCCTCACTGCCTCCCCCGAAATCCGTTCCAAGACCCCCCGCACCACCCGGGCAGCCCCTCCCTCCTCCTTCCCCCCCTCCACCACTCTTTCCTGCCGGATTGCCACGTGGCCAAGCACGATTAGGCAGTTTTGTAGGAGCAAAACATGTTGAGCCGTATTCGCGAGCGTCAGCCAATCGTTCACCGTGGCTCCAGCCCTCTTCACCCTCAATAGCACCCTGCCCACATCCCCCACCCTCCCGAGCAACCGCCCCGCATTGTTCACCACCTCCATCGCCTCCCCTTGCAGCAACAATTCAACCATCATCTGCCTCTCCTCTATCTTTTCCACACAACGCAAAGGCCGCAACATCCACTCCTTCAAAACCTTCCTCCCCGGCCTGCTCCTCGTCTGATCCAACAAACTAAACAACGAAAACCCCTCCTTCGCCTTCCCCCTCCCATTGATCACATTAGGATGTTTCTCCTCATGAAAAATCTGCAAGCTCATCAAGGCGTTATTGTCCAGCCTCACAAACCCCGCAAGGTCGAACCTCCTCAGCCTCCCCACCGGCACCCTTCCCGCCATCTCAAGCGAAAACACACGCCCCTGCAAATGAATCAGCAAGGCGCCCAAAGCCTTCACCAAAAGCGGCTCCTCCAGAAAGTCGATCACACAACTCAATCGGTCGTAATTCCTTCGTGGATCTAACCCTCCAGCTCCTGCTCCGCCCTCTCGCCCTCCTCCCCGGCTTCCAGAGATAAGGCTTTGGAGCATCCGCCCGTCTTCCCTATCTTCAACTTTCGTTCGGCTGGCTTCAGCAAGCTCCCGGACTTCCAAACAGGTGCACAGCTGAGTGATGGCACGTCGCAAATCCCAGTTGCGAGCCTGATGGGGATGGAGAGGGAGGGTTAGTGAGGAAGGATTGCAAATGTAGGAAGGGAGGGTACGATGGGAGGAGGAGGATGCGTACGTGCCTTGGCCACCTTAATGTAAAATTGGGGGCGATCCTCCGAGATGGCGCACCCCAGGAGCTTGCAAAAGTCTTCGTCGGCGAGAAGGTATGCATCGATGAGGAAGGAAGTGGGGCCGAGGTGCAGCTTGAGGGCTTGGACCGTCTCCCGGAAGTCGGAGCCCACTGTGTGGAGGAGAGGGAAATAAATAGGGAAGGACGAGGTGAGGCAGATGAATGTCTGACGCGAGACGTGACACTGGGCCAGGTACGCCTTAGATATTCTCCCCCTCCCACGCTTCCCCACGCGCTTGTTTATTTCGATGACTCACCCAGCAGCTCGTTGACGTAAATGGTGCTCCGTTCCTCGTCAAAGCACGCGTAACCAAGTTTATTGGCCTGGCGCGCTACAGCCATGGGCACGCCACCGTCTCCTCTTCCTCCTACTGCAGGATTCTGTCGACACCAAGGCGCGCCACCGCCCTGCCTATCCTCCTCGTCCTCCTCCTCGTCGTTTTCCTCCTCCTCCTCCTCGTATTTATTTCCGTACGCTCCCATCCGTTCCTCTTTGCTTTTCGCCGTTGATGTTCGTCCCAACGCCCCCTTCTTCTTCGGTTGCATGGTCATATCGTTGATATATTTATATTTATATGCTAAGCTGTGCGTATCGTGGGTGTTGGTGGCGTGAGGAGTGAGTGAGTGGGACGTAGAAGAAAGAGAGGAGAAGGGAAGATGGAGGTAGTGGGGCTGCAGCGAGAGGAGTCAGCGATGTTGCTCACGGACGTTGACGAGAGCCGCTTGATGAGGCCTGGGCACACAAGCAGGGTAGTGTTGCTGTGTGAAATGATGTCGCAAAGCAGGGCAGTGGATGAGATTTGCATTAATAAAGAGTGCGCTTCTTGTGCTCTTCGCTTGAGACAGGAGGTTTTCAGAGCCAATGAAGGCATCAACTTAACACCACACGTCCTTATCCTCCACCACTACAGTCTCGAGCGATGCCTGCAGCTGATGCCGCTGATCGGGCAGCCAACGGCACTTCGTCATCACCCTCTCCGCCAGCCTCTTCCTCCCCATCTCCACCAACGCAGCAAGGTGCCTCCAAATACGCCATCCGCCTCTTTGGCCCCAAGGACGATCATAGCATCTGCAAGATCTACATTGAGAAAGCCAAGAAGAGTACGTTTATTTGTTCGTTTGCGCCTCTCCTGAGATCTGTATTCTCATCCCTCCCGCTCCCTCTCTCCCTTCCTTCCTCACTTACTCAGCCCCTCGCGTCCAAGAACTAGTCGGAGCCATCACCGACCTCGGTTGCCCCATCGACCTCGACACCATGGTAGACTGTCGCAAATGTAGCATAGCAGCCACCGGCGGCTTTATTGCGAATCATCAAGGCCTAAAAGAAGGGGACTACAAGCCAAAAGTAGTGGTGTGTGAGGATAATTTACTCGGGTCTCACTACGTGGCCCAGACCCTGGCACATGAGCTCGTGCATGCTTATGATCAATGCCGTGCGAAAGTTAATTGGAGGAGTTGTTACCATTATGCTTGTACGGAAATACGGGCGAGTACGTTGAGTGGGGAGTGTGATTTTGTTGAAGAATTTGACAGGGGGAATTTCGGAATGCGCGCGCAGCATCAAGAGTGCGTGAGGAGGAGGGCAGAGTTGAGTATGATGGTGAATGAGTCATGCAAGGGCAAGGCGAAAGAGGTGATTGAGAAGGTGTTTGCACGGTGTTATCAGGACACGGCGCCGTATGACAAAATACCTTGAGTCGGAAATAGGGGGGTGATGGAGATATTGGAGGGCTAGAAGGAGAAAGAGACGTCAGAAGAGCAATAGCAAAATAGTTCAGGCGGGAGGAAGAAAGGGAGGGAAAGGAAAGGCAAGAAAGTAAAAAGAAGAAGACAGACAACGCATCTTAAAGCAGAATTGATACTTCACTTTCTCGCTTTTTTTCGTTATATAGCTAATCAGAGTGTCAACTTCTGCACGGCTTAATTAATTGTCTTTCTTCTTTCTTCAAACCTAAACAGAGTCACTAAATTTCTCCCCCGCTCCTTTCCTCCCTAGCACTCCGTATGTATGGCTAGGCCCTCCATTCCTCCATGCCCTACCCGACCACCAACCACACCTCTTCGTCATCCTCCTCCTCCTCCTCCTCCTCCTCCTCTTCCTCTCCGTCCTCCTCTTCCTCTTCCCTTTCGTCCTCCTCATCACCCTCCTTCACTTCTCCTTCTTCCCTTCCTTAAATTAATCCATGCCCTTCCTTCGCCCCCCCCAATGCTCCATGAGCCCGCTCTCCTCTCTCCTTTCCACCACTCCCTCCTCCTTCTCCTACCCCTCCTTCCCCCGCTCCGAGGATGACATCCAACAAACCCGGATGCTTCTTCGCCCCCTCCATAAACTCTTCCAACGTCACCTGATTATCCTTATTCTGATCAAGACTATCAAATAACTCCGCTATGCTTTCCGCTATCTCGTACGCATCCGCGTCCATCTCCATGAACCTGGGATCAAACGACGCCACTGGAGGGGGTAACCTTCCTTTTTCCCCGCCTCCTTTTTCTCCCATCCTCCCTCCCCCCTCCACCACCTGAGCGGTCTCCCCGTCATCGGACGCAACCACCATAGGCCCTCCTCCTGCTGCCGATCCTGCTCCTGCTCCTTCCACCGCCGCCGACGCAACGGGCGAATCGCCCACAACGTGCATCCTCGCAGATTCCTGCTCCCGCTGCTGCTGCACGAGGTGATGAACCGCCAAACTCTTCCTCCTCGTGTGCACCAGCACCTTCGTCATCTCTTCCCTGGAAATCGCCCCGCTGTTATCCTCATCAAACACCTCGAAACAAAACTTCAGCGCCGCAGTCCCCCGCAGCCTGAATTTGCTCACCCCCACCAAAAACTCCCGATAGTCCACATCCCCCGTTCCATTCGAATCGAACACCTTAAATATCCTTTCCAGCGGCAAATGATCCAGGCCTAAGCGTGTCATAATCTCCCTAAACTGGCCGAAATTCAGCACCTTCCCCCCCACATTTCCCTCGAGGGTACTTGGGCTCGTCATTGCATTCTCAGCCGCTACTCGTCCAAACTCCACCTTCAGCATCTCAAGCTCCTCCTCCGAAAACAACCCCCGCAAGAACTCCTCCTCCTGCTTCCTCTCCTCTCTCCCTTCTTTCGCTTCCTTCCCACCAGCAGCAGCTGCCGCTGCCGCCAATTTCACCCTCTGCATCCTCGCCGAGCCAACACATACCATCACCGCCGCCCGGAACTTCTGCCTGGCGCTGAACAATTTCAAGCTTTCCAAAGTCCCCGGCAGGTCCTCCTCCGACACCTGCTCATGCTCCCTGATCCACGGGTGATCCAACACCTCCTCCACCGTCAGCCTGTCCGCCGGCTTCTGCCTCAGCATTCGCTTCACCAAGTCCTTTGCCCCCTCTGAGACCTGGCTCCAGTTCCGACCGTGAAAGCCCCAATGGGCTGTCTTGATCTTCTCAAAGATCTCCTTGTGCGTCCGACCGTAGAACGGCGGCGAGCCACTCAAAAGGATAAATAAGATTACCCCCGCGGCCCAGATATCGCTGGCAGCACTATACTCATAACTTGTTAATACTGCGGGGCAGATGTACCCAGGTGTACCCACCAAGTGCCTGTCCACCAATTTATCCGTCGGAGAGGAGACGAGTGCCGCAAGGCCAAAGTCAGTGATTTTTAAGGGAGAGTCTTCGGAGGCAGTTGAATAGATGCAGTTTTCGGGCTTAAGGTCCCGGTGGAGGATACCCACAGAGTGCAATGCACCCAGGGCACGGACAATCACGCCCGTAAGCAGGCTGGCGTCTCGTTCGGAGTAATGGCCTTTCTTCACGATGCGGTCGAATAGTTCCCCGCCGGAGAGGATCTCGAGGACCATGACTATCTTCTCCGCATCCTCAAATGTGTGCTTAAAGTTCATCAAATTAGGGTGATGCAGCTTCCGAATGCGGCTCATTACCGCCACCTCCGTCCGCAGCAATTGTTTGGCCCGCTCGTTGTGCCGGTAATTCTTGGCCGGGATTACCTTCAGCGCTACTTCCTCCCCCGTGATCTTCTGCACGCCTAAGTAAACTGTGCTAAAGCTGCCCTTGCCGAGCACGCGTCCCAGGTCATACACTTGCTCCACCCGTGGGTGGTTGGACGGGAAACCGCCGCTCTTTGGCGGCGCGGGGGCGGCACCGTGGGGCGGCGCCGGCGGCGCCGAGTTGGTCGTAGCCATAGCTTGTGGCTGCTGCAACAAGTTGGGAGGGAGTTGGAGGAGTGTGACCTGTAGATAATGGTGACGATGTTGCGTATGGGGTTGATGTCAAAGTCCATCTTGATTGGAATTGAATCACGACAAATGAGGGCCAGGATGAAGAAGAAGACACACGTGTCTAACAGACTTGTCAAAATGTGAAGGATGCTGCGGGGGTTCGTTTTAGGCGACAGGTGAAGCTAGGCGAATGGCAGGAAGGTCTACCATGGTGGCAATGTGGGTGCGGGCTGGTAATGAGAAGGTGCACCTCTTCACACACGCCTCGTCTGATCTCATTTTGTTTCTTTTGCCATTCACACCGTAGCCGACAACCGCCGAAACATTGGGAGGCGACGACTTGAAGGGACAAAGAAGAGATGATGCAGCCCGCGAGGGGCTGTGGGGGGGGGATGAGGTTGTTTGTCGTACACAAAGCCGTTGAATATTTAAAATGTTCTCCCGAGATCCAAACGCCTAGTGGCGTGCCCTGCACCTGGCGGTTCCTCTCCAAGTCAATCATGCAATCTCCAACAAACCTGTGTGTCGTATAAGGTCACCTTACCTCGTGTATGTACCTGGCTGGATTCGTGGGCATACCTTGGTTTGTGAATCCCTTTGCCTCGCAAGTCCAAGCAAGTGCACGTCGGCTTTCAACAGCTTTTCGCGAAGACGCGCCCGTCGTCAAAGAAAACATTCCGTTGGGGCCGCTGGCCGCCCAAGCGGGTGCAAGGGATATATATGGAGGGATAAACGCATACTAGCTGTACGGCTTTGCGAGCTTCGTGCTTGGCACTTGGTTTCCCACCCAATAACACGGCAAGCATGCTCGCACAAACACACTCCATTCACTCACTTCTGGCTCTCCCTCTTTATTTCTCTGTCTCCTTCTTTCAGACGCCACGGGTTGTGGGTGCGCTCTCACCTCTATCGTCGTCGTCGTCGTCGTTCCGACTGTCCTCGGCACTGCTGTGTGAGCGTACTAATATCCCAACGGCCTCGTCGTCCTTCAGGACCTTGACCACCACCCCAGCCAGGTACCAACCTCATCGTCGATACCCTTTCTCTGTCCGTCCTCGGGATAGTCTGTCGATCAACCACCACCTCTCTGCTGGATCCGATTGATCTCCTTCTAGATACCTGTATTCGCGTGCGTCCCGACAACAACAATCTAGCATTCTATCATGCTCGCGCTCGCCTTACAAGCGGGCTCGTTGGCTACAGGCGCCCCCACACCAGGCAAATCACTCGACAAGCAGGGTTCTGCTCACTTGCCCATCGACTTGTCCTCTACCCTCCCCCGCCGCAATTCTGAGGACGAAGCCTCTTGGGAGGAGGGCAGTAACCATAGCCCCAACTCAGAGATGGGGAGCCCGTCGGCGGGGATAAACAACACCCACCGTAATAGCAGCACCGGAAATGCCCCATATGCCACCCACGCCACCAAGAAGGGCAGCTCTACCCAGTCCTCTCATGTGGCCCTTGATTTGCGAGTGCCCTCTGCGGTGAAGAAGTTGCGCCAGACAGAAGACCGCCATCAGCAGCATTTGGAGCTGGCCTGGGACTTTTCCTTGGCCGTCAAGGCGACGAAGCAGGAGCAGAAGCTATCGGGGACGTACACCAAGGACCTTCTGACGAATGTGGCAGGCTCAGTGAAGAGTGGCCAGATGATGGCGGTGATGGGCTCATCTGGGGCGGGGAAGTCGACGTTTTTGGACTGTGTCTCTCTGCGGAACCAGCAATTTACGGGAAATGTGTTCATCAACAATAAGCCGGCGGATGAGAAGTATTATTTTATGACGGGCTTTGTGTACCAGGAAGATTTGTTCATCCCCACCATGACGGTACGCGAACACTTGACGTTCCATGCCATGGTGCGGATGGACCAGGAAATCGCGGTTGAGCAGCGGCTACAGCGGGTGGAGGACGTGTTGGTGGAAGTGGCCATGTCGCATTGCCCCGATACGATCATTGGGGGCGCAGGCACGGGCTACCGCGGGCTCTCGGGGGGAGAAAAGAAGCGGCTGGCATTTGGCACGGAATTGTTGAACGACCCGAGTATTATCTTCGCGGATGAGCCGACGTCAGGTACGAGGGAGAGAGAGAAAGGAGAGGTGTGTCCGGTATGGGATGTGAGTGTATCTGCTTTCTGACTCTTACTTCACTTTTATGTCCTTTTTCTACGCGTGTGAGGTGAAATAGAGAGCTTACTTCTACTTGCAGTGTACTTATATTTCTCTCCTTTCCTCCCTCCCTTCAGGCCTCGACTCCTTCATGACCCGAGGTGTTTGTACGACCATGCGCGAGCTAGCCGATGATGGAAAAATCATCATGTGCGTCATCCACCAACCGTCCTCGCAGACATTCGATCTTTTCACCCACCTCCTCCTCCTCGCCAAGGGACGTGTCGTGTACAATGGCCCCATGGCCACGTTGCAGTCTTACTTCTCCTCTCTTGGGGTTATCTGTCCCCGTTTCCACAACCCGGCTGATTTCTTTATCAACCAGATTTCGATAGTCCCTACCAAGCAAGAAGCCTCAATGGCGCGTCTGAAGCTGCTGTGGGACTCGTATGAGGGCTCCAATCTCGCCAAGGGGAACATGGCCTGGAAGGCCGACTTGTCGAATGAGGACCGTATGGCGAAGCACAGGGCGGTGAGCATGAAGCATTTTCATGCCTCCATGGGGACGCAGTTTTACTACACCATGAAGAGGAATATCCAAAATGAGTATAGGTATGTCTATGTCTTGTCGTCCTTCCCCTCCTCCTTGTCTCTCGTATGCCTGCCCTCCCTTTATTTCTCCCTTTCTTCAGGCGCCGACCATAATAATGCGTTCTTTCATGGCATCCGGATAAGAAGGGACATCCCGCATGGGATTCAGCCTCCCCTTTGTCTTCTTCCCCCCTCCCTATCTCCTCCTTTCCTCTCCTCCCTTTCTCCTACGGCATGAATCCACTCATGTACCCTTCTGCCTTCCTTCCTTCCTCGTTTCCTCTTTTCTTCCTTCCTCACACCTAGACGAGCAACGGAGGTGAAGGCCAAATTCTTGAACGCGATCGTTATGGGCTTCATCCTCGGCATTATCTATCACGGGCAAGACGACACCCAGCAGTCCGCAAAGAATATCATGGGGCTCTTCTTCCTCATCATCATGTTCCAGACAATGGTCTCCATGTTTGGCGTGCTGCAGGTAAGCCCTCCCTCCCTTTCTCCCTCCCTCCTCAGGAAATTCCATGCGGACAAGCAAAGCAAGACGAAAGCAGCACCCAACCTAACCCCCTGCTCTCCTTTCCATCGTCCTCTCTCTTTCCTCCTCTCCCAGGCTTTCCCCTCCGAGTGCAAGGTCTTCATGCGCGAGAATCTGTCAGGCGCGAACCGCGTCAGCTCCTACTTCCTCGCCCGGACCCTCAGCGAGCTGCCTTCAACCATCATCTACCCGGCAATATTCTCAGCAATTGTCTACGGCATGGCGAACCTGCAGCCGACTGCCGGGAGGTTTTACTTCTACCTGTTGACGATCATCCTGGTGGCGAACTGCGCGACGTCGGTGGGGTACATGATTAGCAGCTTGACGAGCCACGAGGCGGTGGCTTATGCCTTGGCGCCTCTTTTCCTGATGCCCATGGCATTATTTGCTGGCTTGTTGCTCGATCTCAACACGATCCCTATCTGGCTTCGGTGGCTGGATTTCTTCTCCATCATTAAGTATGGGTACCAACTATTGATTATCAACCAGTATAATGAGAGGGAGTTGAGCTGTACGGGCGCTTTATTCTGTCGATGGAAGACGGGAGCCGCGGTGATGGACTACGTGGGGACAAGCCCTGATAGCGTGGGGGAAACGCTCGTGGTGTTGATGGCTCTTATCGTAATTTTTAGGCTATTGGCGCTATGGTTTTTGACAAGGAAGAGTAACAAGGCGCATTAAAAGAAGGGAGGAAGGGAGATGGACAAGGGTTATGTACGTTTCAGTTTGGCCGTCCGCATTTTTGTTCTAAGAGTGTGAGAGGAAAATTTGAGTGGAAGTGAGTTATGCATATGAAAGAAAGGTTGGGAGAGAAGGGGAAGGGCAGAGTCTATTCTTTAACATTAGTAGAACATCCTGGTATAGGAGCGAAGGCGACCGTGTGAATAAGAGAAAGAAGGGAGAAATAAAGGAAGTAGGAAGAACCGAAAGAAAAAGTGAGTGAGAGACCACATGTTTTCATTTATCCACAACTGTTGGTGTGTGACAAAGGGCGCAGGAAAGACAAGGAGGAGGAGGCGGAGGCGAAGTGTGTGAACAGAAGAGATGCAAAGGAATGAAGCGAGGGGCGGGGGGCAATGCTCTTCCGTCTTTTCTTCATTACGAGAAGAAAGAAGAAAATGAAAGAGAAAAGAATCGGTCAGAGCCAAAACTTAAGGCATTGAGACAGGAGATGGAAGAGGAAAAAAATGAAGGGGGGGGGAGGAGGAGGACGAAGATAGACAGATTAAGAAGGAGATAAAGAAACGGAGAGTAAGAGATAAATTGTGTGTACTAGGGCGCTCTTAAAGCCTCTCATGGAATGGACGGATATCGGGAGGGAAGGAGGACAACAGCAGCAGCAGCAGCAGCAGCAGCAGCAGCAGCAGCAGCAGCAGCAACAACAACAACAACAACAACAACAACAACGGCAACCGCAAGAACGACGACGACTCTGATGACGCCAAGAAGGAGGGCACAGGCAAGCAGGCTAGCTAGAGCATGCGGGAGAGAGCGAGATGCGGGAAGCTTGGAGGTGGAGAAAGAGAGGGAGCATGTTAGCTAGCTTAAGACGAGAAGGAAGAGGGGGAAGAGAAATATTTAAGCGGAAAATCAGTCAGTCCTTGTCGTTGTCTCAATTTAAAGAAAGTGTTTCCGACTTCTTTTTTTGAGTGTTTTTGCTTGCGGCCGGGGACTCCTCCATCGATTTGTCTCCCTTCTTCGTATTTACTCCCGCTGGTATCTATTAAAATGCGGGCGTTTACTCCCATTCGTTTATCATCTTTGGCGCCCTCCCTCCTTCAATCCCTTAAGTCTTGGTTTCCATCTTCTCTCTCCCTCTATTATATACGGCCTCTCTCTCTTATTGAACCACACACAGACCCATCGGGCATTGGCAACCATACATGCATCCACCGGGCAGAGCTAACAGGTAGAAGGTCCCTCCTTGACGAAACTTAGCCGCCTGAACCGTCGAGCCCCGAGACCTCATAAACCCGATCAAGACCCCAACCAATGCTGCGCCACCCACCACACCCCTTCCTCCCTACGTCCCTCCCTTACGCCACATAATGGAACTTGGCCGTCTTCAGCGTCGACCACCTGAACCGCTTGTAGAAACCCGTCAAGGCTAAAGCAGCTAGCAACGCCCCAATCCACTGCACACCCGCCTTCTTCCTGTAGTCATGTTCAGGCTCTGCAGCCCAAGCCAGGAAGACAGCCACGTCCTTCGACATCTGCGAGGTTGTGGCGGGCGTCCCGTCCTCGTACTCCAACTGCCCGTCTTGAAGCTGCCTTGCCATCGCGATGGCTCCTCCAGGGAAGTACGGGTTGTAGTTAAGCCCGCTAAGGATCGCCTTTCCCTCGGGGGGGTCGATGTACCCAGTCAGCAACGCAAAAATGTAGTCAACCCCACCACCACGCGCCTTGGTGATGAGGGAGAGGTCGGGAGGGTACGCTCCATTGTTCGCAGCGCGGGCAGCTTCCTTGTTGGCGTAGGGGCCCGGAATCTTGTCGGACAACTGAAGGAAGGCACAGGGAGGCAGGGAGGAAGGTAGGTAGGGAGGGGGGAGGGGGGAGGGGGCAAGTGTCACGTTAGAAAGAGATATACGACTCAAGATATTATGGAAAAGGGAAGGAAAATCCAAGTGAACACGAAGGGAGGAAGGGAGGGAAGGATGTACCTTTCCAGGGCGCTCAAACATCTCTCCCTCGGCGTTAGGGCCATCGATGACATCATACGCCTCAGCAATCTTCTTCACCTCCTCCTCGGAATGGGTCACCCCTACCAGATTGCGAAAGTAGGTGTGCTCGAGGGCGTGGCAAGATGCGCAGACTTCGCGGTAGACTTGGAAGCCGCGGCGTACGCTGCAGGTGAGGTGTCGAGGAAGGGAGGGAGGGGAAGAGGGAGGGAAAAAAGGTGAATTTTTGGTGAACCAGAAAAGGAAAGTAGGAGTCGAAAAAAATGTGCGTCACAACAGTAGATCTCGAGAAAGATTCAAACGAGGCAAGACCGATGGCTCCACTTCCTCCACATCCTCCGATGCGGTGCAGCCTGCCACACGGGAAAAAAAAGGCCTCAGAGAAAAGAACCCCGTGCACGTCACGCCACTCTCGACGCCCCAAAGTACCCTCCGGGCAAGCATGACACTCTTAGCTGCAGAACTTACGCAGGGTAGTCATACGACGCCAGGAGACCGTGGTGGTTCCATCCGTAATCAATCGAAGGGACGTGGTCCGCACTGCACACGGCGACCCCGCCTGCCACTGCCGTGCCTGCTACCAGGGCACCGATCACCTTGCCCTTGCCCTCCTATGGGTCGTTAGGAGGCATTTTAACGTGCGTGTGTGTAGAAGAGGTCAAGCATGAGCACGCGGTATCGAATGCGAAGCCTCAATCCTATTTGCCGCGGTGCGATACTAGAACCCTGTAGTCATCCGCCTCGATTCCTCCCTCCCAACAACATACCTTGACGGCGGGCGGGACGACCGCGGCCCGCCTAAAGGCCACTGTCGCGCGAGAAAACATCCTCTTGGAGGGGTTACCCAAAGGCTGTAGTGTGATTGGGTGCGTGTATGGTTGGGAGAGCATGAAGACGAAGAGCAGTAGACATTTGATTATGTGAGTTGGCCACGCAAGAGCAGCGCAAACTTCTTCGTTCTTCGAATACAATAGCCTCTACCCCACTTCCACCTAGAGCTTCGTGAAGCGACTGTGATAAGTCGGGTTCGATGGGGTTTTGAGACTTGCAAAGGATCAAGGCAAGAAAGAGCACATACAACGGCAAGGATTAGAGCACCATGCCTGGAGCTGCTGTGGCTTGCTTGGGATGATGACGTTTTGAGCGCCTGGAGCATGCAGATCCACTCTCGCGGACACTGACTCGACCAGTATGGACCTCATTGCTTTAGGACGCAAGTACGGCGTCCGAGACATCCTTGTCTCATAGCAACCACCCCCGGCTAACAATGGTGATGACCCCATTTGCCTCTCCATCATCTCCACACACAGCAATCTATCTATCAACATCATGAAGACCTACTGCGTCGTCCTCGGGGCCGCATCCCTTGCCGTGGCAAGCCACGCCTTTCTGATGGGCAACCCCTTGAAAGCTGCACCCAAGGCTGCTGCTTGCTCATCCACCACCTGCATGGCCGTCACCCTGCCGGCCCTTCCCTGTGAGTGCAACCGTGTTACTGCTGACAGGGATTATTACAGAGCATGTCCTCGTACTTATTCTGGAACAAAAGCGTGATTCAGTGATCCGTCCCGATCTCTAATTAGATGATCAGGCTTATCTCCAGCTCATATATTTTAATCATGTGACACAGATACCTCATGTTCCCCCTTGCCCTCCCGACCTTCCATTTCTCGACCTTCCCTCCCCTTCCTCTAGACGCCGACACCGCCCTGGAACCCTTGATCTCCAAGAGGACCTTGGACATCCACCATGGGAAGCACCACGCCAAGTACGTGACGGTGACGAACGAGATGATCAAGGGCACCGACCTCGAGAATGCCTCGTTGGAGGAGATCGTTAAGGCGGCTAAGGGTGAGTTGAAAGGAGGTGGGAGTTAAACGGAAGGAGGGAGCAAGAGCTCAGACGGAATGCTTATGGAGAAGCAAAAGAGGGCATAAAATAGTTGATTTCCTCAGTGATGATACAATTTCCTCTCAGCGTACGACAATAAATTTCTCGCCCCCGTATTATTTCCTCGTAGGCAAGAACCAGGGTCTGTTCAACAACGCCGCGCAGGTCTGGAACCACAACTTTTACTGGAACTGCCTCAAGCCCAATGGTGGGGGCGTGCCCACGGGCAAGATTGCAGCCTTGATTGATCGGGACTTGGGAGGTTACGAGGCTTTCAGGTAAGATATGCAAACACAGAGTGGGATAGTGAATGAACGATAGCCTCTCGGTTGTTCCTCATTCGGGTTGCCTTCTTGCCTTTATGTTGCCGTCATCCACCGTCGACAAGAGATAATGAAGGTGAATGGATGATAAGCTCGTCTTCCTTTGTGCCTTCCTTCTTCCACCCCACATCCCTGGACAAAACCGCAAAAAAAGAATGAAGCAACGTGAATTCTCACAAAATCGACACACCCATACATTGCATAACTAACTTGCAGGAAGCAGTTCGCGGCAGACTCGAACGGGAACTTCGGAAGTGGGTGGACCTGGTTGGCGATGAAGGGTGACAAGCTTCAGATCGTCAAGACTAGCAATGCCGATGTTCCCATTACGGACGGGATGGTGAGTGCTTGGGAAGGGCAAGTGGAAAAAATATATCATAATTCGCTAAACTGCTGACGATTGAAGTTCTCGTAAATTACCATATATTCATTCTTGTTTTTCCCCTCTCCTCCCTCCCTCCCTCCTAAGACGCCCCTGCTGGTGATTGATGTGTGGGAGCACGCGTATTACCTGGACGTGCAGAACGTGCGCGCGCAGTACGTGGACAACTTTCTCGATAAGCTCGTCAACTGGGACTTCGTCAATTCCAACCTTGCCTAAATCAAGAGGATGGTGACTCGCTAGTCCCGTCTCTTCTCTCGCTTCTTCTACGGAAGGATGAGGGAGTATGAGGAAGGAGGACGAAGACCTGAATGACTCTTGAAGACACAAGGAATGGAGGAGGGAAGGAGGAAATGCATCTGAGGGAGCTGATGTTTCTCATAAAATGTGTGGCGGCATGAAGAAGAATAAGTATTTGCCCCCCCTTTGTGCGTGCCGGAATGACTGAAGGACTTTTTTGGGAATGTTACAGACTAAAGCGATTCTGGAGTGAGACTAGGGTGAAAGTTAGGCTTAAGGCATTGAGATGTAACGGGCAAAGCGGTGGATGACGGACAAAAAGAGAAATGAGAAAGAGATGCCTCGAGCATTTAGTAGAATCGGCTGTTGTCGCTTTGTCGCACTATAACACTTTCTTTGTTTGATGTCTGGTGGTGTGGCCTAGAAAAAGAGTCTGCCTGATGTTCCATACGCATGGTGTTCTACTTTTTCCCGACCCTATGAACTGTCCGACGTTGACAGAGCGAAGACACTCTTCATCGAAGCAGGAGGTTGTAACGGCCCATGTCCACGTTTGCCCTCCCTACACAATTTCGCACTCAGTCACGCCCCGTTTCCAGCCGAAACAGAGATGGAGCATCGCAGCAGCCTCCTGGACGATATTGATAAGATTGTGTGGAGCGCTGTGGGTGCCATCTTAGATTCGTCTTTCTACTCCTCGAAAAAGGTGAGCAAATCTCAGCCCATACCCTCCTCCAAGCCAAAATTACTGTCAGGCCTATGACAATCAACTCCAAACACTACCGAACTATTTCCCTTCTTCGCAGGTAAATGACTGGATGCATACAATTTTGGATGCCTGTCTGCGGGACCTTGTGGCCTTAAATCGGCCAAGCAAGTACTTGCTCTCGTGCGTGCTCTCCCAAAAAAATGGGGCCGGCTTTCGCTCTGTCGCGTCGCAATATTGGGATGGACGGTCGGATTTCACTCGTGCCGTAAGTTGGGAGAATGATCATATACATTGTCTCGTCACGATCCACGCCATTGCTTTGCATTTGACGGGATATGTCTCAAGCGGGAATGGCGGGGGGGCGACGGGCGCAGGTGCGATGGTCTCGCAAGCGCCGCCTGCGCAATCCCAAGAAATGACTAGCACGGACCACTCACATCAGCAAAATACAGATCAAGACATAATTGTGCAACCTGTGGCCACCGGAGAGGCTGGATGGGAGTGATGGTTGATATGCAGAGCAAAATTAGTTTCTACTCGGTTCTGCTTGCTTTTGTTGAGTTTTCTTCTCCCCACCCCTCATCCTCTTGTGCACATAATTCTGCCGTCATGGCGCTCTGCTTGCCACTCACTTTTTCTTTCTTCAAACTGTGGTGTGAATATGGTATGCAAGTGGCGTTCTATCAGCGTTTTGGCGTTTAAATTTTTATTGCTTAGTTCCCTACAAGGCTGTGTACCACAGCGCAACTCATTCTGAAGCCACGGGTTTCACATTTCCTTGCACAGTCCTTAAAGGTTGAAGCCTCTCAGTCAATCATTGTAAGAAAAAGTGTGCGTCCTAAATAATTCAAGGTCGAGCTTTGTCCTATTCGATTTCTTTGCCATACTTTGTTATGTTCATTCATGCAGAAATCTTGTACAAGTCATTCTTTTATTTATCTAACTTCTAACCTCAAGGCACTGCCCTACATCCCATCACCAACCCTTACACTAATGCCTTTGTTTAAGGCTCTTGAGTCTTTTGCCGGCACTGCTCTCGTCATACTCCATCCCCGGCGTGATCAATCTCTCGCCACTCCTCCCTTCCTCCTACTCTCACCCTCCTTGCATTCACGACGACCGCCCCACTACCGTCCCCACCACCAATAGGGGGGTCGTAGATTTCTCTACAAAGTCCTTTACCGCCACGCCGCCCGCCTCCATCCCCTCGTCCAAAAATATCGTCCTATACTCTGCAATCCGCAACTTGCTCCTCTTTAATGCCGCGGTCACCGTCGTCACATCCTTCGAGAAAGTCCCCACAGCCAACAGACACTCATAATCTCTCAACTCCACGCATATCCTACCCAAAATCGACAACCTTTCCTCCACCGTACACGCCTTCTTTCTCCTTCCTGTTTCTTCAGTAGCCGTCGTTGCAGCTGTCGCTGCTGCTGCTGCTCCGGAAGGGGAGGCAGTGGCAAATTGCTCGTGGATCGCAAGGAAGGTATCCAACACAACCTCCGACGGTGCCTCAAAGCGGGCCCAGGGCCACTGCGAGGATGTCCAAGCGTGCTGTTGCCACTTTCTGGCGTCATTCCTGCTGCCAGTACTGTTAGTGGTACTGGCACTGCTGCTGAAGCTCGTGGTGCCCGGGCTCATCCAGGGCTGGAGGGAGGGAAAGGGGACCCGGCGGAGGTCGCCTCCACCGAGGAGCAGCAACGAGTCAACTAGCTCTCGCAAGCGAAGCGTGGCCAGGCACATAGATGCAAACAGGGTCAAGACTTCCGTCCCCGATCCCGCGTGTTGCAATAAGTCGAAATCTGCCAAGGACGAGGAAGACGAAGAGGAAGGATTTGATTCAGGCGCATCTGGCTCAGACATCCATCCATACCCTCTTCCTCCTCCTCCTCCCCTCGCGACACCAACGGAAGCAACCGTCCCAGGTAAATGTTCCAGAAACTCATTCAGCGGACGCGAAATCGGGTTTACACTCCCTACACGCGAGGCTGGCGCTGACGACAGACCTTTCTCGTTTTGGCCACCACCTCCTCCTACATCGCTACCCGCCCCCGACGGCGCGCCCAATACCCCGAAAGTCGCGCGGTACAACAAATCCACCAGTGACCTACTGCCTCCCTCCGAACCATTTACTGCCTCGCATCCTCTCCCTCCCCCTCCAGCCTCGCTCAAAAACCGCGCTTCCTGGTCATACAGCTTCAGAGCCTCTTCTCTCTTCTGAATGAACCGCCACAGTTGCTTCAGCATCTGCCACTCCTTCTTCCCCCTCCTCAGCGCCTCCCACAGCAGACGTAAAGCCAATCCATGGACCAACTTCAAATCTTGCATTTCCTCCCAGTTCGCCAACAGCCGCGCCCGTCGATCAGTCGATGGGGAAAGCAGCCCCCCTCCTCCTCCCCTGCCTCCGTCCCTCCCCGGGGGGTCAATCAATGGTAAGTAAAGCAATGCCGTATGCATCTTTTTTGTTGCCAGGCATTTCTCAAATAAAGTCACCGGCGTATCCCCAAAGCCTTGTTCGTCGAGATCAGGTAAGGGGAAAATGTATTTGAGGCGAGAGGGTTCAATTTTCCGCGCGACTCGGACGATGACCTCATAAAATAAATCTAGCCCCGCCTCCCGTCGACAGAGGGCAAGAGCGGCCTTGACTTGTTCCGTGCTGGCCGAAAAAGAGGTGAAATAAGAAGAGATGCCTGCAGTGAATTCAGCGATTCGAAGGTTGGTGGTGCTGGTGGAGGATAGTCCCAAACCCTGTTTCTTTGATCGCGGGTGAGCCTTGGCCAGTGCTTCAATGCACGAACGAAGGAGAAAATCCAGAGCATCCGCAAGCTGGATACGAGTCTCGGGTTGAGAATAAAGTTCATCAAACACACCAGCCACTACACCACCGACTGCGTTGGCTGCTGCATTGCTGCTGGTGCGGGTGTCAGTAGAAGCAGCAGCAATAGCAGCAGCACTGGTAGCGGTGTTGTTGGAAAAAGACAACTTTGCCTCCACGCCATTCCTCATGTCGCTGTTGCGGCATTCCTCCGTCGATGACGACGCAGATAGAGATACCTTGAAACCCCCAATCGTCCCTTCTCCTCCTCCCCCGTTTCTCTCGGCTTTACTTCCTCCCTCCTTTCTCTCTAACAACATACTCTGCAAAAACAACAAAAAACGAAATGCTATCTGATAAATTGGCCGCCGTTGTAGACCTACTTCAAAACGTGGAGGAATAGGCGGCCCTCCATTCGAGGCCGCATACTTTAGCGAAGCTTGCGGTTGAATGCAGGACTGCGTCAGGAAAATAAGAGAGGAGGTAGGGCCATGGATGCCCATTATCACTCCTTCCACGTCGGGATTGAAGGTAGGATCAAGGAAAGGTAGCTGGCAGGCTTCTCGGGTGAGTAGGAGGGATTTGGGCTCGCTGAGGGTAAGAGAGGGAAGCCAGAGGGAAAACCCCTGTTCACCACAGTAGAGAACATAGCAGGGGTGCATGGCTTTCTCTTCTGTGGGGAGAACGAGCTCCCACAAGCTACTGACGCCCTTGGCAATGAGTGTTGTGACGGCTGATTTGATTTCGACTTGGTAAAGACTTCCCGTGGAGGAGAGGACAGCCACGGCTCGAGGGCTGACGTTGGGGAGGAGGATGATCCGCCGGGGGGTTTCGCCCCTGCCCAGGGCTTGGACGGGGCCTGGAGTAAGGGAGGTTGTGACAGCAGTGGCAGCAGCAGCGGTAGCAGGAGCAGGAGCAGCAGTTGTTGCTCCGCCTGAATGGAGTGGTATTTTTAAGTCACGAATAAATGACACGGAGACTCCTTTAGGGCTATGGTCTCGTACTAGGCGATAGAACAAGAGGAAATTTGCATCTCCCACCATCAACACTGCAGACCGAATCCAATACACCGCATCTAACGACGTCGAGGTCGCGTGCTTGGAGCCCCCGTTGCCGCTGATATCATTACCACTACTATGAATACTTGCCCCAGAGACGGACAAGGACGTCCCACATCTTTGCTCGTCTTTAAAAGATGACGGCACACTGCTGCTCCTGCTGCTCCTGCTGCTCTTGCCACTGGTGCTGTTCGGGGCCCTCCTTTGACTTCGGCTCCGATAGGCAGTGCCGTGTCTGTCTTCAACACATTCAAGAAAAAGGGGTCGGGTACCGGGAGGGAGGGCGACGGGTTCTGAGAGGAGGGCGGCATTATCGAGGTGGTGCATTGGGTACAAAAGAATCTCGAAGGTCGTCCTTCCCCGCTGCTTGGCTACTACTACAACAGCCTCTTCCCCCCACCATGTCAGCCCAGCAACATGCAAATCCCTTTCTTGGTGCACGTTGCCAAATAGGCGCCAACGACGTTGAGGACGATTGTAGAGCGCGAGGCCTCCCTTGCCTGCTACTGCGAGGTGCTCGCCGGAGGGGGACTGGGCGACGAGCTGGACTGGGACATTCACACTGTATGCGGGAGGAATGGTGACATGCGCCCAACAAAGAAGGCGGGGATTCCACGGCCGTTGTTCAATGAAGGCTATTGTATTGACCCCTTGAAGACAAAGGGGGGTATCGGCGAGGGGGGCGTGACGAGCCCACTTGAGCATTTCGTAGCGGACGATGCTGGCACTGGCGCGTTCTCTTCGGAGGATACACCTTCTCCATCTCCTTCCTTCCCTCCGTTTTCCTTCCTCGATTTGGTCCTGAAAGAGCAAATCTTCTTGTCGCACTTCATTGTGCGCAACCAACAACCGATACCCCTGCTGGGTCCACAACAAACACGCAACCGCTGCCATCACTGACACCGGCCCTCTCTCCCCCCCTGCTGCTCCTGCTGCTCCTGCCCCTCCTCCTGTCCATTCTCCCCTCCCACCTGCGGTAGGCGTGTGCGGCACCCGCGGAAAAGTGGTCATGGGCCGACACCATTGCGACGTATCCCAGACATTGAGCGAGCAAGACCAGCTATGTGCTACTGCCAATGAGCTGCCATCAGGACTATACCCCAGAGTCATTACCGCGCCAACATGCCGCATCTCAAATCCCAGCGAGGCGAGGGACAGTCGACGGGAAATAATGAGAGTGATGTCTGATGCATTCCCGCTTGGATAAAGTGGCTGCCATGAAGAGGGTGCGAATTGGCAGGGAGAGGGGGAGGAGGAAGAGGAGGAGGAGCTGGAGGAGGAGCTGGAGGAAGGGCGAGGACGACGAGGGCTGTCGGTGTACGTTTTAGAGGAAAGGACTCGAATAATCGAGACGGAACCATCGCCATATCCTACTGCTAAGACAGAGTCTACAGGGCTGAATGCCATTGATTCAGCGATATCGAAAGCGTCTTGTCCTTGTTCGTGGGGGTGGGATGAAGAGAGGACGAGGTTATATGGGACGGGCACAGTCTTGACAGTGAAGCTGCTGCTGGGGATGTTGGAGACAACGGCTCGGCCATTAGATAAGATGGCGCCGAACAGATGGGAGGTGTCGCTGTAGCAAATGTGGAGGAGAATCGGTGGTGGGCTCGGTGAATTAGAGACGCTGTTATTTCTGCTGATGCTGCTGCTGTTGTTGTTGCTGCTACTGCTGAGTTGGTATTCTCTTTGAACGTTTCCACTCCATGACACGTCCAACACGGCCATCTCCAGACCCTTGCCCAAAAGTAGATGCTGTGACCAGAGCCCTGCAGAGAGGCAAGTGGCTCGATTGCCTCTCCCTAGGTCGAGACGCCGTAACGGCAAGACTTCCACAGCGTGCGGCGCGTCCAGCACAGAGGACATACCACCCCCTGGCGTCATGTCCATCCATTCAGGCAACGGAATCCCATTAATTAAAGGACTGCTATCCAAGAAATGCAACCGGAAAAAGACAACCACGCCGTCTAAACGCAAGGCACAAATTTCTTGCCCGCTCCGGCTCCAAGTGACAGCAGGTTTGACGTATTCCTCTTCGTCTTCTTGCAAACCGGCCTCATCGGTGTCACTTTGGCCTTCTGAAGCAGCTGCCGTAGCATTGTTATTTGTGGTGGACCACCCAAGCAGCAGTTGGTGGTGCCCCCCGCTCCAGACTTGCAAGTCGTGCCGCGTCAAGATGGCGAAGTACTGTCCCGTCGGATCGGAGGCCATGCCGAGGACACTGGTCGTGTGCCGGACGCTGTCCCCCTGCCGCACCGCCAGCCGCTGCGGACAACCCACCGTGAAGCCCGGCATTGCGTCGTCACGCTGTGGGCATAGGGAAGAGGCAGGATTTATAATGGTCAGTATAATAGGTTAGTAAGGAAAAGCATGGCCGTTGCCGGGCTTCCGTGAGCGGCAGCGATGGCAAAATGGCCGGAATGAGCAACCATAGGACAAAACTGCCGTGGTGTCCTGCGCGCTCCAGCAAGTCTAGGTCTTGTTATGGGGCAATCTTTTCAGTGTATTCACATCGCAGACATCCCTATTCTCTTCACTCGAATCGACAGGTGGCGACAAGCAAACGGGGCAGCGGGCGGAGGCATCATAACTATCGTTAGCCATGCGATTCAGCAGTGTGCTCGGTTTGCCCTCCACGCTGCGCCTTTTGCTCCTCCTCCTCGCCATCATGCTTGTTCAGGACGGACTCAGCTTTGTGCTGCGACCATTCTCGATGCCCGCCGTCCAACGAGGTAAGAAGTAAGGGTGTATGAAATGCATGATGCGGTGGGTTCAACCCCGTCGTATGCGTCGTGTATGGGGCCCCGTCCTGTGGGCAGGGCGATATGTTGGGGACTTTTAACATTGGTCTTTGCACGACTTTGTCATTCTCTTACATATTAAGCCTCTTGTATCGTGTGACTGCACTAATGTGCTGCCTCCGAGATCGCTTGACCTCTCTTCCCTTCCACCTCCTTTTCACCGACAACAGCTTCCCACACTTTTCAAAGTGCCGTGCAAGTTTCCCGTGTCACCAACCCAGCGGATGCCATAGAGATCAGCGAATTTTTTGTGACGTCCTTCTGGGACGCTCCTATCACAAAGGCCAAACAAAAAGATCAATTGAAGAGCGAAGTTTACCGAGACCTGACCACCCGTTACATCGGCAAGGGAGGAGCAGGAGGAGGCGCATCAGCAGCATCAGCACGAATACCAGCAGCGACAGGGATGGGGAAATCGGCACTGCTGGTCGCGAAGGAAGGAGGGAAGGTGATTGGATGTGTGGGGTTAGAAACGCGAGTGATCCGCGAGGGGCAAGTCACTAAATTTGAGGTGGTTGGAAAAGGAGACGCCCCAGGGACAAGCATTGGACCTGTAGTGGCTAATCTAGCAGTGGATCGAATGTTGAGAAGGAAAGGTATAGGAAAAAAGATATTGGCGGAGTGCGAGAAGATCGTGAAGGGGTGGGGGTTCCAGGTACGGAGGGATGGGAGGAGGGCTGGGATGGGAGAAAGTGAGGGTGGCTATGGGTGGTGAAGGACGCGGTCTAGGATGACGGTCATCCACATATCTATATCCTTACTTATTTCCATCTGCTTCTTTTCTCTTTCTCCGCACTCACTCTCCCTCCTTAGGAGCTATGGTTGGTGGTGGACGAGAAGAACAAAGCTGCCCGGGGTCTCTACGAAAAAAATGGCTACGAGCTCGTAGCACGCGACCCGCGCGGTATGAAAGTCATTCCCACCGAATGGCAATTGAAGGAAGTTCCTGTAACAAATTTGTGTATGTGCAAGGACTTGAAGAAGGGAGGGAAGGGGGGGGAAGGAGTCTTGGGGGGGATCCTGGGAGGATTATTTGGAAGGAGATAAAGGAGGTAGCGAGGGTAAATGCGTCAGACAGCTTTGCTGGTAGTGGGATAGACATTAGCAACAAAGAGCAAGTAGAGGGAGCGATTTACCATACAAAAAAGAAAAACATAGTGAATGTGATACGTATAAGCGTCCTTTACATATATCTTTAAGAGAGCGAAGGCAAAGTTTGCAAGAAAAGAGCAAAGAAAAGGAGTGACAGGGACCGGAGCCTTTACTCCACCCTCGAAATCGGTGCGTGTTTCCTCTTGTTCTGTAACATTTTCTATTTTATTCAATTATTTCTACCAATCCGTTTACTTTCTCTTTCTTTCATATACACCCATCCACACCCGTACTCACACATACCCACACACTATCGTCCTTTTTAAGGCCTCGACAACGCCGACGATGAGGACGAAGAAGCAGTAGCTGCAGTACCTGGCACAGGCGGTGGTCCGACCACGCCCGTAGATGATGAGGTGGTGCAGGAAGCAGTAGAAGCCAAAGAGGATGAAACCGCCGCCCCAATGCTCCCCCCAGGATGGTTGTCGAGGAAATCCAAGACGGTGAAATGAGTCGCTGCCGCCACACCAGACACAAATGCATTGCTCACTGCTTCATTGACCACAATTGACCTTGAGGGGATTTTCCCAAGCAATTCCGAAGTACTTTTGGCGTGTATGTGGATATCGGCAAGCTGGGCGAGGGGCGAGGATGGGTTCCGGGTGATTGCGATGACGTCCACTCCTCTTGCGCGGACACGTCGAGTGGCGTCGATTAATTCGTTGGTTTTCCCAGAGGAGGAGAGGCAGACCAAGACATCGCCTCGCGCAAGAGACCCCATGTCTCCATGCACGAAGTCAGTGGCCGGGACATGGCTACTCCGGATGGAGATAGACCGCAGGCTGGAGGCGAGCCGCGCGGCAACCAAGCCACTCTTTCCAATCCCACTGGTATAAATGTGTGTTTTTTTGGGCGAGTTCGTGTGTGCTTCCGCAAGCAAGTCAATCACCTTCTTAATCTTATCCTCCTTCTCATGCAATGACAAACCAGTACTCAGTGCCTTGAGCGCCCGTGCGTCCGCGTCCAGACTCCTCGCATATGCCTGAATAACAGGAGAGCGACCCTTTAATCCAGCAGTCAACGCTGCCACAGCCTCTGTTGACGACACGGATGAACTCTGACTCAACTCCATATCCAACAAAGCAGCTGCATCAACCAGCGGCTGCGCGTTCCCTGCAAGCTGCAACACCCTTGCTGCACTCTTTCCCGGCGTTGGCAAAGCTCCCTTCACTTCCACACACGCTGCTCCCGCTGCGGCTGCCACCCTCCCCATCCGCAACAACCCCTCCTGATTGCTAGGATACCCATGCGCGTGCAAACTAGCCACCATCCCGCCAAAAGCAGCATCCCCCGCCCCCGTGAAATCCACCAAATTAAGACCCTTCAAACCCGGAACAAACACAGGATTCACACTTCCTCCCCCCCCCCCCCTTTTTTCTCCTCCTCTTTCCCTCATCGACCTCCTTCCCAACGCTAATGCCAAACCCTTGCTCCCATCCGTCACCACACACAACTTTGTCCTCAATGCGTCCGCCAACTGCTGTACAAGCCCATCCAAGCTCCTCTCTTGCTCTTCCTGCTTCAATGAAGGGTTCACCAACGCCAGCAACTCTCTCGCGGCGTCTGCTGTGAGCTTGACAACCGAGGCCGCGGTGACGCACTGCACCAATTCTGCTTGAGACCCTAACTGCGCGGGGCCTAGAGCGACTTCTGGTGAGACGTCCACGTCGAGCATGGCGGGCATTCCGGCTTGGCGCGCCGTTTGAAGAAGGAACAAGACACCCGAGAGGGGGACTTGTGAGATTTCCGTCGTGACCATGCTAGCGCGGTGGCGGACGATCGAGCCAAACTCGAGTTCCATTGTGGTTGCCTCCAGCTTAGCGGTAGAAGCTAGCGAGGGAGGAACAGGAGGGAGGGGAGGAAAAGGTAGAGTGAGTTTAAGGCATACGATCAAATTCAATATGGGTGTCGGACCCAATCCAATTTCCCTCCTTTCCATTTTGCCTTCTTCCTCCTTTCTCCTTCCTCGCCCTTCCACTTACCCGGCGCCATCAGAATCGTCCTTTCCCCCCCAGGCGAAGAAAAGCAGTGGCTGATACTGGTTGTGTAATTCTCATTGACACGGATTGCACTGGTGTCCACGCCCATATCTTCAAGCGTCTGCCGTACCGCGACCCCGTTATCATCGGTCCCTTGCAACGCCAGCAAGCCCGTCGGAGTCCCGAGTGCCCGGGCCCAGACCAAGTGATTGAGCGTGACGCCCCCCACCACCCGGGCGCTGCAGACATTCTCTTCCAGAAAGAAACCCTTCTGGCCTTCCTTGGGCCATCTTCGTAAAGGGTAAAATTTATCGACGACGTTGCTGATGGGAGTGAGGAAGGGGATTAAGTCCTTAATATTTTATTTTATTTTTATCATTTTTATTTGTTTGACTTCATTGATAAAGCATTAATTGGGATTGGCATCGGTTAATTCTGTGGCGCCAAAATGACTCTTGCAGACAGTCCTGCTCGATCGATGAAAGGCAGAAGTACTACCGGGTGCTCTCTAAGTACGGCACAAAACATTATCTACATAAAAAATATTCATGAGGTAGATATATAAAAAGATCGGATAGAAAAAGACGGCACATATCAATCAATAGACGCACCTTCCGCAGCCAAGGACTAATTTGCTCGTCTTCCTGGCTGCTGTAGATGAAGATGAGAAAGAGGGTGACTTGCCGGTCTGGGGTTGTGTAAGGCGCAGACGGAGTTGAGAAGCGTGGCTTGCTAGTCTGGGGTTGTTTGGGGAAAGGGCAGCGATGGTGGATGCGATGGAAGAAGGAGAAGACATAGAGACAGAGGCCATTGCTTGAACGCGTCGGTGTTGAGTGGTGGAGGCGGCGCAGGAAGCAGCGGTGGTTGATGCTCCGGAAGAGGAGACCCAGGAGGTGGTGACCGGGGGGAAGGAAGGCCGCATCCGTACCATGGTCATTCCTACCCGACAGGAGGAGGCTCCAAGCATGGCGAAAAGCTTACTGTCTTACTTTTGTGTTGATTAGACATATTAGACAGTCGTGAAAGTGAAAGTACGTAGTATGGGAAATTGATGGGAGATCTCATCACATAAACTTTGTTGAACGGCGCTCGTCATTTTCGGTCATTTTTGCTCTTTTCACGACATGTCCACCAACACACACAGGGGTGTATACACTAACAGCCACAACCACTCTCCCCCACATACAACAAAACACATGTGCAGCTCTCTGCCACAGCCAGTGACGTCTGTGCTACACGCCATGGTGGAACTACTCGAGCTGCCGGCCCTCAAGGTGCGTTGAGCTCACCCCATAGTCCGATAATCATTTCTTTTATGTAGCGTCGTCGTCATCATCATTATCATGCCTCCTCCCTACCCAACCAGGTCCTACTGCACGCTGCCAAGCATTCTCATGCCGATGTCTGTGGTCTGCTTTTAGGCCCTGTAGAGGTAAGCCTTGAAATAGAGAACCCCCCCCAATCTGCCTCCCTCCCTTCACGTCCCTCCCCATCTCCTCACTCCCTTCCTATCTCACCATAACCACAACCGTACCATTAGAATACATCCATCATTGACGACGCCGTTCCCCTCTTCCATCACACTACGGTGGGTCCCCTGCTGGAGACGGCATTTTTGCTGGTGGAGCAGTACGCCCTCACCAGGGGTAAGCGTTTGGCAGGCTACTACTACGCGGTCGCCCAGGCCGACGACCCCTCCCACCCCCCTCCCTCAGTTCTGGCCGCGGCCTTTCAGCTCCAAGGCAACTATCCAAGCGCAGTGGTCCTCCGCCTCCGCAACGACAAGCTCGCCAGCCGGACAGTCGTGCCTTTTGAGATAGTGTCCATCAACGAAGGAGCAGCAGGGGCAGCATCAGGAAATGCAGGAGCAGCAGCCGCGGGGTCGTTAAAAGTGGGAGCGGGGGGTATGCAGGCCTTTGATAGGGTCACGCAGAAGGGCATTTTTGCTGCATGTCGGTCATTGGTGGACATGGACGAGCATTTGGATGATGCGAAACGAGACTTTCGGAATCTGCATGTTGCGCAACTGCTGTTATAGATTAGATAGATACAAAGAAGATGGATAGCTCTTGCTGAAGCAAGTAATCTTTTTCCCTGGGTAGCCAGGAGTGGATTCTTCTTATTTTCTCTGTTCAGTACGTATTGTCAGCCGTTGCATGCAATATCCCTCCTGCGCTTCTTACCCCTTCAAAACCCCTGATTATTCTTCGCCACTGCTCCTCCTGCTGCCGTCGTTGCCGCCACTGTAGCTACTTGCGCTTTACTTGCTGCTTCTCTTGCACTAGTGGCCGGCTTGGAAGAGGCAGACTTTGCTCCGGGCTTCTCGTTCGACGAAACTGCAGGTGCCTTCTTGCCTTCTGCTCCTCCAGCCTTAGGCAACGTACCCCTCTCACTTTTCCCCTTTCCTTTCTTCTCCTTCTTGTCCGTCGCTTTCGCTGACGGATTATTCCGCTGCTCTCTCACTTGCAGAGTGTACCGCCTCACCGCCTTGCCAATCTTCAAGGCAGCCACTTCCAGATTCTTTACCCGTAGTGCCTCCTGCGCCTTCTCCTCCTCCCGCTTTGCCAACGCCGCCATTGTCCGCGCCACTTCCTCGGCCAGTTCAACCTTTCGACGAGCCCTCAAAGATTCAAGTTCTACTAAATACGATTCACGCGCAACAGCAACCTCCTCGTTCTCGGCGTCGAGCTTCCCAAAATCCTGGTCCGCCTTGGTGGTCCACTCAGCAATTTGGCCCCGAAGCTCCAGTTTTTCCTCCATCAGATATGTCATCAAGTCCCGAAAGCTCTGCCTCTCCAGTGCCTGTTGAGCTAGAAGATGGGCCTGCTTGCGTTCGAGATCTTTTTCCTCCTGGCGATAAAGGTGTTGCACCCCGCTCGCCTTCGCTTGGGCTTTCCGTCGGGTGTATTTCAGGGTGACCTCGTGTTTGTATTGTAATCTATCCATCTCCACTTTCAAAGCAGCAATAGCGGCCTGCTGCATCGCCACATGATCTTGGTGGGTGATGATGGCATCTTGCAAGGCTAGCTCGAGCTGACTCGCCCTCCATGTCGTGCTTTGCTCCTGGTATACCACTTGGGCAAGAAGGTCCTGCGCCTGTCGTGCCTCCTCCACAGCCGTCTTCAGGGCGACAAATGTGCCCGTTTGTCTTAATTCTTGTATGGTAATGTCAAGAAGGCAAGCAAATTCTTTGCGTTCCCGGTCCATTTTCACACCAAAGCCACTGAAGCGCGGGCGTTCCTTGAGCTGCCGCAATAGGATGCCGGAGTTGTGCGCAAGTGCCTGGCCAATCTCGGTCATTTCCGTTTGCAATGTGTCAAGGAGTGGAGATGGGCTCTTGGGGTTCGTATTGTCATCTTTCTCATAATTGTTTCCATAGTCATTTGCCATGAGGTCGTGCCATTGGCGAATGAGGTCTCGGTGGCGGGCTTCGAGACAATGTTGCTCGGTTAGGTGCCGATGGAATTCGTCCCTCACAAATTTGGAGAGCTCATCCTCGTCCTGATGGTGGCGCGCGTAGGGATGCATATTGTCATTGAAACTGTCAGGGAGTATTTGAGCCTTGGCTGCCAGGCTCGATGATGTGGGCATGGACCCCAACAAGGCCACTTTTTGGGCCAAATCGTGGAGGCAGGCCAGAGCCCTTTGCGCCTCGACAGGCGCCAACGCCACAGCGGGAGAAGACATACCTCCGCTTGAGGCATCCAAATTTGTTGTAATCATATAGTGCTCTATGTATGTTGAGGACCTTTACCGGGGTTCTGCTGATTTCGAGGTCGAGATTAGAGAAGGTGGGACCCAAAAAAAGGAGACGTCGTGGGCACATACACAAAAATATTTTGTGGAAAACGGACAAACCCCACACAACGCAAATGAGAGTCACATCCCCAACTCAAGCACATCTCACGTCACTGTTTCTTCACGACCGCAGACCGATGCTGCCCGAAGAACAAAATAAAACAGGGCAGGTGCTTCCCGGAAGCTAAACTAGCCCGCAAGGCTGCTATCCAGCAAGACAATGCCTTCCCTTCCCGGCTCCCCCACCACCATTATCTTCTTGGCGTTTGGTACGCGGGGCGACGTCCAGCCCCTCGCGCTTTTGGCCGCTGCTTTAGCCACGGTGAATCATCACCATATCCGATTCATCTCACATGCCCAGCATGAATCGATACTCCAGGAGTTGTGGGCTAAATCCACAACTGCTATTGATTTTTTTGTGCCCAGCCCCAGCCCTCCACACGCCGCCAACGTTGTGGCAGATAACAGCATCGATAGCACGTTGCGACCGCGCGCGCACTTAGAAGTATGCATTAAGACCGTCGAGCAGGTGCTGAAATTGTCTTCTACTTCGTCGCCTTTGTTTCCCGGTCAAGTGCTTTTGATTGCCAATCTTTTTGCCTTAGAAGCCGTCCATCTGGCCGAGGTTTTTGACTTACCTCTTATCATGGCCCACCCCTTCCCTGCGCCTGCCTCTTTTCCTTTCGACTTTAAGGCGCAATTTCGGCGGGCGGACCCTTTGCAATACAAATGTTTGAGAGAGAATGGCCGGGGTGAAGGAGGGAGGGAGGGAGGACAGGACGAAGCGACAGTTAGAGGCGACGAGAGAATGGTATCATGGAAAGATGTGGAGCACTGGCTTTGGCCGGCATTCGCCGACTCGTGGTCGTCCTTTCGATGCATGCTGCTGGGATTTGACGAGGAGAGTGAGGGCTGCGACGAGCTGCCACTACCGTGGCTGGCAGGAAGACCGGCTATTCCGCTACTGTACTTGTACAGTGAGAGCATCATGCCCTGCCCACAGTTCTTTCCAGAACACGCTCATGTCGTTGGATACATGTGGCCAGAGGAAATAAGGGAATCGTACATCCCCTCTTTGGCTTTGGCGGCATTTCTGGCTGGAGGGGCAGCGGTGGGTAAAGCGAAGGGAGGTGGAGCTGCATCCCCAGCAGCATCAGCAACGACAGCGGGACTTGTTTGGAAGGATGAAGACAGAGATATGAGACCACTCGCAACACCAACACCAGTAGCATCCACAAGATTTTTCTTGCCAGCGGCAGGTCCTATCTTATTTACTTTTGGTACGATGATCTCTCTCGGGGCTTTGGGTAATTTGACCCGTGCTGCGACAACGGTGGTCGAGGCGGTGTTGTCATATCCTTCTTCCTCCTCGTCCTCCTCCTTCTCTTCCAGTTCCTCCTCCTTTTTGTCTTCATCTTGTTCCACAAGTTCCACCACAATCTTGAAAATGCAACCAGCACAACGGTGCGTGATTGATGCGGCGGGTTCGCCGAGCTGGGCCGCTGCCCTCAGGGAGGCCTTGTCTGCCCATCAGCAGCGACAGGAGGCGCAGCAGCTGGAGCACCAGGAGGGGGGTCAAGACAACAGACTCCGGGTTTTCATCCTGGAGGAGACTGTACCACATTCGTGGCTCTTGCCGCAATGCAGTGTCGTCGTGCATCATGGAGGGAGTGGAACGACAGCAGCGGCGTTGCGGGCAGGGATAGCCCAAGTGACGGTCCCAGCAATGATGGATCAATTTCAATGGGCGGAACGCGTGGCATGGCTTGACTTGGGGCCATCGCCTTTGAGTCTAGCAAGAATATTCCCCCATGACGATGGTGAGGGAGAAGATGGACTTGAGACCGAGAAGTCGCCCTCTTGCCTTCTCTCGAAGGCGATTAATCAGGCGTCGCATCCCCCATGTCGGCTTCGGGCCGCTGCCGCTGGACGTCGTTTGCGTGCGGAGCCTTCGGGTGCAACAATGTGTATAAATGTCATTCATGCCCACTTGGAGGAATGGAAGGGTTTTTTTAGGTCTTCCATTAACTCTCTCAAACGTCCTTCTCTCCCAGTGCCCTTACCCGCCGGATGTGAATTTTTGACCCTGGGGCTCTTTGAGGGCGATGACATGAACGAGAGCATGAGCAACAATGAGAGGATACAGAAAGACGAGACTAACGAGAACAACTGCGATGATGCAAAAAGAGCAACCGTTGTAGCAACAGCAGCGTCGTCAGCCCTGACGATTGTGGCCTTACAAGGAAGTGAATCTGAGGTTGCCTTCATCCATCAAGAGATCTTCCCACCCCCCAGACGACAAGAAAGTGGGGGATGGGGCTACCTGAAGCACGGTGTGCATGTGAAAGAAGGGGATGTGATCTTGGATATAGGTGCCAACATTGGTTTGTTTGCATTGTATCTTGATTTATACGTGATGGAAGAGCCCGAGCAAATCTTCGTTCTTGCTGTTGAGCCCGCGCCATCCACCTTTGCAGCACTTCAGTACAATCTGGCCGCGCATGGAGTCAAAGTTGTGGCGTGTGTGCAGCAAGCTGTTGGTGCTGGGACGACCAATACCATCAGCGATGGACAGGATCAGGATCAGGAGGCAGCGCCGTCAAAGGGGATGCTTCGCTTTTTCCCCCACGCCCCTGGTAATAGCAGCTTGTTTCTAGCCCGTAACTCTTCTGCAGGTGGTAAGAATTATTTTCAAGGACTGAATCCACGATTACGGGCACACTTGGAGAAAGGAGTGGAGGATATGCTTGTAGAAATGACAACGATTTCCGCCTTGGTCTGCAATCATTCTCTCTCTCGTGTAGACCTGTTGAAAGTAGACGTTGAGGGTTCAGAGGAGATGGCATTGAAAGGGATAGATGAGAAGACTTGGCCGTTGATTCGACAGGTTGTCATGGAGGTGCATAATTTTGATGGGCGGGAAGAGAGAATTGATGCTGTGTTGCGGAGCAAGGGCTTTGGGAAGGTGGTGTGGGAGACACCGCAGTGGACTGAGGGGGATGGTGGTGTTAGCACCAGAGGTGAGATGAATAATCGGATGGTGTTTGCTTGTAGGACGTAGCGCTGCCCTTTAGAGGGTAGGAGAGAGAAGATACTTCTAATGTGCATAAACCAAAGTGTGCAAAGACGGTGGGCCTGCTTTTTTGTTCGCCACCGTGCATCTTACGTCCACATTTCCCCCCACTTGATCCGTGCCTATCTTCATGTCGCCTTGTGATGATATACGACTCTAGCATTACAAGCAGATCTAGCAGGACACTGGCATTGTTCCGTGCGCTTCAAAGCTGCATGGCCATAGGCAAGAATCTTCCCACTCTTTCGGAGGTGGCTTCATATGCGATGCAATATAGATGTACAAGGAATTCTGTCGTCCAAAAGTTGTGCGTAACTTTATTTACATTACCACTGCTTGTACTAGTAATTACCTATCTACCTATGCTAGCCCCTCCTCTTCCCGGTTTCCCATTTTTTTGCATCCGCTCGTAAACCGTTTCGACACGTTGCCTCTCCTCCATATGAAGCACGGCCGGGTCCCGGTCCAATACCATAAGCGTCCTCTGAATCGTCTGCCGGGCCTGGGCCTCGGCCCCGTCCGCGGTGGCTTGGAGAAAGGGATGCTGCAAGAGACTTGAGGTTCCACCAGCGATGGGGGGTCTTGCGGTGGGATCCCGCCGCAAGCACTGCTGGATGGTATCACGCATGTCCGGATGCAACACATGGGCCTTCTCATCAGGAAAAGCAATCTGGTACCGCTCATCCACGATGCAATGCAACTTCTGAATCAAGTTCAAATCCGCAAAGGGCGTCTTCCCGTAGACAAGCTGGTACAAAATACACCCCAACGACCACACATCGCTGGCCCTCCCAATCTTCATGCATGGCGCCCTCCTTCCGCCCATCCCCGGCTGCTCCCGCCCATTCCCCGTATCCAGAATCGCTTCAGGAGACATGTAATTGACCGTGCCCACCTGCGACTCACGCATGATGTTCGTGGTATCATTTCCAATCGCCTTGGCTATCCCGAAATCAATCAATTTCAGCCTCCCCCGGACAAAGACGAAGTTAGCCGGCTTCAAGTCCCCGTGCACGATCCGTTCCTCATGCACGCAATGTACCGCCCGCAACATCTGCTCCCAGACAAACCTCACAAAATTCAAGCTCAATCTCCCTGTAACTTTCCCTTCCCCATCGCTGTCCGTCGCCTCGGCTGCTGCCTGCTGTGCCAAGAGCTTGCTCAGGTCGATCTCGCCCAGTTCCATCAACATGAGAACCAAGCCCGTCGCCCTGTCCACTGACGAATCCACCAACTGAATTATACACGGATGTCCCCGCAAGCGCGCCAAAAGAGTGATTTCATTGGCGAACGATTCAAGGGCCTTCCCATCTTTAGGTGGGACCCGCACGCGTTTAAGTGCATATATGTGCCCGGTATCAGAGAGGACACGAAAGACCTTGCTGCTCCCTCCTCGGCCAACAACATCCAGGCGCAAGTATTGGATTTTGTTTAAAGTCATAAAATTACGGGAGGCGAGGAGGGTTTCGAAGGAGAACTGTTGTTGTTGTTGTTGTTGTTGTTGTTGTTGTTGATGTTGTTGATGTTGTTGTTGTTGTTGTTGTTGTTGATGATGATGATGATGATGATGATGATGTTGTTGTTCTTGTTGGTGATGCTGGAGCTGGTGCTGGAGCTGGTGCTGCGGGGGAGTGTAAGATTGGGCAAAGGCGGGTTGATTGTGCTTTGGATGGTGCTGCTGTTGCTCCTGCTGCTGGTGGTGATGGAGCGGAGAAGGAGGAGGAGCCTTGGTCGCAGAGGTCGTGCTAGCACTTTGTGGTTTCGTGACGCTGTGTAGCTGCTGCTGCTGCTGCTGCTGCTGCTGCTGCTGCTGCCGGCGATACTTCTCGTCGTTTTCTCTCCCGGGAGAACTCCTCCCTTCCGAATCAGAGCCACCCAATCTTTCCCTCCTCGCTGGAAACGCCGCCTGGCCCCTGTCCTGTGTGTGCGTCAAATCTTCCTCTACCCTTCTTCCTTTCCCTTCTTTCCCCGTTCCCTCCCCCATCTCCTCCAGTGAAGCCGACGACCAACGGCCAGAGCTGGAGGGAGGGACCGTGAGAGGGAGTGGGTGGCGATTGCTTAAGGAGGGGGTGAGACTTGCCACAGTATGGTTGGTTGGAAGGGGGGTCTTGACTGCTTGCACACGAAAGCAGATCTCGCCTGTGAGTTGCGGATGCTGTTCTTGCTGCTGTGGGAGGACAGATTTCCTCCCTGAGAGGTGACTTCCAGAGGTGTCGTCGGAGCACTTCCCTCCCCCTGCTCCTAGCGTGACTTCGTCTTCTTCGATTGGTTGGAGGGTGAGGGAGGGAATGGGGATATTCGGATCCATGTGTAAGGGAGGAGGGAGAAAGTTTGGCTTGCCGGGAGTGGTGGTGGAATGGGAGGAAGTGGAGGGAGGAGCTGTGTCGCAGGCACCAGTGGGTGAAAAGGGAGATGCAACAATAGCAGCAGCAGCAGCAGCAGCAGCAGCAGGGGATACGGATGAGGAGGAAAACGAGACATATTTTCCATCCCCTGACGAGGCATTTTTTCCATCCCCTCCTTCTCCGCCTTCGGTGTCGCTGTTGATACTGCCACTGCTGGACTTGGCTGGTGTATCGAAACGGACCCGCTCTGCCTTCCCCAATCCCAGAAGTCGCCCAGTGGGTAGAAGCCTTTTGGGCTTCACAGCTGTTCGAGGCTGCTGCTGTTGCTGCTGCTGCTTGGTTCCCTGACTTTGAAAACATGACGGGGGAGCTTCCACTGCTGCTGGCAGTGAGATTCTTGATAGTGATGATGATGGTGGTGGTGGTGGTGGTTGTAATTGTTCTTGTTGTTGCCGCCCTCGCTCGACACTACTGCTGCTGCTGTCGCTGCTATTGCTTTTACTGCTGCCGCTGCAGCTGAGAGCTTTGGGCGTGGGCGGAGTTGCTGGTGCTGGTGCTGGTGCTGGTTCTTCTACTGACGTCGAAGGATTGGGTGTGGATGGTGGTGATGGCTGCTGCTGGTGCATTGGCTCTTTGACGCTGATCAAGCCTTGGTATGAGGCAGCCTTGGAGAAAGTGCTGGGAAGGATGGAAGGGGGGGAGGGAACAATGGATGGGGCCGTTGCAGGCCTTGCGGCAGAAGCAGCAGTAGCAACCGCAGATATACCATCAGCAGCAGTAACGGCAGTAGGTCCTCCTTGCGCACTGATGCTATCCAATGTGACTAAAAGCACATCCCGGGGGGTGGTGCCGCGGGTAATACCTGTCTGGAGGAGTTTGATCGCTTCCGTGCTCCGTCCATGCCGTTCTTCAAATGCTGCATATTGCACATAAAAATCCGCCGATCGTGCCCCAATCCCACATCGATTCATGTGGGTGTAAGCTTCCCGGGCATCGGACTCACTTACCCGTCCCTCGGCGGCAGCAAAACCCAGCCAAATGTTGACCAGGGCGGGGTCCTCCTTGTCTCGGTTCGGGCAGTCGGGGATGATGCGAGTGGCCTTCTGGTAGAGCTTGCGGATGTGCGCGGCATCCGTGGCCACGCACGAATCAGACTCCCCAAAGACAAGATGGACGTGCTGTAAGAGCTGCCACCACGTTGAGGGGTTGCCCCTGTCTTCCATCACTGCTTGGGCCAGCTTCCGCCGAGCCTCCCTCTCGGGCAGGCCCTCTCCCAGCATAAAGACCTCCTCCGCCTTTTCCGTGAAGAGCAAAAGCCGTGGCAAAGCCGTCGCCGCTTCGCGTATCATAGGCTTCTTGAAGGTTGGATCAGCCTGATCAGCCTCATCGTCTACCACCACTACATTTGTTGTACTGATACCGTGGAGGGTAGCCAAGCCCTTCTGCCGCGCTGCAGTTATGGTAGTGGGAATGGCCGGTGCCACATTCTCCTTATCCCCGGCGGCGCCGATGCTGGCCGTAAGACGGGCACCGGCGGTGGCCATAAATGCCACACCGAGGTCACAGAGCTGGGCTGGGTAGGACTGCCTAGGCTTGGCGGGGGGGGAGCTCCCTATGGTGTGGTATGTGTACAGCGTACAACAGGAGTGAAAAAGTTAAGGTCGCAGAGGAGGCTTGGCGTGCTGATTGCGCCCGTCGTTCGACGCCGCGCCTGCCCGTCGATCCCGTATCCGCTTTCATTCCTTGTTTATGATTTGCACAAGACAAGGCAGGCTTCTTGGTGGGCATACGTTGTGTTGGGGTTGGACGCTGATTCAGTTGGCGAGAGGTACATGCCCCACCAGCTGTCGCAGTACTCGAGATGCAAGCTATTTGATATACACACATAAACACCCACCACAGAAATACAGGGATGGTTCTCCGGTGGCGATGGTGCAGATACTTTGATGAGTTTGCCTCTGTGCTGCTGCTGGCGGTGCTGTGGTCGCTGGCGCAACAACACTGGCTTGTCCAGGCCTTCCTAATCCCAAAACCATCGACCTCCCCACCACCTTCATTTGTCCGCGGACGCATGGCCGCCGAAAACCCCGTGGAGACCAACGACAACAAGGAAAAGAACAAGGAGGACCATGATGCCCAACGATATCGTGCCCGGGGCGTGTCCGCCACCAAGCAAGAGGTTTTGGCTGCTGTCCAGAGCAACGGGGAAAGGCACTCCTCCGCCGCTTCAGCTTCTTTGTTCCCCAGGGCCTTTTGTAAAGTCCTTCCAGATATCTGGACCAATGATCCCGCAGCGGCCATCGTCATGCATGCCGACGGTGCTGGAAGTAAGGCCGCGTTGGCTTATGCCTACTGGCGGGAAACGGGGGACTTGTCTGTGTGGAAAGGCATTGCCCAAGATGCCCTAGTCATGAATCTGGACGACGTCTATTGCGTGGGGGCCACGCGGGCACCGGGCCTCGTCACCTCCACCATTGCCAGAAATCGCCGCATGGTGCCTGGAGAAGTTATCAAGGCTCTCATCGAAGGCTTGGAAGAGGTCATGGAGGAGCTTAGACCGTGGGGCGTAGACTTGCGATTGGCGGGGGGGGAGACAGCCGACCTGGGAGATCAGGTGCAGACGCTGACGGTGGATTGCACCTTAGCCACGCGCATGCCTCGGGCCGACGTTATTGACAATGGCAACATTCAAGCAGGAGACTGGATTGTTGGGCTGGCGTCTTCGGGTTTACCTGCCATGTATGAAGCCAGGAGGCTGTATAACAGTGGTATCGGTAGTAATGGATTAACAGCGGCGCGACACGACGTGTTAGCTCCAGAGGTGGGGCTTCGCTATCCGGAGACGTTCGACCCCGCGCTACAAGACTTGGCCTATTGTGGTACCCGACATCTGACTGAATGGATGGACATAGATAAGCAACGCATAAGAGTGGGACAGCTCCTCCTATCGCCGACCCGCACATATGCCCCCGTCCTTGCTAAATTGCTGCATCATGAGGCTGGCCTTCGCGACTACGTGCATGGCATCGTGCATTGCAGTGGAGGAGGGCAAACGAAGGTGTTGCGCTGCTTGGATCCGAGCCGTGCGCCACTGCATTTGGTGAAGAATAATTTGTTTAAAGTCCCTGATGTGTTTCGACTCATTGCTGAAGAGCAGGAGAAGCATAGAATGTTGTGTGGAAGAGGAAATGAAGAAACAAATGGCGCACGGGAGACGGAATGGCGAGAAATGTACCAGGTTTTTAATATGGGGCATCGGATGGAGGTGTATGTGGGGGGAGGAGAGGAGCAAGCGCAGGGAGTGATTGCTGTTGCGGAGGCTATGGGTGTGGCGGCCAAGGTGGTGGGGCGGGTGGAGGAGGGAAAGACAGGAGTGGTTGGCGAAAGACATAGTCTAACGGTTCACCACGTGGGCTTTGGAGGAGGAGGAGGTGGAGGAGGAGGAGGGCTGGAAGGGGGGGGGGCGAAGTTTGTATATACGTAAGTGGTCATAAGTCGTGATAGTGCTGTTGAACATGTACAATTGATTATTTAGCAAAGATTCCTCGAGAAACCAAAGCACGAAACAAAAACACTGACGCGTGATAGGTGAACGTTATTGGTTTGATCGAGCGATTGTTTTCAATTTTGATCTTCTTTAACTGTCTTATATTTGTGGTAAGCAATGAACTTTGTTGCGGTATTCCTCTACTAGGACTGCAGGCTTTTCCATCTTTCTAGAATGTTTGCTTTTAGTTACTGGCGAGTCTTATCATTTCTTATTTGCCTTTCCCGTGTGAATGTCTTTCAGACTTTGCTTCAAAATGGTCGTGAGGGTTTTCCAGCCGCTGCTACGGATGATGTTAGTGATGTCGTTTCACCGACCAAAGCTCGTCTCATGCTCCCTGTGTCTCTATTTCCTTGTGTGTCTTGAAACCCCACCATTCTCAATTTGCCCCTCCTGTCATAGTCTCCTACCTCCTTCACATGATGCTACACCGCTGCTGATTCTGCCCCGCCGCCTCCTCAACCCCCCGGGGGCGCGAGTCCCCCTTGCTTTTGCATTTCATTGAGGACGATTGCGAAGCTAGTATCGGGAAACTGTTACTCTTAGCCGGTAAGGGCTGCTGTGCAAGCCGTTGCGAAGGCGCTCCTAGGGTGGTGCTGCTATGGGCATGGTGTATTGAGACATCTCGACGGTTGGTCACCTCTGCCTTGAGCCTGGCCGGATGACTTCTTCTTCGTCGGGAACTCGAATGAGAAGAAATGAGCGTTTCTCCAAAAAGTTTGCTTTGCCCGTACGCCTTCAACGTGTTCAAATTCGAAATCACCGTCTGCACCCTCACATCTGCCTTGGACAGGCCCGCCGAAAAGTAAACCTCCCCCGCATCTCGCAACTTCGCCACCGCCTCCGTCTCCCGTCCCAAGGCCTTCAACGGCCGAGACATATTGACTAAGCAATCCCCCAGCCCCACCAAATTGTTCGTTCCATGAGCGTTAATCCGCCAGATAGTCTCCACCTCCTCATACGCCAACAAAGCAGATTTCGAAGATCGCAACCGCTGATGTGCATTCGCTAATCCAAACAACGACGAGGCCAAATCGAGTGACGTCGGGGGAAGAACTGCCCTGCGTATCTCCAGCGCACGCGCGTGCATAGTAGCAGCAGCGCGGTGATCTCCTCGCTTTTCGTGAATTCCCGCCATGCATGCGAGGGAGTAAGCAATGGCGGGATGTGCTCGGGCGAGGGCGGTGGCTTTGCGTTCGTGCGCGGCTTTGTAGCACATTAAGGCGTCATCTAGTTGGTTCTTGACGATGAAAAGTTTTCCGATGCGTTCGAGGGCGTTGGCCATGAGAAGAAGTTCTTTCCCTGCTCCTGGTCCTTGCCGTCGGGTAGGTCTGGAGGAGAGAGGAGAAGCAGACTGGGTGGAAGTAGAGGAGGAGGTGGAGGAGGTAGAGGAGGAGGTGGAGGTGGAGGAGGGAGAGGAGGACGGAGAAGACAGGGACGAGGAGAAGGAAAAGGACGCAGTTGCAGTTGTGGAGGATGAGGAGGTGGAAGAGGACGAGGCGGGGGCCTTTTTAACCGAAGTAACAGCAGTATGAGTAGCCTGGGCAGTAGCTGAATCAGGGCTTGTCGCCATTTGTTTGTAAGCTTGAATGAGCATTCCCAGGGCTACGTCCGTATCTCCTTTCTCAGCATACACTCCTGCCATGCTCACCAACAAGGAAGCGAGCTCCGGGTCCTGGCGTGGCACTGACTTGCGACGTCTTTCCAACGCGTCCTCATACATGTCCAGGGCCCGTGTATAATCCTTGCTTTCCAACAACAACGCGGCCTTCTCCGTCAACACGCCCACCATACTTGACTCCTGGCCCGCCCCGATCTTATCAAGATCATGTACTGCCGTGTTAAGCTGGGCAAGCGCCTCCTTCATCTTTCCCAAAATGCGCAACGACGCCGCCAGTCGAACACGGACATTAGCCAGACCATCTGCCGCCTCCTGGGCTTGCCTAATATTCGTCATGCGCCATGTCTCCTGCTTCTCCTGCCGTCTTTGCTGCTGCTGCTGCTGCTGCTGCTCTAATTTTTCTTCCTTTTGTTGCTCCTCCTGTTCCTGCTGTTCCCGCTGTCCGCGTTGTCGTCCAGCACCACCAGTGCAGGCCTCCACTTCCACCTGGTGCATCTTCACCAGCCGCCACCACACGTCTTTTGCTTTCGAATGGTTCCCCTTCTCTTGATACAAATCTGCAATTCGGGTCAAGGCATCCTTTTCCACCTTTCGCTTCCACCCTTGTTGCAACCCTCCTTGTCCTCCGCTCTCCCCTCCCACCAAAGCAACAGCATCCCAGTACAACTCAATTGCCTTGTAGCCCTTCCCTCGCCCCTCCCATGTCCGTCCCAAGTCCAAGTACGCCTCTACCAAGGCTCTTAAACCTTCGTCTTCTCGTCCGCCTAAATCTACGTCTTCTCGTCGGCTTCCTCCTTCCCCTCCTCCCCCTCCTACACTTCCTGACAAGACCTGACTCTCCCCTATACCTCCCTCAGATTTAGCGCTCCTAGACTCCTTATTCTTCTCTTCATCCTCCTCCATCAGCATCTGCAACAGCCCCTGCTGCTGCTCCTGGTGGTGGTGTTGGTGGTGGTGGTGTTCCAGTAAGCACCACCATCGTTTCTCCAACACCCGCAAGCTCCCTGCTCCACCTGCAGCTCGTCGTGCAAGCACCGCTTCCGTCCCTACGTCCTCCCCTACCAATCCAGCCAAGCAATCAAGCGCCAACCCCAGGGGTAAGGCATGAGAAGGCTTATCCGCCAACAGTCCTCTTACCACAGGGCGCACCGCTGCCGGGACGGCGGCAAGCAAAGGGCAGACAGATCCTGACCCCGAGGATGAGGACGAGGGAAATGGGGAGGATGCATCCATCAGCCACCTACTCCGACGTTTGGAAGTCTCCAGCATGCCAGCCGTTCCTGACGAGGCGGCTATTGTTGTTCCTCCTGCTGCTCCTGTTCCTTCCGAGGCTGCTGCAGCCGTTGTTTCTGGTCGCCCTACGCGATAGTAGTCGTCATCATCTTCCCGATCCGTAGAGCAGGTCAAAGTCATGTGCAACGCCCTCCCCACCGCCCATATCCCATCCCGGGAATCTTTCATTCTTCCATCCCCCATTTCCATCATATCTTTATCCTCCAACGATGACAAAAGCGCATCAAAACCTGCCAGACGAACCTCGCCGTTGGGGTGGGTCAACATGACGTTGCGCAGGGAGAAGGAGCGGAAACCTATGTCGGCCTCAGCTAGAGTCCAAAGGCCACGAACGATCTGCCAGCTCCACAGAAGAGCCTGAGAGAGTGATGGATCAATATAGGAAGGGGAGAACTGAGCTGAACAAATCCAAAACTGCCGGCAGAAACGGAGCGATATGCTCAACCGAGCGAGGACATGTACCCCACACACCACGCACACAACCAGGCACCCATAACCCCAATCTTCTCTTCCTTCCCCAGAAACGTACCTGCTCGGCAGTATAAGTTTCCATGTATCCGCGCTCCGCGCCCTTAACCCGTGCATCCAACGTCTTCCAGCAAACAGGCACCGTGACTAAGAAGCGCGCCGAGGGCATGGCTTTCAAGCCCCCGAATTCCGTCACCATGGCAATTGTGTATGCTGGGGGGCAAAGCATGCCGCTTTTCGTCACCGTCGTCGTTTTGGCACCCCCAAGCATGTCGCTTCTGTCGCCTCCACTGTTTCTCTCGATGCTACTGCTGGCACCTCCCAATAGTGCGAGGCGACGAAGTAAGCGCACTTCCTGGTCCCACGCCGCTGCTGGAATGAAGGTGGTCGACTGACTGCTGCTGCTGTTGGTGTTGTCCAAAGTGCTCCTGGCGACCTTAATGGCGACGACGGATTCGTCACCCGCAGGGCCGCGTTGAATGCAGCGGTACGTGTCTCCCGTGGCGTCTCCTCGACGGGGCCAGTCCTCGTTCAGCATATACTGACACCCGTTGGTGCCATGCACTTTGAGGCCTTCTCCAAGGAGACCAGTCCCCATTATCTCTCCCCCTTCAATTTCTCCTTCACCTCCTACAATCCGCGCGGCAGGCCCTGGGCCAAGCAGGTCTCCGTTTCGTTGGGGCGGCATAGGTACAATAGTCGTACCTTGTGTGGACCTCAGCTTAGCCTGCCTATGGGGACCTATTTTTTTTGTTGGGTGGGGAGGGGTAGGTAGGTATACGACGGCAGGAAAAGGAAAATGCTCTTTGCTCGGTAGACGACACGGGGTACGTAGAGGTTGAGAACGAGAAAGAAAGAACGTGCTACGCTTTTACTTGGTACTTGTGTGGAACTCAGCTTAGCCTGCCTCTGGGGACCTTTTTCTTTTCTTGGGTGGGGAGGGGTAGATAGGTATATGTGCGACGGCAAGAAAATCTCTCTGATCGCTAGATGACACGGGGTATTATGTCTCGATGAGGTTGGGAACGAGAAAGAAAGAACGTGCTGCGCGGCGGTAGGTGTTAGTGTACACGCCAACTGGCTACTGATGATGATTGAGACCCGACCGAGTCGAATCCCGTCAAGTCACTTTGCCGGCGCAAGCAAACTGACAAGACAGTCCTCACAAATTGAGGAGGCCCTTTATGCCAAGAAGGGGGACAGGTAAATGTGGACATTTCGGGGCATTTTTGGGGACGCACTGTGGAACAGCCATCCCTCGCTCTTTCATCTACAGTCCCATCTTTTGTCATCGTGTCTCCACATCATGTGTCAGCGACACCGAGGAGACCACGAAGAGCCTGCCATTGTAGGCGTCCTCCCCTTCATGGCACCCGACAGTTTCATATACTGGTCATGAGTTTTTTTTTGATTCATTTAACTGACCATTTCGTGACCGTTGTATTAGTTGATTTTTGATTGATTGGCCAACTCTTTTGTGAGATCGATATTGACAGGGTCCAGGGGTTAAGCCTCTGAATGTATCGAAATCTTTGATGAGTCAATTGTATGCCTTGACGTGTCTGGTGTGACATCAGAAAAACCGAACAACAAAATCTCCCCCTCCCATTTCTGTGTACTTAAAAGTACACTCTTTTGTACAACATGCGAGACAGCCTGTCCTCCAATGCCAGTGAGCTGCATTCTACATCTCTTCAAACAGTCGACACCCTTGGTCACATTTCAAAACAGTCCACTCCGCCTCCATTCTTTCTTTTCACACCAGCGCCCAGACCAACCCCAAATCTACCCGGTCCATCCCATCCTTCCCCGGATCCCCTGGCCCCACCCAAGCCCGCCACCGATCTGCCCGTGGATCAAAAATTTCGACCACGGGATTCCTGGCATTTTCGTTCGCGTCGCCCGCCTCTCCTCCCACCACATAGAGCAACCCCGACGTCCCAAATGCCACCGCGCAGTAACCGCGAGGCGTCATCATTCTCGGCAACCACCTCCAACGGCCTTCCCGGTCGTCGTACCGCTCTGCTGTCCGATGGCTGTGCAAACCGTCTGGCGACCCGCCCACCGCCACCAGACCACGATCCGGACCGAATGCCAAGCCAAACCCTGTCCGTGCCACTTGCATCGGTGGCACCGCATCAGCTAGCCATCCGCGCGTTGCCCCCTCCGAATCATCACCCACACGAAGCACTTCCACCGAAGATGAATACCGCGTCCCACCTCCATATCCTCCCGCAACATAAATATGACCATGCGTGTCCAACGCCGCTGATAAGCCGCAACGAGCTTCCATCATGGCGGGGCCCATTCGCCAGGCACAGGCAGAGGCAAGGGGGTCATCGAGAATTTCAGTCGTATTTAAAACACGTGCGCCTTGCCAGATGCTCTCTCCTCCTCCCAGGGCATACAAGCGGCCTTGAAGGTCCGTAATGGAAGCGAGAAAGCAACGGGCAGTCTGAAGTTCTTGCTTTTTATTCCACTGTGCCTCGCGTCGACAGAGGGTAGTGGCGATGGTCGGAGGAGTTGTTCGTTCGTTGCTGTTGCTGCTGCTCCCGCCGCTGATCGTGCTGCTGCTGCTACTGGTCACCATTGTCGTCGCGTTATGAACTATGGTCAAAGTCTGCATCCTCGGGATCATATCCTGCGTCCTATTAATCGTATCTGCGCTCGACTTTGTTGTCATCATTTCCTTCACGTTCACTCCCAGCCTTTCAACGGTATTCAAAGCAGCCGACCCCGACCATCCCCCGACGGCCCACACTCCATCTTCATGATCCCGAGCCACACCCGGCGCGGATCGTTTCTGGCGCAAGTGCGCGATGGGATACAGAGAGAAGGGGGGGGGGGATTTCATGGGTAGTTTCTTGGTTCCGCCCAAGTCGTTGAAGAATTCGCACGTCTGCAGGGGCATGGGGCGATCAGAGGAGCCTCCTACTACGTACAATTTGCCGGGCCGATGGACACCCTCATCAGCGATAATACCAGTATTCATGCTCGGCTCCGTGGGCCAGGAGCTTTTGCGCAAGGCGACGTAGAATTGTTTGAAAGAAAGATAAGAGGGCTTGACGGGGTTGAACCATTGATATTCTCGCGCTGCTGCCGCATGCCATAGCTCCTCATTTCTGTGCACTACCAAGGTCAACGCTGCCTGGCATGTCTGTTCCCATCGTCCAAGAGCAGTACCGTCGAGAAAGGGGAGCGCCAAGTGTAGCAGGTCAGGAGGCAAAGACGTGAAGATGCGCAAGATGCAAGACGAAGCGTTCTGGGAAGAGGAGTTGTCCTTGGGCTTGCCACCAGAATTGCCGCAGCCTCTGTTATTAGATACGGCTGGCGCTGTCACCTCTGGAAATACTTGCATGTACGGTCTGTGCGTGATTTGAGCACGAGAAATAAAGCAGAGATAAGTGCGCTGGGCTTCTGTGTAAGATGGATTATGCTTCAGGTAGGGGAGGTTGTCGGTCATCTTCCATTCACGTACACTCCTTCCTACAATCACACGCACACATTCAATAGGAGGGGGAAGCAGTATTCTTTTGTTACCTCAGTGCCGCCATGTTCCAAACGCTAGGGCTGCAGGCGTATCAACCTCTCCCTGCGGACACAGGCGATGATGCCATGTCAAGAGTCATCCTGGACCAGGTAACGCTGGGTATTTACGACCTGAATGACAGTATTTCGGTCCTGCAAGCCCGTCGTGCAGGAGCGTGCTATCAGGGACAGCTTTCCAAGAAGAGGGAGCGGTGTTGTGGGCTTTTAAAGCCATGCTGGCAGTCCCGCTATTTTGTTATTGTAGGCCGCTTCCTCTATCGCTTCGGGTCGGCCGAGTCTAGTGAACCAAAGGGAGCGCCTTTGGCCTTGGAGGGAATGAATGTGTGCGCGCTGGAGGACGAGATACTACCGTACGCTTTCCTTATTTCTACGTTAAGCAAAGCGGTCGTGGTCGCTGCGGACAGCGCTGACGCCCGCATCGTATGGATGCATGAGCTGCGCAAAGCAAAGCAGAGGGCCATCAAGGAAGGGTTGGGACATGCAGTGGAAAAAAAAGAACACGTCGCGCTCAACAAAAAAGGAAGGAACTTATTGCAGCGGAAGTTGATAGAACGCAGGGCGGAGGGGGGGAAAAGGGTGGAGATGAGGACCTTGGGAGGTGGAGTGTGGGGCTTTGTGGATCCCCATTACTAGTGGATGACTTTTTAGAAGAATACAACTGGAGTGTGGGGCTTTGTGGATCCCCATTACTAGTAGATGACTTTTTAGAAGAATACAAACTGCACATTAATCGCCGCAATATCTGACATTAAATATGATTTTGCATCTTGTATTTTTCAAAACGGTCTCATTTTTATACATGTATGATACATAGATTCTTTTTTTGTCTTTCACTTGTTCATCCTAGCGAGCAGACACCTGTCTACCTCATGGTTGACAGCCCTGTCTCTTTAAACTTCCTCTCCCACCTTCTTCATTCTAATTCCAATCAGTCCCAGAATACACAGCAATATACAAAAATACCCTCACGTGCCTCGACGTCGCATTAGCAGATCCCCTATGCTTCCTCCGCCCATCAAAGACAAGCACGTCTCCTCTTTCCACCGGCACCACCGGCTGGTCCTTCTTGTCCCAAAATTCCGTCTTCCCTGCCTTTGGTGGATCTTTGGACAAGGGGAAAATAAGAGTAAAATAAAACCACGACCGCGACGAGTCGACGTGAAATTTCTGTTCCGGTGCTCCGGGCAAGACGAGGACAAGGTGCGTATCCCATTGCACTTTCCCGGCAAATTGGAGGGCTTCCTTCAGGCTGAAAATAATGGCTTCCACTCCTAGAATAGCTGTGGGCGTCAAAAGGCATTGGACCCCTGAAGAGGTAAGGCGGAGATCGAGACGTTGGGGAGGGCCTCCGCTGTCGCACCGAGAGGAGATTTCAGCGATGTAAGGATGCTTGACTTGGGTGGCATGTTCGGACTCAAAAAGCGTTTGAATGAGATAGTTGACCCCGGGCCAAGGGTTTCGCGCAGTACGAATGCTGCTGCTCATGCTTCGGCTGTGAAAGAAGATATGGGTGGTAAGTTGTGAGTACGATGGGATTTCTATCAACTCTGCCTCTCGTTCTTTTCCCCGTCATTCGTCGCGTTCACTCCACGTCTATCCTTCCAAGACACACCTGCTGATGCTGCTATTCGTGTTCTTTGCCAAGGGTTGTTCGCCTTTCATGAGCAAGTTGATGGCCGCGCGGGGCAGGACTTTTCGGTATACTTGCACTTCCACCTCGCCCACTGTGCGATGCCGGACCTCGCTGCTGCTGCTGCTGATTCCATCATCCGAGTCTGTGTCCTCACTGCAAGCGGCGATCTTGTGCCTCATCTGTGTCCACCATGGCATATTTGTCGGAGCAGGGCGACTGGCTTGTCTCGCAGACTTTCTAGTTGACGCTGTTGCTGATGATGCTGCCCTGGCAGCTTGCTTTGCGTGAAGCTCACAATTGACCACGTTGACCGTTAGGGGATACCATTCCCGTACGAAATCATTGACCGCTTTTTCTGTCATAGGCGAGAAGTGTGTATCGGTTTGCTTCGGAGGGGCTTGGGGACTGGCATCTTGGGTCCGTGATGGGGTTGACGGAGGGACAACAACTTCATAAATCATGTTCATGAGAGAGGAGGCGAGAGATGAGGGGGCCGAGGAAAAGGTAGGAGCGGCCGACATGACGACTGAATTGAAGAGGTGTCCCTGTCTGTGTAGAGTAGTGGAGAATTTATCGGCAATGTAGTGTACAGGGTCTTCTTATGGCACTTGCCCTGGGAACAGAGCAAAATAGAAACCATCACTCGATGTGAAAACGCCTTACTTCTTTTTCTCAAGCCTCCTTCATCTAGCCAAAGTTATCGTGTACCTTTATACCGCACGAAGGAGAGCCTTGTATGAGTTTTTAACGACTTTAAACAGGTTTTGCACCAACAAAGTCCCGGGAATGCCCGCACAGGGCTAGAGGAGGGGGAGGAGGTTTAACGCCTAGAACGGATACCAGATCGCAATTATTGATTAATCAAGCTCGTCTTGAGGAGAACTAGAGGTGCTCTGGGGCAGCACATTGACGAGACAAATGCATCGATGTGTGAAAGTTGCCATCCTTCGCGCGAAAGTGGTGTTTGGTGTGTGGCCGCCCCCCTCTTCAGCACAGAGAAGCGTGATATATATTATTGTCAACCATCACTGCGTTTATGTAGCTGCATCCACACACATCCTCAACACATACGTAAATAAACTGTTGTCCCAAAAGTACGGGCGGCACCGCCGGTGTGTCGTGGCTGCATGAGGGTCTTGCTACGTATATCTTCATGACATTAGATAAATATGCCACTCTCACGTCCCATTATATATTGTCATAAAACCATCTATCCCCACGTCACGCACACTTACTAAACGCATCGTATCTACAGCGTTTGTGTACATCTGTCTGATTGGCCCCCTGGGTCCGGTCCGGGAGCCGTGTGAAGGACAGCATGTGGCCAGTCCGAAATTTAGAGTCGTTGACGAGGTCGATCTGTTACGGGTCGGGAGGACACTGCTCAAGCCACCAGGGCGCGCTCCCTGTAACGTCGTGTACCTGACAACCATAGCACGTGGGAGTTCGATTTTAAAACGTGAAAGACGGCTGCCATGTCAGCTATGAAACAGAAGCAGAAGTGTTCCAATATGCTGAGAGCCTTTCTCGGAAGTATCATCATCATAAGCCCCTCTTCTTACGTGGCATCGACACAAACAATCCTACAAGCACTACTCCTATCGCCGTTGTTACGCCTTCATTTCAGCGTTTTCTTTTTAGTGGAGGTACGAGCATGGACCGCCAATATAATAATTTGCCAGTAGCAGAGCCCCTCACCTCATTTTAAAGGTCACGAAAACGCCGATTGATGAAGCACTACAGCTCTCCGCCGGCTAAGGAATGGATCAGAGTCAACGCAACTAGGAGGGAGAACCTGTAGCTATAGGCCCGATAATCTGTCTTGTACAGACTGTGATGGCTACGGTTCTACATTTCAAGCCGTCCTAGACAAGGACTACAAGGAAATGGGAAAAAAACTAAGAATATGTCTCCGTAGAAGGTAGAAGGTGCACGGGACAGAGAGCGACAGGCAGTATACCAAAACTTCGCAAAAATGTCAGGAGCCTACCTTAATGAAACTTATGTGAGAGATTTGTGCGTGATTGATCCGGGGCTTCATTGTATTATTCTGATATTAACCCTCAGCGATGGACTGTCATGTCCTTAAACTTTTTACGATCATCGAGCTTTTTTGCAACCAAGTGGTACGGCTGCAGATGATAGCGTCGCTGTGTCGCAAAATGACCTTTGTCGCACTTAGGAAAATAGGAAACCACTACGATTAATTGAGGCAATGCTCAGACTAGGATCCACTTTCCTGATTCTGGATCTCTGGAACATATATTTGTTCCGGAAGTTCACGTCGCGATCTAGGAGGATGCTTTTGAAGACGATTGGGATTACTACAGCGAATAAGAAAGAGACGTTGAGTAATTTGTCTGGAAACCAATGGCGAGAACGATACTTCGTTTGGGTTTCGGTTGTGGAAAAAGCTATCGTTCTATTGCAGCATATTCGTATACACAAATTATCCATACGACCCGAACAATTCCAATGCACTTGGAACGCAATGCGCGTGTGCCATTATGGCGCGTGAAAACATCGCAACACAAATTCAAAGATATGAATGCAAAAGTTATGAAACTTCTCGAACCAAGATCTTCTCTAAAACAACATTGTCTTGTCCATCACGTATTGTTATTAAATTTGATAGGAAAGAAGGCAACAATCCAAAAGCGGAAACTATTTTAAGGGCCCTATCAAATGGTCAAAGGACACCCAAAAAAAGTACTGGTTGATGACTTAAGTCACGGAATGTGAAACAAGTTGAGAATAGTCAAGCCACCCAAAAAGAGCTCCGGACCCTCGCGGAAGTTTCTTCTAAATCAAAGTGTACAAGCGCTCCCTCCAAAGTGAACAAGAGAAAAACATGTCCTCACATACGCATCCACCTTAACTATTGCCAATCATCTAATTTTGCCTCTTTTCTTTTTACGGGTACACCTACGCGTCCCTAACTATTCATTTCGTCGGCTTACCGGTGCCGCCTTTCGGCTGCTGCACCTGCATGGCGGAGTGAATCGCATCCGTGAGCCAGTAGTTCTGGCGATATGTGACAGCAAGGCCCGCGGCGTAGCGCCGAGCGCGAATGACAGCTGCGCTGACAACCTGAATTCCTGAAATCCACTCAGTGTTGCATGCTTGAGACTCTTCCAAGGCCTTGGAATAAGCATGTGCGATGAACATCCCCTCGGCGTAAGCAGCATCCTCTTCCACTCTTTGAAGTGATGCAGTTTCCTCTGTGGTACCTACCGCTACCATGATCTCACCCATCTGCGGCAGATGTAGTTGCTGTTGCTGCTGCTCGTGCCTCAGCTGCTGCCGATAATGATTACCATTATCACCCGAGCCTTTTGTCGCACGGCTTCCACCATCACTACCACTACCACTACCACTACAATTGCTTCCCGGGCCATTGATCCCTCTTACATTTTCCTCTTCAAGTGCGACAAGTTCCACCGCTCGCCTTAGCTCATGTGCTAACTCGCCAATGCGTTCCCCAGTGCAGGCACTCCCCCACAAAATAGGTGGTACTTTCCAATCCCGAGTCATGACCCCTTCTACGTCACCTGCGTCTTTGCGAGCATCTACTTCCACTTCGTCTTCTCTCAGCACAGCCTCCACGGCTGATTTGGCCTCTTGCACCCAATCAGAGTTCAGATCCGCTTTGTTAAGCCAAACCAACGACGGACGCCGCGATAACCCTGGACAATACAGCTCCAGCTCCTCTTTCAATTTCCGCAAGACATGGGCCGGTGCCTCCTCCACGACACTCCCGTCCTCGACCCCTGCCGCTACCCCTCGTCCTTCCCCGCCTATCCCATCAAGCACATACAACAACACTTTAGTTCGCTCAATGTGTCGTAAAAACTCATGCCCCAACCCTTTATTGGCATGCGCCCCTTCAATCAATCCGGGTAAATCTGCCACTGTCAGACTCGCCGCATCCGTGTACTCCACGCGACCAACCGTCGGGTGGAGCGTCGTGAAAGGGTAAGCCGCCACTTTAGGCTGCGCCATCGAGAGTCCCCCCAGCAGCGTCGACTTTCCTGCATTCGGATAGCCAACCAACCCCACGTCGGCAATCGTCTTGAGCTCCAGTTCATAATAGCGCTCTTCGCCCTGATGTCCGGGCGCGCGGAAATTCCCCGAAGCCGCTGAGGTTTTGCGCACGCGCCCTGCCTGTATTGAGTTGCCTAGCCCTGGCTTTCCGCCCGTGGCCGCCGTGTAATAGCTGAGGGGTTCGTCCAGATCGCATACTTGGACGCGCTCATAATAGTTGCCATTGCACCCATTGGCACAGCGCCGCAAGACCTCCTTGACAATCGTCCCACACGGTACACGCACCACCGTGTGTCGACCACGGGCCCCGCGCTGGTTCTTGGAATCGCCCGTCCCTCCAGGCTTGCCATGAAAGTGATGGCGGTCCATCTCCAAGCTCTGCACGCGCGGGTCGGCCACAAAAATCACGTTCCCTCCTCGTCCTCCATGCCCGCCAGAGGGACGCTTGGAGGCAGCACCAATCGTTTCAAAAGAAATACAACCCTTCCCACCCTTGCCTCCTGAAACTACCACACTAATCCGGTCCACAAATTTAGGCGGGCCTTTGCGTGTCTGTCGCCCAAGTCGCAGGGGGGGGGGATCTTTCCTATTCTTTCCACTATCCTCGCTGTCCTGTGAGAAAGCGCCATGATGTTCGTTGCCTCCCCCTGCGCGTTCTATCCCCGCCCGGCGCAAGAACTCGAACCAATCGTCCTCCGTCATAGCGCCGTTCTTACGGGTTTCCCGCAACAAGGCTTTCACGGAATCTTTGCCATAATTCTGCTGCCTGTCTTTATTGCTTTGCACCATGCGCATGGCCCCTTCCGCGTCCTCTTCCACTCGATACTCCTCCACCACCAGCGGACCTTCACTTCCAAGAGAGGCAAGCCCTGCTGCTACCTCCTCTTCTTCTGCTCCCAGCGCATCGTACTCCTCCATAAATGCCGCCCAGTCCTCTGTATCCTCTTCTTCATAAAGAATGATGTCTTGACTGCTTGCTGACGTCCTGGCCGTCGCCTCCTTTTTGTTCGATGACGACTCCGACGATGGCAGGGGTGGGAGCGGCCGCATTTTTCGACGCCCGGGCCTGCTGGAACTGGTCCCATCTGTGCTCCCACCACCTTTTCCCGCTTCCTCTCTTCGTACTATCGTCATCATTCCACGGCGTGGCGACTGCCTCTGGGCTCTGGACGAGGTCGAGGTCGAGGTCGAGGTCGAGGTCGAGGTCGAGGAGGAGATTGAAGGGAAGGCCACTTCAACTGGAAGGACCCGGTGAAGGACGAAAGAACGACCGTGAAGGCGCCGCAACCTGAACTGGGGCCGCAAAACAGCCAGGAGAAGGCGCGCCATTATGGCTGTGCTAACGTTGGGCTGTATGGGTGGAAAGGTGAGGGACAAATGACGTTCACAGGAGCATGCGGTGGGGCAAAGCTTGAGTAACAGCGCATCTAACGCGCCGCGCGGCCGCAATAGGGGGTTTAGGGGATTTAAAATTATTTTCTGGTAGAAATTTCTGATGCACACCTTCATGATATAGAACTATTACACAGGCTTTTGTCGATGTCTCGGGCACATGTCATCTCCCCGATAGTAGCCATTAAAGATTCTACCTCTGGGCGGCCACGACCAGGCACGTACCGAGCAGAACCAGAACGAGGAGGAGCAAGCCGTAGAATTAAACGTTTCCAGGCGAGGGTCACAATACAGCTGTTGGAGACCGATTGTGAAGGGATGAATGAAAGGATAAGGCTCCGGTAATCATTCCGGCAAAGACTGCAGTGGATTTTGTCGTAGTGGTCCCATCCTCAACCTCCCCGTTTTTCCCCATCTCTTACTAATAAGCTCATCCACAAAACGCGCCGGCAATTCCACCTGAAACAAGCTCGCAAAATAATGCTGGTGGCATATTCGCCTACAGTCCAATACCCGGCAGATCGTTAAAGGCGTTCACGAACGCCGAGATGATAAAGCCATAAACGAGAGATCACTTCGCTTCGTTTGTCAGTGGCATATGTCGAGATCACTGCCTGACATAATACGGGAGGACACGGTTGAACAAAGAGCAGTGTAGAAATTTGCCCAGAAAGAGGAGGCGTATGACGAGGGCGACGCCTTTCAATTCGGCACGGCGTATCAAGGGAGGGGTCACGAGTGAGGTGTTGTAGTTCTTATTTGACTCGGAGGATGAGGAGATAGAGGAAGGTGGCGAAAATCATCATGGTGGTGCCTATCTTATGCCAGGAACTTCCCCCAAAGTGTTGTCCTCTACCCTGAGTGAGGGCTTCCTCTCATTTGCCGGGGGGGATAAGGAGAAGGAGGGAGGAGGTGGTGGTGGCGCTGATGGTTGCGCTGCTGCAAGGTCAAGCAAGACATTCCTTTCGAGTGTTTACTCAAACATGGGTGCCTGACAATTTTCTTTATCATACACACTATCGTCACCATCACCTTGATTTGCTTTTCTCTTATCTGCCTTCTGCCGTTTCGACTGCTACTAATGCAACGAATGCTACCACCGTCCCTTCTTTCGGTTCACTCTCATTCGCCTCTGCCATGTTCATTTCAGTTTTTCTGTATTCGTCACATGCTCCCGCATTGGATACCACATCGAAGCTCACCACCACTACCACCACCGCAGCAGAAGTCGGCGGAAGCATATGTCCCACTGTCCAAATGGTTTACGAAGGACAGGTGCAACGCATCTTCCAAGTGATATTTTCAGACCCGACCAAAGGCCCCGTAGCAACAGTTGAGAATACCACCATGGGCATCTGCACGACGTCTTCTATCAATCACAGTACCTCTTGGCATGGCAAACGCACGGGCCCGCCAAGACCGACAGCTAAATCGCGCCTACGTATATGAAGAGGATGAGCACTCTTCCACGGTGAGGTGGCCCCCGCTGGCAAGAATTGCGGTATACTGGGTGAGCAGGCGAGTGCAAAAGGTTCTCAAGCATGACGATCTTACGTTTGGTAAAGGAGATTTTGGACGAATACGGCTTGGCGACAGAATCACAACGAAGGAGACATCGTTCGTGGGAGCACATACGCGCATGCTGTGTCGGGGGCACTCGTACGAGGGGAGGTCCGATCGACACAGGCAAATCGGCACTAAAAGGGTCACGATGGCAGCTTATTCGTGGTGCTGGGCGCCTATGGAGGGTTGTTATCGTGATACGGCTGCAGTTAGCAAGACAGCGAGGGAGGTTTTGTGATTATGGGCCAGCGGAGTTAAAGAGAGGAGCCAACTATTCTGTGATCACACGTCTCAAGCCATTCGCAAAACCACTACATCCGAAACGAACAGCATGATGCGCCGGCCCCAGGCAATATCAAGCCTGCATCTGCTGCTGGCCACGCTGCTGCTTCTGGACCTTGCATCCGCCTTTGTGTTGCCGCCATCATTATTGTCATCATCGTCACCATCGTCATCATCGTCATCACCATCTTCATCGAGCACCAGCAGCATTGGGCGGGCCATCAGCCCAACTTTCGATGGCCTGGAGGAGAATGGCGACTCGCTAGTAAGCTGGACCCTAGACACTGTGCCGGACGTGACCTTGCTTGAGGCGGCCCGGAGGGAGGCTCTGGAAAAGGACACGGAGTGGTACCAATCCATTATTGGCGGGAGCGTTACGCCTGCACCTGCGGCAGGAATGGTAGCAGGTCCACCAAGCATAGAGGACGGCACTGCCGACAATTCTCTCCCTCTCAGACCCTTGGTAGAACTAGGGTATAGCCGGCAAGAAGCTGTGCAGCTACCTGAGGACATTGCGGGCATTATTGTCGAGGATCAGATTACTCGGCCGGTGGGGGCCTTGCCTCGGGAGTGGTTGGCTGTCGATGTGGATGCTGATGTAGCAGTGACAGTCGGAGAAGATATGGACTTCAAGTTGGCGCAAAAGGGCAGTAGCAGTGCAAAAGGAAGAGAAAAGAAGATTCTACAGCAACGCTTCTCACGATATGCCCCACCACCATCTCGCCCATCCACACCTAGCAGTAAACGCGCCCAGCGAAAACGCGATGCGACTCAGTACAAGAAAGTGTACGAGCAAGAGGCGCTGATGGACGATGATTTAGGGTGGGGGGATGAGGTGGAGGAGGAGGACAATGAGGACGAGGAGGACGAGGAGGACGAGATGGAGCGGGAGTACAGGAAGGGCCTCCGGGCGAATGTTTATCGACAAGAAGGCGTGAGCGATTACGAGGACTTCGGACCTACTTTTCCAGAACAAGAGCCCGGTTTACTTCCTTTGTTGGTAGATAAAGTAGCGGAGCGTGTGCGAGATAGTGCTTTGCTTCGGCCCTTGCTGACAGAAAGGACGTTTACATCTCTCTTGAGCCAAGAAGCGGACTTGCGGCTTTTGGTCACGGGGCCATGGGCGGCTGAGCTGATGCAGAATGAGTTTAGGTGGCGCTTGGGACTGTTTCGAGATTATTTAAAGGTGGAAAAGAAGAAGCCTGAAGCAGGGTTGGGAGACGGGAGGAGGACGACGAAGAAAGGGGGGTGGAAAGGTTGGGGGTATGAGGATGAGGTGGAAGAGGAGAATGGTGAGGTAGTCAGTAGTTTTTTGGAGGGGGAGGAGGAGGAGGAGGAGGGAGATGATGATTTTTTTTTCGATAAGGCCGCCAAGGCTTGGAGGCGGCGGCGACGCAGTGGTCCCACTAGACAAGGAGGAGGAGAAGGAAGAAGAAGAATGGGAGGGGATACCGACCCCTATTTCTACACTTCGCGCAGCAGCAGCGGCAGTAGGAGCAGTAGCAGCAACAGCCGCAGTAGTGGAAGTCGGCCGTCAATAGTGGAATGGGTGGGAATGGAAGAGGAAGAGGAAGAGGAGGGCGATGACGTCATGGATGCAAGCTGGAGTGCCTTTGACGAGGATGAGGACGAGCAGAGTTACACTCGCCGTGCAACATCTCCCTCTTCCTCTCGCCGCTCCTCTTCTCCGTCTTCTTCTCCTTCTGTCAACCGCCGTCGGCGCCGGGAACGAAAGCAAGAGGTCCGAGCAGGGGTTGGTGTGGATAGACGCTTTATGGGGCAGCAAGAAGAGGAGGCAACCAACGACCGCTCTGGTGCTTGGGTATGGCAAAACCCCTCACGCACCACGGGAGGAGGACGAGAAGGAGGAGGTGGTGGAGGAGGAGGAGGCGAGAAGGGAAGGAGAGAGAGGGGACAAGCGGATCATGCAAGAATGAGGGATGGAGGGAGGGTGGAGGAAGGGAGGGTGTTCCGATGGCCCTGGGAGATGGCGGGGGATGACTTTGAGGATTAATGAGCAGATAGAGCGTGAGATAAGGTGTGATATCGATTAGAAGCAAGTCTAAAGCACGTAGTGTATTTACTATTACATTTATTCGCCGGATTCGTGCGTGTTCGTGATCATGGCGAGCAGGTACCGGGTGTTTCGATGTGTGCACCTGTGTGTGACTTCTTCCCTTTTGCTCTGTTCCCTTCTCGCTATTCCCACGATTTGGGTTGTTTGTGCTCGGATGACATCCACCCTCCATCTTCTCTTTCCCCTCGAGCTCCTCTTCTGGTCTCTTCCCTCTGCCCGGTCCTCCCTCCCTCATTCAATTCCTCCTGCGGCTTTGCTTCCCTTCATCCACTTTCTTTTACCAGCTCGAGAAACCCCGACTGGAGACACCACCACCACCCAACCATCTTCGTAATTACCTGCCCTTCACCCCTTCTCCATGTGTTCGTTCATAAGTCTACTCACTTACCCGCCCCCCGCCCCCCCCATAACCAGCCTGACTCCTTCCTCCCAGCCAATCAGTCCCTCCTTTCTTTCTTCAAACTTATTTATTCTTCGTCTGTCAATAAATTGGCACTTTAGGAAACCCTAGACGAGGAAAGGATGCCCGTCCGAATAAACAGCGAATGAGGCTCCGGGCACTCCGTCTCGCCACCAACCGTCACCCTCACCTTCAGCTTCTCTCCCTGCGGCAGCTCACCCTGCCGCTGCTGCTGCTGTTGCTGCTGCTGCATTTCAAGATGCTGCTGCTGCTGGGCATACTGTGCTGCATACGAAAGTTGCTGCTGCTGCTGCTGCTGCTGCTGCTGCTGGGCCGCCGTCATGGAGATAGTTCCACCCGACCCACCACCTGCTGCAGCTGCAGCTGCCACGGCTGCTGCTGCTTGCTGCTGCTGTTGCTGGACGTGCGCTGCAGCTTGCTGCCGGTAGTAAGCCGCGTGCTCGGGGTAGGTCGTGGCCATGTCGTTGTAATACTTGGCAATCGCCTCGGGTGTCCACTGTTGCTGCCCCCCTGCCTGCCCTGCTCCTGCCCCTCCCTGCTGCACCTCTTGATGTTTGTGCTGCGCTGCCTGCTGCTGAGCGGCTAATTGCCGTTGGTACTGTTCGTAAGCTGCCGCTGTCGCCGCTACCCCCTGCCCATGCTTGACAGACTTCCTCTTCGTCCCTTCCCCTCCGGCCATTCCCACTTCCCCTCCCCTCCCGCCCTCCTCCTCCCCCTCCCCGTCCGAATCCGAATCCGACCCTCCTCCCTCCTCATCCCCCGACCCCTCGTACTCGCTCTCCTCCCCCCCACCCTCCCCTGCTGCTGCACTCAATCTCTTCTTCTTTGCCTTCTCGGCCTTCAGCCTTTTAGCCGTCTCGGCCACCGACTTGATGTGCTCAGCCTGCAACGCAGCTTGCTGCGCAGCCGGGTCGGGGGTAGGCCCCAACTGTCCCTTAAACGGACCCTTAATTTGCCCCGTAGCGCGATACTCACTTATTGCCTGCTGTTGCGCCCCCACCGCATCCGCCTCCAGATAGAAGTAACCCAGACACTTGTTATGCCCCCCCGCCAAAGTCAACCAAGCACTCCAAGCATTACTCCGCTTGTCCCAATACACCCCCGAATACCGCGAACGCGTCGCATCTGCCGCAGTGGCTGTTGCAGCCACAGATGACTGCTGGGCAGCGGCGGCCGCAGTGGTTTGTTGCTGCTGTTGGTAGTAGGCTGCAGAGTTGGACATGGCTCGGCCACTGCTCGCTTGCCTGTGGTGCCCGGGCGCGCCCACGGAGGAAGAGGACGTCAGGCTAGCACCGGAGGCAGCGCGGGGTTCCTTGAGAATCTTATTTTCTAGAACCACAGTACGATAGGTGGCTTTGGCGCCTGCGGAGCGACGCGTTCGGTCATATTTATTTTTATCCAACCATGTGGCCATTTTGGTCAGGTGCGTCTGCAGACGGCCCTTGAGCTTATTCACTTGATCGAGCAAATCGCGCCGGGGTATGGGCCCCGTTTTATCCAATGCTTTTTCGCACTCCAAAATTTTTACCATGAGTCGCTGGTTCTTGGCAGCTAGCTTCTGGACTCCTTCTGCGTCCAACCCTCCCGCTGCAGGGTGCCCGCCGGCCGCTCCGTAGCCCCCCCCTTCTCCGTAATACGAAGCCGAGGAATGCCCGTACCCACTCGCCGCATGACCCCCATATCCAGCCCCGGCCCGTCCTGCACTGCCTTCTTGTTGGCCATAGGCCCCAGGTGGATAAAAGCCGTATTGCTGGTAGTAGTCTTGGTAGTATTTTTGGTATGCGTCGGCTTGCGACGCAGTGCCCCCACGGGAGGACTTGCGACCACTGATTTGTTGAGCGCCATAGCCGGCTTGCTGTAGTCGTTGTTGCTGTTGTTGTTGTTGTTGCTGCTGCTGCTGCTGCTGCTGCTGCTGTTGCTGCTGTTGTTGTTGTTGGGCTGCTCGCTGGGCGTAGTACTGCGTGTAATAGGCTTGGTACTGCTCCGGCGTCATGTTGGCGTAGAATGCCGCGGCCGCTTGTTGCTGCGCAAGTTGCTGCGCCGCTGACATGATGGTAAATTAGGAGAGGAAGAAAGGGAGGACTGGGACCGGCTACGAGGAAGGCAAAGGCAAGGCAGGACGCGAAACAAAGAGGGGCCAAGGCAAAGACGAAGAAAGACAAACTTGGCTGATCGCTTAGTTGCTTGCTGTTGTAGAGGGAAAGTGGGAAGGAAAGGGACGACAATCAGCTTGAATGCTTCAGTACATTTCATTGTGTAGATAACGTTCAGTGCCTCATGTGTTGGCTCGGCTGATTGGTGTAGCAGTGCGCGTGCATTGTGCCGGGCACCTCGTGAGAACCTCGCGTCGTATTCGCTCCGCGCCACTCTTTGATGTTGGCGCGTCATCGCCTTCTGCGAGGATGGGCCTGGAAGCCATTAATACCCATCTCATACCTCCACACACCCCCTGTCATAAACAAGACCATAGGAGGAGTTAAGCAGCTGCTGCAGCAGCTCCAGCAGGAGCCACAGCACCAGCAGGATCCACAGCAGGAGCAGGAAGAGCAGGAGGAGCAGAAGCAGAAGCAGGAGCAGGAGCAGGGACAGCAACAGCAAGAGGAGGAGGATTAAGAGGACGAGCCACCTTTAATACGCAGCCAGCGAGTTGACGTCCCCTATCCACCATCCTGCTACGTTGGTACAAGTTGCAATGTCTAACACCATCTGTCCATCTACCGTCCATCTCCTGCTCCTCTTCTTTCTCGGCGGCGTGTCCTCCTTTATGCTCGGCCCGTCACCATGGAGCAAAAGTTATCAGAGGGCATGGCAAATGCCGACAACGCACACACCACTACGGCACCTGTCCTTGACGACATCATCCTTAAGCCCCTTTTCCAGTTCTAGCAAAAGCATTGAGATGAGTACGAGACCACGCAGCGTCCGAGGCATCCACGCCGATGTCTTTTTAAGCAACGCGACCACTGCGCCCTCGTCCTCTCCCACCTCTCTCCGTGCCTCCCCCCAGTCGCCATCAACAAAATTGTCCGCACCCGACGGTCCCCAAGACGTCGCCGCCCGGGTCCATCGTCTGGAAGGAACCATTCTAAATCTGGAAAAGCAACTCAAGCGCTTAGAAAGCGTGATTGCTACCAAAAGCAGCGGCAGAAATCGAGCCAAAATGCTCATTATAAACTATGACGTTGGCCCCGACGCGAAGGTGGATTCTGTCGACATCGCCGTGGGCGCTGCATGGGTATTCGGTTTCCTGGGATTAATGATCGGTCGCTCTATAGCGAGTAACTTGTGGTTCGTGGGATTTCTGACAGGGGCGATGTGGGCGGGGTTCCTGGCTAGGGAGGAAGAGGGGGGGGCGATAAGTGATGTGATCCGCGCAGTGGGATGGCAAGTTGCAGTCAAGACTAGACAGTTGGTGTTCATGTACCGGACGGGCAGGTTGAGCTATATTTATGCGAAGAAATGGGAGGCATTCGATAGAAAGTATGCGGTGCTCAGGAAGATGGAAGCGTTGCAGAAGTTCTCATTGAAAAAATGGATGGAGGTGGAGGAGGCGGAGAAGAAATATGAAGTACGGTATCGATTGACCTCATTTCTGAAGGCCGGGTATAATGGAGCGGTGGATGGGACGGCAAAGCTCTTTAACGCCAAGGATAGGAAGGATCTGGTGAAGAAATTGCCGGTAGGTCTATCTGGCGAGGGGAAGGGAGTGATTGAAAAAGAGGGAGGGGAAAGAGGGATGGATCTGTATTTACGTAGATTTTGAACATACGCAGTCTGTTGCGAGCAGTGGAACGAGTTTGTTTGTATCGCGTCTTTCACAAGCGTCCCTGGGGGTGTAGTCGCGCCTGCATCTATGTATGTTATCCCTGACATGTCATACTCTCCCTCATCCTCCTTTCCTTCTCCACCACGCACACCTCCCACCCTCCTTTCCTCTCTTTACATACACAATCCCCCTCATTACACACCCTTCTCTCACACACACTTACACACACACACACACACACGGCCCCCCCCCACACACACGCGCATTCTCCTTTTCAGAGACCATTCCGCCTCCTGTTCATGTCCAAGGCGCAACGCAAGGCCGAAGACCGGCGCCGCGTGACTGTGCGGCGTTTCGTGGGACTGCAGAACGGCAGACCCGTCGTGGAAGTAGAGGATGGTTGACAGACATGTACACACAAGTAGATAGACGTGGCGAATCGATTCTAAAAGTAGACAAGCGAAGAAACTACGGTTTGAATTGAAAAGAAGCATCACAATAGCATTTATTAAGGAGCCAAAATCAACTAAAAGGAAAGTTTCCAGCGCTTAAGTCCTCAGTCGCCTTTCGTCCCCCAGTCTCTTGGCTCTGTCCATATAATAATTTCTCCATTGCCCTGTGCCCTCCTCCCCTCATTCCTTCCTACCCATTCCTGTCCAATAGAAGAATGTCTCTCTGATACTCTACCAGATAGAAATAATGGCTCTTTTGTACTCCTTCTTTTCACTCTCGCTTCTTTTTCGTATCTTCGATGTCAAAAATGATTGCTGCGGTTTACGATGGTGGTATTGGATGTTGACGAGGAGGAGGGGGAAGGGGTGTAAAGCAGCTAAGAGTCACGAACGGAAAAATTCCCATCGCTCATGCCATATTTTCACTCCCTGCCCCCCTCCCTCTGCGGAGTGAGTGATCTTATAAGCTGTTCTCATGCCCCGTCTCAAAATTGAATATTACATGTGTCCGTCCTTTCTCTACCCCTCTTTATTTCTTCTCTGTTCCTATCTATTTCTACCCCCCCACATTCATTTCCTGCTTCTTTAAAGGAGGAAAATAGGCAAGATAACGAGATAATACAATGTTATCATTCTTTGTATGTCTCACCAACGCCCCCCCGAACACTTAACTGCTTCTTACTTCCCCTCTTTTCCCCCCGCTGCTTCCCTGCTTCTTTTCTACAAACAGAAAAAAGGCAATACAAATACAGGCGGCAGAAGGAACAAGTAAAGAAAGAGAGAAGTACCACACGTAAATGGCGCACATAGCGTGGCGAAGAAGAGAATGCTCAAAATTGTGAAGGTCACAATGAAACATCCCCCACGTTGGCGCACCCCCATATCCACCATGGGGAGGTGACAGTATGTAAGATCTGACCCCTCGGTCCCGCCCAAACCGTAGAGCGCCAAAGTTGCAGAGTCCTGCAGCAGCTTGCACTGATACATCAAGTACTGGTCTTCTACGGCAATACCCGTGGTCAATGAGAGCTGAGACTTGAGTTCCCCAACTCGCAGGCTGTCCGGCACCGCTAAAGACAGGCATTTCCCAGCGGGCCTTCGGACCAGCAAGTTCGTTGTCTGCTGCTGCTGCTGCTGCCGCCGCTGCTTCTGGGCGCTCTCCCCTTCCTCCTCCCCGCGGCGGGTAGATGGCATCATTTTGAGTGGCGGCGGGAGCTTTTTGTGTAGGCGCTGTGTTTGTTGGTACGTTACCGGCATTATTTTTCTTGGTGCTAGATTTTTGGTTGGGGTGTGTGCTATCCATCCGTGGTTTATCGTTGTGGAGAGGGTCGGCAACTGTAGGGAAAACTTCTCTCGCTTGATGGCATATCGCTTCATGGCGCCTGGGGCGCCCTTTCCAGCGATGGGAAGATCGGGCACTCCTTTTTTCATTTCTTTGGAGCGCGTGCACTCGTGTCCTCTGGGCGAGGGCTTTTTATGGCGCATCGAGGCGGGCACTGTACCGTGCAGAGCATCACATCCCATGGACATGGCGCTCAGGTCTCCTGCACTTGGATATGTTTCGGGGCTCTGTCCCCGTGCTCGGTCGTTCGGGTGCTTTCCGCTTGCCTTTATTATAACACGACTCGTCACTAGACTTCACAAAGTGGATGGCTTTGAGTGTACATAACTAGGAAGTACTGGTGGTGGTGGTGGTAGCTTTCTTGCTCTCTATAGCCCGCCTCGATTATTTTCATCATCGCTTATCGCACCTAAGCCTTCCCCACCCCTTCCTTTCTTTCCTTTCACAGAGCGAGCCCCATCACGCACGGTGTTAACAAGGGCGATGGTGTCCCTTCACCGGAGGTCACAGCAAAAGGTCATGGTGCTGCTGGTGCTGCTGCTGGTGGTCGTGCTGCCGGTATTGGACGCTTTTCTTGCTCCGTGCAGCGCCCTCGCAGGGAGGTCAATGCCCTCCTCTTCCTCGACCCACAGCCGCCCCGCGGCAAACCTGCGTATGACAACCAACATCCCGACAACCAGTCACACTCCATTATTAGACGGGGAAATCGAGGTATTTTGCAACCGGGAGATCAACATGCAGCAGATTCGGGCCATTGGCTTTGACATGGACTACACCCTTGCGCAATACAACCTGGCATTTGAGCTCCTCGCCTACGACGGAGCCAAACAAAAGCTTGTAGACACCCTGGGGTACCCTTCCGCGGTCGCCGATTTCGAGTATGACTCAACCTACTTCCGGAGAGGGCTGGTCATTGACAAGGAGCGAGGCAACGTCATAAAGATGGACCGACACAAGTACGTCCGACAAGCCTACCACGGCTTTTCTCCCCTCGCGCCCGCAGTCCGAAAAGAGCTCTACATGGCCAGTTCGGAGCATATTCCGCTGTACACTGAGAGTACATTTGTCAACATTGACACTCTCTTCTTGCTGGTCGACGCCTACCTCTTCGCGCAGCTCGTGGAGTACAAAGACAGACAGCCCTCCCAGATCAAGCATTCCTATGCTACCATGTACGCGCACATCCGTCAATGCGTCGACTTGTGCCATCGCGACGGCGTGATCAAAGACCGTGTGGCTGAGAATCCGGGAGATTACATTATTCCTGACCCTGGGATGGTAACGATGCTGGAGCAATATAAGGAGAGTGGGCGGAAGACGTTTTTGGTCACGAATAGCTTGTGGGAGTACACGGACGTGGTACGGAAAAAAAAGGGGAGGAGATGTGTTGAGTCAAGGGGCCCTCATTTTCATGTGTTGTAAATCATTCTTCCTCTTCCCCTCCTTTTCCCTTTCTCCCCCTCAGGTCATGAACTTCCTCGTGGGAAATCACGGCCCGCGCAACCAGGACTGGCTCGATCTGTTCGAAGTCGTCATTGTCGGTAGCCGGAAGCCGGCCTTCCTTGAGGATAGATCCGCGTATATGATGCGTGTCGCCTCTGCTGATGGCTCTTTGCGGAACGTGGACGGGGTAGAAGAACCCGTGGATGAATTTCTTGCGGCAGGCAAGGTGTTTCAGGGCGGAAATTGGAAGTACCTGCTGGAAATGCTGAAGTTGAAATCCGGGGACAACGTGTTATATGTGGGAGATCACATGTATAGGTCGGTGGCGAGGGAGGAAATGAGTGATATAGTAGGAAGGCTGTATATGTCGAGTAATCCATTTTTTCCGATGTTCTTATACTTATCTTCCCTCCGTCTCTTCGTACCTTTATCCCTCGCTATCTCCTTCTCCAGTGATATTTTGAGAAGTAAACGTAGCCTGGGGTGGAGAACATGCTTAGTGATTCCCGAGCTAGCGGAGGAGGTTGCTTCTTTGCAGCGGTATGCCGACATGGACGCTGGCTTGCAAGAATTAAGGAGGTGAGAGAGGGGGAAAGAGAGGGACGAAGTGTATGGGGAATGGAATGTGAAAGGGAAAGTCGAAGACTGCGTTTTCTTTGCACACCTTTAGGAGTGCTTCATGCTTACCTCTTCCCGTCCCCTTTCCTTTATCAAAATTCTTCGACGCAAGACGGCGGCTATCAATGGACGAGGAAATCGACGCTATTTACAAGGCCATCCGCGCCCATCGTGTTAAAGGCGATGCTGAAAGCGGGCAAGAAAAAATGAAGACTGAGCCCTCACCGGAGCTCAAAAAGCTGAATAGACAACTGCAAGACTTGGAAGAGGGTGGGGAAAGGTTGGATGAGACAATCAAAACGGCCTGCTTGGCTTATCATTATAAATTTCACCCGGTCTGGGGGAAGCTATTTGAAGCAGGTTTTCAGGAGAGTCGGTTTGCCAAGCAGGTATCGACGTATGCCTGTATTTATACGACGAAGGCGTCAAATCTTGGGATGGTTAGCCCCGAGAGATGGTTTAGAACGGTGCGGGATAGCTTGCCGCACGATGTTTATCTTGCTTTGGGCTTGGGAGGGAAAAGGTAGGGGGAAATATTTGTTTCCCCAATAGATGTACAAAAAGCAATCACTATACCGGCATCATTTGTTCCTTCTCCCTCCCCCTCCCATTTGTTTGTTTTTCAAGTCCGTTAAGATCTCTTTGAAAAGTGGAATGACTTTTGGTATTCTTCATTCTTTTGGACCTTAATATATATGTGGTGTATAATCTTGTGATTGCTTGTGATTGCTTGCGAGTGGGAGAGGATCAGGAAAAAGGTAAAAGACAACCGAGCGAGAAAAGGGATAGAAATGAAGAAATAGGAAGGAACAACTTTCCGCAGTCTCTTCGTGGAAAGAAAATCTTGTCTATCTAAGCGTCATTAAGTGAGATAATTCGCCCGTGAAAGTATACGGGTGTGTAAAAGTGCTTTTCATTCACCATGAGAGAAAAGACATGAAAATATCCAACCTGTGCACCACACGATGTTTGTTCCCATTGGGCCTAAGGAATAAGAGAATATTAACGAGCAATTCACTCGACAAAACATTTTTTTTAAAAAAGTGTGTTGGATGATAGAAGTGCGCTTTTTCAGGCTTGTAATCATACTGATTTGTTTACTTATGTTCAGAGATTTGCGATGATTCCATGGATAAGTAAGCTTGGCAAAAGCTAGTTTCTCGCTTCCTAGATCCTAACCTCTTGACTAGGTTCTTCCATTGCACGCTTTATTTCGCATTGGAGACTTGAATCGTAAAAAGTAAGTTGACGGATCCTTACCCTCTTACCACAGCCTGGAAAGGCGTTACGAATATCGGCATGCGCCCGCCCTTGCTCTAGATCTTTTGGGTTGTTCAAAAATCAGAATCACACGTGAAGATGATTGGAGGCGCCATATGATAATATCATGGAGATAGATGGGTGAAGTGTGCATGAGGCGCGTGTAGTCTCATCATATCCCTTCATTTCCCCTTTCAATACCCTTTGGGATGTGGAGATATGCGAGCAAGGCGAGGTGCCCAAACTGTCAGGATCGGATATCGATGCCGTCAATGTCATCCTTGGTATAGTGCAAGTTGCACACTTCCGCCTCCGGCGAAGCATCAACAAGGCACACGATCTTCCTCTGGTAGCAGTCGACAGAGAGGAAATCCCACTGTTGGGCACTCCCCAAGGAAATGAAAAACCGGTTTCCATTGGCATGCTTAGCGAGGTCGTCCGACGTGGCCGCTTCTTGTATGCCGCCTGATTTAATTGTAAAGTTCAAGAATGAATCCGAGCCAAGGGTCCCTGCTCAAACTCCATTCTGATTAAATGATGGCATCTACTTCTATCATAATGTGAGCATCAAAATTAGCCCGTCCCGCATGACGGGGTAGCTGCCGGCATCAGTCCCACTCGTTGGCGCGGGATGACCGGCAGCCAAAGGAGCGGCTTGTTCAGAGCGGGATGGCGTCATCGTCCCGCGAAAACACCAGTGGCCTGATGCCGGCAGCTACCCCGTCATGCGGGGCGGGCTAATTTTGATGCTCACATTATGATAGAAGTAGATGCCATCATGTCGGTGGCAAGGCTCTTGATGGTGATTGAAACCCCCCCGAAAAAAGCAAAAAAAGTACATAACTTTCTGTATAGTCCGTACGGTTTATGTAAATTACAATTGATTCTTATAACGCGCTCCTAAGGTCAGGGATCAAGAGCATCTAAGAGTTTTTTCTCTGTTTACTGTGATAACAGCAAATTCTCACAGAAGCGAAAATTGGCATCCAAATTTCCCAACGACTACAAAACGACTACCTACAATACATGGAATCCTCCAATGAAATTCTTGCCGACATGGTCGCCAATCTGAACACTAAAAGTTTAGAGGAAATTGGCTAGTTATCCAATATTGGCGACAGAAACAGTCAAGCACTGTATTTCATATCCTATATTGTTCTTTTTTTGTCATTCCATGAAATAATGACAGTCTCATTCCACCTTTCGAGCCCCCAATGAAGATGCAAGCATGGTGGTACTATTGTGTTACGACATGAAACTGTTCTCTCACCTAGATAAAACCGTCGTCCGACGTGTGGTACAGACACGGACTATACAGAAAATTACGTACGCTTTTTGCTCTTTTTACTTTTTTGGGGTTACGGACTATACAGAAAGTTATGTAAGTTTTTTGCTCTTTTTACTTTTTTGGGGTTTTAATCACCATTACGAGCCTTGTCACCGGCATAAAGACATCTCCTTCTATCATATTTTGAGCACCAAAATAAGCCCGCTCCGCGTGACGGGGAAGCTGCCGGCTTCAGGCCACTGGCGTTCTCGCGGGATGATGACGCCATCCCGCTCTATACCACGGCGGTGAACCCGGCATTTTGCATGTGTCGCTGGAAAGGCAACGGACTATACAGAAATATATTTAAGTTTTTTTATTGTTTTTATTTTTTAGTGGTTTATTCGCCTCTAGGTGCTTTGCCGCCGGCATGATGACATATCCTTCTATCATATTTTGAGCACCAA
>Ga0160420_100036_pt1 | contig 85352 bp, 84 predicted proteins | sample CelAP2metagpilot_FD_108197 | JGI IMG/M metagenome (GOLD analysis project Ga0160420, IMG submission 108197) | Phycosphere-associated microbial communities from algal ponds in Kailua-Kona, Hawaii, USA - Cellana AP2-5-5 metagenome pilot | ecosystem: Engineered > Artificial ecosystem > Aquaculture >...
GGAAAATATGATGGAGGCGTTTTCTTTTTGTTATCAGGGGGGGAGGGAAAAAGGGAAGGAGGCAGGGGGGGGGGACAGGGTAAGGGGAAAAAAGCCCAACGGAGGAAAAGAAAAAAACCGAGGAAGAGGGGGGGGGGGGGTGGAGGGGAGAAAAAAGAGATTATGAAATGACAGAGGAAAGGGAAAAGGCCGATAGAGGGTAGAGAGATGGAGATGGAGGGGGGAAGAGGATGGTGGAAACCGGGAGGGACAGAGAAGGACAAGCATCCAATTCAGCCAGGCAGCCACGGAACACGTCGCTTTACATGGCTCAGTAGACGATTTAGCTATACGTTTTGCTCCTTGCTTCTTTTGTTGTCACTCGAAGACCTCCCTTTCCTTCCTCTCCTTGTTCCCCCCCCCCCCGCTTTTTCTCTCTTCCTACCATCCCCTCAACATGCTCTCTGATCACCTGCTTAGATCTCGGCAGTCGGCGGCGGCTTAGCGGCCGTCTTCCTCCCCTTAGCTAGCTTCTCCCCTGCCCCTGGCACCGCTGCTCCACTAACCACATCCCTCCCACCCATCAACCCTCCTTCCCCCCCTCCCCCCGCCGCCGCCTCCGCTGCCAGCCTCGCCGCCTTCTCCTCCCTTACACCCACAATATACGGAATCCTAAACCGTTTCTGCTTAGCTTGTTCAAAAATAAACGGCTCCGGTTCCACAAGCTCCGCGCTTTCCGAGCGCCAATAATCCCCGTCGATCCCCTCCATTGCCTGTCTCCTCTCATCGACCGTCATGGGGTCACTCCCCTCCGCCGCAGCCTTATCCGCCTGTGCCTTCTGCGCCCTAAACCTCCTCTTCCTCCCCAAAAATCGCACTCCCCGTGTGTCCCCATCATCTTCCACCATAAGCCCTCTCTGTGTCATCCACTCGATGAAGTCCAGCCTGCGGGGCTGGTAGGCCGGGAAACGGTAATGATAGGGCCATTCCTGGAAGTGCGGGTACGGAATATTTGACACAGGGGACAACTCTGCAATCGGCTTGTCTTCCAATCTTGTCCCTGGTGGCATTGTTCCGGGATGTCGCTCCTTAGGTACGTAGTCATTGCCCCAAAAGTTCTTTTCTTCCTCCGGTTGGGAGTAGGGCGCATCGTAAGGGGGGAGGGAGCCATGAAGGGGGGTAAAGCTGCTACTGATGTGATGGCGGGCCAGGGATTGGAGATTTTGGTGAATGGGGTTGCTGAGTGTAAATGCCTGTGTGGGTAGGGAGGTGGAAATGGAGGAGAGGAGGAAAGGGACGGGTGAGAGGATGGTTGCTCTCGGAGTAGAAAAAGAAAGGCAGCAGAGCCCCTCTGTATACGCGTGCATGACGAGGTATTAATTTGAGGGATTGATTGTTGATCTAAAAGGCGACGTGACATTGGGATGCAAGCATTGTTTGTCCGTTGGACGGGACAGGAGGAGATGCTAAGAGGAAAACAGGGAGGGAGGGAGCACCGGAAGGGGGGAGGGAAAAGGGGCGTGTGCAAAATTGCGGCATAGTTTCAAGAGGAGGCCACCTCCTGGCGTTATTGAGTGTAGAACACGCGAGCGTGAGTATGTATTCCTAGTGCCGGGCAATCCTATATTTATTGGGCCATTTTAGAAGGGCGGGGGGAGAGTGGGCGGTCGTCATTGCGTACGTACCTTAGCCTCGGGTGCCCGCCATCCCACAAGAAGCGCTGCCGCCCCCACCATCAATGCCCCGCTCCGTCGGCTGTTGCTTTCACTTATTCTTGTTACCGTCTTCGATCGCATGTTCATAGCCTGTGCGAGAGACAGTATGACAGGTGTGGTTGAGCGGCCCCGAGAAGTTCAACGAGATGAGAAAGTGGGCAAAACGACGACTTGGAGCCTCCTGAGGAAGAAAGCCCACTCGGCACCGTCACGGACGCTATCAGCACAGCTATTTGTGCATAAAGGTGAGCTAGGGAGGCACATGAGGGGAAAAGACATCTGTATCCTCACGACGACATACATTTGCGTCAAATCAGGCTTGCCAGCGAGCTCCGGCGCCTCGCCAACAGGCCAAACAGGAGCATTCCTTTTCAAGCTTTCGCTCCATGTGCCAGCACAACAGAACACTTACAACTTTCCCAAGCCCATCCGCACAAGCACAGGCCTGTGAATGCTGTGGCATGCTCGGCCAGCCTTGAAGCGCCTGAAGGTCAGCATATTTGCCACTGCCGCGTCTGCTTCTCTCCTTGCCTTAAAGTTGCCTTCGTCTGCAGCCGCGCCTACCTCCCCCTCTTTCCTATTCCCATCAACTTCCAGTTCGACCGGCAATCACACCCAGCAGCAATCCCACGCCCTATTGCCATTTAGTACCAACCCAAATTTTGTCATGGCGGCCAACGTGGGGGCCCTTGCGAATTTGAAAAAGGATGCAGGGCGCGCTCAGGTACGTCAAGGAAAAAAGACACAAAAGAAAATAGGGTTGGAAGGGCAAATTATTCTCAAAGAAGTGGAAAGCATAAAGAGATTGACTGCTTGCTTTAAAACATCTTCAATCTATACTTGCTTGCCATTGCAGATCCCTTTAACGTGCATACTCCAAATCAAAAACATCCCCAAAACCAGGCCATGACCCAACTCCTTATGGACGTCTACGGCAACTGGGAAGATCCATCCCTGGACTTTCCCATCCCCTTGTCCGCCGCCGAAGCAGGACCTTCCATGGTGCCTTACGGAAAGGAGGGTAAATGCCAACGTCGCTACCTATGGACGGATGCGTGGGGTGTGTTGTGCTTTGTGAGTCTAGCCATGCGTTGTGATTTGTCTGTAGATGGAGACGAGAACCGCAGGGAACAACTGTTGGAAGCGGGGGAGAAGTTGGTCAAGTGCGTACATGGAACGTTAGGACAGCCGCGGGGGGATGCATACCCCATGCGGATGGTTGGAGGGAGAGAGGGAGAGAGAGAGGAGGAGGAAGTGAAGACGCCACATGGGTTTATTGGACTGAGGATTGGGAAGGAGAGGGCGTTGCCGGGAGGGGGGAGTGACGCAGGAATGACGTTTGATGGCATGTATTATCATTATCTGGATAAGGTGAGGAGAAAGAGGGGGGAGGGGGAAAAGAGGGAGGGTGGTAGAGATTCTTGTTTGTTTGTGATGACCAAGGAATTGTATGCCTTTAATTTAAAGTCATCATCACCTCTCCCTTTTCCCTCCCTCTTTCTTCTCGATAGTGGATATTCGCCCTCCTCCGCCTTTCTCAGGCCTGCGAGGCTTTCCGGGGGCCAGGACAAGGAGAGGAATATCTGGCCCTTGCTGAGGAGCTGATCAAGGCAATTCATCCTTACTTCGTGCAGCTTCCGGAGGAGGCGGGGCAGCAGCAGCAGCAGCAGCAAGGAGGGCAGGGGGATATACGATTGCCACGTGGAGGGCGGGTCGGGAGGGAAGGAGGAATATATTGGAAGGTGGGGCCTGATATGTCGCGTATTCGGGGTTTGGAGATCCGCGGGCCCAGTGAGGATTGTTTGAGTGGATGGGTGGTGTATAGTCTTGTAAAGCAGGAGGGGGAGCGGGTAAGTCGCTTTCGTCGTAAGGTGGAGGGTAGGGGAGGAGGAAGAGGATCAGGAGGGGAAGAAAAAGGGAAAGAGCAGCGGCAGCAGCAGCAGGAGGAGGAGGAGGACGAGGAGGACGAGGAGAGTGAAGAGGATAGCCTTAGCCCTATTGCCAAGGAACAGGCTGATTTAGAGGGATTGGCATCTGCGTACCTGCGGCATAAAGACGGGTTGCACGTGACGAGCGATCCATTGGGGTGGGGCCTCATGGGGTGGAAGACTGAAAAATTAGGTGCGTGGGCTGAGCCGATTCGGACACGCTTGAAGGTCCTGGCACCCCGGGCGTTGGCGGTGGAAAGTGGGATGATGCTGCCGTTTCGTTTGTATGGTGCGATTATGGGGGCCAGGTTGTTAAGTGGACGGGAGGGGGGGGAAGAGAGAGGGAGGGCAGTGGGGATAATGGCGGAGAGGGCGTTGGAGATTGTCACGCCGGTAGGGCTGAAGGAGGAAAGGGGAGGGTTGAGGAGCATTAACAAGGTGATGCTGGCTGCGGCACTTGACCCGATTGCGTTCTTGAGGCTGGAAAGGGAGGAAGTGTTGGAGTTGCCAGGGGGTGGAAAGGAAGTGGGAAGGGAGGGAGGGAGGGAGGGGACGGAAAAGAGAGAGAAGGAGGAGTGGGCTTGAAAAGATAGACATGGCGTGGTTTTGGAGACGTTCGCCAGAATAGAGGCCTGCAACGACGAACAAAATGCCCTCCGAAAAGATGAAACAAGCTCGTTAGCATGTTTGTACATACATAAACATGTAACTTTGTTTCCCGGGCCGATCAAAGATGGCAGACCCAAGGCAAGTATTATGTAGAAAAAGATAACTCATGATCAAGATAACGCGCAATAGCCTCACAGAAGTGTAAGACCAAGCCAAAATATAAACGAATGGCAAGGGAACACACACAAGGCATGCATGCTTACGATCAGCCGGGTCTTTGCAGGGCGAAAATGGGAAGATGCGCTTGCTTCCATTCAATGCCAGGGAGAGGGTCAGAAGGAACACCACCTTTACTTGCCGTATCGTGCCTTGTCTTGTCCTCTGAACGAGCATGTGAGTGTACCTCGGGGAGGATCTTTATGTGGTGAGTGCCGAAGCAGGCCTATGGCGCCGAACATGTACGCCTTTGTCAGCCCTCCCCACTTATTGCTCTTATCGCAGACTCAAAAAATAAGCCACTCAAACAGTCATGTCACATACAACAAAGCAGGAATATCGATCGAATCAATGCCAGCAAAAGTCAAGACAGGGAGAAAGATAACGACCCTCCCTGCCACTCTCATTATATACCAAGCAAAAAACTTTTCTTTTTACTTTTTCTTGGAAAGTCGGGATGATATTTCGGTGGAGAGGCAAAGAGCAGACCCATTCATTAAGGCCTCAGCAGGACGCGACTGGCAGCTTATCCAAGACAACTCATGCTCTCCTGCGTGCCTTCCCTCCATCACATCCTTTTCCTCTACCCAACCATGCTCATTCATTCCTCTGTTTTTTGGTTTTTATTTTTTTTATTTTTTCTCAATCAAAGGGTTCCTATTTATCTGTTCGCCTGTTTGTTTTTAGGAGCGTACCCTGTATAAGTCCTGCGTGCGTGTGTGTGCGCGCTCCATCTCTACAAAAATCACACTCAACTCAATGACAAGCAGGACTTTCCAAAATTCAGAGGAGAGTGGAAAACAGACGCTACGACATAGCCTGCCTCTTTTGCTCCCTTCCCTTGCTGTACGTACTCTTCTGTACAACTTTCTCCCTTTTTTCCCTTTCGGCCCTCGCTTTCCCCCTCCTTCTCGCACGGAATAAAGCCTCGTCCCTTGAGCGTACGCTCTCTTACCGTTCTCTCTGTTAATCATCCACAAGCTCCTTCTGCTCTCGCCGACATGCGTATCAGTGTGTCGTTGTGTGTGCATGTCTTCTTCTCTTCATCTCATTGTCCCTCTTTCATCACTTCTTCCTATCCGCAGCATTTAACCCCCCCAATATTCCTTTCCTCCCCTTCTCGCGTCACTTACGCCTTAACCCCCTCCGACGTCACTGTCGTCAACTCCGCCCCTCCCTCCACCCCTCCCTCCATCCCCGTCGACCCCTCCGCTGCCACCACCACCGGCTTGTTGGGGAAGGCCAAGGTGTCAATATAAGCATGGACAGAGTCCAGGATGGAAGGAAATGTCTTGAAGTTCTTGTAATTAACGCCAAACTCCTTGCACGTCGCCTCCACGATGGGAACAAGGGGCAAGACACGATCCGAGGACAAGGAAGGGAACAAATGGTGCTCAATCTGGATGTGGATACCCGCTGTGATCAAGGACCAAAACGATGAATCCACGCAGAAATTCGCCGCTGTCTCTACTTGGCGCACGGCCCAGGAGGTATCTCGACTGGCGGCCGCAATGCAGTCCTCGGAGAAGTGATTCACCTGCGAGAAGATCCCAAACAACAAGCCCGTCACCCCGCAATAAATCACAAAACTCGCAAATCGGATGGCAAACACCACCCACTTATTCTCCGAGCTGTCCCACGTCAACCACATAGGGATTGCCAACATCACGGTCGGGAACAAGAGCATATGGAATACGAGTTTCACCCAAAAGAACAACCGGAAATTTGCCAACCTCACCGTCGGGGGGCGGGTGCCTGATCCGGTCAACAGCATGTTCATGGGCTCGATCATTAACAGACCCGCCGTCGTGAAGCTCCACACCAGGTAGCAATACACCCTCGCCACCTGCAACCGGTGAAAGATGGACCACGGGTAGTTTGGATGGTCCCGCAGGAAGATCACGTAGTGGTACAAATCCGGATCCTTTTCCGTGTTGGTGTCCGTGTGGTGGTCCACATTATGCAGGATTTCCCAATAGCTCATGTTACTCAACCCCAAGCCTGCCCAGTTTCCGAACACGCGGTTCACCCAGTATTTGCGCGAAATCGCAAAATGCCCTCCGTCATGGCCCAACCTCCCCGCGATCCAGGTCGTCACCCCCATCGCCAAGGCCGCCGCGTGCGAATACCACGGGTACGCATTCACGTAACCAAACCACCACATCGGCGGCTGGATTAACAGCAAGAAGACGTGCAACAAGAATGTCGACCATTTCATCGTCCTGTCCACCTTATTTTCCCGCATATATCTCCCACACCGTTCCTTCAACGCGGCCCAGAACGGGTCCGGGGTCCCGTCGGGCAGATAAAACCAATTGCCCTTGCTAATGTCCGTGCACTTCTCCGCAAGGACCTCGGGGGAGACGGTCACCTGAAGAAGGAGAAGATGAGGAAGGAGGGAGGGGGGAAGAGTGCTTGCGTCAGAGGGTGGATTCAAGAAGAAAGAAGAAATTTGCGCCTGGCGCTAGGCTTGATCGATATGAGACCTCTCTCCCTCCCTCCCTCCCTCCCTCCCTCCCTCCTTCTACCCTTCCTCCTTCCTTCCCTCCTTCCCTCGCGCAAGCACACACCTCCTTCATTTTGCTCAAAATGGTAGCGGGTCGGTCAGTGAAGGGGTGGAAAGCCTCGAAGAGTGCCGTGCAGTCCCGTCCCTGGGTGTTGAGGAGGACGGTAGGTCCACCTACAAGAGAAGAAGGGAGGAAGGGAGGAAGAAGAAGGGAGCATGGGAGGAAAAGAGGCAGTTAGTCGCGCGTATGTGCTCGATGGCCTGAGATCAATCATAGGGCTGGATCGAGGCGTTGTGGGTGACAGGATTGTCATTGCTGACTCAGACTCTTAGAGAGGCTCGGAGGGCGAGCGCTTGGTTGCTTGTTGGGCAAGTTTGTTGAGCGAGTACATGCAAGTGGAAATGAGTCAGCAACTCGGAGCGTACCACGTCAGAATGCATCAGCAGCATGTGTAGTGACAAATGGAGGCCACATAAAGAGGAATCTCTTGGCATGCGATTGATACAAGGCCGTGGTAAACACACTTTCCTCCATCCTCCCTCCCATCCTCCCTCCCTCCGCCTCAACCCTTCTCGGAGCCAACTCCGAGAGCCATTGTACATGGTTTTGAGTCTCGGGTATGTCCCTCAATTTCTTAGCCCTTCTCGACTCTGCCAGCCCCCACACCACTCACTTACCAGGATGCTTGTAGATGAAGTCTGTGAGGTCGTAGGCTTTGCCGTGGATGTACCATAGCCTATTCTTATTCACCTCCTTAGACGGATTCATCTGACTCACAGCCTCCGCTAGGGTGTCCTTGGTTGCGGGACTAGAGATGGTCTCCACATCGCGCGGCGCCATGGAACAAGCGAGCGTAGCTTGCCTTGCCTGTATGTGTGCGGAAGGGATAGTGTAAGGGTGCGTGTGAGAGGCGGGCTTTGACAGGGTGGCGCTTGGAAGACATAGAACAAAAAGGGAGTTGCTTCTCCGGAGTGCACATGGCATCTCCAACCATGGGACTTGCTATCCCCTCCAGGAATGTTGGTTCACTCAACCTTTACCGGTAGCGCGAGAGAGGTCCGCATGCTTCCTTGCCTAGAAGAGAATTTTTTTGTCGAAAGACCGCAGAAAAAAAAAAGCGTGTCACCATCATATGGAGCGTCTGGAGGAACTGAAGGAAGAGACTGTGTTTGATTGCTCAGCGAGGGTCGAGGGTCGGAACAGCCCACCCTGGGAGGCTGTGCTAGAAGTGGGGCAAAAAAGAAGACGACCAGAGCTCGTTCAAATCGACCGTTGAGGCGGTAGTAAAACAAGGGAATCTCCGTGGGAATAAGATCAAAAAGAAGGCTTAATGGCCGTACTGTGGCCTTAAAAGTGAGTTAAGTAAGATTTTAGTGTGTGGCTGAGACACCTGGCCATTAAATAACAACATAGATAGTCTCATCAGAAGAAGACAATTAGTCGTGTCCCGCGCATGGCTCCCCAATTTTTTCATGTTATTTCATGGTGAGGGTGGAACGCCTTTGTCGTAAGCAAGATCACGCTTCATTTTATATCTCTTTTAATGTCTTTTAGGGTTTTTAACTATGCACGGTGTCATTCGAGACAGTCGATCTTCTCTTATCATTTAACAATGGCCGGGGAAAGCTCCCTCCCCTTTCCTGTCTACGAGGTGCGGGATTATAAGAATAATGAGCTTGGACGAGAACTTTTACGCACCTTAAAGTGAAAATTCGTTGGATTCATAAACTCGCATAATTTTATCATTGCGCTGACAGCTCGTGCTCTTTTCGCCAAATTTTCCAACTGCCTCATGCACTTGTCTGGAAAAAGACTTCCCTCGACCCGCCCCTCATTCCTCACCCTTTTTACTTTGAATCGCCACGACTCCAAACACCTTTCTATACACAAAGATCACTTCATTTTCTGATATCCAAGCACCTTTGGACAGCCTATTTCTTGCCTTTTGTACGTCAAATTCCCGAAGGGAGGAGGGAGATGAGGGCCTGTCCACGCTCCCAGAGTCTTCCATTTGCCGTCAGAAAACAAGCATCGGGCTTTAAGGGGAGAATGTGAATGAATGAAAAAGTAAGAGTTCCTTAGAGTCCGCAACTTGCGCTGTGTGGGTCGATTTCCTGTATCGGGGCAAATCAAATAAGTAAATTCTGTGAAATTGTGCGCCAACGGCAGATCCTCAGTAATAATATTGTATAAGAGATGATGAGAGATGATGTGATGACGGCCCCGGCTGGTGGCTTTAGGCCTAGCATTACCATCTGTGCCGGGCGACGCTCTCCTGGCCACGACCGCGGTGCCTCTTTTCCTTGTCTTGGCGGCGACTGGCCGCTTCTATTTTCCTCCTGAAAGCCAGTTGCTCACAGCCGCCCCGTCTTCTTCCCCTTCTTCTTTCGCCGCTTCCCGTGCCTGACACTATTCACCATCGATAGACAGCCAACAGCCAAGCCTAGGTGACGCACACCCGCTCTGCCCTGATGGGGGAGGAAGAACCTGTCTTGGTCAAGACGGCCGTGCACTGGTAAGTCAATCATATCCACTTCTTCAGACTTTTTGATAGCCTCCCCACACCTCCATGCGTTGTCGAACTTCGTATATTATGATGGCCGCGGCCTCCTCTATGCATGCCCATGTTGCACACGAAGATTATAGCGTAGTACCAGAAAAGTACCTGGATATGGTGCACCTTTCTGTGTTTTTGCGTATGCCTTTTAGGCTCTTTTTTGCCGGCAAGTCCCGCCTCGCTCCTTCTCCGCCACACGCCCGCCCCCACTGACCACGCGTATGTCTATCCCCAACACACACTCTGTCCGAAACGCCATTAATCCAACTCCCCTGCCTACTTCCTGTATCGTTTTACAACAGCTCGCTCTTAAGACATCTCCTTGTCTCCTTCTCATCCTTACCTCCCTGCCTTCTACTAAAACGCTCACCTCACAGGAAAGACGAAGGTAACGAGTTTTACAAAAAAGGCGACTATCGGGCTGCCATCGACGCCTACAGCCTGGCCATTGCCGAGGCTCCCGATGAGCCCTCATTCTACGGAAACCGAGCTGCGGCGCACATGATGATCTTGGCCTATGAAAGCGCCATTGAGGACTGTGATAAAGCGATTGCATTGAGTCCAGGGATGGTCAAGGCGTACTTTCGGAAGGGCAAAGCGTTGGCGACATTAGGTAAGTAGATAAGGTAGGAATAACGATATGAGGGGGAACAAAAAGTGATGCAATGCTCACGGGCACTCATCTCCATGACTTCTCCCTCCCTTCCTTCCAAGGCAAATTCGACGAAAGCATAGCTGCCTACCGCGCGGGGCTCCAACAAGATCCGAACAACGCGCAGGGCCACTCCGAGAAAACCGAGGTGGAAACAGCCGTCAAAGCCCTGAACAAAGCACGTGACATACTTCAAGAGGCCGGACCGTCGCCCAATGGGGGAAATGGCAGCAGCAGCAGCAACGCGATTGCGAGGAAACGCCTCTTTCTGCAAGCGAACACCCTGCTGGACGTATGTCTCGCCCTCGCGCCTTCCTCCTTCGATGCGAAGCTCCTCAAGCTCGAATGTCAAGTGGGCCTTGGCCAGTACGACGACGCCTTCAACAGCAGCAACCACCTGCTCCGCCTCGCCCCCTCCCTGGCCCCTCTCCTCCACCTCCGGGCCACATGCCTCTACCGACTAGGCAACCTCGAAAACTCTATCAAGCATTCTCAACAAGCCGTCCGCTCCGACCCGGATAATGCCTCCTACGTGGCACTCCTCAAACAAGTGCGTTCGTTAGACAACAAAAAAAAAGAAGGCGACACCGCTTTCACGCACGGCCAGTACCAAAAAGCGATTCAGGCATGGACGGAGGCCCTTTCCGTAGACCCAACGCACAAGCAAATATGTGCCAAGCTGTACAATAATCGTGCCACCGCCTACGCTAAGATGCGAAGACACGCCGATGCCGTCTCGGACTGCAAGCAGGCCTTGGCTCTGGATCCGCAATACCTTAAAGCCCTCAAAAGAAAAGCCGAGAGCCTGTTTGTTCTGGGGGGGGAGGAGAATTTGGAGCAGTGCTTACGTGACTACGAGACAGCGGCGGGATTGGCGCCCGAGGAGGAGGAGAGAGAATATGCGCGGAAGATGCACCAGGCCAAGGTGGCGCTGAAGAGGGCAAAGAGGAAAGATTACTATCGCTTGCTAGGACTGTCCTCGGATGCGACGGAGGACGAGATCAGGAAGGCTTATAGGAAGTTGGCGTTGAAGCACCATCCGGACAGGCATACGAGCAGCAGCGAGGAGGAGAAGGCGAAGGCGGAGAAGGAGTTCAAGAACGTGGCCGAGGCGTATGAGGTGTTGAGCGACAAGGAGAAGAAGGCACGGTATGACAGTGGAGTGGACATCGAAGACTTGGATAACCCGCACGCGCATGGGCCGTCGCGCGGAGGGGGCTTCGGGGGGATGGGGGGAGGGGGCATTGATCCGAATATTTTATTTCAAATGTTCATGCAGCAGCAGGCAGGGGCGGGAGGAGGGTTTGGAGGGAGAGGGAGGGGAGGTCCTTTTTAGGAGAGGGGGAGGGAAGGAGGGATGGCGTGTGGTTTGTGTGCGAACGGTATATGCGCTTGAAGATGACGATGAAGGTTGGTTGGGAGAGACAAAGAAGAAACACACAAGTGATATGAGGCAACTTTTTCGGGTGTAAAATTTCAAAGTATATTTCTTTCCGTGCTCTTAATTTGATAGTTGTGCATTGCTGGCCGGGCTGTGTGTTGTGGGTTATATCTGTCCCTTTCATGCTCGTCGCACCGATTTCTCTCCACGTTACCGTCTTCATTTACTACCCCCATTCGTGTTCATCATCCATGTTAATACTATCTCCACCAACGGACCAAGGCCGAGATACTGGCATTCCTTTACACAGCCACACGCATCCCTACCTCTCTCCAACCCCTGCCACCTGCTCATCCTAAATCGAGCAACTCCGCTGTCGTTGTCCCATCGGCGTGGCCGTCAAAAAACGGATACGATGTCCCCTCACACTCGCCTCCTGGTACAAGAAATTCCCCGAGGGATTCTCACACGCCCTACCCCCCCCCCCTCCTACCCCCCTTCCAGGCTTCTTCCCCGCGCAACACCCACAAACATCAGCATGGCAAGGAACACCTGCTGTTAAACATTCACATTCGACAGGCCCCCCTTCCGCATTACAGAGCCGTTCGTCCTTTAAGACCTCCTTTAATTGCTCGACTAGTATAGCCTTATCCGTGCCTGGGGCACTAAGGTGCCTGCGATGCAGCTCTTCCTTCAACTTCTTCAAGCTCAATTTGTCTGGCGCCTTGCTGGTATGATGACACGAACACCCAATCTTTTTCCTCGAGGCACGTAATTCGTCCAACTCATTGCTTCGAGCCTCCTCCTGCTCTTCCATGGCATTGTACAGATTCAAATAGGCACTTGTCTCCATACCCATCTTCCTGGGAGACCCACACAACCCCTCTTCCTCCTTTCCGCCCTCCCCCTGCTCCAATGCCTGGATCAGAACCAACTTCCGCCTCCGTTCATCCAAGGGACCAAATAAGGGATTCTTCTCCCCCGGGCTCTTATAGTCAAACTGCCTCGTCTCCAACCCTCCTCCCCCGGCAGCCGTTGCCTTCCGCAACCGTTTTGGTAACTCCTGTAACCGCCTCTCCAACTCTTCCTGCTTCGCGACCTCAAATCTATCCACCGTCGTTAATCGTGGTGGATGCCCGTCTTCTGCACCTAGACCCAAAGGCCAAGCGCCATGGGCAGGAACGGAATCAGGGGAGGGCTTGCGGCGGCAAGTATGCACCACGACCTCTCCCCACTGCACGATTTTAATTTTATGCTTTGCCTTGGCTTGAATTGTCGTCGCTGCTGCTGCTGCTGCTGCTGCTTCTGTTCCTTCTGCCCCCACGGCTCCCGCGGTCGAAGTCATGACGCTGTTCGTCTCGTCAACACTACTGCGGCTGCTGCACCCACTGCTGCTCCTCCTTGTATGGTTCAAGGCGGCTTTGGCCTTGGATCTCTTCTCAGGCGACAAGGCTCTGGAGGCCTCGCTCAGAAAACCCACAATGGAGGCGGGCAAGGAGCAGGCAATCTCATACGTGGATGAAGAGGCAGTTTCCGTGGCTCCAATCCCCCCCCCTCCGTTCCCACCACGCTTCCCAACCTTCTTCTTGCCACCCTTTTTCTTCTTCTTCCCTCCTCCTCCTCCTCCACTTCCACCCTTGTTGGTACGAAACTTACTCGCCGGCGTTCCTTGCAGCCATTCGTCCTCCTGCTCCTCCTCCTCAACCTCACGCTCGCTATCGACCCCATTCTCACGATCTCTTCTATTGCGTGACACGTTTTCGTGCTTTTTTTTCCGCACGATTCGATGATCTGACGGGGATCGAGCGCCATTGGCTGCGCCGTCTGTATCCGAGGATGAGGAAGAGGATGAGGACGACGAGGAGTGGGAGGGGTGGAAGGATGAGACGATTTCGTAATCGCCATACACAGATTTCTTCATGTCGTGGCAATTTGTTGACATGTCGTTGTCCTTATCGTGGGCACCGACAGCTTCTTTCATCTCCTGGAAAGGCTCACAGACCGCGACAGTCGGGGAGGTAACACGGATGTGAGGAAGGACTTAGCGCTAGTCCACATGAAAGCTCAGAGTCCACCCGGCTTAGGCCTGGAGCAGCCGAGCAGTAGCCTTGATATCTTCACAGAGTACTCCAGGTGGCGCTTGTACTGGTTTTGGTGCGCGGAGGATGAGGTGGCGAGAGTGGGCGCTGGCTTGAGGCGTGGTGTCTGGGGTTGCTGATGCTTGGTGACCAGGCCTTGGTTCGGTCGCGCAGCCCGCGTGCCTGCATTGGAAAGATTCCAGAAGGAGTGTTTGAGGCGCATATTTAATTAGAACAAAAGACACAACAGGCAAATGGGAATGCGGTCTGGAACCAGACGGTCTAGAACTAGACAGTGCAAACTTTGCCTATGGTCGGTTGAAGCTTTTTTTTCAGAATTCTGATGATGGTGGCATCGGACAAAGCGGAGAGTGTCCATTTGCACTTGCCACGCGCCCCGCGCACACTCCCTTGGCAAACAACGACGGCGACAACAACAACGATTACAACGACAACATAATAACTTCGCGTGCTTTCTAACCAGCCATCTGACTTCCTTTTTATTCTCCCTCTTTTGAAGGCATATTCTTAGTCCCATGACCCACTGATTTGACAAGGGAACAAGACGAAGACGATCCGTTGTCGACCCGTCCTGCAACTAGAAGCGACAACCGAAGCAAACCATGCCTCCACGGCCACATGAGCAAAGCTTGACAAGGTGCTGTCGCCGACCATGCTCGAACAACGTTTTCCTGGTGCTTGGCATGGCCGCTTCAGTTTCTACGGCGTTCAGACTGCCTACCGCACCCTTGTTTGCCTCCCTCTCAGCCTCAGGTAAGTGTACACGTAGAAGTGCAGACAGGCCTCTATTTTGTCGCGTGATGTTGCCATTTTTTCTAGTCTTTTAACTCCTGCATCGCTTGCTTGATTGCAGTGGCAGGTATCCCTGGTGGTGGGTCAGAGTGGTGCTTCTGTGTAAGAGATCTCACCTCATTCACGAGCACAAGGACATCTTTTGTGCAGCACAAGTAGGTGAAGGCGTTCTAACCCTCAACCCCTTCACCCCAAAAGCAGGCAAGTGTAAGGATTCGATAAGTGATGGGCTTCTCATGGCCGCTCTCCCAGCAAGGCGGCAGAGGTGTCCCTCGCGTACTTCACTCTCTATGCACATGGCGCCTAGCCACGGCCTGTCAGGCGACGCCTCCCACTTTCACGGCCACGACGAGCATGACCACGATCACCCCCACCCCCCAGCCAAAGTCGGCTTGAAAGGCCTGGTTTCCTACCTAATCACGGTCCTGCAAAAAAAGAAACAAACCATTTTCGGCGTCCTCCTGGGGGCCATTGCCGTGGTCGCTGTCCGGTCCTACAAAGGCTTGAGGAAATTCTCAAGCGCCGACGTAGGTATCCTTGGGCTAGTAGCTACTTTCCTTCTCGCTGTCGAAAGCACCAAGTCTTACCTAACAGCCCTCCGAGAAAACCTTTCTAGTCTTGCAGCCGGCTGGCGGGCGCACCGTTCCCTCCAGCTCTTGCAGAGCGACCGCCCCTTGGCTGCAGGTGGCCCCGCCGTGTCTATTTTGAGAGCAGGCGCGAAGGAGGCAGATAGGGTTACGTGGTTGGGAATATATGCGAATTTGGCATTGTTTGCGATCAAGGCATCGGCCGGGGTGGTGGGTCGGAGTGCGGCCATGGTAGCAGATGCAGGGCACACACTGTCAGATCTGGTGTCGGACATGGTGACCCTCTGGGCAGTGCGTATGAGTGCCTTGCCTCCTGATGATGATCACCCCTACGGACATGGACGTTTTGAAGCGGTGGGTTCATTAGGAGTCTCGGCGCTGCTTCTCCTAACGGCGTGGCATATTGCTGCGCATGCCTATGACAAATTACAATGCACCCTCCTTCTTCCTTCTCTCGGGCCCTTCCCCTTCGTGTCGAGCTTCCCAGCAGTCATATCATCTGTGCCGTGGATGCAGGGTTTATTTGCAAGGGGAGGACAGATGGCATCGACGTGTGCGGCGGCTCCGTCGGCGCTTGCGGTGGGTGCGGCGTTGGCGTCGATTGTAGTGAAAGAGTAAGTCGGAGGGGAGGGAGGGAGGGAAAGAGCGCCGGAGCGGAGGAAGTGGATGCGCGTTGTATACTCTGTTCTGGTTGTTGGACGTGAAATATACCAATCAGATATTTCATTTCATTTCCTTGCCCATTCATTCTCCGCTTTTCTTTTCTTGCTTCCTCCCTCTTGCCCTCCTCCTTCAGGTTACTGTATCAGGTGACGGCTAGCGTAGGTCTGAAGCATAACAGCCAGGTGTTGCTGGCGAATGCGTGGCACCATCGTTCGGATGCCATTTCATCGGTGATGGCCTTGGGAGGCATCGTGGCGGCAAGGGCGGGGCTGGCAGCACTGGACCCGGTGGCGGGTAGGTTGGAAGGAGGGAGGGAGGGTGGGAGAGGCTGTGAGGGGAGGTGTAGGTGGGAAAGGCGGTTTGTTGTTTTCCTACCGGAGCCATACGCTGCCACTTCACCTTCGCAGTCACTCATCACTTATTTGCTTTTCCTTTTTCCTTATCCCCTCCCCCACCCCATTTCCGCTTCCCCTCAGGCATCCTGGTCACTGCCATGATCGGCCTGACCGGCATGCAAATCTTCCTCGACAGCATGAACCAACTTACCGACACGGTCGAAAGTGACTCCATCCCTCAAATCCACCGCGTTGCCGCCACTGTTGAAGGAGTACGAGAAACATCCAATGTCCGCGCACGACGCATGGGGCCCCAACTCCTCGTGGACCTGCGTATTTTGGTGGACAGTGAGATATCGGCGAGTGCGGCACAGCAAGTAGCAGACCAAGTCCGTTGGAGGATCCGACGGGATTTCCCCAACGTCAGCGAAGTGCTGGTGAGCACCAAAACTGAGCCCTTGCCTTGTCCGCTGGCGAATGAGCTGAGACAACCCTCAGAGATAGAGGCAGACGTTCGGGCGTTGTTGGGCCCGGAATGGGCGAGACAAGAGCCGTTGGTGTCGGCGGTGAGGAAGGTGGTCGTTCACTATACATCGATGGCGCCTACGGTTGATGTCTTATTGCAGATTGACCCGGAATTGAGCGTGAGAGAGGCGGGGGAGGTGGCCCGGAGGGTGAAGGTGTTGGTGGAGGGAGTTAAGGATGTGACGAGGGCGGAGGTTCACATGGATTTGACTAGTACAGGGTCGCCGGCGACGGCGGTTTTGCATTCGCCCGGGAATGGTGGGGAAGGCGGAAGATGAGGAGAGGAAGAGCGGTAGAATGTAGGTGTATTGCTGTGATGTTTGTATGTATGAGGCTATTCCCGTGTTTGTGTGTGTGATTGTGGTGGCAGTGGCAGATGTTTTGGTAGCGGTAGTGTCTATTTTGTCGATGTACAATTCGCCCTTCGTGAGGGTTCAAGTAAAAAACATGAGGGGCGCACAAGGTAAATCGTAGGCTGATGTCTCGATTGTGGTTGTGGTGGTGTGCGTGGGGGGAAAAACGAAAGGAAAAAAAACAAATGAAAAGTGTAACGAAAAGAAGACGAAAAGCGAAGAGACATGCATGCATGCACAGCCACCTCTTCTTGATGTCGCCATGTGCATAACCATTTGAAATTGCTTTTCTTCCTAACATTTGGTCTTATCTCCTGTCTCTTCCATCCCCCTTATCTAATTATGCAAAAAAAAAAAATACAATACTGCTATTTCCGTTGCTTCCCTCTACCTTCTCCTTCTCCTCTCTCTCCTCCTCCTTTTGCCCTTGCCCCGTATCCGACAGATACGGCTGCTGGCGCAGTGACAGCAGCCGTAGCAGACTTGAGTGCGTCCTCCTCGCATGACCTCGGGTCATTCATATATTTGTGAACCAGCTCTGTCAGTCTCCGTACATGCTGCAACGACGACGCCCCTCCCTGCAGCTGCGCCTGAATCGACACATTCAGCACCGGCGACAAAATCACCTCCCTTTCCTGCTGCTGCCGCTGCTGCCCTCCCCTTGGCCCGCCCACTGCCTTGGGAACAGCACTGATCGCTCCGATGGTCAAAACCAGAGGAGCGAGGAACGCGGCGCTCGGCGTCGCTGCAGGAGTTACTTCAAAATCAGCCTCGCAAGCGAAGCCCCTACTAGCGGTAACAGCAGGAGAGGTGAGAACCACACATCCTCCCTGTGGGAAGGCCCGTACGCCCAACCACGGCAGACTCAATCCTAACCCTGCCCCCAAGACAGTAAAACAAGCTTCAAGAGAGGGAAGGAGGAATGAGGGACACCACCGCGAGATGAGCAAACGCCGGTTATAAAACACATCACGACCATGGCTCAACGCCTGTGATTTCAACGACAGCGTCCTCGAGATGTCTGCAAGGGATTTCACATCCACCTCCCCCACCTTTAACAGAGCAAAACGGCCATCTCTCAACCTTAGCTCACAAGACACATCAGTCGTGCGTGAAGGCTTGAATTCCCCAAACACCCGATGACCATTCAATGCAGGCACCTCTCGCAGCGCCAGCCCCAAGGCACGCATTGCGACATGCAAGACAGTGATCCCCACTCCACACGTCTCTCTTTGTTGCGCATCGATATATCTTTTCAACTTCTTAATCTCCACCGTAAATCGCACATTTACCCGATTTTTCATCCCTTCCTGCCCCCACTCTGTTACTCGTCGAGCAGGCACACCCTCCCCCCCTCCCACTTGACTACTCCCCTGTGCTTGTGCAGCAACGAGATACCGCAAAGCCACCAACACGCCCAACACAAACAATAACCCACGAAACTGGTGCATACTGCTGCTACTGTTGATGTTAATGGTTGTAGTAGTGATGAGGGAGGCCGGCAAGAACGGGAGGAAGTAGCTGATAAAGGAAGGAGTGCTGCTACTGATGCTGGCCAGGTAGTACAGAACGACGGGAAGCAAAAAAATAGCAAATTGTAGGGTAGAGCCGCCCCAGGCGAACCAAGTAGAAAGGGGTGAAGGATTCTTGCCCGCCAGTGCTGCTGCTGATGACGGTGATGCAGCAGCTGCAGGCGCTGCTGCTGCTGCGGTATGTGCCGGGGAAGGACGCTCGGCCGTGGCTGGCAGAGCAGCTGGTGTGGCTCCTCGAAAGATGATGGAGGGAGAGGCTGCTGCTTTACTGCTAATAGTGGAGATCCGCCCTGGATGAGGGCTGGAGCGAAGAGGGGTATAATCCAGGCTCGCTGTAAAAGTACTCCTCTCCGTCCCTCCCGCTGACTCCAACGGGAACCGACGCATGGATCCAGCAGGGGAGGACGGCACACTTGGGGTCACACCACGTAGCTCTTCCTCCTCGTCGTACTCCTCCCCCTCCTCCTCTCCCTCCCCTTCATTTCCTCCTCCCTGTCCCCCTTCCCTGCTGCCAACTTGCTGATATCGCAGCGTAGACCCACCTCCTCCTCCTCCTCCTCCTCCTCCTCCCCAACGATGCCGAGGCGGGCGCTGATGCTGCTGAGGTTTGGGGGAGGAAGTAGCAGAGCGAGAGCCGGATGAATGAGGTCCAGCGATATGCTGCATTGGCTGCTGCTGCTGCTGCTGCTGCTGCTGCAGGTGCAGCAGACCGGGGACGAAGGAGGATGATTGGGGGAAAGGCTGAGGGGAGGGTGCAAGGGTATATCGGGGCGTGGCCGCCATAGTCAAAGCCTTTTTTTGCTGGGGGGGCGGGATGGTTGGGGCAGAGCTGGGCCGACCGAAACCTGGCCTGCTCAGATCGAGGGCGGTATTTCTTGCGGTTCCCATGTGGGGGGTAAGGGTACCAATTCCTCCTTCTCCCCCACAATTCTCACCACGGTGACTGCGGGAGCAAGAGGAAGGCGTGCGGCCATCCCGCGCCGCGACAGCTGCTTGCACCTCGTCTGCCGTTGGGTAGATGTGCATTCGGTCGGGTATCATGCTTGGGCTCCACCTATTCCAGGCAAGCATTAACGGCTGCAGCGCCGCGTTGGAAATCTGCACAGACCTCAACAGAGGGCCTCCCTCCGGTTCTTCCCCTACCCCACCCCCTTCTCCGGCCCCTCCACCGCCTCCCACCTTCAGATACTCATCCAAGAATTTCCTCACTGATGGGATCACATTCGCCTGCTTATCGGTCAACTCCTTCCTCACGGCCTTGGTCATAATCCCCTGGATATCAAGCGAGAACAAGCAGAAGACCCGCGTAGCCGCCCCGCCCCCTACTGAATCCAAAATCCACTGCTCCTGCTGATGCGCCCTGATATACCCCTCCTCCTCCGGGTGACTCGGGTCGTCCATAGCCACCACAACTATACGCCCTTCCTGTTCCTCCACCACCCTCCAGTGGACCAATTGGCATACATCTCTCGTGGGCATGGGAAACATGGCCTTGAGCCGCTGGTACGTGACCCATGTATGCACGTTGTACAGAACGTCGTGTGTAGAAAACTCAGCTGCGCTACTCCAGATATTGACCAAATCCAAAGTAGTCAAGGCCTTGAGAACAGCGGCCGGCGGATGTCTAATCACCCCTTCCGAGCACACCTGCAAGACACTGACGTCTGTGGCGTCTTTTTCGTTCAAATACGATCGATCCTTACTACTGCTGCTGCCACTGCTGCTGCTACTCTCGCTGCCCTCCACTTCCCGCTCATCAAACAACTCCCAGCCATCCACTGACGTACCACCGCCATTACTCAAACCTCCTCCTCCCTCTCCTACTCCTACTCCTCCATCCCCCCCACCCCGCCTCCTCTTCCCTTCCTTCCCAAAAGGAAATGAAGCCTCTTTCTCCAGGGCTGCATACACTGCATCTTCCACCTGCGCATTAATATGTGGCGCTAAGCTGCTTTGAATCTCTTTCATCGTCAAGGATCGCTGATGAGCCGCCTTCCGGGCCGGAGTCAATGACCCCCCTCCTCCTCCCCTCCCTCCGTCACTCCCTCCCTTGATCAGCGACCGCCCCCTGGGGAGATGCACAGGGGAGGCAGGCATGAGAGATCTCGCACCAATGCTCTTATTGCTGCTGCTATTGCTGCCGTTGATGCTGCTGCTGCTGCTGCTGCTGCTGCTCGCCGTGGCATCCATGGCCAACAACCTTCTATTGAGATGATCCATCGCTTGCTCCACCTGCTGGTTGCTGTAACAAAGCACATTGAAGGAATAACAATCAATCACACCCTTTCCACCTAAACCCCCGCTTGACCCCAAGCCACCACCATGTACTCCGCTTCCTCCTGCTGCTGCTGCTGCGCCAGCGGCGCCGGTACCGATACTGCTCAAGTGGCTTGGTCGTCGTCGAGATGATGAAGCGAAGGATGACGAGGACGAGGCGGAGGACGTCCGTTGGTTCTCTAAGAGAAATTGTCGCAAGGAAGCGATGATCAGAGGCTGGCCTTCTGAAACCATATTGGTGACGGAGTGGGGGAGATTGCCCTTGAGGTCGGTTTGAAGGACGAAACTCACTTGGGACTCGAGGGGAAGATCTCGGTCAGTGGAGGACGAGGAGGACGAGGAGGAGGAGGAGGAGGAAGGGGAAGAAGGCTGTCGTTCCGGTGCAACACCTGTAGCAGGATTAATCGGCCGAATCACCCATCCTGCCAGGAGGCACTCTGCCCGGACACACCCCGCCTCCTCAGGGTGCCGGTCCTCATCCGCGAACACCACCACGACAATGGTCCCGCCCTCCCCCTCTCCCTCCAACACCTGCCAGTGGACTATATTGTACATATCGCGCGCCGACGTCGGCCACACAGCACGGTAGTGGTGGTAATCTAACCAGGTATGCGCATTGTACATTTTCACCCTCCTTCCAAAACCGAAATGAGCGTCGTACGCCTGCCTCTGCGACAAGTCCATCACAGCAAGCAATACCGACACAGGGTGGGCCGCAATCCTCCCTTCCCCTCTAAAGGACGTCACCGTCCCCGGTCGTTTTAGCACCTGGACGTCGGAGCGCGTGGAGACCACCTCCCAGCCTTCCTGCTTCCCGCCCTCGGTATTTTCAAGCACTGCTTGCATGGCTCGTGAAACCTTTTTACCTAATTCTGGAGGGATCAATGCCGCATTCCCTATGTGCTGAAATCTCCCTGCCTCCGGCAAGGGCAAACCAAACGATGACGACGGTGTGCTCCCTCCTTCTCCTTCCTCCAGTTGCTGCTGCTGTTGCCATAGGCGGGAGTCCACTGAGGGCTTTCTCCGCAGAGAGACACGCCGGGGACCAGCTGCCGCCATTTTTAAAGTTCGGATCCATTCGTCCGTTTCCTCCTGACTGGTCGCTGCGAGGTGGTACGCCTGGTTGCTATCAGGGTGGGTGATTGAAAATGGATATAGTAGCACGCTCTCCCCGGTGCCCTCCTTCTTGACAGTGTAAGTATGTCCGTCCCTCAGCGGCTGCACGCGGCAACCATCCAGGATAAGAGTACTGCGTGGCACAGGGTCATCATCGTGTAAATAATACGTCAACAACTTATCCTTCAGTACGAAGGCCCTCGCCCTCCACCCTTTGAACACATCTCGTTGTTTGTAAAGCACTCCCATCTTGGCTGTCACTGGCTCTTGGGAGGAATACAGACCATCGCTGCTGTATAACGCCGCGTTTCCCCCTGTGCTGTCCATCAAGGCTGCGCCTCCCGTCATGAGCTCTTCGTCAATTAAGTCCATCTGGTCTATGTACGCAACCATGGCCTGCTCTCTCGACATGCCTTGCTTCTTCTTCCACGCCATCCATTTTAGACCCTCGTCGCTTTGGCCGGCACTGGAGCTAGGCGGGGGTTTGCTAGCGCGGCAGTCGCCGGCTGTGGCCTGCATAAGGATACCGTACAGGTGCACACTACGGTTGCTGCTTAGTTGGCCTGTTTAAAATTGTGATTGAAGGGGGGAAAGGGAGAGAGAGGGAGGTGAGTTCGAATGTATGTCTCGTTGAGCACGGCGGGTGAAAGCAAACAGAAACGATGTCAAGGGGGGTAGCATACGTGTACCCGTCTCATGTATGCAGGTGCATATGAGGAGGCTATACGCGGATGTGACCAGATCTGGTCCCAGATATCGATCTATCCGTCGTGTCGCTTCCTCCTGTCTTCCCCCCAAGGGCTTCCACCACGCCCATGTTCCCTTTCATCGCGCCCATCCATCATAAAAACGTACCACTTCGTTCCAACTCCTGCGACCGGCGCACAGCCATCTGAAAGTTGGTAGAGACGGCTAGGAGCCGGGCAGAACGGTCGGAGTCTGACATGCTCGCTTGTTTGGCAGGCGTAGGACGAAGCTTGTATAGCTGCTGCTCTAAATTATCTATCAGGGGGGCCTTCTCCTGCCCTGTCTCTCTCTTGCCGCTCTCGCCTCACTGGTCCGTTTGCCCCAGTGATGCAGTCATGCACGTACTCTCCTGTGGGTCGTGGCGACAAGAGTTTAGGGGAGAAATGGTGAGCATTTGCATCAAAAGCAGAGGTAGGGTTGCCAAGGCTAAGACTTCATGCTGTGGGAATTGTTGTGTTCTGGCGCGCAGATGGGTCTCGGCGAGGCGAGCTACTCGCTGACTGCCGCATGCCCGCTTTGAGTGATGGGAGATTTTGCATGGCAGCATAGCCGGTGTGTGCATCTCATGCCCTGCATACTGTGGTGTAGGTGTGCAGGTTTGTGATGAAAACCTCGCGAATCATGTCCTGTGAAAAAACTCACTGAGGCGAGACTAGGCCTCTCCGGGACCTCCGTCCCTTGCCCACCCTGGGCTAAACACTTTTCAAAGGCTTATGTGCCTGTATTGGGGGGGGTGCCCGCCGTAAAACAAGAGACCATGGTTATTATGGTTTGAACACATGCTGTGGCCAGAAGCAGTTGGACCATAACAACGCATTGCCTTCAATCACATGTTCGGGAGGGTAGGAAACAATGAACTTCCCTGTAGTTTGTTGCGTCATTTCATACTTTGCTAGCTTCTAGCTCGTTTCCTTTGTTGTTATCTATATAAGAATTCAAAAGTCACATTATTCCCTCGTCTGATAATTTTGGGACTCATTCTATCATATCGAGCCGTCATGGCCTACCCCCTCCTCCCTCCACCAGCTCCTCCATCTCATCTTCTTTCCTCTTATCCAAATTGGCAAACGGCCACCGCGCATGCACGTCCTGTTCTTGCAAGACATCCGAGAAGCCCAATCTCAGTTTCTCAATTGCCGCCCACGCAACCATTACCCCATTGTCTGTGCACAATCGTGGCGGAGGCACCACCAACTCCCATGCAGGCAACTTATCCGCAACAGCAATAGCGGCCGCAGCAGCAGCATCTCCATCACCTTCCATTTCCTCCACCCATGCCCTCTCCTCTTCCACCTCCCTCATCCTCGCTACACTCCTCTTTTCACACAAGGCCCGCAGTCGTGTCCGTATCGCGTGATTCGCCGCCACTCCTCCCACCACCGCCAATGTTCGAATCCCCCTTCCCTCACTCTCCTTCATGGCCCTTTCCAACCGATCCTCCAGGTGTTCAATTGCCACACTCTGAAACGATGCCGCCAAGTCCGCTTTCGTCTGGTGGTCCAACTTCCCCCCTTTCTCCCCCCCTCTCTCGCCCTTCCTCTGGGATTCGATCACCCTTGTAACGGCCATTCTGAACGCATTCTTCAAACCGGCATACGAAAAATTCAAATCCTTCTTTCCCTTCATAGGGACTGGTAATAGTACCGCGGTAGGGTCTCCTTCCCTCGCTAAAAGCTCCATGGCAGGTCCACCGGCAGCCCCCGAGCCCACCTCCAGCAGTCGCGCTGCTTTGTCGTATGCCTCTCCCAATGCATCGTCTAATGTGCCCCCAAGGACTCGGTATCGACCCACATTCGCACACTCTAGAATCATACAATGTCCCCCTGAGACAAGCAAAGCCAGAAAAGGAAAGCAAGCCGAAGGCGAAGTGACCTTCTTCCCTTCCACCTGCGCCCCCTCCTCCACCTCCTCGACCTCGACCACCGGCTGCCCCAATCGCGCCATCAGACAATGCGCCTCCAAGTGATGCACGGCCACAAATGGTTTTTTATGTAGCTCTGCCAGCCCCTTGGCCGTCTCACACCCCACCCTTAAGCATATCTCCAGCCCCGGCCCAACAGTCACCCCTATCGCATCAACCTCCCCTACCGACGCCATGCCTGCCTTGCTCAACGCCTCCTGCACCATGCTATCAATCACGGACGCATGTGCGTCTCTCGCCAATCCAGGTACCACGCCACCCCATTGCTCATGAATCTGGTATTGAGAGGCGAGGGCTTCTCCGAGGATAACTCCATCGGACCTCACCACGGCCACACCAGTGTCATCACAGCTCGTCTCAATACCCAACACAGTAAAATAAGGGCGCTCAGGACTGGTGACAGGCAAGCCAGATGCGCCTTTTTTGAATTGAGCGGCTGAATACGTCCGGAAACGACCGGTATCGGTAGCCTTTGCGATGCCCACAAACTCACGGGAGAGCTTAGGGCCGCCCGCGCCGCTCTTGGATCGTTTACGTCGGCGTGTCGTGCTAGTGCCAGTGTGTTCAGTAGGTGGGGCTCTTGGGCTACTTTCTTCGTTGGAAGAGGCAGGAGTCGATGAAAAAAAGGAGATGGGAGACGATGGAGACATTATATCCCTTCGTCCCGTGGGAATGGTGGGCAAGAATGCTGCATGGGTGGCGCGCGGTAGTGGTGGTATCCGGAATGCGACACAAAAGCCACCAAGCCCCGTCCGCGCCAGCGTCGAGCTTGGGGGGCGCAGCAGCATGACAATAAAGCAAGCGTGTGTCAAGAGGAGGAAGTGGCGCCCACTCACGGCCGCCACGGGCATTTATCTATCTCTATCTCGATGGGGAACGGCTAGTAGATGGGGTACGTATACACCTATACACCAGCTAGTGTCTGGTGGTTGCTGCCTTGCCTGTCGGTCCAGGAACTGCCAGCACAAAAACGTCCTTCCTGAAATCGTAGTGCAAATGTGTGAAAGAAATTAAAGCTGTGGTATTGTGCTGCGGTTTCGGGCTCATGTGATGAGAGGGTAGGGTTGAGGCTCGCTTGGGAGATGACTTGACGTCAATCATCCTGATGACTGACGCCCAGGGGCATCGATCTACAGCAACCTCGAGGGAGACTGTCCCGACACGCACACAACCTAACGCAAGCATGACAACCATGAACAGGACTAGATAAGCCGGAGCAGTCACGACACAGGTCTGACGACATTCTTAAGACGAGGGGCCATGAATACTGTCCGAAGGTAAGCTTGCGCGCTTGCTTGCCTCCCTCTGTCCAAGCCGGTCGCATGACGTAAAAAAATATGAATGCTCCCTGCCTCCCAGTCGGAGGTGGCGTTGTAGTAGACTTTGACAGTGTATCCCCTTTCTATTTTCATGCGATGCCCCCCTTCATATTCGCCCGAACGCAATCTTACCCCCATCATCTCCTCCATCTCCCACACCCCTCTTTAAAGTGTCAACGCAGGCTGGGCAGCTTTCGCCTTCGCGACGCTGAGTGGGGCATATATGGGATGGCGCCGCTTTCTGAAGGAAGATGCAGAACGTAGGATTGACTGGGAGCGCATCCAAATTCTGGAAAATGACAAAATGCGTCGGGAAGCAGAGGCATTGGCCAAGATGGCAGCAGAGCGGAAAGAGGCCCGACTACTCGAGCGGCAAAAGGAGCAAGACAGCAAACTCCTGAAGCGCCGACCGCCGAAGAAGACCTTGACAGAGACAATGGGAATCCCCAGCACAGTTTCGCCGGGGCCTCCTGTGGTTCACATTCCTACCTCCCTCAAGCATCGAATCACTGCCAAAATCATCGCGGACGACGAAAAGGAACAAGAGGCAGAGGAAAAAGAGGCTGTGGTTCGGAAGATAGCTGCCGCGACTGCAGCCGCTTCGTGGGCGGCCGCCGTGGCTGCAGGATCTAGTGGTAGTGGAAGTATGCCTGCACGGAGGGAAAGCAAGAGGAGCAGAAGCAACGGTAGCACCACCATGGAGTAGCAAATGCATTTTTTTAAGAAGACGTGGCATGTAAATAGACGAAGGGAGAGGAAGATAATTAGTTCTGGGTTGGCAATCGATTTTTGTGACCCTGAATTGTTTACTTTTTCGATATCATGGCTGGTCCATCGCTCGCTTTCTGACGTTTGTTTGTCCGTCAGTTGGTCTTGTGTATGTGAGGTCGTTTTCGTGGCCCTCTGAGCATGTATGTATCCTTTCTTCCTCTTTGCCTCTCCCTTTTGCTCTCCCCCTTTGTGCATATCTTTCCTCTATCTTTCACCCTCTACCTTGCGTTGTCTTTTTTTGGCTGGTGCTCTTGCGGTTGTGCTCTCGCACCCAACCCATACGCACACTCAGGGGCCTTGGGCATACCTGTCTTTCTCCTCCTATGCCGCACAACAGCCTTCTTCATCCTTCCATTTCCTCTCTCATGACAACCATCATTCTCCTGCGTTTCCTGCGCCTTTTGCTTATGCTTCTTCTTCTTTTGTTTCTTCATCAATCTTATCATCAATCCATTTCTTCGTTCTCTTTTCAACATGTCTTTGTGTTCTCTTCTCCACATGTAAATGTGCTCATGTCATGTATATGTCTGCACCATCTACCTCTTTCCGTGCCTCGCTCCTTTTCTGGAATTTCTATTCCTCCTCCTCACCCACCTCTGAGAGCATCGACACGGAATCAGGGGTCGTGATTCTCGTCCCATCTCGTCATCCCCCTTCCCTCCTTGTCCTCCTTTTTCCTCACTCCCGCCCCTCTTAGAGCACCGCCACGGACCCCGGGGTGGAGTCTCCTGCCGCTCCCCGTCGCATCCCCCCCTCCTCATCTAGTGCCAAGTCCTGCCCGTGTTGCTCCCTCCTCAGCCGCCGTCGTCGACTCACCAACAGCCCTACCCCCACGCCGGCAACAGCAAGCAACCCCACAATCCCAAAAGCCAGGGCTGCAGACTTTCTCCTTGCATTCGCCGCATTTTGCCTGTCATGTTCCTTCCGTTTCTCGCCCTCCGTTCCAGTAGCCAAGGGGGAGGGAGCCTGAACCATAGGGCGTTCCCTGGCCTGAGCAGAAGCAGCAGGCTGGCTGGCATTGCGCTGGCCTTGAGAGAGGGAGGGACGAGAGACATTCGCAAAGGGTGGCGTGGGGTCGGAAGGAGGAGGAGGGCGGCTGGGAGCACGAGGAGTGGGGGGAATGGACGGATCGGAACTTTCGCCTACGCCTTTGGGGGTGCTGGTGGTGTTTGCTGGGCGCTTAGTGACCGTGGGTAAGGGGGAGGAAGGGGTGTCGGGCTTGGAAGGGAGGGGGGAGGGGGGAGAGGGGGCCATGGCCTCGGCTGCTGAAGTGACGGTCACGGCTCCGTCTGATGCTATGATGATGGGAGGTAGAGCAGCACCATAATACAGGGTGAACGAGATGCAGCCCGTCCCAGGGGAGCTTCCGTGGGTGGCGGTGGGCGCTGGTCTGGTGCACATGACTTGGCGCTTGCCCGATTTGGGCCACGGGCCAACGATGCCGAGTGGGCCGAGACAGGCTTCATCCCCGAAGTAATCCTGATCCCGCACGCGAAAAACGATTTTGGCGTTTCCTACCTGGCAGCCATAGTCTAGGACTTGATCCCAGGTGGGATCGGCGTCGTTGTTGATCGTTTTGGTGACCTTGGAGACGGTGTAGCGGTCTGGACGAAAAAGTGGGAGGGGAGGAAGGGAAGAGCGGTTGAGGAATAAGATGAAGATAAAAGAGTCGTCATGGGGGAAATCGAAAGCATCGCGGGTAGCAATTTAACTACAACACCCCCCGGATTCCAAATGTGCGGGGGGCTAGGGAGGTACGAGTCAAGAGTCCTGTCCAACACCCTAACACACTAACTTACCTTGGCCGACGGTAACGACCGCGTAAGGGTCCACGGCGTCGAAGTAATCGGTGCATTCCGTGAGTTTATCTGTGCCGTGCACTTGGATATACAGCGGGGTCTCTCCGAGACCGCACTCAGGATGGGGTTGGGGGGAGGTTTTGGCAAGGAGCTGCAACAGGAGGAGAGACACAGCGACCAAGCTGATGGAAGAGCATTGTAACATGGCTTGCTTTCTGGAAATTTATTTCCTTCCTGTCTTAAGTTGTATATTGGTGGTGGCGTAGTCAGGAAGGGAAATGTTGTTCTGGCTGGGTGAGGAGAGGTAGGGACATGCGCAGGGAGTGGCCAATGACCAAATACGCTGCGGAAAAAGTCGCCAGTGCTTGCACTTAAGCGAGACATGAGTTCCCGAGCTTGTGATCATTCTATGAGGCCGCGGCGTGAATGGCATGTGCCCCGCACGCTGGTATCATACGCGGGCAGGAAGGCGTATCATTGCTGTGAGTGCCAGGACAGGATGGATATCATGGAGAAGCACAACACGAGTTGTGAGAACCAGAAACGCTATGCGCGATTTCTTTCTTGTTTTCGTTTGGTGTATGAGACATGAGAGTAAAAGGATTGCTGTGCTTTTCCTGCGGATGACAGGAATAAGAAGATGTGGTAAAATGCTATTGATATTGCACTCTAGATCGGCGATCGCGACTTTTTCTCGGCACCCCTGCGTTTCTAGAGTCAAGCTTGGAGCGGTAAGGTAACGCGTATCCCGGGTAGCTATGTGGTTTCATTGGTAAAATCATCTTTAAGACCCTTCCTCTTTTTCATGCAATCCATAACGCAGCCACACAGGTCCTGAGCCAACCAATCTCACCCCAAACTCCGCCTACCTCCTCCATCCTTGTCCCCCTTCCTCTGCCCTCCTCCTCCATTTGAGCGCATGACCCAACCACCCAGCACCCTTGGCCATCTACCAAGCTGCAAATCCGGTATCTACTTACTATTATCCGCGGCGATCGTGCTGCTGATGGTCCTCAATCCGGCCAAGGGCCAATCGCCTCTCCACAAGGTATCGATTGTGGGCAGCGGCAACTTCGGTTCCGCCGTGGCCCGCCTCTTAGGTCGCAATGTCCTGCAACACCCCAAACACTTTGAGACGGATATTCGTATGTGGGTCTTTGAGGAGGAGCTGCCCGACGGTCGGAAGTTGAGCGAGGTCATTAATGCTGAGCATGAAAACGTCAAGTACTTGCCTGGGGTCCGACTACCCTCCAATGTACGGGCAATCCCTGATTTGGAAGTCGCGGTAAGAGATGCATCAATCATCATTATGGTCGTGCCGCAACAACATTGTGCCACCTGTGAGTTCTGCATACTGGGAATTGGATAGAAGACTGGGGGTGAAGTGTCCAGGGGGGCACATGTCCCGATTGCCGGGGATGTGTATGTCGCTCGCGTGCTTTGGCTTGTTGATTTTAAGATTAAAGAGGTTCTCCCCATCTCTAATATTCTCCATTTACCATTTAGCCTACAGCATCTAGTGCTTGGATATCCCTTACTTTTCGTCGTCCTCTCTTCCCACCACCTATTCCCTCTTCCGCCCCGAATAGTGCTTCCTCGCCTCCGGTCCTGCATACGGCAAGGTGCCGTAGCCGTCTCTTTGATCAAAGGGTTAGACTTCGATGACAATGGTCCCGTGCTTATCACTGACTTAATTCGGAAGGGCCTGGGCGGAGATGTCGAAGTTTGCGTCTTGATGGGCGCCAACGTGGCCGACGAAGTGGCTCGCGATGAGTTTTGCGAGGCCACAGTCGGGTGTCGTGATACGACCGGGGCAGGTATATTGGTACAGCGGCTATTCGATTGCCCGAGATTTCGAGTGGAGGTGGCGCCTGACCCTATGGGCGTCGAGCTGTGCGGAGCCCTGAAAAATGTGGTGGCCCTTGGGGCGGGCTTCTGCGATGGGCTGGGCTGGGGGGGGAATACGAAGGTATGTTGTTTTTTCGTGCGTGCTTAAATGCCGGTATTTGATTATTGTTACAGGTTGATGTTAGTGCTGACCGTCGCTTCATCCCGTGCTTTCCATTCATTCGTCGCTCGTTTCCTCTTTTGGTCATGCCCTCATTCCTTCTTTCCGTAGGCAGCTGTCATTCGCCGGGGCCTCCTAGAAATGCGTCGGCTCTGCAAACTCCTTGATCCCCATGTTCGCGATGCCACGTTCTTCGAGAGCTGTGGTGTGGCCGATCTTATTACCACCTGCTATGGCGGACGGAACAGGAAGTGTGCCGAGCGTTTCGCCCGGGCAGACGGAAACATGTCGTGGGACGACATCGAGAAGGAGCAATTGGGGGGTCAACACTTGCAAGGGACTAAGACAGCGGCCAATCTCCACAGTCTACTAGAGCGAAAGAGGGTAGTGGGTGATTTTCCTTTGTTTTCCACAGTGTACCAAATTGCATTTCGAGGGCGGCATCCAAGAACTTTGGTAAATGACCTGTGATGTTTCTCGTAACGGGGACACCAAAATCTCTAGAATGAGTCGCCAGATGTACCCCATAAGATGTTGACAATAGTAAATAAGCAAGAAAAGGTATTTACAAATGATACAGTAATATTTTAAAACGTAACGATCTGATGGCAAGTGCATGGTAGCTTAAGTTCGGTGACAGTATTGCTCATTTCCTTTATATTCTTTCACACGGCGATAGTCCTCTGGGAGCGTTCGACTTCCCCCGCCTCCCAGAATGCGAGCAATTTCACACAAAAAACACACCATCCGCGTTGTTTTGAGTGTCGCACATGCCGTGCTTGTTTACACCTCATTCTACCACTCTTTTCGTTTTACAACTCTTGCACACACATTTCATTTTGATACACTTCTTCATTTACTTTCTGTGCCACCGTATTTCGACCTGCAGACGCAAAAGGCCTATCGCCTTGCCTTGATTGCTGATGAGAGCCTCAACCTCATGGTGCATCTCTCGGTAACTGCTTCGGTGCGAAAGGTCGCGGACTCATTGGCGGCTCGGTCGCAGCCCTCGCCCCTCGGGAGTGTTGGAAAAAGCTGCTTGCCTGAGACAAATGACTCCTTGGCCGGCCTCAATATTTTTCTACCCATCTCTCAACCGAATAAGGGCATGACGTGACACTACAGGCAGGACCATCGCGTTGATTGTTTGGTACCCCGAAGATTGGTCAATCTTCGGGATGTCAATTTTCGTGGAGCCAACTTCTTCTAGACCTTACAAACCCAAAGGCGGGCTGGTCAGGACTGGAACGATTTTACTCACTCATGCTCGAGAGGGCATCAATTTCGCCCTCTCGCCTGTCAAAAAAACAAATTTGTAGATTGGCTGGAGGACTGACAACAATGAAAGTGAAAGGAAAAGGGTCTTGACAAGATCAGACAGGCACAAGAAAGCTTTTGATGTGACATTCCTACAATTGACTTTGATTCCTGCACTTCTGTTCTACTGTCTATTTTTTCAATTCCGACTGGTCCAAAGTACCTGTGCTACAGCCGCCGGCTTCCGACCCTTCAATAATGGTCGACGGTATAAGCGCGTGCGTCGGTCCAGTCAGGCCTCGTGGCCATGGTTGAAGCACAGGGGAGGATGATAGAAATGGAGGGGCTGTATGAGGGGGGAACGGTGGCAGGAGATCGTCTGGACCACCGCCATCAACATCAGCGCCAGGCGCACCTACACCAGCAGCACCGGGAGGAGAGAGGGTCGAACCCCCCCCGACCAAAAATGTAGAAGCGCCCGCACCAAATGCGGTGGATTGCCCGAGATAAAGAGAGGGCATGTCCAACATGGCCGATTGAACCATCGACAAGCTCATGCTTTCAGAACCTGGCAAGAAAATGGATGCCCCTCCTCCACCTCCTCCCCCCATCCCAGAAAATGTGCTATATACACTGTCTTGCAGACCTCCAGGCTGATGCATTTGTGTTTCTCCTTCTCCTCCTCCCCCTTTTCCTCCTCCATTGGGGCTTACGCCTGGCTGCTGAAACGAGGATGTAGAGAAGGAACGAAGGAAGGAGGCAGCAGGGGTGGTGATAGTGGTAGTTGCGGTGCTGCTAGCAGGGGCCTGGGGAGAAACGGAGAGCCGTGACCGTGGGTTGGGTCGAGGGAAGTGATGGAGGAGGAAGGAAGGACCGCCTGCTCCCATGAGTGGAGAAAGCGCAGAAGGGGGGGGAGAGATGGGGCTGCATATGTTGCTGCGGTTATTGCTGCCCTTGTCATCCTCGCCTCCAGTAGTAACAGCTGCAGTAGTAGCGGATGCGACGGGGGACTGGTGATGGTTGAAGGTGTCGTAGGGAGGAGCACGAGGATTCCTTCGCAGAGGGGAGGGGGAGGAGGCAAACGGCAGGAATGCGGCCACGTCATCGGCAAGAGATGAAATGGTTGTGGGCCCATGACTTGCATCAGTGTCATCGCTGTGGAAGTTTTTTTCTGGGGGTTGAGGAGGGAGAGGGTGGAGAGGGAAATATTATTGCAAGGGAGGTGTTACAGAGAGAGGAAAGAGAGGGAGAAAGTATGGGGTGTGGAGGAGCTTACCTTGGGTGTAGGCCTCGTAGGTCTTCCAACACTCCCAAGGATCGGCCTTGAGGGCTCTGCCTGCTCAGATAAAGAGATATGTTCAATTAGTCGTTGTGGCTATATGAAAGTTGTTGTTCACCATCTCAGACACAAACGTACCAACGGCCACCCAATCGAATTGGTGCTGCAAGGCCAGAGCTACCACCTGGCTAGGTAATGGGTTATTGATCACGCTGCTGCTGCTGCTACTACTACTACTACTACTACCACCACCACCACCACCACCACTACTATTATAATTACTACTACTACTACTACTACTACTACTACTACTACTACTACTACTACTACTACTACTACTACTACTTTTTCTACTACTGTTATTACTACTGGCTTCTGTTTTGTGTAAACTACCAGAAGCTATGTGAAAACCCTTGTCCTTGAAACCTTTCCCAATTGTCCTTGTCGCGGTGGGCATGGTGTCGTCATCCTCATTCTGCAATTGTTGTTCTGCTGATTGTGCAGGCTGCGAATGTGTCGGCGAGAATTCCTTGGGTGATGACACAGGGGCCTCGCCGCGTAGATCTTGGAGATGCAGCAAGGTACTTCGTGAGATGCAATCACGGACATCACGGCCCAGTTCTCCGGCTACTAATGGCCCTATATAGGCATGGACGCGCAAGATTGGGTGTGAGGTAAAGGGGGTGAGCACAGGACATCTATTCCAGCTTTCCTCCGACCGACCTCCCCACACACAGCATGGCGTGGTAAGTCTCTCTACGTACAATTCACGTCCGGCCAGAAGTTTTGGCACACGTCTGTCAGCCGCGCCTCCTCTGCTGGACTCCAAGGTCTGCATCCGGGCCGCTTGCCCGGCAGCCGCATTACCACGACAGGGGCTTCCAAGTCCAGCATTGACATCATGGCGTCTGAAGCTGGGGATGGGACAGCGGTGAGCGGGGGATGCCGTGGTGGCGAGGGTTGGGAAGGGAAAGGTTCATCGTCGGCAGGAAGGGTGACTTGGCCTGCGAGTGACGCGGCTGCCTGCATAACTGTGCCGCCCTGTGTATGCGTGGGGGCGGTTGTGTGCTGTAAGACGCATGTCGAGCGCTGAATTCAGCGAGCTGGCGATGGTTTCGGTTTCCACGGAGTTGCCGCTGCTTTTTCTCCTGCGAACACAACCTCGAAAATCGCTCCCTCTGTCCCCTCAACACACGCACAGAGAGCGGGTTTACTACTCGGGGCTTGCTGCCTGGGACCCCTTGCAGCAGCTAGCGTCTAGCTCTGGAAGCACGCCCCTTTCCCCAACGCTGTGTCGGCCGTCATGGATGCTGCATCGACAGCTGAGGCCAGCACTAGCACCAGCACCACGACGGCCGCGCTCATCTCCACCAAGGAACTGCGAGAGATTGGGCATGAGGCGGTATGGTCTTTGTCGACGGCCAAGCCTGGCAACGGCGTGGAGCAAATTCGAGACGACAACATGGACACATACTGGCAGTCGGACGGAGCACAACCCCACTTGATCAACGTGCAATTCCACAAGAAAATGACCATCTTGGAGGTGGCGCTATACCTGGACTACAGTTTGGATGAATCTTATACCCCCAAAAAAATCAGCATGAAGGCTGGCACCACGTTTCATGACCTGGTGGAGATCCAAGTGGTCAATTTGAAGGAGCCGCAAGGATGGGTGAAGGTGCCTCTGCGCAACCCGTATGCCTACGGACCAGACGGCCCTGGCTCGCTCGTGGGGATGGACACTGGTGAATCACAAGGAGGTCTTTTACGGGCTTTCTTCTTGCAAATAAGCATAATTGCCATGCATCAAAACGGGCGGGACACGCACGTGCGGCAAGCCAAGATTTACGGGCCTCGATCCCCGTTAGCGGTTTTCTGTGGACAGAGCCGGGTGGGAATGGACAGGGACTTGGGAGGCGTTTGTACAGTACCTGAGTTCACGACGTCCGAATTGGCACAGTTTTCCACAGTGCGTTAGAAGTAGGACGAGGTGGAGACGGGGGGGTGAGGGATAAGAGGGGGAGATAATGGAAAAAAAGAGGAAATTGTGTACTTGGGCAGTTTGTCGGTGTATTTCTTGTGGATTACGGCATATTCCTTGTCACGTTTTTCGTCCTTTGCTGATTTTGTTGTTTTTTGCATGTCGGGATGACGCAAGCTTGCTTTTTTTGATCGCTTTCCCCCCAAAAAAAAAACTTTTCTTTTGCTTCTTTGTTCTCTCCTCGTCCATCTCCTCCGGATCTTCTCACTCGTTTCACCACGTAGAGGGAACATGGGGATCGTGCGCTTCCTATGTATTTTAATTTCATCCTTATCCTCCTCCCTCCTATCCTCTTGAAACGAAATAGGGTGGTATACAATGCGCTCAGTGAAATCGATTTATTTACCCCTTCGTCTCTCCTATCTCTCTGTTTCGCTCTCTGTCCCTATCTCTCACACTCACTCTTAAGTTTCTTGCTGCTTACGTGTGCGTGTCAGGTTGTGCCTCTTTCGGACCTCTTCGTAATTGATATTATTTATTATATGCAATGCCTCTCCCTCACTCCAATCCACTTCTTTCTGCCTCACCAACTCATGATACGCTCAAAGAAAAATTCTTTCTCTCTGACTTAAACGTAACACGCTTTACTTTGGTCTCGCCATGTTCCCATCCTCCATCCTCAATCCATACCTCCCTCCTTCCATCCCATCCTTTCTCGTTATGACATCTCAGTCTCCCTCTGCCAGCCCACAGTGGGAATCCGATAAAATGACTCCACACTCTGCACTTTAATCCCCTTATGCCTTGCCAGGGCCTCCACCAACAGATTCGCACACTTAATATTCGTCACTAGAGGCACCCCAAAATCTACCGCAGACCTCCGCATAGCATACCCGATTGTCACCTCCTCATCTTTCTTCGTTCCCTCTGGGACATTTATGACGACATCCACCTTATTCATCTTAATCGCATCAATCACATGCGGATATTTTTTGTCTCCCGGCTTCTTACTCAAAATTTGAACCTCCAACCCCCGCGACTCGTAAAACTCTCCCGTGCCCGGCGTGCAGAACACGGTGTAATTCATCCCTAACAACGCTGTCACTGCCGCCAACAGCTCCAACCTCTCACTATCCTCCGCGATTGACACCAAAATATTTTTGGTCTTGATAGGCATTCGGAACCCGGAGGCGATCAATGCTGCCAAAAATGCCTCATGCACGTCATGCCCAAAACACGCCACCTCCCCCGTCGAGGCCATCTCCACACCCAATGTCGGATCAGCGCCTCGCAAACGCGTGAACGAAAACATGGGAGCCTTCACAGCCACGTAATCAATATCGATCAATGAGATATTGTAAGCCTTTGTCGGAACCCCCAACATGGCTTTTGTCGCCAAGGTAATAAAATTCGCGTCGAAGACCTTCGAGACAAAGGGGAAGGTACGCGACGCCCGCAAATTACACTCAATCACCTTGACGTCGTTATCCTTCGCCATCAACTGAATATTAAATGGACCTGTGATATTCAGCGCCTTGGCAATCGCGGACGAAATTTTCTTCACCTTCCTAATCGTCTCCACAAACAGCTTCTGCGCCGGCAACACCAAGGTTGCATCCCCCGAGTGCACTCCCGCATTTTCCACGTGTTCCGAAATCGCATAATTAAGGATATCACCCGCCTTGGCCACCGCATCGAACTCTATCTCCTTGGCGTTCAAAATAAACTTCGTCACCACCACTGGCTTATCCTGACTCACATCCGCTGCCTCCTGCAAAAAACTCTCCAACTGCCGAGCATTTGCCGCCACGTTCATCGCCGCACCTGACAAGACAAACGACGGCCGGACCAACACCGGGTATCCAACTTCATCAGCAAATATCTTTGCGTCCGCAATCGTCGACAGCTCCTGCCACGACGGCTGATCCACCCCAATCGAATCCAGCAACTCTGAGAACTGGTGCCTGTCTTCCGCCTTATCAATGTCTACCGGACCGGTTCCCAAGATATTTACCCCTTGCTGAAAGAGAGGATTGGCCAAGTTATTTGCAATCTGTCCCCCGACCGATACGATGATCCCCACCGCTTTCTCCCGCTCGTAAATGTCCAACACCCGCTCGAACGTTAATTCCTCGAAAAAGAGGCGATCACTCTCATCATAATCCGTCGAAACCGTCTCCGGATTACAGTTGACCACAATTGCCTTCATCCCCGTCGCCCTGATCTGCCTCACCGCCGAGACAGCGCACCAATCGAACTCGACGCTGCTACCAATGCAGTAAGGGCCACACCCCAACACCATCACCCCGTCCACGTCCGGGTCGAGATCATCCTCCGACCCATTGTAAGTCATATACAAGTAATTCGTCTGTGCCGGAAACTCCGCCGCTAGGGTATCAATCTGCTTCACACAAGGGCGAATCCCCATCTGCAGTCGTCGTCGTCGCACCACCACCTCCGTCGAATTCACATACCTTGCGACTTGCCGGTCGGAGAAGCCGTGGCATTTCAATGCCCTCAAAGATACAGCATTCAAGCTCTCCAGACTTCCCTTCGAACATGCTGCCTTCATCAAGCTGATATTCTTCAATTTGCTCAAAAACCAGCGATCAATCTTTGTCAATGCGTGCACCGCATCGATGCTGTAGCCCCTTTCCAACGCCATCTGCACCGCAAACAGCCGATGAGGTGTCGGAATCTGAATCTGACTATCCAAGGCGGCAGATACAGCACATTTCCCATCCAGCCCATCGAGATTAGGATTGACCATCCTCACAGCCTTCTGAATTGCCTCTTCGAAATTCCGCCCGATGGCCATCACCTCCCCCACCGAGATCATACTACTCCCCAAGCGCGTCTCTACCCGGTTGAATTTGCTCAAATCCCACCTCGGCATCTTCACCACGCAATAATCCAAGCTAGGCTCAAAGCACGCCGTAGTCGTCTTGGTGACACTATTCCGAATCGATACCAGATCCTTCCCCAAACACAACTTAGTCGCCACGTAGGCCAGCGGGTAACCCGTGGCCTTGCTGGCCAGAGCACTGGAACGAGACAATCGGGCATTGACTTCAATGATACAATACTTCTCACTTTCCGGATGCAAAGCAAATTGAATGTTGCATTCCCCAATGATCCCCAAATGACGAATCACCTTAATACTGGTCGAGCGAAGCATGTAATATTCTTGATTCGACAATGTCTGGCTGGGGGCCACGACGATGGAATCACCCGTGTGAATCCCAAGAGGGTCAAAGTTCTCCATGTTGCAGACGGTAACGCAATTGTCCTCGATGTCACGCACGACTTCGTACTCGATTTCCTGGGAAGGGGAGGGAGGGAGGGAGGGAGGGAGAGAGGGAGGAAGGGGGGGTGAGAGACTGAGAAATTCGTGAGCAGCTGCGATATAGGGTTGCTCTACGTAAAAAGTCCGCCTATCAGAACGAGGGAAAGAGTAAGACGTCATGGATTCATGCAACCTAGCGTCGATAGGAGGGAGGAAAAGAGGAGGAAGAGCAGCGGAAGAGACATAGGAAGGGTGTACATTCACGCAAAGGTGCTAACGCTGCACACATGTACATCATATACTAGCAAAAATTCCCCCCCCTCTCTCCCTCCCTCTCTCCACCTTTTTCTCACCTTCCATCCCCTCAAGTCTTGGTCAATCAGAATCTGCGAAGATGACGCAAATGCCTTCTCCGCCAAGGCAACCAGCTCCGCCTCATCCTCTGCAAAACCCGAGCCCAATCCCCCCAGCGCATACGCCGCGCGAATCAACACCGGATAGCCAATCTTGTTTGCTGCCTCCTTCGCCTCCTCCATACTCGTGGCAGGAAACGACAAGGCCAGCGTCTCATCGATCTCCCGAAGTTTCTCCGAAAATATCTCTCGGTCCTCCGTCGCGATAATGGTGGAGATGGGCGTGCCCATCACGCGGACGTTGTGCTTCTGTAAATCCCCGGACTCCCACAATTTGATGCCTACGTTCAGGGCCGTCTGTCCACCGACATTGACCATGATGCCGTCCGGTTTCTCCTTTTTGATGATTTCGAGGACCACTTCCGGGCGGATGGGGAGAAAGTAGACTTTGTCCGGGGAGGCTTTGCCGAGGGACTTGGATGTTTGCACGGTGGCCACGTTGGGGTTGATGAGGATGACTTCGATCCCTTCCTCTTTGAGGGCCTTGATAGCTTGCGACCCGGAGTAGTCGAATTCGCCGGCTTGCCCAATTGAGAGCCCCCCCGAGCCCACCAGGAGGACCTTTTTGTATTTGAAGCGTTGATAGAGGCAGGGGTCGAGGAGGGAGAGCTGGTGGGGGGAGCCACGGACGAGGTTGATAAAGGTCTCGAACAAAAAGGCTGTGTCGGTGGGCCCGCCGCAGGCTTCGGGGTGGAATTGGACGGAGAAAAAGGGCTTGGAGACGTGGATGATGCCTTCGTTCGAAAAGTCGTTGGCGTTCAAGAAAAACGTTTTCCAGTCATGGGGCAGGCCATCCGAATCCACCGCATACCCGTGGTTCTGCGCCGTGATATAGCACTTGGTTGTCCTCATATCCACGCATGGCTGGTTCATCCCACGGTTCCCGTACTTCATCTTAAATGTTTTGGCCCCCGCCGCCAAGGCCAACAGTTGATTCCCCAGGCAAATTCCGAAAATCGGCTTCGGGTGCTCGAGGTTCATTACCCACTTTAACGTCTCAATGGTCGCTTCGCACATGGTAGGGTCGCCTGGTCCATTGCTGATGAAAATTCCCTCCCATTCAAGCTTGGCTGGGTTGGCTTTCAAGTCATAGTCGAAGGGGACAACTGTAAACTGAACATCATGGTATTTGACGAAATACCGAATGATGTTGAACTTCATCCCACAATCAAAAGCCACGATCCGCGGGCTCTTCCCTTTTCCATACACCTTCACCGCCTTGGTCGACACCTGTGCCACCAAATTCGTTTTGTTCGGGTCCATAAACTCCAATGCCACCTGCGCACCTTTCCCCGCTTTTCCTGTAGCCTTCTCCGCCTTGAAATCAATCTTTCCCAAAATCGCACCCGTCTCCCGAATCTTCTTCGTCAGCGCCCTGGTATCGATACCATACAGCGCAGGCACATTATGTTCCTGCAGCCATTTCCCCAGGCTCTTCGCACTATTCCAATGCGAGTGATCGGCCGAGTAGCTCGCCACAATCAACCCTGCCACCTGTATTTTCGAACTCTCAAAGAACAACGGCAGCCCATGTTCATCCAAGGCATCCTCCGCGGGCACCCCGTAATTACCCACCATTGGGTACGTCAACACCAAAATCTGCCCGCGATAAGAAGGGTCTGTCAGGGCCTCCGGGTATCCGACCATGCCTGTGTTGAACACCACCTCGCCTGCCACCGGCACGTTGGCCCCAAAACTAAAACCCTGATGCACCGAGCCATCCGCCAGCACCAGCGCCCCCGGATCACCGTGGCGAATAAGAGGTAGCTCTAGGCCTTGGTCGCCATTGAACTGGAGGGGAGGGGAGGGGAGGGAGGGAGGGAGGAAATGTGAGAGGGGTATGGTAACAAGGTTGACTGCATGGATGGAGTTTTTTGCGGGTTCAGCGTCTAGAGGTGGTAGTGCACACAGATCAAGCAAGAAGAAGCCAAGGTAGACAACAAATGACAATCAGCTCATCTAATTCTCCAACTGGCGTTCATCCGCCACTCCTCTCTCCCTCCCTCCGTCTCCTCTTACCTCGGAGCTCTCCCTCAAAGGGATGGGCGAAATGTGCCGCAAAGCAGCCGACGACTTAGCCCCGCCTCCTCCCCCACCGCGACTGCCTACATATGCACCCGATATGGCTGAGCTCGAAGTCTTAGCGGCCTTGGATGCCGATGCATTATTGCTTTTGCTGCTGCTAGCCCCGCCCCCGACGGGGCGACCACGCTTGCCTCCCTCTGACACCATTTTTTCCACTTAAAAAAGAGCAAGGTAAGGGCGGATGAGAGGGAATGCCGGCCCAGTTACCGTCAATCTGTGGATGCGTGGAGTGGATCTAGTTTGAATGGGATATTGGTTCGAGAAAGGGTACCAGAAGAAGGGAGACCAGTCAAGCGACGAAGCACTCGCTAAGTGGTTGGTGGCAGTGGCACTTCCGTTCTGGAAAGGTTGCTCTTTACGCACGGGAGGAGCGAAAATCCCTCCACGTCCTATCAGCAGCAGAACCTGTGGCTGTATGTAGGGCAAGCGTGCTTGGAATTTACATGTAGGGCGTGGATGCATTTTCTTTGGGATGGCCCGCTCGATGACCTCCTGCCTCTGTTGAGTCTTCCGGGTCGGTTCCGCAGAAGGCGCGAACTTGTGTGTTGGTTGCTTGCTTCTTTTGTCTCTCACTCTTTTGTTTCGTTCTCTATCTTTTTTCTTTCTCTTAGTTGTCCCCCTGGTGGTGCGATTGGTGTGGAGTGCTGCATATGGCCAATTATACTGCTATTTTGCCCTCTTCTCATTCTCTTTCTTCCTCTGCGTGTGTGAATTTCCTTTGAATGACAACATGCCCGTACTTACGCATGATATATTTAAAAAGACACTTAACCGCAAATGTCACACAGTGACATACATGACACATTACTCAGCCAGTGAACATGCAGTAGTTCCCATCTATTTCTCAAAAGTGGGGATATCCATCCGTGTATCCACTTTCCTTACGATCTCTCTTTTCGCTGCTTCTGCTTGCTCTCTGCTCTTTCTGTTTTCGTCTGGGGTAACATTCTTGGTGGGCTGTAATTCTCTTGTAGCCAAAAGCGTCAACATCCCCCTATTCTCCAGTTACATCCCCCTCTCGTTGGCACATGTGCACCCTGACACGGACACAAAGATACCGACACACGAATGAAGGGTCGCTTTGCGCATCGCTTTACGACGCACTGCTGTTGCATACCTGCTACCAACTCTTCCTTTTATCTTTCCTTCGACCCGAGGTAGAAAGGTAAACATAATCTTAAAAAATACGAGGAAAGTGCTATCATGTTATCGTTGAAAGCTTGCTATTCGCGTGACACCCGCACACACACACAACACAAACTTGCACATACATGCACTTTCTCAAACAGGCAGACAGTACTGCCTGCAACAATTAGTATTTTAAGTTATAATATTTATTCTCTCTGAGACTTGTGATTCTTCTTCCCACTTGTCTACTCGGGTTGCTCATCGTAATCGCTTGGCTTCAAGTGTGAAAGCAATAAACCGCACACATGTTTGATAAGTTGGTGGGTGAACCTATTATTTCGCTCAAATACCCAAAACGCAAAATTCAGCGGTAGTTTGTACGCGCTCGGTGTTCTCGTCCATCCCTCACACATCATAAAGCTATATATATGTATACTCGCTCTCTCTTTCGTATCGGTCACAGTCCGTTTCGCATTTGTTATTTCCTGTTGTCTCTCACATTTTATTTGAACTCCTTCTTGAATTGTATCTTCGTGACCAGCTTCCCACTCACTGTTGTTGCTGTTGTCTCTGTGCGCGGCAGGAGTTTCGCTCCCGCTTTGCTACACCATAGCCCTCACTCTCAACCACGCTAACAACTTATTCCGAATCAATGAATAAATAAGAATTAATAAATGAACCGACAAATTAAGAAATGAATCAAATCCATCATCAATAGATAAATATACGAATAAAAAGACTCTCTGTCTAAACAACAGCCGTGCAGGCCGTTTCCTCCGATTCCCACATAAAGCGATTCAAAAAATCATCCTCCCCGTTGTGGGGGTTCGTCGCATCGAACATGCCACTCAAGCTGACACTCACACTATTACTAGTGCCCAACAAATTCGGGTGCTGCTGCTGCGCCTGGCCCATGGAAGAAGAAGAAGAGGAGGAGGAGGAGGAAGGTAAGGAGGAAAAGGTGGGGTGTTGGTCCGTTTGCTGCACGACCATGGATGCCCCTCCTGCGCCTAGGGCTAAATAGTCCCCGCTTCTCCTTAGGAGGGCCATCATCTTCCCTTCCTCCCCCCCGCCCTCAGGTCCGCCCTCGTGGCTGAGCCAAGCGTTGTTCAATTGTGTGAAGTCGTCCAAGGCCTGCTGTTGCTGCTGCATCTGCTGTTGATGCTGCTGCTGCTGCTGCTGCTGTTGTTGATGCTGCTGCTGCTGCTGCTGCTGCTGCTGCTGGTGGTGGTGTTGCTTTTGTTGGTAAAAATGCTGTTGTGGCTTTGGTCGGCCGCCGAGAGTGGCAGTGATGGAAGAGGAGGAGGAGGCGAGAAGGGAGGAAGAGCGGGAGGCGGGGATAGGCAGGGAGAGATGCTGGGGTTGTCGCTGCTGAATTGTCGATGCGTAGTGCACCTGTCCTTCTTGTTGTTGTTGTTGTTGTTGTTGTTGTTGTTGTTGTTGTTGTTGTTGTTGTTGTTGTTGTTGTTGTTGTTGTTGTTGCTGCTGCTGCTGCTGCTGCTGCTGCTGCTGCTGCTGTCGTTGCTGCTGTTGTTGGTATCGCTGGTGCTGCTGCTGCTGTTGCGATGATGAATGATTACGTTCCTGTAGCTCTTCTAGTTGTTGTTGTTGTTGACCCTCAAGGTGATGCTGCTGCTGAATCTGGGAGTCGTGATGCTGGTCAAGGAGGAGGGCTGCGTGCTCCGCTGCTTTATCCTGGTGAAAGTGAGGCTCATTACTAAACAATAAGCAGGCAAACTCTGAATCCATGGGATGGTGCCCCTCTTCCCCCTCTTCCCCCCCTCCTCCTTCCTCAGCCTCCCTCTCGTGCTTCTCCTCAGCGTAGGCGTGATCGTGATGGTAGTGCTCGTCGTCGTCATCCTGCCTGTATTGTTGCTGGTCATGGGGGTGGTGATGATGCTGTTCCTCCCCCCCGCTCACCATAGGCGAGTGCGGCGCAGAGGAGGAGTCAGAAGACGAGGCGGAGGAAGAGGTGGCACCACCAGACGACGACCCGGAGGAGAAGGACGAGTACAGGACGTCAGCCCCTTCAACGTACAGCGCGTAGTTGTTGCCGTTATTGTTATTCATGGCAATGCTGCTGTTATTGCTGGTGGAGCCGGGCATGAGAGAGCTGGCGCCTAGGAGGAGGCTGTCATCCTCCTCGAGGTAAACGGGAGAGAAGGAAGAAGAGGAAGAGATCTTGCCACGTTGCTTACTGCTGCTGCTGCTGCTGCTGCTGCTGCTGCTGCTGCTGCACCTGCCGCTATTGGTGTTATGACTCCTGCTGCTCTCACTATGATGAGTTGAAATGACGTGAGGGAGAGACTCAGACTTGAGGCCCTTCGCGCCCCCTCCCCCTGCTTCCCCCTTATATCCACCCCCTCCCCCCGCCCCTGCCCTTCCTCCCTTGGTAGAAGACGTAATTGCCTTTCCGTTCATCATCACAGTTCCCGTCAACCCAAGCTTCTTGGCCTTTTCTATTTTGATCAGGTATTTTTGAGCATGGGTTCGGATTTGAACCACGGTGCGGGTTTTGACAATTTGGGAGATTTTCTTCCAGGACTTGCCGTAGATCTCAAGGCCTCGAAGGAAGAGTAGATGTTCTGCCTCATTCCAACGCCCGGGGGACTCGCGGAGAAGGGAAGAGGAGGAGGAGGTGGTGGTGGTGGACTGATGGTGATGAGAGGAAGAGGAGGATTCGCGTTTGCTGCCGCTGCTGCCGCTGCTGCCGCTGCTGCTCATGGGGCTGGTGCTGCTCGTGCTGCTCGTGCTGGCGGTGCTGGCGATGGGGGGCATCATAGTCGCAATGGTGGTGACGCTAGACTCGTGGGAATGGCTGGACCAGGACGGCGGCGAAGAAGTTGAGGGGGAGGAGGAAGGGGTGGCGTTGTCGCTACTGCTGCTCGTGTTCCCGTCCGAGTCGTTGCCACCAAAGGCAGAGACGGCAGCGTTGGGCCCACGTCGGCCATACTTTCCGCCTTCGGAGGTCTGTTGTTATGGAGAAAAGGGAAGGAGTGAGGAGAGGGGGTGGAGAGGAGGCAGGGCTGGTAAAAATGATGGCTGGCGGGTTTGGTAAAAGAAGAAAACTGAACAGCGGAAAGCAACCGAGGGAAGGGCAAGCGAGGAAACAAACGGACGTCTGCATGCACAGGAGAGGGGAGGCTATGTAAATTATGAAATGGTGCGAGAGAAGGGTTGTCATGAGCATGCATGCGCTATTGATTAAAGGGGAGCAAAGAGAAACGGAGGGAATGATGAACAGGCGTGCTTGCGTGAACCAGGCCTCGCAACGGAGGGCGAGGGGAGAAGAGCGGGGTGGGAGAGGTGAGCAATGATTGAGCCGTGTGTCAAGCATACACATCAACACAAAAGTAGGTTAAAGGATTTTCACAGAGCCCAAAGAGCACTCCGATCAATGTGTACGCACCTTCTTCGTTCGACCAGGCATGATGATGGAAAAGCCTGACTGAGGCGCAGAGGCGCAGAGGCGGTTCTGTCACTTCGGGAGCCGAAGGGGAAGAGAGGCTGCTGGTGATGGACAGAGACCGGGATGATCACCACAACCACGTAAACTAGTGCGTCGATCCGTTCGTTGCACGTCGGGCTGGCCTCTTGTCTGTGAAGTGGAGGATGGAGAGGGGGGTCAATCTTCGAAGGCAAAGCGCACACAGCCGGTCACACGCACCCAATCAGAAAGTTGTCTGGCCAAATAGTTTGTAAACAACATTTATGGAAAGTCTCGGTCGCAAGAATGACACCAGGGCAAGAAACAAATTGGGGTGGGGGATGTGAAGGAAGGAAGAGGCGCTCAGTGCAAGCGTACACGTCTACATCGGGCTTGGGCATCAACATCAACGAGGCAGCAACGAGGACCAGGTGACGGCAAAAAGAGGTTGGAAAGGCGCGCTTATACACCACTCAACACTTATTGGCGGTGACCAAAGGCTTAACTGATGTATCCGAGTCTTGAATCGATCTCAGGAAACCAAAAGCGAATAGAAAAGAGTGAAGAGGCATGACAAGGCAAGGAGCACGACGTGGCCTTGGCGAAAGCCCTCTCTCTCCTCGTCTCTCGCCTCGGCATCTAAGACGCGCGGGGAGAGCGCAAGCAATTGCCGTGCTGACCCTGCGATACGTACACAACGCTTGCACAATCTGTATACCTGCGTACATGACCAATCAGCTTAGTATTCGCTGATTTGTAGGTGACCAACGTGGAGAACCAGAGGAAAGGCCTCAAACTATGCCAGCTGGGCTTGGACAGCATATGGTTTGAAATGGCCGTTGTCGAGGAAGGACGCATGCGTGTGCTCTTTTCAGAAGAGCGGTGCCAGCCGACGAAGGAACGAAGGATGAGTGTTTTGGGCTTGTTCTTTCTCCATTCTTGCGTGTCTTGCTGCGGGTGGTTTACCTTGCTTAGTTTTCGTACCAAATGGCCACTCATTGATTTTCCCTTTTCTCAATGTTACACAGCATCATCATTTGCAGCAGCCGGCCAGTCATAGTTACGTTGCTACATCAGCTTTTCTCATTTGCCTCCTTATATGTCACGCCACCGCCCATGCAAGCCCTCCGATAGCAATACAACCCTTACGGACGCAAAGCTAAGATCATTATTTGTGCGAGGGCAGCCTCACTTGTGGGAGCCGTGGCTGTGGGGGCGTGGAAGTGAGAGACCGGCGTGTGGAAAAGAAGGGGTTACTATCTTTGCTCGCTGAGATTTGCGCAGCTTGCAATTCGGTGCCGCCATTGTCGCCTCCTTCGCGCGTCCTGTAACAAGAACGGGAACAAAGAAAAGAGTACAATACCAGCACGTATCTGCACTGTCAAACGAAAAGCAAACCATGGCCAACACCACGGTCACCATTCGCAAGCACCTTCTGCCCCGCGTCGCAGTGGGGCTCTCGGGCGGGGTCGACTCCTCCGTGGCAGCCTTGCTCCTCCTCCAGCAGGGTTACGAGGTGGTGGGCGTGCACATGCAAAATTGGGACACGAGTGACGAGGAAGGAATGAGTGCGTGTCCAGAAACTGAGGACCTGAAAGACGCCCAGGAAGTAAGCAAGCAATTGGGAATCCCTTTTTACCGTGCCGACTTTTCGAGGCCGTACTGGACGAATGTATTTACGCCTTTTTTGGAGGATTACGAGAGGGGATGGACGCCAAACCCGGATGTGTTGTGTAATCGCGAGATTAAATTTTCAAAGTTCCGGAATTTTGCCCAAGAAGCCCTCAGGACTCCCTGGGTAGCGACGGGTCATTATGCGAGGCTGCGGTATCCTCGTCCTCCCTCCCTTCCTCCTTCATCTGAAGCAATAGGAGCACCACAGCTGCTTGTCGGCGTCGATGGTAGTAAAGACCAAAGCTACTTCCTCTCCCACGTCCCCTCCTTGGCCTTTCAGCACACCCTCTTCCCCCTCGGGCACCTGACAAAAACCCAAGTCCGTGCCCTCGCCACAAGTAGTGGGCTGTGTACGGCGCAAAAGAAAGAGAGCATGGGGATCTGTTTTGTAGGGAAGCGACGCATGGGCGATTTCCTGCCTGAATACTTGAAACCGCTGCCCGGGCTGCTGGTTTCTGTGACAGACGGAGCAGTGTTGGGAGAGCAAGAGGGAGGGTTAACCTTGCTTACGGTTGGGCAGGGGGCACGGATAGGAGGTGAGGCGACGAAGTGGTTTGTGTGTGGTAAGGACATGGAAAAGGGGGTGGTATGGGTGGCACCAGGAACGAATCACCCCGCCCTGTACTGTGACTGGCTGCTGGTGAAGGAGGAGAAGTTCAACTGGATCGGGAGGAGGCCGAGGGAGTTGCAGCGATTGGTGAGGGAAGATCACCACCACCACCACAGCAGCAGCAGCAGCAACAACAACAACAACAACAACTTCAACAACAATAGTAATCCCAGCAGTAGGATTCCGGTATCGATGCCTTTCCGATGTGAATACCGGGTGCGGTATCGACAGCCTCTCGCCAGCTGCACGGTGTCTCTTCCTCCATCAGCGCCTGGTTTGCTACGCATTGATTTCGATGCACCCCAACGGGCGGTCGCGTTGAAGCAGACGCTGGCATTGTATGACGGGGAAAGGTGCTTGGGGGGAGGGGTGATTGTGGGGGCGGGGCCAAGTTATTGGGAGAGAGGGAAAGAACTGCCAGAGGAGAGGGTGGAGTGGGCGGTATAGGGAGGGTGAGAGGGAGGGAGTGTGGATACAGATTCTGTATTTGAAGAAAGGGGAAGAACCGATCCCAAAAAAAAAATCGACATGCTGTGCTGCTGCCCTTGCGGCGAAATTGTGTCACTGTTGTCACAGTGACTTGTCCGTGTAGCACTTCATTTCTTTGATGTGCGGCCGCAATGATCTAAATCCATCAAGGTCCTCATCAGGTTCTGTTTTCTAACAATGAGATGACACACTGGCCACTTTTCCTTTTCCACGCCGATCCACTTGCACGTTTCATTTCCACTGCAGGCGTGTATTGCTTTTTGGTCTTGTTTCGGACCTTACTTCCTCCCACCTGCCTCCTCTTCTACCTCCTCTAGCTGACATCAAGTTTCCATAGAAAGGAATCGAACCGACTTCGTTTCTTCCTGATCCTTCTCCCCCTTTCGCCCCTCTTTCTCCCTCCTCTGCACTTGGTTTCATTTCCTTGTTTTTGATTTAGTTTGAGGAAGTCACTTTTCTCTCCACCTATCCCCCACTTCTTCGCCTCGTATTCTTCAACTCGTTGAATCTTCTTTCTAATTAATTGCGGCAATGACTATGTATACTGTTTTTCCTTCCCCCTTGCCATACAGTTGTCTACCCAGACGGACAAACATCATCTCTCTCACACACACGCTTGACGCCTCAACAACACAGGCAAGCAATCAAACAATTTGAAGAGGAAAAAGCTCCCCGTTCACCTCTTTGCCTCTGGCAGATTCCGTATCGTCCGTATGTGTGCTACCACCACCATCACAAAAAGAACAGAAAAAGAGATACAGGGATCTCTAGAAAGAGACAGGCAAACAAAATTTAAACTAAGAAATGTGACAACAATAAATCTCACAACCCCCACTTAATGTAATCCTGCACTGATCCAAAACTAATCTAGTCATACTCCTCTCTCCTCCCTCCTTCCCTCCCTCACTCCCTCCTTCGCCCCTCGAAACAATTGAGAGATGAACCTCTTCAAACTTCCACTCATGCCTCCCTTTCTCCACCGTATGCCTCCACACCCGAGCCCTCCTCACCCTCCCCTCCTTCCTTTTTCTGGGCCTTCGGCTTTTTCTTGCCCACCACGCTCCAACCTGCATCCGGGTCGTTGAACGTCTCCCACTGTATATATGTACGAGGGTGGTGTGTGTTGATAAGGAATATATTGTATGAGGGTGGTGTGTCTTAATGTGAAAGTGGAGAACATATTAATGTTCAACATTTGTGTGTGTTTGTATGCACATGTGTGAGTGCGTGTAATGGGTGAAGACGTGACAATAGTTGGATGTACACGTGCGTTCCTTCAGGGATAGATGACAAGACGACTAAACTTACTTCCCTCTCGTACCCTTCATCCCTCTCTTCTTTCTGACGCACCTCTTCCACGATTCCTCGATTGTTGTTGTACACAAACGTCGAGCTAGCCGCCTTTCCCGCCTCATCCCCCGCCGCCAACCCCCCCGCTACAGCACCAGCAGCAGCCGACGAGGAGGAAGGCCCTCCCCCTGTCGCTCCCTCCGCTGCTCTCGCCTTCTTCTTCTTATTCTTCTTCTTCTTATTCTTACTCACATCCTCACTGCTGCTGCTATTGCTGCTACTCGTGCCGTTGACAGGCATCGCTTTATGAGCGGGGGGATGGATTGCTTCGGGGGTCGGCTGCCCACCTCCTCCTGCCCTTTTCTTCTTCGCTCCTGCCGCCGAAGCCACCACCGGTGCTGCTTTCGGTGGCTGCTGCTGCTGCTGCTGCTGCTGCTGCTGCTGCCGTGGAGGTGCCTGGGGCTTGCTGCTGCTGCTGTTGCTGTTACCGTCGTTTTTCTTTCCCCTAGCCTTCTTGCCTGTCTTGTGCCCGCCGCGCTTCCCCTTTCGTCCGCCCCCGCCGCAGGTATGAGAGGCCATGATGCCCAAACCTGGAGCATGGATATGCAGAGGAAAGAAAGGGCGATTGCCAAAAAAAGAAAATAGGTAAAATCGACGGTGCTCCGAGATTCCTACCCTCCGCGCTCACTGCCCACTGCCCGTGTCCTCCCACTCCTCCTGCCTTCAACACTTACCTAGGAGGGTGGCTGCTCCTGCCCCCATCAAAATCACGTGTGGGTCCACGCCATGCGTGTCGCTCCATTCCTTCACCAATGTGTACACTGTCCCCCTGAGGTCCTCCATGTCTAAGTCGCGGTCGGTCGGGCGCGTGCCGCTTCTTGTCTTTCGTGTTGAGTCCTGGTGGTGCGTCGATCGCGCAAAGCCGTAGGATTTAGTGGGTCGTCTGGCTTCTTGTGAAGTGACTGTTGAGAGGCGGACTCTGTTTTTATGTGAGAGTATGTTCAATCAAAGGGAAATGCTGAGATGGGATTGTGACGGAGGACCCGGACGCCTCAGCTTGGTGAACGTTGATAAGAGTGTTTTCTGTTGCAGAGGTAAGCGCTGAGAACGAGGTTGGGCGAGGAGGAGCGCGTGAGATTGGAAATTTCGATAGATTTTTTTGAGCTCTTGGTGGGTCTAAGTTGCTTGCATGGTTAGAGGCCTCCAAGTCTGTTGTAAAAGGATGAGTGTCTGTCTGACTGAGAATCGATGACGACGGCGAAGCAAAGCTCAAGCATGGGCATAACGACAGCAACTGACCATTCCAGACTGATAAGCCCGATCTATCTGCAAGCTATCGCATTGTAAAGACTTTGCGAGAGTGGATGGGGATGTAGAGAACGACGGTGCCACCAGACGGCGTGACCGTGGTCTTCCGAGTTAAGGACCGGCTTTGATCAAGGTAACGCAAAAAAGAAGACCTCTTGCTGCAACAACGTGGTTGCTGCCCTTCACCCCGGCCACGGAAAAAACAAAGAGGACACGTATACCCTTGTGAAGCCTTGCCCGGCCCATAGAGGCGAAAGACACGGCTCACGCACAGGAAATTCTACAAAGACCTTATCGCTCCCTTCTATCCCTCCTTTGCTCTTGCCGCTGCCACTCCCCCTTTTGAGGATTTTGGGAATTCCACGCATCAGCTTCCCAGACTGTTGAAGGCCATGATAAAAGAAAGGTGGATGAAGCTGAGAGATGCCAAAAAAACTCAGGATTAGATTTGCCAGAAACATCGACTGGTGACTTACAAAGTCCTTGCTTTTCTCTTTTGTCTTCACCCCACCATTTCCTCGATTTGCAGAAGGTTCTCTTGTAGGACTTTAGTCTCCACCAGACTCACCACCAGACCTTGCCCTCCTTCAGAACTATCTTCATTACCACCTGTCACTTTCTGCTTCTTCTTCTTCTCCTTCTTCTTCTGCGGCGGTACGTCGTCATGATCGTAGTTGTCCTCTACATCCTTCCCCTTTTCTTTTCCATCCTCCTTCTCTCTCCCGCCATCTTTCCTTCCCTCCCCCTCCCCCTCCGTCCGTCGAGGAAAGCAATAATTCATCTCTGCAGCCTGTACCATGATCTCATCTTCGAATCGATCGTAAATCGCGTCGTTGGGCGCGTAAGGAAGGGAGGCCTTTTGACCTCCTCCTAGATCTACCGTGCAGGGGCTTACAGTCAAAACTTGCTTAATCCGGGGGAAGGACGCCTTTGAATGGGAAGGAAGGAGAAACAGAAAGAGGTGAGTAAAACTTTGATTTGTTCGTTTTTTGGTCCTCATCCTTTCTTCCTTGTTGAATTCCTTTTCTCCACGATCAGAAACGTACCTCGCTTGACTGTGCCCACGCCATGTCGTCATGGCTCGACTTGTGCAACAAGGGAATAAGCGGTAACGGCAGATTCACAAACCGTCCATGCAAAAACACAAACGTCTCGGGGCTACTTAAGGCCTTTTCCAACGCCGATTTCAGGCTGCCGGGGCAGCGGGGACGGAGGAGCCTCTCGCAGAGGGAGAGCATGCCGGCGTTTCCTTGGTGGGCTTTTATGTTGAGGGTAGTTACAAAGGCAAACACGTCGGTTTCGTTCGTGCAGTGAATGATGCTTCCCAGGCCCTTCTCTTGAACTATGAGCTCGGCGAGGGACGTAACATTTACGCCCTGCGTAGGTAGGGAGGAGGGAGAGAGAAGTGAGTGTGTGTGAGTGATTTAATGGTCGTCGATGTCTCTCTTGTCCGTCCTATTACTCGCCCTGTAATCGACCATCGTTTATCAGTTTTCCTTCCCATCATCATCTACGTCTGTTCCCATCCTCCATGCCCACGCTTACCTCGGGTGCCAGCCACTGCAGTAATGAGCGGATGCCAAAAAAGAAACGCTCGTCCGGGTCCGAAAAATCAAAGCTGACTTCCACGTCCTTTCCCCCACCCTCATCCTTCTCTTTCTTTTCGGCCTTCTTGCTTCCCTTGCTTGCTTTGGCTAAATCGGTTGGATTGTCGCTAATCTGTTTTTGGCCTTTGCCCTTGTCTTGGGCCGTCTTCGAGATGTCCTCTTCCTCCTCGCTGCTGCTGCTGCTGCTGCTGCTGCTGCTGCTGCTCTCGTCGTCGACCTCTCCCTTTTCGTACAGCTTGATGTCGTCTGCCGAGTCCTTGCTCGACGAGGAAGATGATGAAGAGGAGTAGCCTGTAATGATTGTTGCGCGTATATAAATGCGCCTGAATCTACCATTGCGGCCGGCAAGATCTAGCCTCCCCACCCCCTCCTCTCCTCCCTCCGCTCACCTTCAGCCGCAGCGGCCTCTTCTTCCATCTTTTGCAAATGGCGTTTCTGGGCCTGCTGTCGTTTCTTGCCCCCGACAGTGCCACAAGCAGCGGTGGCAGCTATCTTTCTTTTCATCCTGTGCGGTTCGTGCGTGGTAGACGTGAGTTGATGGCTAGCAAAGCAAATCAAGTACTACAGAGTATGATGGTCAGAGGAACCTTCGATTATCGCCTCCTGCTTTCTATTGGCCCGAGTGCAATAATATATCCCGCTTTCTCAATGCCCAATCCTTTGAACTCTACCCCTCCATAAAAATATAGGGAACGCATAGGTCCTCTTTGTTGGGTTTCCAGCTATTCTCCAGCTCGTCGATTTTTGAGGCGAGCACGCGGCATGGCCACACGACAACGGCCTCAAGCGGCAAAACATCACTGAAGCGGGATCCCCTGCAAACGCCCCCTTCGTGAACGCGTCCACCTGTCATCTCATTGTGGACAATACTACGTAAGGCAAGCACATACTGCACACGTTTTTTGTCCGAAGCGAAAATGAGCAGCGGTAACAATGGAAGCGTGGCGTTGGGCATCAAAGACGCGGTCATCGCCGGGGGAAACAGCACTAGCAGCAGCAGTGGCGGAACACGGAAAGGCGGCAAAGCAGTCAGCAACACAGGCAGTGGAAATATAGTCCAAAATCTCATCAACAACAGCCGGTCTTCGGCGCCAGCACGGGACAGCACCCCCTTGCTTGGGGGAGGCTCCGGAGACCTGCCGAACCATTCGAGTGCCGGCGGACATGGCGGAGGCGATGACGGTCTCAGCGGGGGCGGAGCACCCCTGCATTTAAAAGGCGTCGCCTGGCTGCTTGGCGTTGCAGTGGTGGTGGCCGCGGCGTTGTTTGGTTTGCTAGCTTTGCGGCGTTCGCATGCTGTGGATTCCGTGCCGTTCTCCCATGTAACCCACCCCTTGCAACCTACCGCCCTGTGGGGAGCAGTCCGAAGGCCCTACCCCACAGGCGCGTGGTGGACTAACTTGGTGCTGAACAAAGGGGATAACAATGTCGCAGTGTTGCCGTATGCCATCAAGGCGACCGATGACAATGGCCTGCAGATCTCCTACTCCTACTTCAGGCATCTCTCTACCAAAATGGTTCAGGCCGATCTGTTCGCCCCGGACATGGCCATGGCTGCGGTTGAAAACACCAGCACGCATTATATTGAGTCGTATGATCCTCTCTCGGTAGGATTGGTTTTCCCCACCGTGAATCACTTACAGCATAATAGACCGAGCTATTATCGGACGCACTTGGTGAGAGGCTGCCCGTATCTAACCGTTGAGTACTATGGTTGTCATCCGTTGGTGACCGCCGCGAATATGATAACGGTTATCAACGGTCTGCAATACCGAGAGGAGGCTACTTTTCAGGCACCGGCGCTGACGGGCTCCGTGTTTGAGATCACGGTGATAAGCGGACAGCAGTGGATGTTGTTTGCTGAGCCCGCTATCACATTTCGTTGGACGAAGGATGGAAAATTGACCAGTATTTCATCGTATACGGGATTTCTCAGGATAGCTGTTGCACCGGTGGAGGGCATTAAGCATGTATTGGTTGAGCATTGGCGGGCGTACCCCACAGGAGGAGACGTGTCGCTGGATTATCCGGGAGGGGGAAGAGGGGGAGAGGGAGGGGGGGAGAGAGGGGGGGAGGAGGGAGTAAGTTTGAATGAGGGAGATATGATGGTGACGTATCAGTGGAGGAGAAAGGGGGAGGGACGGTTGTTAATGTTGGCGCTGCCGCATCACGTAGAGATCTTGCAGGACGCGACGTTGGTGGGGAATGCGACTGGGGTATACGTCACTTTAAAGGGCGGCATGACGGCCGTGTTGGGGGATCGCTGGTACATGAAGGAGGGGCTGCCGGTGCCTGTGGATGTGGGGAAAAAGGGGCAGAAGGGGGAATGGACGGGAGATGGAGGGGGTGGGTTCGAGTTTAGGGCGCCGAGAGGAGTTGGAAATGAGGGGCAGAAGAAGGTGATTCGGGAGGCGGTGATGTCTGATTTGGCCGCGATCCGGAAGGGTGACTTTAAGAGGTGGAATAAGACGGACGTAAATGATCCATATTGGGAGGGAAAGCGTATGGCGATGTATGCACGATTGGCCGTGATTGCCGATGAGGTGGGAATGGTGCCTGAGAGGGAGGAGGCGGTTGCCCTGGCAGCGGCTGTGATGACCCCGTGGTTGGGAGGGACGAATGACAACCCGTTTCTGTATGATACGACCTGGGGTGGAATCATATTACAGAGTGGCCTTAGCAATCCGTACGTGAATTTTGGAAATACCTATTACAACGACCACCATTTCCAGTATGGGTACTTTTGTTACTGTGCTGCGGTGTTGGCGCGGTTCGATCCGGAGTTCGTGAGAAAGCACAAGAGAGCGTTGACGGCCTTGGTCGCTGATATTGCGAACGATGATGATGCAAGTCCGTCATTCCCCCTGGCGAGGCATAAGGATTTCTTTGATGGGCATTCGTGGGCCAGTGGGCTGTTTGAGCAGAATAATGGCAAGAGCCAGGAGTCGTCGTCGGAGGCAATTAATGCATATTATGGGGCTCACTTATACGGGCGGGCAACGGGAGATAAAAAGTTGGAGAGTTTTGCGAAGCTCTTGTTGGCGATGGAGTTGAGATCGACACGGTGGTATTGGCATATGCGTAATGATTCCAAGGTGTACGATGCGGTATTCGCGGCGAATCGGATGGTTGGGGTGGTGGGAGGGTTGGACGCCACATGCCACACGTGGTTTGGTGAGAGCTTGGAGTATGTGCATGGGATTAATTTGATGCCTTTCACACCCATCACTGAGGCATTGCTTGATGTGGGGTATGTGAAGGAGGAATACGCGGTGTTATCGCCCGTCTTGACGAGGCAGGAGGAGCCTGTCGCAGAGGAATGGAAGGGGTTCGTTTACTTGGATCATGCGGTCCTGGATCCGGCATCGGCGTGGGAGGAGGTGCAGATGTTGGATAAATTTGATTCAGGGAACAGTTTGAGTAATTCGCTGTGGTGGGTCGCGACCAGGCCGGGGGCGGGGGAGGTGGGGAAGGGGGAGGAAGGAGGAAAGTAGGGAAGTGTGAATGTGAAGTAGGAATTGAAGAGAAGAGGGGAGGGAAGCGAAGAGAAGAGGAAAGGAAGGGAGTAAAGAGGAAGAACGAGAGATGGGATGCTTTCAACAGGGTAAGAAAGGGTGGTTGGATTCATTTTCCTCTAATGTTGGATCAATGTTTGTAAATTGTGTGGGAACGGAAGGGCCAGGATGCGAGGAAAGGGCAGGGAGAGCGACAGGATAAAAGGGAGAAACGGTTTTTGAAGTAAAATGAGGGAGCGGGGGATGGGGAGGAAGAGAGAGAGAGAGAGGCGAGCATATTGAGGTTAGTAAAGCAATCAAAAGCTAAACAACGACATCTGATATGGAGTAGGTAGAACAGAAGAAAAGGTTGGAGTAAGAGTGGGAGGGAGGAACGAGAGAAAAGGACGCTTGTATTTTTGTTGGGATAGCAGAATTTATGGGGCCCTGAACCTTCTCTTTAGGGGAGAGATGGGGGGCAAGGACAGACAGGATGAAGCAAGAAAGATGCCAAACAAAATATTTTTTGAAAGATTTGATCAGCCTATGAAATTAAATTGATTGTATTACGCCAACTCTATAATTTGTGGGGAAGTCTGATTATTATATGGGTAATATTGTTCTGGGCTTGGTAAGCTGCTGCCGCTGATGCTGTTGCTCCTGCCGCTGATGTTGCAGCAGCTCCTACTCCTCCTCCTTCTCCTCCTCCTCCTCCTCCTCCGCTTCCTTCTCATTCTCCTCTTCCTTCTCCAATAATGGGCACGCATATGCAGTCGCTTACATTATCAATTAAAATGTACCGTGAGATTTTGATACCTGGAGGCTCCACTTTTGAGTATTTGAAAACATTTTATTTCGAAGAAGACGAGCACATCTTTTGTTTCGCTCCTTTGTTTCTTTCTTCTTATGGGATCTTATTGGGTGCGATCGTCCCTCACTAGTTGATTGATTGATAATTGCATGTCGCCTCTCTGTTGTTCTTTGTCTATGGTACATTTACACATTCATTTGGGAGGAGAAAAGGGAGGGAGGGCAGGAAGGGGGGAGGGAAGTAGGGGGGGGAAGATGAAAACTCGAACAAGCGAAAAACACATCAAACCTTCCTATCCCAAGGGATAAAAGCATCATGACAGATCCACTCAATGGCTTGTGCGGGCGTCAAGAGCTTCATATAACACATGCCTGCAAACCTCGGCAGCGTGTCAATGGGTGTGTACAGCACCGGGGCTCGCACGGTCACCCTCATCGGATCCTCCACCCGTGGCTTCACCTCCAATGGCGCCGCCACCCACGCAGGCCCCCCACCCCTCTCTGCCGTGATCTCATCGTCTGCCATAAACTCCAGCTTCCTCCCGTACCTATCGTACCTCCTCCTCGCCTCCTCACTCACCCTCTCCAGCGCCTTTTGAAACGTCCTCCGATTCAATTCGGCGGCCGTGGGGGCCTTTTTCGATGGGTACCGCCTCAACACCTGCACCACCGCTTCTTGTCTCTTCATTTTCAGTCCAAACGCCGGGGAAATTTGTTTCGTGAACCCGATCTTGATCGTGTTCGTCTGCTGCTGCTTCCGCACGCACACCTGTAAATACTCACTCTCCCCGTCCAAGGTCGGCTTCGAATACACGAACTCCTGCTCCGTGTGGAACACGCAGGCACGCACGCTATTCCTTCCCACTCCCTCCACGGACGCCACCTCCGCTTGAGCCCACCTGATAAAATCATCCTCCGCCTGCTCGGTCATTTCATTCAAGTATGGCCGTACCATCCGTCCTGTCGCCTCAAACGCCGACCGCACGGTATTCGCTCCGCCTACTCTCGCCTGCCCGTTTTCAGGAAATAAATGCAACGCCAGAAACGCCCCCACGATCTTCCCCGTCATTCGATGCGCCTCTTGCAATGACACATAAGGTGGTAAATCCCTCCTCCCACTCATACGAGCCATTTTACTCTGCTGCCCGTCCCCAAACTGCTCATGACTCACCCCGGGCAACACCACAACCGGCTTCTCAAGCAACACGTCCTCGAATCCTTTCTTCGCCATCAACCCCTCCACCTCCGCATACTCAAGCGCCCCACCAGTGAACCTGATATATCCATCCATCTCCCCCAGCAACTGCAAAATCGGCTTGGGGTACTCCACCACGCTTCGTGGCGTCCACGGCAGTACTCCTCGGCTATTTAGCGTTGAGCCTAAATGAACAAAGGCCTGTGCACGGGTTAACGCGGCGTCATATGCCAGAAACGCCCCGGCTGAATGACCGACAACCGCAACAGGGGCCCGAGGAGAGATGCCTCTTTCGCCCAGCTCGGCTAGAATGGACGCGAGGCGGCGCTGGGGCTCTTGGGGAAGATAGCCCAGGTTGTTCATAAACTTTGCGATGACCACATAGGCTTGAATGTCGTAATTTGACGCAAGGGCGTCTTGAATGGCCAGGGCGGTGTCGCGATAGGAGGAGGGACCGAGTCCGATGCCAGGGTAGAAAATTAGGACCATGTCAGTGTTGGGGGGAGGGGGGAAGGGCGATGTTTGTCCTTGTGAAGCGTTTTCCTTGCTGTCATCTCTTGTGCTGGTGCCGCCAATTGCGCTGGTACTGCTGGTAATTGCAGCCGCAACGTTACTGCTCCCTGGAGGGAGGAAGAGGCATTTCTTGAGGTATATAGCGTCGCCTCCATTCATCAATTTCCGGCCCAGGAAACGAGGCACAGCGGTCAGAACCTTTGCAACGCTAGGCATGACCATGCTTGGCATGCGCGTCCGACTGTTTCTTGACGCGGGTGGCCATGAGAGGTGCTCGGCGAGTAGGCGAGGGGAGAAGGAGGAGGAAGGGGCCGCGGTGGCCGTGGCTAGAACACGGGGAGCGGAGGAGGATGACGAGGACGGCGATGGCCGCATCAGCCCCCTGAACGCCTCGGCACTGACCACTAACAGTACAAGCCGGCACAAACTGACGAGCAACCGCATGCTTCTTGGAGTGGCCCCTCGGCCTCCCGCCCGGCGGCAGCGTGAAAACATGAAATCCACGTTGCTCTGTGCAATGTGAGGGGAAACGCAAATGATTGGGGTTCGTGAGTGAGCCACGCAGATGGCTCTATGAGGTAGAGGGAAAGGCACATTTAGCTGTGCCCTATTGCCCCCAGTTTAGTTTTGTGGCGTGCTTGAGGGCACTGCGGTCATCATCTCAGCCTACCCTCGCTCAGAAATGCGATTGCGCCAAAAAGTGTCCAAACGCGTCTGTGGTGGCTTTCCCTCATGTTCGGCTACATCACCACCATGCCCCCGTGCCACCCCAACCAGCCACTGCCATGGCCAACACCCTCAGATCATACTCTCCACATCGTGCTCACGCCCTCCGCAAACCCTCCTATCCAAACATAACCGGCACAGGGCCTTCTTCGATTGTCAACCGTCTTCAAGCCCACGTGCTGCATCTTCCACTTCGTCGAGCCCAATTCACCATGAAAGTTATCCTCTCCTCCGCCGTCTTGGCCTTGGCCCTGGGCCCCGTCGCCTTAGACGCCTTTTTGCTTCCTCCCGCGCCTTTGCGATCTGGGGCGGTTGGCTTGATGACCATGCGAGCGGAAAAGGTACGATGCCCGCCCTTTTTGATTCTTGTGAGGGAGCAGCTCTCGAGGAGATAATGCCGTCGTCTGAAAGGCTCCGGCAACGCGTCCACCCATCCATACCGATCCTTTGGGTGGCTATTATCCAACAATTTTTCTGCCTCGTGAAACGACCCGTCCTTCTCTTTCTCCCTCCCTCCCTCCTACAGGACACTAAGACGTCTAGTAGCGGTTGGCATAAAATCCCCAAGAAACTCCTCGCGCCCGCCACCCTCGCCTTTGCTACCTGGCAGTCCACTTTCTCGTTTCATCCCGCCCTCTTGGGCTCTACCTCCTCCAACCTCATGCCTCGCCTTGAAACCGTGCGATCCGTCCAAGCCGCGGGCCGTCAGAACGCCCCCACCTCAGCCGGGAGCCGGGTAAACAAAGACGCGGAATCACTCCTCCGCTACGGACTACCCATCAATAGCAAAGAAGCTCGAGACCTTCAGGAAGCAATCGAAGGGGTGAAAGAAAACGTCCGCTCCAAGCGCCTCAGTGAAGGCAAAAAAGACGTCAGCCGGGCCAAGACGATTCTGTCCTCCAAAAAGGAAAAGCTTCTCAAAGCCGTCCGGCCCGACGGCAAAGCCCGCGCCACTGAACTCCTCTCGGAAATCGACACAAAACTAGACGAAATTGCGACAACTTTCAATGAAGACGCCGGGCGGGGCTCGGAGCAGGAACGTGCAAAGCTCGACCTGGCCTACAAGCAGCAAGCCGCGGCCTCCCGCTCCATCACGGAACTGCAAGAGCTCATGGTGCCGGCCGGATACACCGTTAAGGTTCCGGAGGAATTTGCGTACTTGCCTCAGCTGCAGGGCCGGGCAGAGGTGGATATGACGATGAAGAAGGCCGAGGCCGGGGAGAAGTTTGAGATAAAAGGGAAGCTGTATGACGCCATCAATATCAAGATGGTGATTGACGGGTTCAACGCCCCTGTCACGGCCGGGAATTTCGTGGACCTGGTGCAGAAAGGCTTTTATAACAACAGACCGATCACGCGGAGCGATGGTTTTGTCGTCCAATTTGGTGACCCGGAGCCTGAGGGGGAGGTGCATGGCTATGTGCCGCCAGGGCAGAAGGAAGTGCGGAAGATCCCGCTGGAGATATTTGTGACGCAGGATGACGCACCAATGTATGGGACGACGACTGAGGATGATGGTAGGGGCTATAGTGCAACGAGATTGCCATTCCAGGCATACGGAGCGATAGGGATGGCGAGGGAGGAGTATGTGGCGGACTCGGCCAGCAGCCAGGTGTTTTGGTTGTTGTTTGAGAGTGACTTAACGCCCGCAGGGAAGAATCTGTTGGATGGGCGGTATGCATGCCTCGGGTACACGATTGAGAATGCCGAGTTGCTGGCGGGCGTGAAGGAGGGTGATGTCATCGTGAGCGCTAAAGTGGTGAAGGGGGCGGAGAACTTGGTGCCGGGGAAGAAGCAGTAGAGGGAGGGAGGAGGGAGGGAGGGAGGGAGAGAGGGAGGGAGAGAGGGAGGGGAGGGTGGGGGATCGTGGTAGGTCGGATGTGTGTTGCTAATGCAGTGAGCGACTGCAGCGTTTCACACAAATATTTTCGTGAAGCAGCGTAAAGACAAGAAGATAGCTTTATTTTCAGGTGATATGTCACACATACACACACGTAGTTAAACTACTAATGATAATTCAGGGAGTAAGACAAAAACGAACGAAAAAGAAAACATGAAAAAATCGTCTAAGAGGGGATCAAGTGTATATTTCTTGTCCCTTCTGGGGAGACATTGACCGACTTACTCGTTCGAGGCATCCCTTACAGTTCGTTAGACATTTTATTATCGTCGCTCTTACTTTCGGCTTTGTGACTTGAACCTTTCATTTCTTCTATATTTTCCCCTTCTGTCTCACTGTCTATTTACTTGTCACATGTAAGGCAGTCGCTACCTCGTTTTTATCCTCTGAAATATACTCATGACCGGCTGGTACACATCTACACGCAAAAATGCTGATCCTTCCTCCCTCCCTCCCTCTCCCTCCCCCTCCTTCCCTCCCACCCTCGGAGGCTCTGGCCGATATGCACACCATTCCAGCTGTCCCTCCTCCTCCTCCCCGTCCTCGTCCTCGCCCTCCTTGATCTTCCGGAAACCCATTCCTTCCGCTGCTATTTCTATTTCCTCCACCGTCAGTTGCACGGCGCCGTTGGGGAGAGTAGTGTGGTAGTTAAGAGGGCCGAGATTGATCCAATACCCCCCCTCTTTGAGGAGGGAGTGAATAGTGCGTAAGTAGGAGAGAGGGTTCGGGGCTGTATCGAGGAAATAGCAGGTGATTATTGCGTGTTGGGATTGGGACCACGAGGAGGACGAGTGGAGGGGGAGGTGGAGGAAGTTGCCGAGTTCGAGGGCGAGGGAAGAGGAGGGCAAGGAGGCCGAGGAGGAGGAGGAGGAGGTGGTGGTGGTGGTGGAGGAGGAGGAGGAGAAGAAGAAGGACGTGGCATGATGTCTTTGTTTTCCTTTCATTCGATGCGACTGAAGTTGATTCACAGCTGCCGTATCGGGAAAAGACGCGGCGTGGAAGCGACGAGCATGCGAACGCTGATTCAGAAGGGGATCATGCAAAAAGGGATAAAAGAAATTTGCACCCTCTTTCCCTCCTCTCCCCTCCTCTCCCTCCTCCGTCTTCGATGCAAATACAACATCTAACACAGCTGCCGTCGCTGCGATCATGACAGGGCTGATATCCATAGCCGTGACATGGAAGCACGGCTGCAGCTGCTGCGAGAGCCGCTGACCAAAAGCAAGCTCGAACGCCAGACGACCTAGGCCTGCGCCTGGAACCAAAATATACTTTTTCTCTATCGCATCTACCATGCCATCATTCTGTGCCATGCTTGGCGAGGATGGTTGGAATAAACGAGCAGCGGCTCGGAGGATGGGCATGTAGGTCTTGCGGCGGAGCTCACGGCCGTCATCCGTCCAATCTCGATAGAGGTGAGTAAAGATTTGGATGGCATCATTATATGAGCTGCTAGTAGGTGTTACAGATGTCGATTGCTCTTTTTGTCGTTGTTTAGGTCGTTGCTTTGGCGTTCCTTTGGCCGCGGGTAACAAGGCAGAGGTCGGCTTAGGAAAACGTAGGAGTAGGGTTAAGAGGTCCTCATTTTGTTGCCAGCACGCAGGAATTTTCTCGAATTCTTTCCACATTCGTGCTTGCAAACTCGCTGTCAAATTAGCTCTCGCCTTCGACCGAAGGCCGGCATGCTTTTCCTCCTCCTCCTCCTCCTCTTCCTCCTCCTCCTCCTCTTCCTCCTCCTCCTCCTCCCCATCATCTTCCTCTTCCTGCCATCCCGGCAGCCGCACATAAGTCATGTTATGCAGTGCATTTATTCTCAATCCTAATTCCGATCGGTATTGTTCCAAAGTCCCTTTCAAAGTAGAGTAAGCTGCACGTTGCGTCTCCGCCGTGACCCCGGCTGTGAAGAAGACAGGCACGCTTGAAAGGGGGGGCTTTACGTCCTCGCAGTATTGCCGATGATGCCATTGCTGCCGCTGATCTTGCCTGGGCTGTTGTTGTTGCTTCGTTCGTAGGACAAAGAGGGCGGTGGAGAGCAGCACACCGAGGACAACCAGCATCAGCATGACCAGGAACAAGGTCTGACGACTGCCAGCACTGCTACTGCCACTGCTCGTGAAGTGGGGCATCACGATGGGAGTAGAAGTAGTAGGAGCGCTCATGAATGAGTCAACATGGTTTATTGCTCAGTAGTAGAGATTTGTAGTTGGTTGCTTGTGTGATAAGTCCTGACAAGTCAAACGCGAACTTCGGAGAAAGCAACGCTTTCAAGTCGATGTTCCGTATGTTCCCATGAAGTCCTTGAAATTGATCTAGTGGTTCTGGGGTCTATGGTGCCAAGAAGCGATGGATGATTGGTTTTCAAAAACTCAACATATCAAGATCTTTCATTTTAATTGAGAATCGGGATTGAAATGCGTCCTAGATAGCAATAAAGGCCCTCAAAAACCGATAGAGGTACTTCCAAGAGCAGCTCGGACGGATCACTGCTCCATCCCTGTTCGCAGGTCATGCTGGTGATCAAACTGCTTTTTCTCAATGATCTGACACGTTACACTGACCGCGAACCCCGCTCCTATAATGTTTAAAACAGGAAGGTGGAGGGCATGTTCAGTGCTGATGTACCGCATTAGGTAGCAGCAGCAGCAGCAGCAGCAGCAGCAGCAGCAGCAGCGGCACGAGAAGCACGAGCAGCGGCAGCAGCAGTATGCCAGCATCGGTTCAACGGCCTTATCTTAAGCCGCCTGCCAGGGACGAAAACAGCGCGGTGGAGGGGAGTATCACACGAAAGTGGATTAATCTGTTCCTGACTTGGGTGTAGGCGGTCAAGGCCCTAGCGCCGCAGCAGGTGAGGGCGCAGCAGCGGGTCGGTTTCACGACGCTGGAGCAAGAAGACATTGTGTCGCGTGCACGCCACTGCGGCCAAGCTGGACCCCGGCTTCGATAAAGCTATCTTTCTGGTGGTCAAGGAGGACCTTGGGAAATCGCTGGATGAGCAAATGTCCAACAATGCTGGTGGGGTGCTTTTCCGCGTCGTTGTGCGGGCTCCCCCACCCTCCGAACTAACTAAAACAAAACATGTCTAAATGAATGCCTACGTATTGGATTTTTGCTTTCCTTATTCCTCTTTTTTATCATTAGATCCGTGCCGCACCGTAGATTGGGGCAGCCTAGCTCTCAACTCCTTCTCATGTCGATTTTTTGTCTCTGGCTGATGCGTGCCCGGGCTTTCTTCCTGACATGTCTTCGTGTGAATGAATGACACAATGCAACCCAGCTAATTCTTGTCTTGATACGACGTTTCTCTTTCTCCCCACTACTCTGCCGCTTAATTTCATAACACACGTACTATTTCTCTCCGACTTGTTTTTCCGCATACACTTCGCGCATGCTTGCGGTTGCGTTTTATCTGACGCCTCATTTTCCGCTTTAGGGATACGTAGTCTTCTTGCGTCTTGCGCCTGTTTTGGGGGAAGTTGTGTTGCTGCCGCTGCTATTGCTGCTGCTGCTGTTTTTTTTTGTCGTTCTTTGTCACGCACTTGAGGTGCGCTGGTAAAGACCACAGCCCAATTTCCCATCTCATTCTATTACACAAGGAAAAAAAACACATGGTAAAAAACACTTTACATCTTCTTCTCCTCCTCCTCCTCTTCCCCTCTTTATCCTTCCTCTCATTCCTCTTCATCAAAATTAATCGTCTTGACCCTCTCCTTCAGTTCCTCCTCCATGGGCGCCTCCTCCACCTTACACTGCACTCCCACGTGATTGACGATATTCCCCTCCGAATCCCTCAACGCCGCAACGAAGAATTGGTTCCAAAACGGCGTGCCATCCGCCCTGTAGTTCAACAGACACACGCTCGTGTCCTCCCCCAACGCCACCCCTCTCCTGATAATATCTACGGCCGCAGGGTCAGTGCCTGGCCCTTGCAGGAAGCGGCAGTTGCGGCCCACGACCTGATCTGATGAGTACCCGGTCAGGTCGAGGAAACCCTGGGAGGCGTAGACGATAGCTGTTCGAGAGAGAAGGAGGGAGGGAGGGAAGGAGAGATAAAAATGTGAGTGCATGGTTCTGGGTGGTGGGGGAAGGAGGGAGGAAAGAAATGGAGCGAGGAAGGGAGGGAGAGAGGACTTACGATTATCAGGCAGGGAGGGGTCGGATACAGTGAAATTCTGCTGCGCAAATTGCAGGGCTGAGATGAGTTTCCCGTCGTTGTCGGCAAGTGCACGATGGTGCCCGAGCTCGACTGAGGAGAGCATGGCTTGGGTCTTGATTGAGGAGCAGCCCCGGAGAATGTGGTCGGCTTTTTCGGGGATTTTGGTGGACACCAGCTGGCGGAGGCGGAGGTTTTCCTTCCGCAAGGCAAGCATTTGGGCTTGCAAGGATTCAAGCATGAACTTCTTGCGCATACGGGACCGCTTGGCGTGCTCTCGGTTCCGCTCCCTTCGTTCCACGCGCTGGGCCTCCGTCAAGGGCTTCAATGTCAGCTTAGCTTTCTTCCGTCTCCCCCTTCCCGACCCATCCCCCCCTTCCTCGTCTTCGCTTCCCGTCTCGTACTCTTCTTCTTCCTCCTCCTCCTCTTCCTCTGCCGCCGCTGCCTGCTGCTGCTGCTGCTTCTTTGTCAGAGGCTTGGTACGACGAGAGTGCGAAGCTGTGGCACGAGCTGGAGCGGCGGAGGGCAACATCGCCGCGGCCTTGATTTGACCCTCCCCCCTCCCTCCTCCTAAGCGTGTCGTGATCCCACTCCTCGTCCTAGTGGCGGCCTGCCGGACCGTTGCCGCTGCTTGACCATCTCCCTTCTCCTCAGCTGCTGCTGCTGCTGCTGCTGTTTGCCTGAATACTATCTTCTGTCCTTTACCCTTGCCGTGCACTTCTCTTCCTGTGGCGGTGGAGCCGTCATTGTCATTTTCTTCGGGAAACATGTCCTCGGCCCCAAACATCTCTTCGTCACTGCAGGAAATGCCCACGCCAGGCAGAAGGAAATCGCCTGTGTGAAAAAGGAGGGAAGTATGGATGAGAGGAAGGGGAAAGTGGGAATTGATTTGAAATGCTTCGATTTTTCCTTTCATTTTCCCTACAATGAAATGGCACGCTGACGTCCTTGTGACGGCATTGAAGCGAGGGAGGGACGTGACACCTCTGCCCCCTCACTTGCTCACCTCCGCAAAACCGAGCCCGTCATCCCACTCTCGTACGTACGTACCGGCGAAGATCTCATTGAGGTCGACCATGTCCCCTGACACATAATTGTTGCCATTGGCCGAGGCGTAGAGAGGGGCAGTCCAGGTGGGCCCAGGTGCCACCGTGTCCTCTTGCTTCACAAGGACAGCCGGGTCGCTCCCGCCTGCTTCTCCAGCCAAATTCACGTTGCTATTACTGCGGGAAAAAATGCCCCAGCTCGTGGGCTCGGGCCCAGAGATGGCAGGCGTGACTGTTGACTGCGACTGCATGGTCGTGGGTGACATTTACTGACGCCGCGGATGAGTTCCAATGGTAGTAGGACGTAGGCGACGCGTGCGTGCTTGCCCCTGCTTGGATCGTCAACGATCTTCGAGCAGGGGGAAAAACAAAGACAGGGATATGCGTAGTTGTTGTGTGCTGTGAATGGACGAGGGATGGAGGGGATGGGAAGCGAGTGAGTGACTGGGGCGGTCATTTGGGAGTGTGTGAGGCGACGTTTTTTGCTGCCCACGCATGTCCCCGATTCGATCAAAAGCACTCTTCAGCAACGTAAGTGTGTTTGAGGTGCTGGCTCGGGCTCTTTTGCGCGGGATAGAGGAGGACCGATGATGACGTGGTCGTAGTAGCAAAGGTGAGAGGCAACGTTGCACACGATGAACCACTCTTTCTTGAAACCTCGGCATGCCATGTCCCTTTTCGAAGGAGTAGGAATTATGATCACAAAGAAAAAAGGCGGCGTGGCCGATGAGAAAAGCAACGATCGGTGTTCCGCGTCAGCGTCAGAGTTTCTTCTCGTGGATTGAAGCAAGCACTTGGAAGGTGTCCTTACTTTCGCAAGTGCAGGCTTTCCTAGGGGGCTTTGCCTTTTTCCAGTAGCTCTGAACATTGAGTGGTGATACATGAAGACCATCCAGTCCAACGATGGGGACATAATTTTGATGGATGGAAGACAGTCGCACAGATTTGGGACGGAAGGACAGCGCAGAGCGACGCACTCGTAAGTCTTGCTCAATCAGCTTCGTGACGTAGCGCAGCAAAGCAACACAAAAGCAAGCAACAACAACAACAACAACACGGTAGGTAAGTAAGGCATTTTAGTCTCTAAATAATCAAATGATTTATCTTCTCTGTCTGTCCTACCATGGCTCCTCTTTAGACCTTGCCCCGGTACTTGTAGCGTTGTTGATAATCGCTGTGGAGCTTCTTGAGCAAAGCCTGGCCCGCCGCGTCCAGAAGGGCAGCATGCATGTGCTGCACCTCAAAGGACGAGAGCGCGTCCATCAACGCAAATGCAGCAGGCTGCAGCTCCCCTTTGAGCTCCTGTCGCAAGTGAGGGCACACGTGTAGATAGTCCACGAGCAGCAGCATCAGATGCCGTCGCAAAGGCGTCGCGTGCCCCGCCAAGTGCTCGGCCAATCGCGTCCAAGCCTTGACTGCCGTTGGCCCCCAGCCAACTGACATGCCATTAGAATTCTCCGAAAGCAGGGCACGAAGCAAGGCGCGCGTCAGGAGGAAGAATGGCGGGGCGCACTGGTAGACGAGGCGGGAATGGTGCTTGAGCAACGCTGAGAGGAGGCCGCAGGCGACCCCAAAAACCTCCTCCCTCTGCGATACTTGCTCCCCATCCACCTGTTCCTCACCCTTCATTCCCTGCAATGCCAGAGGTAGAGAGGCGACAGCTACAAACAATCGGCCCAAGTCTTCTACACGCATGCCACCGCCCGAAAGGAAAAGCCAGCGCTTCCGCACGTACAGGCGCAAGACACTCAGTCCCCGCAACATGCCCGCCAACATTTCTGCACCAATATCACTATTATCAATCGTCCTTGACGACAGCACACGAGCAAAAAGTTCGGACAGGAGCTGCGTCATGCGCCCGAGGAAAGTTTGAGCGACCTGACGAACAGCTTCCGCTCCAGGCCCCTCCCCCATCCCGCCCTGCTCCACCAACACCTCGAACAAACGACCGGCCCGCGCTAACGTCTCGGCCGCTCTCCTGGTCTCCAATTCATTATTTTCGGGGTGGGAGGAGGATGAGGGTACTTTTACTGCATCTAGGAGGTGGACGAGTCGATAAAGGGCCTGCAGCTGCACATTTACCCCTCCCCGTGCGTTGCCGATAGCTGCGGCCACGCAGGCGGCGTGCTGATCCTCCTCGTCAGCACTCGACTGGAGAGAGACAGACGACGATGATAGCACCGCCAGCTGCACCATCTCCTCCAAGATTATTCCTTCCTCTTCCGCTTCCTCCTCCATCCTTTCAGCCCACTGCAGGTACGCCGCTAGGAATTCCATCACTCCGTCCGCCGTGTCCCTCTTCTCCTGCCCTCTCGCACTAGTCGTCGCCTTGGCCAGCACTTGCGACACCGCGTTATGCGGTAAATGGAACGAGGCCATTCGTTGCATGTTTTTTCCTTCATTCTCCTTGCTCTCATATCCCTTTCTACCTATCAGCTCGAGCAGCGCTGCGGATGCCCGTAGAGCTTCAGAAGACAACGACGAGGAGAGACGGCGCATCACTGCCGGGCCTAGCTGCTTCACGACAACTTCAACAAGTGTTTCTCGTCCACCCGCCGACAGACCGTCGCTCCCAAGATACGGTGCCACCAGCACACGAATTGCGCGCAAGGCATGACGCATGTCCTCCTCCTCATCTTTACCTGTCGTGGCAGTGTCACCCTCCAAGGTTGCAAGCAGTCCTTGCTTCATCAAAGCCTGGAGGAGCTGTGCCACACAGTGCTGCTGCTGTTCTTCCGTCATGCCAGCCTCAGCCCCTTTGTCCTTGACAAGATGGTCAACGTAGCATCCTAGAAGCTGAAGCCCAATGTATTTGGATTCGGAGAAAGGGGAGGAGGAATACGTCGAGTCGGCGACACGCGCAGGCAAGACAAGCTTAACCAGCCATTTGTCAATAAGAGACGTGGATGTCGCAAGAAGGGGGACGATGGCGTCTGGCGCACGTTGGAGGGCGAGAAGAGAGGAGGCAGATAAAGTCAAGTGCAAGGTCTGCGCGGATGCATGTGCTCGGTTGCACGTCACTACGCGAGAGAGCAAGATGGAAAGGAGGAAGCGCAGAGGTTCGTGTTCGGTAGGAAGGTATCCAGGCGGCATGCTGTTTAATAACCGACAGCAGTGCGTAGCTCGGGCCATTCTGTCTTCTTCTAATTCGTTAGTCTTGCCCACACTTTTCGCCGTCAACTGAAAGACAGAGGAGGATGACGACCCTTTGGAAGCAGCAGCGGCAGCGGCTTGGCCTTGTTTGTGTTTGATTTTACCCTGCGTTCTTACCGCCCGCGTTGGCAGAGACAAGACCTGTTCCGTGGCGCAGAATAATGACTTTACATCTCCTCCCTCCACATATCCCTCCACCGCCTCCAAAGCTCGACCACTCATATTTACTAGACAATCCAGAACCAGACGGGCCCAGGAGGGGACACATCGGTAAGCCAATGGAGTAATCTCATAAAATGCGGCATCGGTCAAAAGACGAATGGAAGGCCGGTTGATGTTCGGCTTCTTGCTGCGGACAACGGTCAATGTATCGAAAAAGACCGCGGACCACAGCAAGTCCAAGTGTTCCGTCTTACAGTGCGACGCCCACAGCGGCAAGCTGGCGCCTAGAAGAGATAGGTTTAGACGACGGTGATACTGCTCTCGTGCTCCTCCGTCGGCATCGTGACCATCGCTTGTCGTGTCATCGTCTTTTTCGTGACCTTGGAAAAGGAATGCCACCAACTCCAGCGGCTCTGCTTCCGTGTCCGCCATGCCCTCAGGCGTAGCACTCAACCCACGCAGTCCTCTCTCCAAGAGCAGCTGCCGAAGACGACCGACCACGACCTTGTCCAGCGTTCCCTTGCAACTCGACAAGCGTGAAGCATGGGATATGATCGTCTGCAAAAACGATGCACCGGACGGAAACTCCAATGCTGAGATGCTGCTGCTGCTGTCGCCAATGCTACTGCTGCTGCTACTATTACTGTTGTCTAACCAAAAACTACACATGGCTTGTACTTCCAAGAGGCGGGCATACAGGTCTAGCGCCACGCCCACAGCAGCGGGATCAGGACCAGCACCAGCACCAGCACCAGTTTCTCCTTCCGTCCCTGCTGTATGCTTCTCCTGCCTTCCCTTTTTGTCCTTCTTCCTCTTCTTTCCTCCCTTCCCAACCGTCGCGGTCACCCCCTCCTGCAGCTGCTTAAGCGCCACCTGCGTCATCTGGGCCATGGTGGCACTGGTACGTCTTCCGAGCTCCAGCGCATTTAATGGCGAGACTCGGACGTTGTCCACAAAGAGCCCAAACAGCTTGGAGCGGATCCCCAGGTGCCCCAAGGCAGTATGCGTGACGATTTTCGTCTCCTTTTCCTCTAACTTCATATCTCCCTCCTCTTTTCTGGAGTTGGAGAATACAGAAGTAGGCGCTAGCAGATCCCACAGCGGTACCAACTGGGGCGGCGGACATTCACGCACGGCTCGTCCTACAGCAGCAATCACCTCCGGGTGCCCCGCCAGCGCAGTAACAGCGGCATTTCCATCTACTTCTACTTCTAAGGATAAAAGCGCTTGAAACAGGACATCATTCTGTCGGAGTCGCGAATAGGTCTCTATCACCTCGGCCACGGTCCGCGCACAGGCCTGTCGCAGGGCATTGTTCGCCGACGCAACCACCTGCTGTCGCTGCTGCTCATTCCTTTTTTCCTCTGTCCATTCCTCCTTGAATGATGGCTGCTTGCTCACCACCGCAAATCGCTGGGTCAGCAGTGCCAAGAGCTGTGACAAACACGTGTCCGCGACACGATGGTCAATCCGAAGGAGCGTCGCCAAGCATCGGACCTCCTCTCCTTCCATGTCCGTCACCTCCGTGTCTCTCTCTTCTTCGTTCCATCCCTCCCTGGTGTCTTCACTGTTGAGTAGCTCTAAAAAAATTGCTTCGACGGCCCTGTATTGACCAGCCGACGACTGATCGGAATCATAATGGTACACATTCAGCTGCAGCATCGCCTCCAACACCCTCCGTCCCGCCACAAGACGGTGCGTCCGCGTTGCCGCTGCTGATGTGTGCTGCTCCTCCTCCTGTTGTGCCTCCTGATGCCCCTCCTCCTTGCAGGAGTCGTTCCACAAAAGAGACCACAACTTGACGCCTAAAGCAAAGGCAGGACGAGAGACGAGGGAAGAGGAGGACGCAGCAGCAGCGGCCATCTCTATGTCCCTCCTTTTCTGTCCGGCTGCTGCTGCTGCAGTGGCTCCATGATCTTCTCGTCCATCGCCGCCCTCTTCCTGCTGCTGCGACTGCTGCAGTCCTTGCTTCGTCACGCGAAGATCATCCTTCATCGACATCACTGCTACCGCAGCCAGGCGTCTGACAAATAAACGATACAAATGCCCCAGGGAAAGTGCCACGTCTTTCCTAGTGTGCTTGTCCTTTTCGTCATTGAGCCAGCTGTCGAGGGAAAGGAGGAGCTGTCCCTGGAAGGATGCCCACTTGTTTTCTTGCTGTCCCGCAACACATGGTAGTGGTGGTGATGCGCGTGTCCTTTCTCCTTCTTGACCATCTATCTTTTCAACTGCTGATGTATGCTTTGTCGCAGCTGCCGTTGCTGCTGCTACCACACGTTGTCGCTTTTTCCTCCCGCTCCCGTCACCACCACTGCTGCTGCTGCTGCCACCACTCTTTTTTCCCCCAGGCGCCAGTAGAGCACGAAGTCCCTCTACGTGCTCTCGATGGAACAGAAGCTCTCCCAACACCGCGTCAATGGCCCGTCGTAACGTCACTACCCCTCTACCTCCTTCCGATGTTTTTGGCTGTGTCTGTAGCTGCTGATGTAGGGCCAGTAAGGGCTGCACAATGCGAGACGTTAGAACACTGAATGCCTTGCGTTGATTCCCTTGCTGTGATTGAACGTTAACTAGGAAGTGTAATGCGGCAGCGCCCAACTCGTTGCATGGTGTTAACTTTTGTTGTTGTTGTTGTTGTTGTTGTTGTTGTTGTTGTTGTTGTTGTTGAAAATGGTGATTGTAATGGTGTCGATAGAGCTGCTCGACCACGTCTGCTACCAGGTCCAGCACTTTTTCCGCGGGTACTTGAGGAAGTCCTCTTGACGTTAACGCAATGAATGAAAAGACGGCAGCCGTGGCTGTGCGAGTAGAAGTGGAGGGATAAAAGACGGTGGCAGCGACAGCATGTAGCAGGCCTAGGGCCGAGGTTAGGGGAAGGGTGGCGGCCAGGGAGGATGACGATGTTACAAGCACGGCCGAGCGACACACTAGCCACACCCGCTCTTCCTTGGCCGCATCTGCCAAGGCTGGTACTTGTTCTCGTTGCGTTGAGGTTTGTTCTTGTTGCCGCTGCTGCCGCTGCTGCTGCTGCTGCTGCTGACCTCCTCTCCCCCTCAATACTGCCACTGCCCATTGCAGGACCAGGCGGGCGGCGTGTTCATCCCCTTGGGGACTAGTCACCTGGATCAATGCCTCTGCTGCATCCAAGCACTCGATTGTGAAGGCTGCCGGCCTGTTGCTACCACTGTTGCGGAGTCCTGTGGCCAGCGTGCGGACAGCATCCAAGGCCTGGCAGGTTGACGTTTGGGCCATTCGTCTATCGGATGATACCGTACTAATGCTCGATACGGCAACTGTTGACCTTCCCTGCAAAGTTTGAACAAGATTTTCGGGTCAAATGCGGAAGAGAATTTAGAGTGAGTTTGTTTCGTGTGTAAACGGGTGCAAGTAGTCTTGAGGTTTTTTTCGCCCGGAGGGAGCGACATACCCATAACCTCCCCACCCAACCCCCTTCACAAAAAAGGAAAGTAAATGAAGACAAAAGCCAGCCTGAGTAAAAAAAAAAAACCTTCATGAAAACGACATTACAAAAAACATAATATGTTCACGATTATTACTTTCTGGTTTCCTTCCCTGATTTCCAGCTCTAATTCCACTTCTCACAATTCATTCCAATCACTGAAAGTGGCGGCCTGTCCTCTTCTCACACCATCTAAGTCATAAATCTCCCATACGACCGCCTGTAAGATTTCAAATCTTTTGCCTGTTGAAGATATCCGCACCCCATGATAATCGTCAATGAATCCTCTGGCCTTGACCGTGTCGAGGAGCCGCTGCCTTTCCTCTCTGGCAACAGGCTCGGCCGTCAACCGTGACGGAGACGAGGTCAAATTTAACAGGTCCATTTCCCATAGCGCCAAAGCCTTGGCGTTACCATAGCACAGCACAGGATCCTCCTGTGTCTGATGTGAGACGACAACGCGCGATGAAAGGAAGAGGGCACGGGCTTGCTCCATTGGGTCGAGTTCTTCTCTATCCTGAAGAAGAGCAGAGCCTGTGCATTTTTCGAACGAATCGAGCAAAAGTTGTGTCCATGCCAAGCCCTGGGGCGTGTTCCAAATATCCTCGGCGGCAGCAAACGCAGGGGTAGGTAACAATAAGGCCTCTGTATTGTTGCTGGTGGCACCGCCACGCTTGTGAACGTTGGATACGAGGGGAAGTCGATGAGCTTCTCGTTGAAAGAGGAGGAGGATGAGTCTACCATACCTTGAAGGTGATCCATGATCGTGAATGCGAAAAGGGGGCGGCGAGTGATAAACGACGTTGCTGGTACAAGGAAGTTGTGACGCGGACATAGGCAACTGCGTCGCCACCGGTAGTGGCGGAGGCTACGGCGAGCATTGCTGCAAAGGTAGTAACCGGCAGAAGAAGTAGCAGCACCAGCAGCAGGGTCCTCACGACTCGGTCTGTTCGGCTGACCATACCTAATGGGAAATTTGAGGACAATTAGAAATGGTAACGGTGCTTGCGGCCGTGAGGTGTGAGGATGTGTAGGGGGGTAAGCTCCCAAGAATATCATTAGTACACTCACTACACACGTGTAGTTGAATGTCTATACATCACTTGAGTGTCTTTAATGGATTTGACAACCCAGTGTGAGCCTTGTGGTATTAAGTTGGTAATTTGCGTTTTGTGTGGCCCCTCGCACTCGACCAAAAAAGAAGCGACTTTTCACCGCCGCAACGCCTTCTATGCCCCCTTTTGCTTGCGCAGCCAGCACTCACGCACTCCATCAATGCTTCTATCGGACACAGCACCATGATCAGGGCGGCGACAAGCTCGTTGGATCCCCCGGCCGCCCTCTTATCCCTGGGTACCAATGACCTCGTAATCGACGCACCCGTCGCCTCTGCCTCCGCCACACCGTTGAAGCAAGAGGAGCTGACCCTCTCCAATTTAGGTCAAGTCCGCTGCCATCCCGATCAGTATATATGGAATCTGCGCCTACCCTCGGCGGACGAGATGCAGCGTGAACTTGAGGCGGCACTAGCGGTGCCAGGCCTCACCGCTCAAAACAGTACCATGCTAATTTTGCACACTGCCACTGCCACCTCGCGCGACTATACCCCCTTGCGCAGCTTGGCTCGAAAGCTCGAGCCCAAGAATTTACTGATTGTCACTGGCGCACTTCCTGGTCCCATCTCACTCGATGCCAAACCTGAGCGCGTGAGCAAAGACTTAGTTCACACGCTCAGATTTGGTATCCCTCTTGTTCCTCCCGCAGCCACGAGGGAGACGGACGCAGTAACAGAAAAGGAGGAGGCAGTGGGAAACCCTGCTTTGCTCTCGACAAGTGAGCGGATCGGTGCGGGGTTCATCGGACTGGTGGATCTCAATGGGCTGAACAAAATATGGCCTGAGAAAGAGAGGGAGGGGAGAGAGGACCTTCTCCTTCAATCCCTTGCTTATGCCTCAAGAGAAAGCAGCGGTGCCCCCATCTTCATCACCACACAAGACGCTTTCGGTCGAGCACCTTTCGATGGAAAGAGAATACATGCTGTATTTTCTACTCTTATAAAATACGGTGCGGACAAGACGCGGATTGTCTTCTGTCGGTGCCCTTGCCGTCTAGATCTTGAAGACGCCTATAATGCCCTCCTTACTGATGGTGTCCACGTATCCTTCTCTTTTCATGGCAACGCCTTCTACCCTCTCTCCCCCCCTGTTCAAAAATGTGCTGAATCCACCTTGGGCTTCAAAACCGTTGACTCCCCCTCCGATGAGGAAGGGGCGTGTCTCCTCTCGAGGCTCTGCAGGAAAGGATTTTCTTCCCAATTGCATCTCTCTCACTCCATCGACTGCCGCATAAAGTTACAAAAATATGGCGGCTTCGGTTACACTCATCTTTTCTTAAATGTTTCCCCTCGTTTTGAGCGCCTGGAAGTCAGTCGTTGTGATGTAGAGAGAATGAATGGAGCCAATCTGCGGGATCTACTGGCGTGGTGGACCCCGCCGCCAAAGCAAGAGAAGGAGGTAGAAATGGGGACATGCTCATGGTGTCACAAGGAGTTTGAGATGCAGGAGAACATGTATTTCACCAAGTTTTCGTATGTGTACTGTAGGAGTAAGTGTCTGAGCAAGCATGGAGATACCGGGTGGACTCCGATCCAAACATAATGAAATTTATAGGCGGTCCTGCCGGAGAAGCCGGGACCAACGATTGCTTTGATTTCTTAGGATTAAAGAGGAGATGGCAGCGGATTTAACGAGGTGGTTTGGAACTCACTTATTACCCCGGGTAGCGGCGTCATCTCCGGGGTCGGCGGCGTGCTTTGTAGAGATCCGCTCCCTTGGTAATGATCCCGAATCGCTTCGCTAGATACTGCCGCCATCTCCTCTCTGACCCAAAGAAATCAGAGCAATTAGCCTGAAGTAAATATGAACTCGTTTGGTTTAGATCAGCATCAGTCGTTGCTGTGCGTTTTTTCTTTTTGACGTCGTTTCCTTTCATTCTCCCCATCCATGATTGCCCTAAGCCTTGTCAATGCTCGACACACATCACCCATCCCTCCCTCCCTCCCCCGATCCCTCCCTTCCTCTAAAACGCCCGTGCAAACAAGGCAATATGCGTCGCTGGTTCGCCCGAATAAAAACACTTTCTCTCCCCCACCCTCGCCCCCATCGATCCCTCCCCATTCAGATCAAGTGGGTAGCACCTGATGGTGGCCCGACAGTCCTCCTTTATCTTCGCCTCATTCTCCTTATCATCCTTCCAGTGAGCCAAGAAGAACCCAATCTCCTCCCTCCCTCCCTCCCGCAACCTTGCCTTCATCTCCTCATACGTGTCTACTCGAAACGTACGCGAAGACACCCTTTCTTCAGCTTTGCTCAGCAATGATGCCTGGCAACCCTCCAGCTCCTTTTGGATCACATGCCCGAAGTTATTCCCCGCTGGCACCGTTTCCTTCTCCCCCCCCATCCTCCTCGCCAAAGTCACCGCCCCCGCCGCGGCGTCCCTCGGTCCTATCTCCAGTCGCAATGGCACGCCCTTCCTCTCCCAATCGAAAAATTTGGCTCCTGGTCTCATGTTCGGCCGGTCGTCCACAAGGACCCTTATCCCCTGTGTCCGCATCGCCGACACCACCGTATTCACAAACGCCGTCGTACGGTCGTCCTCCTCGCTTCCCGCCCCCTTCACAATCGGCACAACTACCACCTGCACCGGCGCCACCGACGGGGGCAGTACTAGGCCCTTGTCGTCACTGTGCGTCATCACCAATGCACCAATCAACCGCGTGCTCACACCCCAACTCGTCGCCCACACCATCTCCCTCCCTCCCTCCTTCGTCTGAAAAAACACGTCGAATGCCCGTGCAAAATTCTGCCCCAAAAAATGGCTTGTCCCGCTTTGTAAAGCCCATCCATTTTGCATCAACGCCTCGATCGTAAAGGTTTCATCGGCCCCGGCGAACCTCTCGGTCTCGCTTTTTATCCCCTTGATCACAGGCAAAGCCAACATGTCCTCGCATACGCTTGCGTACAAGTCAAGCTGTTCCTTCGCGCACACCAAAGCCTCCTCCCGTGTCGCATGGGCCGTATGCCCCTCCTGCCACAAAAACTCGGCACTCCGCAGAAATGGCCTCGTCCGCATCTCCCACCTGACGACATTCGCCCATTGGTTGATTTTCAACGGCAAGTCCCGGTGGGAGCCAATCCACTTGCTAAACATATTCCAAATAACGGTTTCCGACGTCGGTCTCACCACCAACGGCTCTTCCAGTTTGGCAGTCGGGTCCGGGATCAATCCAGGGGCACCTGAGGGATCCGCGCACAAGCGATGGTGTGTGACCACAGCACATTCCTTCGCGAAGCCATCCACGTGCTCAGCCTCCTTACTCAGGAAAGAACGAGGGATGAAAAGGGGGAAATACGCGTTTTGAGCTCCTGTGGCCTTGATTCGCTTGTCGAGTTCTTCCCTCAAAGCATCCCACAAGGCCATGCCATAGGGTTTGATTACCATGCAGCCTTTCACGGGGCTTTGATCAACGAGATCAGCCGCGGCAATCACGTCCAGGTACCACTGCGAGTAGTTTTCATCTCGTGGGGTGATAACAAGAGAGGCCCGATCTGCGTATTGCATCATGATGCCGTCGTCGTCTTCTCCGTTGTTGTTCTTGGGCTTGACTTTCTTTTTGCTGCTGCTGCTGCCGCCACTCGCCTTCTTCTTTTTTCCTCCTCCATCACTACCTCCGGCCTTGGGCGGGTCAAACGGTTCGCCTGTCTCCTCTTCATACTGCTTCTTAAGCCCCAACAATTCGGTAATCAGCGGCTGAAGAGCTGCTTTGTCGGCTCCGCTGCCTTTTAACGCACGGATCTCATCGCCCTTAGCACCAATCGCGGCTCGAAGACTCTCCACCGCGGGGCCCGAAGAAGTGGTGCTGCTCAACAAATGGTAAGCACCGGTACTTCTTCTTCTATGGGGGGAAAACAAGGAGGAAGAAGACCTGAAAGAGGAAGAGGAGGAGCGGGAAGAGGATTGGGAGCGGGAGGAGTGGATGCGGTTGAGAGTCGAGGGGCAGCGTTTCGGGACAAATGCGGCCGTCAAGGACAGGCGTCGAGTCAGGAGGAGAAGCATGCCGCTGGTGGCAATGAGGAGACGAAAGCCACCCAGGATAGGCGGAGGCGGCATGCGTGGGTAGGTCTCTGTAAGTGGGAGGGGAAGTGGGGACATGGTGAGTTGCACTGGAGGTGGCAGTTGATGATGATGTGCAGGACAAGGGGGGAACGTAAAGGATACGAAAGAGGCAAGAATATCGTAAGAGAATGAGAAGACTTAAATCAGCAGCACACGTTTTAGCCTTGAGGTTGTGTTTGATTCTCGGCTGTTTCGCAAGACATGCGTAGTGTGCTTTGATTGCATGTATCTGCTACTACTTGCCTTCGCGCATTTTTTTTGCAACCTCTCACCCCTTGATACCGTATTTCCCGCAGTTGTTGCACTGATTGCAGTCTCGCGGGTGTTACAGTAGGAGAATGTCAAGACAAAAGATATCTGAGTAGTCGGTCGCACGACTCGGCACTTTGTAAGTGGACAATGTAACCTCCGTGAATTCCTCCATGGGCCAGCCTGCCTCCATGTCTCGTCTCTGCCTTGACAGCCAATTACTTGGAAGACTGAGAGTAAAACGAATTTTAATTTAACAATTCGTCCTCTACAGGGTCCTATGAAGACACTCATCCTTGCCTGAACGCTTGTTCTGAGTCACAAAGTACCAAGCCACCTCGATGGGCCGCTTTACCTTTTCTGGGACCACCGCGTAAGGCGCTCCTTCACAATCCCTCAATCCAGTGCAGGAAAGCTCTAATGTATAACTTCAAAACTACATGAAGAACTGCTTCGCACATGGACTGGTTCCATGTCTAAAAAAGTTCGCATTTGCAAGCACTGGGGGCAGGTCACGCGTAGACCAGCCTGCTCGCAGCGGGCCATCATTCCGTTCCACGTTTCGAACCCAGGATGTGAGACACAATTGAGCTTAAGTCAATCCCCTTAACCACTCGGGCATGCTTGCAGTCGCAATCTTGTGTGGAGGAACTCACACTTTATAGTTGTTAAATATTTCCTATCATCAAGTTGGTTGCAATTTTGTACGGTAATGCCCGCTTACAGCGCCAAATTCGGTCGAGGAATGCCCATTCAAAGTCATACAATCCACTTGAATGTTGTACCCATTTCCTATTAATTTCTTAATTCCTTATATATACATCATCTTATTATGCTGTCAATTATAATGCTCGCATTGGGTAAGAATGTACTTTCATGCGGCCTTTCGGGCACTGAGACTGCCCGCTTATCATATTTCCGACGCTCTATACGTACACTGCCTGGACGATTTGAAAGCCTACGACAGCATTAGACTACGCTGCGCTTCGCACGATTACAAATCTTGTCCTCGTGCCCACTGATCATAATTTTCGATTTGGCACTTCATTACTCCCTCAACTCCCCCACCGTCTGCAGGTAAGTCCTACAAAGAGGTCCCGCAAAGGTTTTTTTTCACACAATGCTTAGTGTAAGGTGGCGTGGTTCACAGTAGGTGCATGTCAATGAGGAGAAAAGAAGTGATAGACGCTGGGGTGAGTGACTTCTCTGAAGCAGGGCCTTCGGTATTGGACATCGTGTAAAAAATCATGCGCGTGTCGAGTGTGCATTTATTTACCAGTCCTTTTCGAGACAAGCGTGCAACAACCATGAATCAAAGAGTGGTTCAAGCTTTTCCGTATATCTTTTCCGCCCGCAAGCATCATAAGCAGCAAGACAAATCGGGGGAACCAGTGCAGAAAGAAGAAGGGAACAAAACAATGTCCACGTCACGACTTTCTAAGAACGCCTGCTGCCACGTTTTCTTTTCGGGCTTCTTGATCCGTCCTTCTGCTCGATCCAAAGGCAGTCGCATGCAAGTGGAATGGGTTGCCTTTTGTCCTTGTTTTTGTCGGCATTATCACAGTTGTGTGCGCAATGTTCTAAGTGGGCGCGGCGTCTTTTTCGACCTCCATCACTAGCTGTCTCCACGTCGTCGACCTTGTCGAAGCCCCTTCGCAGGTGCATCACTGTGTGCGTGGCTGCTCTGCTGATCTTCTCCCCAGACGGAATAGAAATGCAAACCTCTTGTTCCTGCAACAACGAGTGAGACCACCACACCACCACAATACCCCATCTTTCTCCGCCTTATTTCACAGGCAAAGTCCTTGACACATGATCCTGGCCTCTGCAAACACCTTGCGTTCGGTGGGGGCAGATGGGGGGCTTTCAAGCGCTTCTATTCCGGCACAGGTGGCACGGATGTAGCGGGCGTTCCGGCTCACAGCACACATTCGCAGCACAGAGCATCTCTCAACCTCTCTATCGATAGTTGCTCGCCTCACCGCGACTTACTTCCCCTCCTCCTTCCCCCTTTTCCCCTTTGTATGTGTGTGTGATGTGTGTGGGCGTGCTGGCAGAGACACACACATCACCACAGGGACGACCCAGCGCTTTCCTTCCAGCACGCTGCACTCTTCCCCACAGCATTTGTTGTTGGCAGCGTGCATGCGTGTGAGCACCCTGCTTCTGCTGTCTTTTCTCAGCCTCGGCTTGCCCAGCAGGTGGGCTCTCGTCTAATGTGTGTGTGCGTGTTCGCACGTGTTCGAGAGGCGGGGCTTCATCACTTCCCCCCTTCATATCTTGCCTTGAATCTTGCCTTGAAGCAAGTCAGAGTCATGCTTCTCAGTCTCTTTTCTCTCTTATAGAAAGTTGTGGCAGGCGTGTGTATTTTTCCCTTTCTGCCCGCGAGTTCCGCATCCTTCCGGACATTGTACGCCACACCACACATTGCATCACACCATCACCGACTCACCTTCCACACATCCTCCACCCTCCACTTCAAAACACAGCACTAGCGCTTCCAAGTCGTCGTCACCCCCATCCTTCTTTACGCCCGGCAGCACCATGGCCGCCGTCCCTTCGAAGAATCAGGCCGAGCTCTTGCTCAAGGTCCAAGAAGCCATCAAGGCCAGCCTCCCGGATAAGGCCCTCGCCGACACGGTCAAGTCCGAGGTCAACCACGCCATGGGCGCCGATTCCGAGCCCGACTCTCTCAAGGAGATGCACGACGGTATCGTCTACAAATTCCTCGTCAACGGCGAATGGCGTGTCTCCACCTCCGGCCGCACCATCCAAAACCTCACCCCCTACGACGAGACTGTCTGCTATGAAGTCCAAGCCTGCACTCGCGAGGAGATCGACGAAGCCTACACTTCTGCCCATGCTGCGCAACGCGTATGGGCCAAGACCCCCCTTTGGAAGCGCGCCGAGCTCCTCCACAAAGCTGCCACGGTCCTCCGTCAATACGCCTCCCTAATCGCCACTCCTGTCCTCCGAGAGGTGGGAAAGAACCGCAAGGCCGCTCGTGATGAGGTGGTGCGCACCGCGGAGCTGCTTGACTATGCGGCTGAGGAGGGTCTGCGTATTAATGGCGAGGTGCTTGCGTCCGATGCGTGGGTGGGGCAAAAACGAAACAAGCTTGCCATCGTCGAACGTGTACCCGTCGGCGTCGTCCTTTGCATTCCCCCCTTCAACTACCCCATTAATCTCTGTGGCTCCAAGATCGGCCCTGCCCTCATTGCCGGTAACGCCGTCGTCGTCAAGACCCCCACGCAAGGCGCCGTCTCCACCCTCCACCTCGGCGCGGCCTTCAAGATCGCAGGTGCCCCCCCCGGCCTTGTCAATGTGGTGACGGGCAAGGGATCGGAGATTGGGGATTACCTGGTGCAACATCCCGGAGCCAACCTGATTTCCTTCACGGGGGGTTCCACTGGGATTGACGTGTCGAAGAAGGCAGGCATGGTGCCGTTGCAGATGGAACTAGGCGGCAAGGACGCCTGCATCGTCCTCCCTGATGCCGACCTCGATCTGGCTTCCTCTGCCATTGTAAAGGGTGGGTTCTCTTATTCCGGACAGAGGTGCACGGCTGTCAAAATTGTCTTCGCCACCGCTGAGATTGCCGATGCGTTGCTCGAGAAGGTCCTGGCGAAGATGGCCAAGCTCACGGTGGGACACCCGGAGGACAATGTGGACATCACAGCCGTCATCAACCGCAAGTCAGCCGATTACATCGAGAGCTTGGTGAAGGATGCGGAGAAGAAGGGGGCGGTCCTCACCACCCCTTACACCCGCGTGGGCAATCTGATTCACCCCCTCATCATCGACCACGTCAAGGAGGACATGAAGATCCACTGGGAGGAGCCCTTCGGGCCCGTCCTGCCCTTCGTCCGCGTCGCCGATGCCACGGACGCAGTTGCTCTGGCGAACAAGTCCAGCATGGGCTTGCAGGGCTGTGTCTTTACGCAAGACATCAACCGTGCCATTCTGGTGGCGAATGAATTGGCGGCAGGAACGGTGCAGATTAATGGCCCCCCGGCCCGTGGACCCGACCACTTCCCGTTTACGGGTTTCAAGGATTCGGGGATTGGAGCACAGGGGATTAAGTACTCGATCGAGAGTATGAGCAAGGTGAAGAGCTTTGTGATCAACCTGCCGGAGGCGGCGCATCCCCAGGGCCATTAAGGGGAGGATGAGGGGGAAAGGAGGGAAGAGGGGAAAGGATGTGAGGGGGATGATTTGACATGTTTGTTTCTTTGTTTGGGTGTGGCATAAGAAGAGTGACAGAGAAAGGGAGGGAGCATCCTGCAGCTTGTTGCTGCTGTTTGAATCGAACCGGAAATTGGCGTGAGGCACACATGGGTTGGAAGTACTAATGACAGGGGTGATGTTATTGATGTGTGCGCGGCCTTGACGAGAGGGATGATGACGACGAGGATGAAAAAAATGTGTAAGGACTCTCTCGCGTATCCTGTACCAGAAGCGAGGAAAGGAATGGGAAAGGAGAAGGATAGGTTGAAAGAAGTACACATATATACATAAAGAGGGAAGAGGTAGGTAGAGATGACATGAACTACTAGGATTTATGTGTGCGCTTGCGTGTGTTGTACGCTTGCCCGCGTCTCGTTTTCCCCGGGACCAGGCCATGCGACGACTCAACGGAAATTCAAAATTTCGAAAGAAAATGAGAGTGAACCAAGACAATAAGAATCACAAAGAGAGAACAAGAGCGAAAGAATTGAAAAATGGCTTGTATTGGAAGGACGTGAATTACAATTAGACAAAACGGGAGAATAAGAACGTTGTAGGTGGATACTAGGATATAAGCGAGAAGGACAGGGCGCGCAAGAGGGAGAGAGCGCGATAGAGGAAAGAACGGGAGTCGTAAGGGAGATGGTGCACAAGATGAGAAGAAATATGGCACACACCGAGAGGCAGAAAAAGAAGGAAATGATGGACAACGCCTCATTGTGTCATAGGCACGTATTTCAGGTTTTTTTCACATCAATTTTCTTCTTTCTCATTTCCCTATTTTCTTTGATTTTCCTTTATCTTAATCGCTTGAAAATCCAAAAGCAAGGGGACTTAACTTTTGTGGTTGAATTTGGTTTTCTCCTACTAACGGCCTCGCATTTGTTCCTGTCATGTAATATCCACATTTCGTTGTCCGATTTCGACTGGCCTGCTCCACTCTCATGTTCTCACCGAGCTTGCTGCGACCCATCCCCGTTGGGTGTGTGTGCCCCAGAGCATCTCCTCTTCCTTCCTTTATTCGATCGTTGTCTCGTTCCCATCTTATTACTCATCACATAATTATCACGATTTTTCCTTTTCTTCTTCGTCTTCATCTTTTTCTCCTCTTCTTCCTTTTTCTCCTATTCCTTGCACGGTCTGGTAGAGGTGTGCCCCTCTGTCTATCACTGCTACAGCGTGAAGACCTTCGAAGATCCTCCTCTCGGCTCCTTCCGTCTTTCTTATCTTCAGCATTAAATCCGAAAATCCTGAGCTCCAGTTATCGTTGGTGTGCCACTGGGTATTTAAAGCGCCTCGATCAACATCTATCCTCCCCCCTTCCCTCACTTTTGCCGTCACTTCCTCCCACCCCTCCCTCACCGACGGCTCTCACTAAATTCCGCCATCACGGCCGCCTCTTTGGCAGCCTTGGCAGTCCCAGCAACTGCTGCTGCCGTAGACTTCTCGCCTCCTCTCTGCCCTCCTGCCTCTCCCACCGTCGGCGGGGACACGCCCCCTCCTCCTCCCTCTTTACCTCCGCCTCCCTCCTCCTGCCGTTCCGTCGTGGACGCCGGGTTCGATTTGGTCGATGACGACAGGGAGGGAGAGGGCGAGGACGGCAACCCCGGGGTGAAGCCCCATTCTGGCACTGTCTGCAGCCACTTATGTCCCAAGGCCTCGCGTGCCGTAGCGCGTTTGTTCTGGTCGGGCGCCAACAACCGCGCGATAAAATCCTGCGCATCTTTGCTGATGCCATCCCAGACCTTCCCCTTGAACCCCACCGGCTGCTCCAGGCATTTGGTCGGGGGAATGAAAGGCAGAGACCCCGAGAGCATGCGATAGCAAATCACCCCAATGGACCACAGGTCCGCGGGTTTCCCAAATGCTTGTTTTTTTATGATTTCCGGGGGAATAAACCCCCCCGTGCCACAGATCCGGGAAAATGGGACGCGGTAAATGTCCCCAGTGTGTTTGAAGAATCGCACGTCTGGAACTTTGCGGGAGAGACCGAAATCGCAGACCTGAGGGAAGGGGGAAGGAGGGAACGATACAGAGGAGAGAGGAAGAAAAAGAAGGAAATGAATACATGCACAACCCATCGGTTGAAGCGGATGCGCACTGACAATCACGTTCACACACATAGCAAGGAAGGAGAGGATGCGAGAAAGCGATTAAATCAAGAAAAAGGAAACCGAAAACCCGCGATGCCCCCCAAAACGCACCTTCAAAATCATTCCTAATGGCGATGTGTACATCCACAGCCTCCGTGGCTGGCGGTCCTGCGGCTCCTTCTGCTGTCCCTTCATGGCCAAGGCAATCCCATCGTCCAGGTCCGAAAACAACAAATTTTGGGGCTTCAAGTCACAGTGCAACACCCCCGCGCGATGGAGCAAATCAACGGCATCCAAAAGCTGCTTAACCACCCACATTGTCTCGAGCTCCGTGAGTTTTCGCCTCAGTTGCAGCATCTGCTCGAGGTTCCCATGCGTGGATCGTTCCAGGACCAGGTATACGTGCTCGACCGTTTCGAACGTCTCCATCATACGGATGACGTTTCGGTGCTTTGGGATACGACGCATGTTGTCAATCTCGTTCCCCACACTCGCCTTCTCGTCCTCCGAAAACAAGTACCGCCGCTTGATCGCCTTGACAGCCACTTTCTCCCCACTCTCCCGATGCACCGCTCCATAGACAGCCGCGTAGCTCCCTTCGCCCAGAATCACTTTTTGATCAACGTCATAGTCGTCTCCCACCTTCCTCCTCCCTTTCCCCCCCCCCCCCCCCCCCCCCCCCCCCCCCCCCCTCCCCCCCCCCCCCCCCCCCCCCCCCCCCCCCCCCCCCCCCCCCCCCCCCCCCCCCCCCCCCCCCCCCCCCCCCCCCCCCCCCCC